>Ga0302325_10001174_pt1 | contig 68229 bp, 47 predicted proteins | sample Palsa_T0_2_FD_201948 | JGI IMG/M metagenome (GOLD analysis project Ga0302325, IMG submission 201948) | Peat permafrost microbial communities from Stordalen Mire near Abisko, Sweden - Palsa_T0_2 | ecosystem: Environmental > Terrestrial > Soil > Palsa > Peat permafrost | place: Sweden: Abisko...
AGGCCGCCGTCGATCCATACGATGGTCTTGCCTTCTGCGGCCAGGGCATGGGCCTGTTCGTCGGTCAGGCCTTCGGTGTGGGCCAGTTGTTGAGAGATGGTCTTGAAGTGATCGAGGTTTTTGATGTTTGCGGGTGAGGAGACGATGAGCATGAACTGGTCGCGGCCTTCTTCGGTTTTGCCGATGACGGTATATTTGGCGCGGTCGGAGGTGGCGGCTATTTTCTTGATATAGGCATCGGCCTGGGTGTAGTTGGCCAACATGTAGTTGTCGCCGATATTGAAGCCGAAGAATTCTTTGGGAGTTGGGATGGGGGCCTGTTGGGCTTGGGTTGAAGCCATAATGCAGGCTAAAACGAGGGTGGTTGCCCAGTTTTGTATTCTCATGTGCAGTAGTTTAACTGAAAATATCGATTATTACCAATATCGACGAAAAAATACATGAGTGGGTGGATGAGGGATGGGCTTTTTGACTAATTTTCCCGGCCACAACCAGTACAAACCATGCATTTTATAACCAAGACCATTGTTTTTCTGCTTTTAATGGGAGTCGTTTGCGGGGCTGAGGCGACACCGGGTATCGATTCAACCGGAAAGGATACGACGAAATATACATCGTTTAAGGATCTGCCGCTGAAACCGCAGCGGAAGGTAAGTTTTACTACTACGGAGGGCACCTGGACCTCGCTGGACCTCAGTCCTGACGGCAAGACGATAGTTTTTGATATGATGGGGGACCTCTATACTGTCCCGGTCACGGGGGGTAAGGCAGTGCCGCTTACAAGGGGTATTGCCTTCGATTCGCATCCGCGTTGGAGTCCTGACGGGAAGAAGATCCTTTTTTCCAGTGACCGCAGCGGGGCGGAGAATATCTGGTGGATCGACCTGGAGAAGAAGGATACATTCCAGGTAACCAAAGACAAGGACCAGAATTTCCCCAGTGCGGGCTGGACGCCTGACGGGGACTATATAGTATATAGCAAGGGCAAGATGCAGGTGCAGCTCTACCTGGTGCATAAGAACGGGGGTGCGGGGGAGCAACTGATTGCTACGCCGGCGCGGTTGAAGACGATCGACCCGGTGGTGAGCCCGGATGGCCGTTATATTTATTTTTCGCAGCGTAATGGGCCGTGGAGCTACAATGCCGCGCTGCCGCAATACCAGATCGGGGTCTATGACCGGGAGACCAGCAAGCTGAGGACGATCACGTCCCGCTATGGGTCCGGGTTTACGCCGGTGTTATCGAAGGATGGGCAATGGCTTGTCTATGGCAGCCGGTTTGAAGACAAGACGGGATTGGTATTGCGGAATTTGTCGACGGGTGATGAACACTGGCTGGCTTATCCCGTGCAGCGGGACGACCAGGAGTCGATCGCAACCATGGGTGTATTGCCGGGGATGGCTTTTACGCCGGATAGCAAGGCGGTGATCGCCTCCTATGGGGGGAAGATCCATCGCATCCCGGTGGATGGCGGGGCGCCGACCGAGATATCGATCAGTGTGGACCTGCAACTCGAATTGGGGCCGCGGCTGGAATTCAAGTATCCCATCAGTGACAGTGCGTATGGGCTGGCCACGCAGATCAGGGATGCCGTGCCGAGTCCGGATGGAAGGAAGCTGGCGTTTACGGTGCTGGACCGGTTGTACGTGATGGACTACCCGAAGGGGGTAGCAAAGCGGTTGACCGCGCATGATTTTACAGAAGCGCAGCCGACGTGGACGAAGGACGGGCGATCGATCGTGTTTGTGAGCTGGACGCCACAAGGCGGGCAGATCTTTGCGGTTCCCGCCGCCGGCGGGCCGGTGCAGCAACTCACGAAGGCGGCCGCTTTGTATCAACAGCCGGTATTTGACAATGATGGCAAGCGGTTGGTGTTTTTGAGGAGCAAGGCGCAGAAATATAAGGATGCGATCGAGACGGGTTATGATGATGGGGAAGAGGAAATATGCTGGATGTCTGTCGGTGGAGGAGATATTGGGGTGATCACCAGGGCGGAAGGGCGGAGTAACCCGCATTTCGTACAGGGGCAGGATCGCATTTACCTGGATAATGGGAATGGAGATTTGGTGTCGATCAAATGGGATGGCACGGATGAGAAGGTGATCGCGCATATCACCGGCATCACCACGTATGGGATCAGCGTATACAAACATGGGCATATCGATGCGGGCGACAACTGTATGTTGAGCGAAGAAGCGGCGGGGGCGACGGAAGTGAGTCTGCCCAGTACTGCGGGTCTGATCACCATGTCGCCCAATGGCAAGCGGGTCATCGCGCAAATTAATAATGAGATATATATGGCTGTTATCCCGCAGACGGGCAAGACGGTGACGATAGGGTTGGCCGATGCGGGCAATGCGCAATTCCCGGCGCGGAAGCTGACTGTTTTGGGTGGGGAGTTTCCTTTTTGGGAGGCCGATGGCAGGAAAGCGCACTGGAGTCTGGGCAATGCGCATTTTGTGTATGATGTGGATTCGGCGCAGGCCTTTGACGACAGTGTCAAGGAGGCGAAGAAGGATACGGCGAAAGTGAGGGCTGACAGTCTGGCCAAGGCGAAGGCGGACAGTGTTGCGAAATTGGCCGGTCTGCCGGTGAAGAAGGGTGATATGGGATACAAGGCGGTCGAGACGGCGGTCAGGGTTTATTACAAAAGGGATGTGCCGGAGGGGGTGGTATTGCTGAAGGGGGCGCGGATCATCACGATGGAAGGGGAGCAAGTGATCGAGGGTGGGGACATCCTGGTGGAGAACAACCGGATCAAGGCGGTGGGGCCGGGTGGTAGTCTGACGGTGCCTGCGGGTGCGAAGGTGATCGACGTTGGCGGCAAGACTATTGTTCCGGGTTTTGTGGATACGCATGCGCATATGTGGCCGCAGTGGGGGGTACACAAGAATCAGGTCTGGAAATATGCGATCAACCTGGCTTATGGTGTCACGACTACGCGGGACCCGCAGACGGGGACCACGGATATACTTTCCTATGGCGATGAAGTGGATGCGGGTGCGGTCTTTGGGCCGAGGATCTACAGTACGGGGCCTGGTGTGGGTTATTGGGATTATAACGTCAAGGACTCTGCGCAAGCCGAGGATATCCTGCGGCAGTATAGCCAATATTACCATACGCACTATATAAAAATGTATCTGACGGGTAACCGGCAGCAGCGGCAGTGGATCATCATGGCGGCGCGTAACCAGCAACTGATGCCTACGACCGAAGGCGGGTTGAACACGAAGCTGAATATTACCAATCTGCTGGACGGCTATCCGGGGCATGAACATGCGATACCTATCTATCCGTTATATGGCGACCTGGTGAAGACCATTGCGATCTCGCAAATGTGTGTGACGCCTACGCTCATCGTGTCCTATGGCGGCCCGTTTGCGGAGAACTACTGGTGGGAGACGGAGAATCCCTATCATGATGCCAAGGTGCAGTATTTTATGCCTTATGAGGAAGTTGCGGGCAAGACGCGCCGGGACAAGGACGGGTGGTTCATGCCGGAGGAACAGGTATTCCCGAAGCATGCGAAGTCGATGAAGGCCATGGTCGAAGCGGGGGCGTTGGCGGGTATTGGCAGTCATGGGGAGTTTCAGGGCATCGGCTATCATTGGGAGATGTGGGCGATGGGGTCGGGTGGGATGCGGCCGATGGATGTGTTGCGGTGTGCTACTATATTGGGTGCTACGGGGCTTGGTCTGGACCATGATCTGGGGAGTATCCGGGCGGGGAAACTGGCTGATCTTGTTATATTGGATAAAAATCCGCTAGACAACCTTCGCAATACGAATTCCGTCTATTATGTAATGAAGAATGGGCGGTTGTATGAGGGCAGCACCTGTAATGAGGTGTATCCGGGTAAGCGGGTGTTGGATAGGAGTGAGTGGAATTTTGAGCGGCCCGGGAATACGACCGGGGTGGTGGAGTAGGGATCGGCGGCGGCGCCGGGGTTCAAAATGTGGGGACTGTCATGCAAAAGAGGCTGCTTTTTATTATCTGCCTTGTGGCCGGGTTCGGGGCGGCGGCGCAAACCTCCTGTACGGGCGGCTTGGGTGATCCTATTGTGGACATCACGTTTGGGCAGGGGGCGGGGCCGGGGCCGCCGCTTGCGCAGGGTATTACCAATCTTATCTATCAACCCGCGGACTGTCCGGAAGACGGGTACTATACGATTATCAGCGAGACGCTGAATTGTTTTGGGGATACCTGGTGGGATGTGTTGCAGGACCATACGGGCAATCCCAATGGGTATTTCATGTTGATCAATGCTTCCTTTCAGCCGAATGATTTTTATGTTCAGACGGTGAATGGGCTATGTGGCGGTACGAGCTATCAATTTGCGGCCTGGGTATTGAACCTGGTGTCGGAACCCGGTGAGATCCTGCCCAATATTACATTTACAATCGAGAAGACAGACGGTACGGTGCTACAATCGTATAGTACGGGGGACATTCCCGAGACTGTCGGGGCATTGTGGAAGCAGTATGCTTTTTATTTTACTACGCCGCCCGGTATTAACTCGGTAGTCCTGCGGATGACGAACAATGCGCCTGGTGGGAATGGTAATGACCTCGGGCTTGACGATATCACTTTCCGGCCGGCGGGGTCTTCTATCCAGCAGACGATAGTCGGTTATCCCAGTGACAGCATCCAACTATGTGTGAATGCGCAGCCGGTGCTGACGGTCGACGCGACGGTAGAAAGCTGTTATCCGTCGGAAGATGTGCAATGGCAGGAGAGTGTGGACAGCGGAGGCAGCTGGAGCAATATCCCTGGCGCGGGCACGACGGTGTTGTCCCGGGCGGCCACGGCGCCGGGGCTTTATCTTTACAGGTTGTTGGCGGCGCAAACGGGCAATCTGGGAATCTCCAGCTGTGAGGTGGCGAGCCAACCGGTGAGTGTGGACGTGATCCCACTGCCGGCGCCTGCGGTGACGGCCAGTGCGCCGGTGAGCGTTGCCTGTGCGGGACTGCCTGTGGTCTTTAAAGCATCGTCTATGGATGGGGGACAGTCGCCAGGGTATCAGTGGCAGTTGAATGGGCAGCCGGTGGGTGGCGACAGTACGGTCTTTACTTATTCCGGGCTGCATAACGGGGATATAGTGGATGTCGTAATGACGAGCGATGCGGTTTGCGTGGTCGATCCGGTTGTGCAGAGCAATATCGTGTCGCTGCCGGTTGTGCCGGTGCCGGTGACGGGAGTTGGGATCGGTGCTTCGGCTGAGCAGGTCTGTGCGGACAGTGTGGTGGTGTTTACGGCTTCGCCCATTAATGGCGGGAGTTCTCCGGACTATCAATGGCAGGTGAATGGCGCGGCGGTTGGTGGGGACAGCGCCGTTTTTTCAGATGGAAGTTTACAGAACGGCGATGTGGTGAATGTCGTGATGACGGGGAGTCTTGTCTGTAGCCAGCCCGTGGGGGCTTTGCAGCCGGTGATGATGACGGTGTATCCGCTACCGGTGATCGCGCTGGACTCGGTGGTGGTCATTGCAGGCGGGTCTTCGATACCCTTAACTCCGGCCGTTACCGGAGATATAGCGGGGTATGCGTGGACGCCTGCGGCCGGACTGGATAATGCTTTCGTTGAAGAACCTGTGGCTATGCCTGTGAGTACCACAGCTTACCGGCTGTCGGTCGTTACGGTGGAGGGTTGCAGGGGTTCGGCAGTGGAAGTCGTGGAAGTCTATTATAATGTCCGGATGCCATCGGCGTTTACACCAAATGGGGATGGTCACAATGATGTATTTAGGATACCGCCTTCGTATCCGGTGACGCTGCGGCGGCTGGCGGTGTATGATCGAAAGGGGATGCTTGTTTTTAATACCGAGAATACGGGTGAGGGATGGGATGGCAATTTTAACGGGCATCGGCAACCGGCGGGGGTGTATGTGTGGTGGCTTGAGTTTAACAACCCGCTGACGAAACATGTGGAGGCTTTGAAGGGCACGGTGGTGTTGATTAGATGATCACGATCTCAGATTTTTGCTCGGGTTAGCGAGGGCTGCTTTTAGGACGCGGATGCTGATGGTGGAGACGGCGATGGCGAGGGCTGCGATGCCGGCCTGGACAAAGATCCACCAGGGGAGGGTGGTGCGGAAGGCGAATTCCCGGAGCCAGTGTTGCAGGGCCAGCCAGGCGATGGGGCTGGCGATGATGAGGGCGACGCTTTGTTGGTATTGGGGTTCATTGGCGAGCAAGAGGGGAACGATGGGATCACGGAAGGAGCTGCTGTGGAAGTCGGGGATCACGGCGACGATTGGATGGATGCGACCGATCCAGGTGACGAAGTGGCCGAGGGCGTCTGCGGGGCGGGCGAAGCCGAGGGTGCGGCGGTAGGTATCGTTGATCATTACTTCGCGGGTGCTGTCGCCGGTAAGGAAGTTGCGGCCTGCCAGTAGCGGGATGTGGTAGAAGGAGATAAAGTATGGGTCGGCTTCCTGGTAGGCCACGAGGGTCTCTTTGTCCTTGCGGCCGTCGAGCTGGATGGGAAATTCTATGATGGCCTGGCCCGCGGGTGCGTGGCCCTGGAGTGTGGCTGCGTCGATGCCTGGCAGTTGTTGTGCTGCGCGTGCGAAGAGGCGCAGTTTTTCGGGGGGAGCGTCGTAATTGGTGATGGCCGTTAGGATGAGGATGAAGCCGAGGGTGAGGGTGTCGAAGGGGCGGAAGTGGACATCGGGAGGCAGCCAGGCCTGGAAGAGCGCGAAGACGGGCCGGATCAATGCGATGCCGACGATGGCGGCCAGGGTTACTATCAGGGCGGTCTCGGTGAGGAAGCGGAGCATGAGTTGGTTGCGGATGCCGTCGTGGGAGTAGGCGGGGTTGAAGTGGATATCGACGAGTGGTTGGAGCACGAATGCGAGGTGGAAGAAGGCTATCGCCGGATCGTTCAGGTGGCGTTGGATGAAGGGATCGAGCTGTTTGATGATTTTCCCGGGGTCGGTATGCGGGGATAGTTTTATGAATGTCACGGCCCAGCGGTTGCCGTGCATGACCTGCCAGCTATCGGGGTGGAAGCTGGTATTCAGGAAGCTGGGTTTTATGGTGGAGACGGAGATGAGATCGGTAAAAGGGAAGTCGGTGTTGCCGGTCCAGTCGCTGATGATTCCGGATACATGGACGTGGAGGGAATCCTCGTAGGTAACGGTTTTGTTTATCCAGGTTTCTGGCTTTCCCGGTCCGAAATAATGGCGGGCCTGGCTTGCTGTGAGGACGACGCTGAAGGGGTTGTTAAGGGCGGTAGCGGGGTTGCCTGCGAGCCAGCGATAGGGAAAGATATGGAAGTAGTTGCCATCGGTGAGGATGGCGTTTGGGGCTTTTTCGTTTGGGTAGGGATAATAGCGGGCGCTGGCTTCGATGCCGGGGATCTCTTTATTGAGTGCTGCTGCGGCCGGGGGCGGGGCGTCTTCGCCGTAGAAGTATTCGTCGTGTTCGGCTATGCGGGCGCCGATGCGGTAGATGCGGTTGCCGTCGGGGTGGAAGTTGTCGAAGCTGAGTTCGTAGGAAGCGATGGTATAGATGGCGATGCAGGCGCAGATGCCTGTTGCCAGGCCGGTGATATTGATCAGCGTGAAGCCTTTGTCGTGGTGGCAGCCGGACAGGCGCCTAAGAAAGCGAGGCGCCAGTGGTCCGGCGGGGAAGAGGGCGTTGAAGCGCATGCAGTTTGTTTTTAAGGTAGATGCAGGATGGCGAAGATTTCATATATTTCGCGTATGAAAAAAATCCTTACCGCTGCCGCATGCTGTTGCCTGTCGGCTGTGGTGGCGGCGCAAGGCGCTGGCGCCGCTGTTGAGACGCTTATCATTCCGCGAGGTATTTTGTTGCCGAAGGATTCGGTGGTGAGGGAGGAATTGCTTGGGAGTTTGCGAGGGTGGTTGGAGCAGCGCGACAAGCCGGACAGTTTGAATGGGTATGTGTCGCGGGCGGAGCTGCCGGAGACGTCAGTGTTCATGGATGAATTGCGGAGCATCGACCGGTCTAGTCGCATGGACAGTGTTTCGTCCTGTCAGTGTTATTTGGGGAATGTTCTTTCGCTTGACAGTATGCGTTGTCTGGTGCAGCTAAATTATATGGGGGTGCGGAAGGACACGCCGGTGTTGCGGGCCTGTTGTACCGTGCTGGCGCGCCGGGAGGGGGACAAGTGGATCGTTTCTTCGGTGTTGGAGCGGTCTACGGCGGAATGGAAGACCAAGACAATTGGGAACTGCGTCTTTCATTACAAGGCTTCGCTCGATGTGAAGCGGGCGGGGGAGTTCGTGAAGCGGATGGCGTCCTATGATAAGCGGCTGGGGGTAACGGACAGCAAATTTGTTTTTTACTGTTGTGACGACTGGTTGGAGGCGACGAAGCTGCTGGGGGAGGACTACAGGTTAGATTATAATGGGTATGCGCGTTTGGAGTTTTCTTCGGATTGTGGCGACCGGACGATCGTTGTCAGCGGGGAGAAGTGGAAGGACGGGTTTAATGAATGGGATCCGCATGACTGGTGGCATAGCCGGCTGCATCGGGTTGTGTCGCGTGCTACGATCTACAGGCCGATGGATGAGGGTATGGCCTATCTATATGGCGGGAGTTGGCGGGTGTATACCTGGAATGATGTGTTGCGGATGATCAAGGACTATGCTGCGGCTCATCCGGATGCGGATTGGCTGGCGTTGTATAAGAATGGGACGCCGTTGGTGACTACTCCCTGGCCGCTTTATATTGGGTATACGATCAATGCGTTGATCGTGCAGCGGATTGAGAAAGGTATGGGGTTCGCGGCGGCGTTGCCGTTGCTGACCTGTGGGCCGAAGCAGGCCGGGGATGCGAATTATTTTGCGGCGCTCGCCGCTGTCACGGGTGTGACGGAAGCGGGGTTTAATGGGTATGTGGCGGGTTTGTTGAAGGGGGCAGAATAGTAAATTGATCACATGGGTGGGCCGGCGGGGTTGCGGGCGGCTTTTGCCTGGGCGGCTAGTTGTTTTATTTGTAAGAGGAATTGATAGGAGGTGACGATGTCGGCGGCGAAGGTCTGCTGGCGGTCGGACAGGTTGTTTGGCTTTCCTTGCATGGCCTGCTGGGCGTTGATGGCGAGTTGTTCGTCGGTCATGGCTTCCCCCAGTGACTGGTAATATTGCATTTGTTGTTGCAGGTCTTTTGTCATGGAGGCGGCGACTTTTGCTGCGAGGGGATCGTCGTCGGCGGCATAACAGTCTTCCAGGAAGAAGAGGGAATAGCGGTCATCCATATTGCCCAGGTTGGTGGTCTCGCCGTAGGGGAAATTGCCGGCATCTACATGGTTGTCATAATGTTCGAGGACGCGGCGGGCGTCGGCTTTGCGGCCGGCTTCGATGAGGCTTTGGGCTATTTGGACATGGGCTACCTTTATCGCGTTGAGGCGGCGGCGGTTCTCTTCATCGAAATAGACGCCTGGCGTCCCGGCGTGGCCGTATTGAAATTTCTGCATAACGGTCTTGTAGGCTACGTCATTGTCGACGGGGTTATCCGCAATCGGTGTCAGTTCGTAGGACATGCCGTGGCAGCGGAGATATTTACCGAGGCCGAGGGCGCTGATATCCGTGGTGGAGGTAAAGCAAATGGGGCGTTTCCAGCGGTTAGCGGCGATGACGGCGAGCATGGTCAGGTCGTTCTTGAGTATATAGTGTTTTGCCGGATCGATCTCGAAGTTCAGTTCGGAAGGGATATTTTCTCCAGCATGTGCGGTACCGTTAGCCAGGACCTGCCGGGCGTCGACGGGCAGGGAGAATTTTCTTGCCGGCAGCAGGTTGAGCATTGTGCCGTTATCGGCGGCCGTCATATAGCGGGGGTCGTCATTGGCGACGACGGTCTTGAAAGTGTCGTAGAGGTCATAATATTTGTCCTTACTCCAGCCGGGGAGTTGGTCGGCGAAGTAGAGGATGCTTTTTTTATCGCCCATGATCTGTTCGGGTGTGAAGATGGGGTCGAGTGGGCCGGCCTCGTTGATCTTATAGCGCAGTGAATTGATGAGCCAGTCTGTTCCGGACAGGGTGTTGATGATGACGCGGACGTCGGGACGGATACCTTCCACCTCCTGGGCGTACCAGATGGGGTAAGTGTCGTTGTCTTCGGCGGAGAAGAGCACGGCGTTTTTGGGGCAGGACTCGAGGTAATCGATGGCGAGATCGCGGGCGAGTGTTTTTTTGCTGCGGTCGTGGTCATCCCATTCCTGTGTTGCCATGAGGAGGGGGACGGCCAGGGTGCAGAGGCTACCGGCGAGCCAGGGGAGCGCGGCCGGGCGGATCCTTGGTGTATATTTCTGAAAGAGTTGTTGGACGCCGATGACGCCGAGGCCGATCCAGATGGCGAAGACGTAGAAGGAGCCGGCGAAGGCATAGTCGCGCTCGCGTGGCTGGAGGCCGGCCTGGTTGAGGTAGATGACGATGGCGAAGCCGGTGAAGAAGAAGAGGAGGCTGGTCACGAGTGCGTCGCGGCGGTTGCGGCGGTATTGTACGACGAAGCCGAGCAGGCCGAGGATGAGGGGAAGTAAATAAAGTCTGTTATAGGATTTGTTGTTCTTGTGGGCGGTATCGGGCAACTTGCTTTGATCGCCATAGAGGAGATTATCGAGAGCGGAGATGCCGCTGACCCAATTGCTGTCGCGGGGGTTGCCGAAGCCCTGGAGGTCGTTTTGTTTGCCCGCGAAATTCCACATGAAATAGCGCAGGTACATCCAACCGTTCTGATAGCGGACGAAGTATTTGATGTTATCGGCCATGGTAGGCTGTGCATCCGCGTCCATACCGGCGAAGCGGCGGTAGGTGTCGACCTCGCTGCGGGCGTTGGAGGTGTTCCACATACGCGGGAAGAGGTGGGAGGAGGGGGTATTGCTCCAATCCTCGGCGTAATTTTTTCCGGCTATCTCGTATTTCGTAGGGCCTTTGACGTAATTGTCGCCGGCTTCGACGGTTGGTGGCGCATCGGTGAAATCCGGTCCGTAGAGAATAGGCCAATCTCCGTATTGGGCGCGGCTGAGGTAACCGACGAGGTTGACGGGGTTATCGACGTTGAACATATCCACGGCGGGATCGGCGTTGCTGCGGATCATGGTGGTGAAGTAGGTGGAATAGCCAAGGAGCATGAACGAGGCGCTCCACAAGCCGATCTTCAGGTAGTAGTGGCCTTTTTTCGTCGCCCAGCGGATGCCGATGACGATGGCGGCGGCCAGGAGGAGGAAGAAGGTGGCGAAGCCGGTGAAGAAGGGCATGCCGAGGCTGTTGACGAAGAAGATGTCGAAGGCGCCGGCGCCCTGGATAGTATACTGGATGACGAATTTCTGGACGATGCCGGTGAGTATGCAGCCGATCAGGAAGGCCAGGGCGGCGCCGAGTTTTGTGGGTTTATACCGTTTGAAATAAAAGACCATTACGATGGCGGGGATGGTCAGGAGGTTGAGCAGGTGGACGCCGATGGACAGGCCCATCATATAGAAGATGAAGATGATCCATTTATCGGAGCCGGGTTTATCGGCGTTCTGTTCCCATTTGAGGATAGCCCAGAAGACGAGGGCGGTGAAGAAGGCGGAGGTAGCGTAGACCTCGCCTTCGACTGCGCTATACCAGAAGGAATCGCAAAAGGTATAGGCGAGGGCGCCGACGGTGCCGGCGCTGAGGATCGTGAGGGTCTGGCTGCGGTCGGGTTCGGCGTTACCGGTGCCGGTTGAACTGGCGCCCATCACCAGTTTTCGGGCGAAGTGGGTGATGGTCCAGAACAGGAAGAGGATGGACAGGCCGCTGGCGATAGCACTCATGAAGTTGACGCCGCGGGCGGCGGTATGGGGGTTGTCGCCGAAGAGGAGGATGAAGAAGCGGCCGAGGAGGATGAAGAGGGGGGCGCCGGGTGGGTGAGGGATCTGCAACTTATAGCAACTCGAAACGAATTCACCGCAGTCCCAGAAACTTCCGGTGGGTTCCATGGTCAATACGAACACTGTGCAGGCGATCAGGCCTACTATACAGCCCACAATGCGATTTTGGCGGGCGAAGCGACTTTGCGCGCTAGAAAGCTTCATGTGAATAAGTTGAGTGAGTATTTTTTTTTGGTCCAAACCGAGTGCCGGAAGGCAGGATGCAGAAAATCAGCGGCTTATATATGAATCGTGCTTATCCTGTTCGATTTTGATACAATAGTTGTCCGGAATTAGTTTATAATCAGGACGTAAGACGCTAGATTTGTGCATTATGAAAGCAATTATTTTAAAGGACTTTGGCGGTATCGATCAATTGCAGCAGGCAGAGCTGCCGATACCTGGCATTAGCGAAGGAGAGGTTTTAGTGGCAGTAAAGGCGATCAGCATCAATCCGGTCGACGTAAAGACGAGGCAGGGCAAAGGTGCTGCGGCGCGTTTTAAGGGTGCTGATCCGATGATATTGGGTTGGGATGTGGCGGGAGTGGTGCAGGAATCGAAATCACCGGCGTTTGAAGTGGGGGATGAAGTGTTTGGGATGGTGAATTTTCCGGGGCAGGGCAAGGTCTATGCGGAATATGTGGCGGCGCCAGCGGATCAGTTGGCCCTCAAGCCGGCGGGTATCCCTTTCGAGCAGGCTGCGGCGACTACGCTTGTGGCATTGACTGCCTGGCAGGCTTTTGCCGATCATAGCAAGTTGCGGGCTGGTCAGCGGATCCTGATCCATGCGGCTGCGGGTGGTGTGGGGCATTTTGCCGTACAGATCGCCAAGCATGCGGGTGCTTATGTCATTGGTACGGCTTCGGCTGCCAACAGGGAATTTGTGTTGGGGCTTGGCGCCGATGTGGTCATCGACTATACCGAGACTCCATTTGAAGAGATAGTAAAAGACGTCGACCTGGTGTTAGATACCATTGGCGGGGACAATATAGAGCGGTCGCTGAAGGTGATGAAGAAGGGGGCGACGATCATCAGCATTCCTTCGGGGGCCAATGATGGGGTGAAGGAGAAGGCGGCGGCGAAGGGGATGATCGGGGTGACGATGATGGTGCAATCGAGTGGAGAGGATATGGAACATCTGGCGAGCCTGTTGGAGGAAGGGGTATTGAAGCCAGAGGTGTCGAAATTATTCCCGTTGGAGAAGATGGGTGAGGCGCATCAGCAAGTGGAGTCGCATAAGACGAGGGGGAAGGTGATCGTGGTCATTTAAGACTTTTCTGGTTAAGACTTTTCTGGTTAAGACTTTTCTGGTTAAGATTTTTTGGGTCAGCGGGTGAGGGCGAGGAGGTGGAAGACGGTGGAGAAATCGGGGTAACCGGTTTCTTTGAGGATGGTGAGGATCGTTTTGAAGGGATCGGTATTGTCTGCAATATTTGAAAAATATGTGATGCACCAATTGTCGCCTGGCAATTGGATCACGAAGTTGGCGAAGCCGCAGGTGCTGCCGGAGTGGAAGAGGAGTTGTGGGGAGCTGGTTTGGATGAACCATCCGGCAGCGTAGTATATTGAAGATTGTCCTTTCGGACCGGCGGTCTCCGACCGCCCGGATTGCGGTTCGATGGGGAAGCGGAGGCGGCGGAGGGTGGCGGCGAGGGGGAGTAATTTGTTTTGTTGCAGCGCTTTTATCCATTTATTATAATCGGACAGGGAGGTGTAGACACCGCCATCGCCTTTGCTGGCGCTGGTGATGCTTTGGTCGGATGGGAGGATGTGTCCGGCGGAGTCGCGGGCGTAACCCATGGCGCGGTGGGCGATGTGATGTCCTGTTTCGTATACGGTGGAGCTGTCCATATGGAGGGGGAGGAAGAGGCGTTCTTTGAGGAAGTCGGCGTAGTGCTTGTGGGAGGCGCGTTCGATGATGAGTGCCAGGAGGCAAAATCCGGAATTGCTGTATTGGAACCGGGTGGCTGGCGGGAAGTAGGTGCTGTCTTTTTTTGACAGTAGCTGCAGGATGTCTCCGTCGAGTACCTGGGTGGATTGGTTGGGGGGGATCAGGGATTCATAATCGAGGATGCCTGAGGAATGGGTGAGCAAGTGGCGGATGGTCACGCTCTTGCCGATGCGGGGCGGCAGTTCGGGGAGCCAGTGGCCGATGGGGTCGTCGACGGCGAGGGCGCCGTCTTTTTCCAGCAGGAGGATAGCCATGGCCGTGAACTGTTTTGTGACGGAGGCCATGCGGAAGTTTGTAAGGGAATCCAGGGGGATATCGGTGGTGGCGTCGGCGATGCCGGCGGTGTTGTAGTAGATGAGGCCGCCGTTCTTTTGGATGGAGAGGGCAATGCCTGGCTGGGTGGTTGGGAGGGTGTGGAAAAAAGAGTCCAGCCGGGCGATGAGCACCGGCTGGCTGTATAGGTTTTTTACCGTAAGTAAGAGGATGAGGCCTATTATGGTTCTCATTCCCTGAAGATAGGGAAAAATTATAATGCCTCTATCGAGAGCCGGGTCGTTTTTTCTTTTTTATTGAAATCGTAGACCATGACGTAGCCTTCTTTTGCGGGGTAGACGGTAAGGAGGTTATTGCCATCTTTGTGGGGGATGGTGCGGGCGATCTTTTTTTGATCGACGTTGTAGATCTGGACATCTTTTGGCTGATCGATGACGAGATATTCTGTCCGGGTGTCCGAATTCCTTACGGTGTAGTAGCCGCAGCGGTCATAGGATGCTATCCCGGCGGTGGCCATACCGTAGGCGCTCCTTTGTGTAGGGACCGTGGTTGCCAGGGCCAGTTGTCCGGCGGCGTTCTGTTTGAACAATAAGACGTTCCGGGTAGCGAATTTATTAGTGCCACCTGCAAGGAACATAGGCGCTCCATAGATCGACCAGACGGTGAGTACGGCGCCAGTGATCGCGCCCCAGCGGACTTTGCTGGTCAGGCCGCAAGCGGCGAAGATGGTATTGCCCTGATAGTCTTTAAAGGCCCGCTCGATGTTGGCATATTCGTGCGACTCCGGCAGGTAGCCGTATTTGTTTATAAAGGTTTGGGAGCCATTGTTCCAATAGGAGAATTCGGCCTGGATATCTTTTCGGGTATGTCCGTTGAGGTTGATGGTGAAGACGCCGGAATAGGGGCCATGTTTGATCGCTCTTGCATACCCGAAATGATTGCCATGGATGGAATCGATCACGAGCCCGGCTACATATGGTTTGCCGGAGACGGGGTCGTTCTCAAAGGTCAGGACTTTCAGGGCGTTGCCTTTTCTGTCCTTGAGGATGAATTTTGGGTAGGTGGTGCTGTCGATGGCGTTGTAGCTGAGGATCGAGTAACCGCCTTCAAGCATGGGATCCCTGGTTTTGATGAGCAGGTTTACTTCGGGGCCTGAGGTCAGGAGCCCGACGTCTACAAAATCTTCGTGGATCTGTTTTTGCCATGTCAGTTTGCCGCTGCCATTGAAGATGACGAGGTTGTTCTTTTTCTCGTCGCCATAAAGGCAGGCGAAGCCGTTGCCGCTGATGTTGCGGAGCTGGATGGAGTGTTTGAGCCGGCCGTTGGCGAAGCCGTGGCGGTTGCTGTTGGCGGCGAGGACAAATTCGGGGGCGATATCCATTTTAACCTCGGAGGTGGCGATGATCTTGCCGTTCAGGGCGAGGAACTGTGTGAATAGGGCGGCGCTGAAGTTATCCCGGTCGTGACGCCATTCCTTTTCGCTTTTATATTCTTTTCCTACGAAGTTTGTCTTTATATAGGCGAGGCAGAGGACGTCCTGGTCGAAGGAGACGTCTTTGAGGTTTAGTTTTTCCTCGTGGAAGTTGACGGCGCCGATGTCATTGAGGTTCTCGTCCATGATCGAGATGCGGTAGCTGAAGGAGTCGGCGCTGACCTTTTCCAATTGGGTGAAGACGAGGTAGCCAACGAGTTTACCGTCCTGGAAGATGGCCTGGAAGTCTTGTTCCATGTCTTCGGCCACGGCTTTGAAGACCTTTGTCTGGGCGTTGGCGGTGGGGGCGGCCAGGAGGAATAAGAGAACAGCCAAAAGGTAGTAACAGTGTTTCATGGATTATTTCTTTTCGAAGTTTTGTGCGAATTCGCAGTACATGCTGGTGGCGTTGCCGGAGGAGAACAGGTGGGCGGCGTGGGACTTGTTCTTATCGGAGCTATCGGGGTCGAGGGCGAGGGTGAAGACGAGGGTCTTCATGTCCTTTTCGGCCGGGGGCAGGTTCTTCCAGAAGCCTTCGTCCTGGAGGATCTTGCAGGTCTGAACGAGGCTCTCGCGGGGTATCTGTTCAAGCAGGGTCTGCAAGGCGTAATATTCCCGGGAGATGTATTCTTTTTGCATGACGCCGATGGCGTTGAAGCGGTTGAGCATTCTGTCGGAATAGTAGAGGCCGGCGAAGATATTGCTGAGCATAAAATCGTACCAGGTGTCGGTGTTCCCTCTGTCTTTGAGCAGCAGGATGCGATAGAGGCAGGGTGTCAGGCTCACGGAGGAATACAAATTCCACAGGAGCATTTTATTGGCTTTGTCCAGGATGGCTGGCGGTATGGGAGTGAGATGGATATTGGCGGTGGTGAGGTTACGCGTTTTGTTGTAGCGTTCGACGCACTCGGGGTGCGTCTTGAGCGAATCGGCGAGCGTGGATGTATCCGAAAACGAGTAACTGTGGGTGGAGAGGCCGTGGGTGCGACGTTGAGACCAGGTCTCTTCGTAGGGAATATGGTAGGCGGTGAAGAAGGCTGCGAGTGAATGTTTTAATGGTGTCTGGTATTCCATATCGGCGCTGTCGAGGTGAAGGAAGTAGGCTGCCTGGAAAGCGATATTGCTTTTTTTCAACAGGACGACGGCGAGGGAATCGGCTTCGCTCTCGTGATAGCGTTGATGGCGGCTGCGGCTGAAGGTGTAGCCTTCATAGACTTTCTTAAGCCGGGAGAGGCGTTCGTATTTGCTATCGAGGACGGCATTCAGTGACTGGCGGTATTCGTCGGAGGTGAGCCATTCGGCTTTTTGCTGCATGGCATTCTCGGCGTGGCGGAGGATGTTATGCGAAAGTTCGTGTGCGATGACGAGGGCCAGCTCTTCGCGGGACTCGGCGAAGGTGATGAGGCCGAGGTTTACGGCGAGGACGTTGCCGCCTATGGAATAGGCGTTGACGGCGGAACTGCGATCGATAAGCAGGAGCGGTTGTTCTGGTACGAGCTGGCGGTTGGCGTCGACAATCTGGCGGACGATCGATTCGATGTAGCTGTAGACCTCTTTGTCATGGACGTAGTCATCGCTGTTGATGTTGGCTGTGATCATGTCGGTCCTTTCGTCCCAGATCTCTTTGTATTGTTTTTGGGTAGCCTTGTCTTTGAACAGCTGCGGGCAAGACCATGTCCTTTTGAGGGAGTCTTTTGTCCTGGCGTAATAGAGGTGTGAAAGGTCCTGGTAGGTATACAGGCCGTTGTCTTGTGCGTAGGAGGCCGCCGACAGGATCATCAGGGCGACGGACCATAGGATTTTGAGGGTCATAGGTGGAAATATAACGGCGAAAGCAGTGGGTTTATTACGTCGAAAAGGTAACTTAGGCGCCAGTTAATCGATTAAATCTTATCACTAAATGTTTGCTTATGAAACTCAATGCGTTTGCGCGGGTATTCCCGCGTTATGGCACGATCTTTTTGCTGATCATTGCCGCTTTTTCCTGTAAAAAGAACCTGAAATCTGATGGAAATGGGACCGGTCAATCGACGATTCCAAGGGCCGTTGCGTATCAATTGGTGTGGTCTGATGAGTTCAATGGCACCAGCCTGAACACGGCCAACTGGAATATCGATGTCGGCAATCCGGGTGTCAACAGTGAACAGGAGTATTATCAGGCGTCGAATGTGACGGAGACGGGTGGCAACCTGGTGATCACTGCAAGGAATCAGACGGTGGATGGGCAGCCGTATACCAGCGGTAAGATCGAGACCTATGGAAAGTTTTCGACCACGTATGGGCGGATAGAGGCCCGGATCGCGCTGCCGATGGTGACGGGCATGTGGCCTGCTTTTTGGATGTTGGGCAATTCCATTAACACGGGAACGAGTTGGCCGCAATGTGGGGAGATCGACATTATGGAGCAGGTCAATACCAACAACACCATTTTAGGGACTATGCACTGGTATGACAATGGAAATGTGCAGTACGGCAGCAGTACGTCTACGAGTAATACACCAGCGGACTTTCATATCTATGCGGTGGAGTGGAACAGTCAGAGCATCAACTGGTATGTGGACAATACCTTGTATGTGACAGGTAATATCAGCAATAACATCAACAATACGGGTGCATTCCAGGATCCTTTTTATATCATCCTGAACCTGGCGGTCGGCGGGACTTTGTCGGGGCCGACGGTCAACACATCCGCGTTGCCGACGAATATGCTGGTGGACTACGTTCATGTGTATAATATCACTTCCGCTGCGCCGCCGGTTGGTCAGAAGATCACGTTGCAGGGCAGTAATGGGTTGTACGTGACGAGCAATAATGCCGAAGCCGATTCGGCCATGCAATGTAACAGGGCGGTGCCTCAGGCCTGGGAGCAATTCACGGTTGGGGATGCCGGCAATGGGCTGATCACGCTGCAGGGCAGCAACGGGCTGTATGTTACCAGCAACAATGCCACGCCTGACTCGGCCATGCAATGTAACAGGGCGACGGCGCAAGCCTGGGAGCAATTCCGGTGGATCGTTAACACCAATGGTACTATCTCGCTACAGGGAACGAATGGGGATTATGTGACGAGCAACAATGCCGTAGCCGATTCGGCGATGCAATGTAACCGGGTGCAGGCGCAGGGCTGGGAGCAGTTCACTTATAGCATTGTCAACTGATGAGAGTTGGGATATTGTTTGTGTTGATTTTGTGGGGTGGCAGTTTGTTGGCGCAGGAGCCCTCGGCGGCGAGCGATAAATTGCAGGTCAGGGTGTCCGCGGGTTATGAGCGGCAGAACTTTCGTTGGTCGATCGCGGGCAATAGTGCCGGACAGGATCCCAATGTTTATTCCGAGCTAAAATGGCATGCGGTAGGCGGCGCTTCGGGTCGGGTGGACCTGCAATGGAGCGTGTGGCGGCGGTGGCGGGTGTTTGCGAGCGGCAGCCGGGTGTGGAGCAGGTCGGGTGATTTGAGTGATACGGATTATGGACTGGACAACCGGCATGATGTCCTTTATCACGAGCAATTTGTCGTCAATGGGGGCTATAGTGAAGCGGGTGCGGTCGGGGCCGGGTACTGTCTTTTGGACAGGGCCGGCTTCCGGCTTGTGCCTTTTTTTGGCTTTATTATCAGCAAGCAATATTTTCCGATCGTTGATCCGGGTGGTCCTTTTGCGGGGCTGAACAGCAATTATTCCGCCAAATGGCTGGGGCCTTTGGTGAAGGTCGAGGCGGGATGGCGGCCGGCAAAACGGTGGCGGATAGACGCAGATCTGGTGTATGACCAGGTAGTGTACCGGGCCGTGGCGGACTGGAACCTGATAGCGGACTTTAGCCATCCGGTAAGTTTCCGGCATCGTGCGGACGGGTATGGAGTGGAAGGGGAATTGCGGGTGGGGTATGCGTTGGGAAGGCGAATTACGTTGTTGGTGGCCGGGGATTATTTTAACTGGGAGACGGGAAGGGGGATCGACGTATTGTATCTGTATACGGGTATGGCGCAGCAGACGCAGCTGAATGGGGTGGTGCGGAATGGGGCCGGGGCGCGATTAGGGGCGGAGTGGAGTTTTTAATGCGGGAGACGGCTTAGTGGAATCGGCGGCGGCCTGTTGTTGTTGGTCCTTCTGTCGCTGTTTTTCGAGATTCTTTATTCGTTGTTCCTGTTTCCAGATCACGTATTGTACCTGCTGGTTTTCGTTGAGCAGGCTATAGATGTTGACATCGGCGTCATGCATGACGTTGTGGCGGAGCTGACCGTCGGTTTTTGGATCGCCGGACGGGTGTTCGTGAAGGCTATCCAGGGTGATCGTTTCCCCGAGCAGGATCGAATTAAGGCTGATCACCTGATCGGGTGTCAGGTCGGGTACTCTTTGCTCCAACATTTCGAGTTGATGGACCGCCTGTTGCACGGGCCGGGATGGATGTGGCGAATCGGCGGCTGTCTGGGCATGCGAAGTCAGGGCTGCGACTGCTACATAGGCTAGAAGCTGGAGGGCTCTTTTCATGATGCGCGAAAGTAAGTTTTTATTGCGAATTATAGGGGCTGTCGTCCTGGTTGTTGTTTTGGCGTTTTTGCATCATTTTCTGTCGTTGTTGTTCCTTCCACTGCTGGTAGATCGTTTTTTGCTGGTCGGTGAGCAAGGCCATGATCTGGCGGTCCGCATCCTGCTGCACTCCACGGCGGGCGCGGTTGTCGGAGCGGGTGTTGCCGGATGGGTTGTTTTGGAGGCTGTCCATGGTGACTGTCTTGGTGACGAGGATGACCTGGACTTGAAGTACCTGATCCTGTGTGAGGTGGAGCTGATTTTCGAGGATCCGCAGCTGCCGGGCGGCCCTTGTCGCAGGGTCGGATCTTTTAAGCCCCGGCTGGGCGGTAGTATCCGGCGCCTGGGCGTGAACAAGGGTATGGAAGCCGGCGACGAGCAGGATTAGCAGGAACGTTCGCTTCATGTGAAGTCAATTTAGGTGTCTTTGTTTGACTATGAGACGGCCGGGAGGGGGAAAGGTTTAACAGGCCGACGGTTAAACCTTTAGGAATGACGGGTATCCAACCCTAAATTTTTCAACTGATGAAAGCGGCGATCAAGGTTATGGGATTCGTCCTTGTGACGATCGGGGGGCATGTCCTGCTGAGCTCTTTTTTGGCTGCGGGGCTGCCGTTGCATGGTATGGGAGGTACGCAGTTCCCGCCATCATATCGGTTTCCGTGGCGGCAGGCGGGGCTGACGGAGCGGCAGGCGGCGGCGCATCTGTTGAGCAGGTTCACGTATGGGGCGACACCGGGGCAGGTGGATGTGGTAGCGCGGATGGGGTTGGAGAACTGGTTTGCGCAGCAGCTGGCGGCGCAGTTGCCTGATGATTCACTGGGGCAGGTGTTGAGCCGGTACGATGCGTTGGAGCTTAGTAACGAGGAGGTAGCAGCAACCTATCCCCGGAACGGTCAGGTGATCCGGATGGCGGTGCGTGATGGGGTTGTGGATAAGGACTCGGTGAAGACGGATCGAAAGGAATACCGGGCGGTCATTCAAAATTATATGCAGCAAAGGGGGTTGAAGCGGGAGCAGGAACTTTTCAGGCAGTTCTTTTGTCAGAAGATCCTGCGTGCCGCGTATTCGCAGAACCAGCTGCAGGAGGTCATGACAGATTTCTGGTTCAATCATTTCAATGTATCTATTACTAAGAACGACTGTGCTGAATTTGTGCCGGCGTATGAGCGGGACGTGATTAGACCTAATAGTTTAGAGAGGTTTAATGAGCTTTTGTTGAAGACGGCGAAGTCGCCTGCCATGTTGTTTTATCTGGATAATTTTGTCAGCAGTGTTCCAGTCGATAGCATGTCTATGCCTGGTCAGCGGGCGCGCGGGATCAATGAAAATTATGCCAGGGAGGTGATGGAGTTGCATACGCTGGGTGTCGATGGCGGATATACGCAACAGGATGTGACGCAGGCTGCGCGGGTGTTAACGGGCTGGGGTGTCATTCCTATGGGGGAGTATGCGAAGGGTGGCGGGATGGCGGTGTTGAAGAAGTACTCTGAGCAGCAGATCGCCAGCCGGGGTTTTGTGCATGAGGGGGATTTCTTTTTCAATGCGAACCGGCATGACAAGGGGGAGAAGACGGTGTTAGGGCATGTGTTCCCGGCGGGTGGCGGTTATGAAGAAGGGGTGCAATTGTTGGAGATGTTGGCGCAGCATCCGAGTACGGCGAGGTTTATAAGCCGGAAGCTGGCGGTGCGTTTTGTGAGTGATGATCCGCCCGCATCGCTGATAGATAAGATGGCAAAGACCTTTTTAGACAGGAACGGGGATATCCGGCAGGTGTTGCTCACGATGGCAGAAGCGCCGGAATTCTGGAGTGCGCAGGCGTTAAGGGAGAAGACGAAATCGCCGTTTGAGTTGGCGATCGGATCGGTGCGTAGTCTGCATGCGACTATCAACCAACCTATGCAGTTATACAACTGGGTGGCGAGGATGGGAGAGAAGAAATATTATTATCAGGCGCCGACGGGGTATCCCGACAAGGGGGCATATTGGATCAATACGGGGTCATTGCTGAACCGGATGAATTTCGGGTTGGCGTTGGCGGCGGGCCGGATACAGGGGGTGAATGTCGATCTGCTGGCGTTGAACAGCGGTCATGAGCCGGAGAGTGCGCAGGCGGCTTTATTGATCTACGGAAAGCTTATATTGCCGGAGCGTGACTTAGATGCCACGGTGAAGCGGTTGACGCCGATGTTGAGTGATCCGGGTTTTGCGCAAAAGGTGAGTGCGGCCAGTGAGAAGATGCAGGAACCTGCGGATGGGGATGTTGCAATGTATGATGAGAAGGGGGTTGGCGGGCAAAAGAAGAATGGGGCAATGGCTGAGGCGGTGACGGGGGATGTGGCTGGTAACGACCCGATGTTGGCGCAGGTGGTGGGGATCATCATTGGTTCGCCGGAATATCAAAGACGATAATTTTAAATTTATACTCATGGCATCGAGAAGGGCTTTTTTTCAGCGTGGCGGCATGGCGCTTTTTGGCGTAGGCCTGATGGGTGGTATCCCTGCATTTATGGCGGAGGCTGCGGCGAGTGACAAGCTATTCCGGCCGTACAAGCGTAAGCGGGTGTTGGTGTGTATCTTTCAGCGGGGGGCGATGGACGGGCTGATGGCGGTGGCGCCTTTTTCCGATCCGTATCTGGCGGTGGCCCGGCCGACGTTATCGTTGTCCGCTGTTGCCGGCGGGAGGAGTAATCCCCTGATAGACCTGGATGGGCGTTGGGGGATGCATCCCGGATTGAAGGCTTTTGAGCCCTTGTACAGGGAAGGAAGGCTGGCCATCGTGCATGGCATCGGCTCGCCCAATAATACGCGTTCGCACTTCGATGCGCAAGACTATATGGAATCCGGCACGCCGTTCAACAAGGGTACGGCGAGTGGTTGGCTGAACAGGGCGGTGGGGCTGCTTGGGCATGATGCGGCGACACCTTTTACGGCGGTTAGTCTTACTTCGGCGCTGCCGCGTTGTTTCTATGGGGATCAGCCTTCGCTGGCCATCAGCAACCTACAGGATTTTGCGATCCAGTTTCGGGGGAATCCGGCGGCGGCGAATACGGCTGCGAAGAGCTTTGAAGATCTGTACGACCAGACATCGGCGGGTCTTTTGCATGATACGGGGAAGGAAAGTTTTGAGGCGATGAAGGTTTTGCAGCAGGCCGATATTCAGCACTACCGGCCGACCGGGGGCGCCATCTATCCCAACTCGCCGCTTGGCAATTCGCTGCGGCAGATTGCCCAGTTAGTGAAGATGGATGTGGGGCTGGAAGTGGCTTTTACGGAGTCGATGGGGTGGGACACGCATTTCAACCAGGGTACGGACAGTGGCATCTTTGCGCGGGATGTGACCGATCTGAGCAATAGTATTGCCGCTTTCTGGCGGGATCTGGATGTTTATCAAGACGATGTGACGGTGATGACGATGACGGAATTCGGCCGGACGGTGCATCAGAATGGTACCGGGGGTACCGACCATGGCCGCGGGAGTTGTAATTTCATTTTGGGCAACCAGGTTGCGGGTGGAAAGGTGCATGGGGATGTGGCTGAACTGGCTAATGAGAACCTGGAAGATGGGCGGGATCTGCCGGTGACGACTGATTTTCGGAGTGTTTTTAGTGCGGTGGCGGATGCTCATCTGCTGCTTGCGGACGATAAAGTGCTTTTTCCGGACTGGAATGGGAAGAGGGCCGGGGTGATGAAGGCGGGGTAAGGTAGGTTAATATCCGGGTTTGGTTTTTTTGGCGATTTTTGCGTCGGTTTTTTTGGTATATTTTCCCAAAAAAGATGCGGGAGCGGTTCCAGCTCATCCTCAAATTTTTAGTATTGGTGTTTGCGATCGGCTTTCTGGTGTACATCTGGAAGGCTTTACCTATTATCAGCGGTTATGCGGCGAAGGTGGCCTGTTCCGGTATTTTTTTATCCGGGCGGCCGCAGGAGCGGGTTTTGAGGGATGACCTGGCGTCTTTTCCTGTGAACCTGGCATCCTGCACGGTAGATATGCAGGACAGCAGTGTCACTGCGACTGTGCTGGGGTTGGCGAGTCGTAAGGCTGTATACAGATGGCGGCTTGGGGCTACGCTGGTGAATGGCATGACGGCGGAGGCGTTGCGGGAGCAGCATATGGTCCGGCCGATGGCGCCTGTGGTGGACGCCGATACCGTTGACTGGCCGATGGGGGATCGGATGCATCCATTTGCTATTGGGGGGCTGCGTTTACCCGCGGTATCGGCGATTGCAGAGGGAAGGACGGTGTCGTTGCGCATGGAGGATTCGGCTGGTGGTTTAGGCGGGTTGGATGAGGCGAAGCTGCAGGCTGCGATTGGTTCGGCATTTGGAGAAGGCGGGGCTGCTGCTACGGGCACGAGGGCGGTGGTTGTGGTTTGGCACGGGCAATTGGTCGCGGAACGGTATGCGCCGGGGTTTACCCCGCATACGCGTTTGGCGGGCTGGTCGATGGCGAAGGGGATCATGAATGCGCTGACGGGAATATTAGTAGGGCAGAGGAGGCTGAACACGGGAGTGTCCGCGCCGGTGCCGGAGTGGGCCGGGGATGGCAGGCGGGTGATCACGATAGCCGATCTTTTGCATATGAACAGTGGTCTGCGGTGGTGGGAATTTTATGGGGGGCCGAGTGATGTGACCAATATGCTTTTTAAGGAGACTAATATGAGCGAATTTGCAGGGCGTGCCGGTTTAAGTCATCCGCCGGGCCTGGTGTTCAACTATTCGAGTGGTACGGCGAATATTTTGTCGGGGATCATCCGCCGGACGGTGGGGGACGACTATTATTACCGGCTCCCCTACGAGCAGCTTTTCTATAAGGCGGGGATGTACAGTGCGGTATTGGAGCCGGACGCGGGAGGGACGTTTGTGGGTTCATCGTATTGCTATGCGACGGCGCGGGATTGGGCGAGGTTTGGGTTGTTGTATCTGCATGACGGGGTTTGGGCGGGGCAGCGGATATTGCCGGAGGGCTGGGTGAAATGGACGACCACCGGCGGTGGGTATGGTGCGTTATGGTGGCTTAACAAAGATGAGTCGGTGCATCGGCGGCGTCCGCAACTGCCGAAGGACTGTTATTCCTGTGAAGGATATGAAGGGCAATATATCTGGGTGATCCCCTCGATGGACCTTGTGGTCGTCAGGATGGCGATGGAGCACGGTCCGGTATTGGACCCTGACGTTTTTGTGCCGGCTGTGATGAAAGCTTTGAGATGAGCAGCCGGAATTCGCTATTTTGCAGCATGTATACAAAGCTGATAGCGGCCATTTTGATGATGGCGGCGGCACAGATGGTGGTCGCGCAAAATTCCCGAATCGACATACGAAAATTTGGCGCCGCCGGCGATGGGCGGAAGATGAATACGGTGGCCATACAGCGTGCGATCGACCGTGTCGCTGCTGTGGGCGGCGGGGTGGTAGTGGTGGGGCCCGGGCGTTGGGTAACGGGGGTGTTGACGCTGAAATCGGGGGTGGAACTGCATTTGGAGGCGGGTGCTGTGTTGATGGGCAGTGAACGTCGGTCCGACTATGGCGGAGAGCGGGCGTCGGCGCTTTTGGTGGCGGATGGGCAAGTAAAGATAGGCATCACCGGTAGCGGCACCATTGACGGGCGTGGGCGGGAAGTGGCGGCGGATGTCATCCGGATGATCGATGCGGGTCAATTGAAAGACCCCGACTGGCCGAGAGAGAATGCCTGGCATCAGAAGCGGTCCAATGAATCGAACCGGCCGGGTATTATCCATTTCAAACACTGTACGGATGTGCGGATAGACAGTGTCCTGCTGAAGGATGCTGCCTGCTGGGTGCAGACCTATACGGAATGTGAGCGGCTCAAGCTGGAGCATGTGCGGGTAGAGAGCAATGCCTATTGGAACAATGATGGGATCGATGTTGTGGATTGCAAGGATGTGCTGATCAGCGGCTGTCAGATCAATGCGGACGACGATGGCATTTGCCTGAAGTCGAGTAATCCCAAGAGCCGGTGCGACCAGGTGAGGATCGAGGATTGTACGGTGCGCAGCAGCGCGAGTGGGATCAAGTTCGGAACGGCATCGTTTGGCGGGTTCAGGAATGTCGACATTCGCCGGGTGAAGATCTATGATACTTATCGATCCGCGATAGCGCTTGAATCGGTGGACGGGGGGATTTTGGAGGATGTGCATGTGGAGGATGTGGTGGCTACCAATACCGGAAATGCGATATTTGTCCGGCTGGGGCATAGGAATCAAAAAGCGCCTCCGGGGAGTGTTCGGAATGTGACGATCAAGGGTCTTCGGGTGGAGGTTCCCGCGGGTAAACCGGACAAGGGTTATGAAATGGAGGGGCCGGTAGTCGATGCTCCGCATAATTTTTTCCCTGGTTCCATTGTCGGACTGCCTGGTCATCCGGTGGAGGGGATCAGGTTGGAGGATGTCGAGATCGATTATAAGGGAGTAGAGGACAAGCGCGTTGGGACAGTCGGACAGGCGCCCAAGTCAGAGGGGCGCCAATGGTCCGACGGGGACTCTCTGGGGCAGGTGCCGGAACGCGAGGCGGATTATCCCGAATACTCGATGTTTGGGGAGTTGCCTGCGTGGGGGCTGTATGTGCGGCATGTGAGTGGGTTGGAGCTGCGTCGGGTGGTGTTGCGGCGCGAGCAGGCGGGTTTTCGTCCGGCCATGGTCTTTGACGACGTGCGGGGACTGAGTATAGAGCAATAAAAAAACCGACCAGGACAGCGGCGGAAGTTACTCCGGGGCATCCCAGCCGGCATGGGTCGGGGTATGATATGTTTGTGGTCCCTAGAACTTATAGGCTAAGCCGATATTGAGGATGTCTACGCCGAAGCCTAATTCGCCGTAGGCCGCCAGGTTACCAGCGAAATAATATTTTGCACCGACGAAGGGGGACAGGCCTGGTCCGCTGTTGTAACCGCCGCCGACGTAGCCTATGCCATTATAGTAAGTATAGGAGTAGTTGAGGCTGTTGAAGGACAGCATTACACCGCCGTAAACGTCGAGGTTTTCGACATCGAGCCCGGTATAGTGGTATGCGCCGCGGGCGCCGAAGATGGTATAGTTCCATCTTTGCTGAAAGTCGGAGTTGGAGTATTTGTAGTCTTTAAATCCGAGATAGCCGCCGAGGCTGATGACGCCGGGGCCTGCTTCCCAGATACCCCGATCATATTGGATGCTGAATCCCGGGGTCGAGGAGTTGTAATCATAACCATTGAGGCCACTACCGAGGCCAATGCCTGCGCTAATGACGTTGGTGCCGACGTCGAAGGACTGGGCTTTTGCATAGGAGGTAGTTAATGCCAGGAATACGAGGGCAAGGAAACTGCTTTTTTTCATGTACGTAGGATTTTATGATCGATTGTTTTGTGAGCGACAGCTGTAAGCATTGTGGTAAGAGGAGGCACCTAGGGGAATCGCTAAGATAGGAATTTTTTATGTGTGTAAAAAAAACTGGATTTTGTCGTTATGGGACGTTTTTAGAGGGGTATGCGCCGGCCTTCTTTGGCGGAGCGGGTGGCGGCTTCGAGGATGCGGACTACGATGAGGTTATTAGGCAATGAAGAGAGGTCGTTGCCGGGATCGGTTTTTCCGCTGAGGACGTCGGTCAGGTAGGTGATATTGTCCCTGTAGAGGGCGGGATGGACGGCGACGCTGTCGTAGGTGGTCTTTTTCCGTTCAACGAGGGACTTGTCGTTTAGCGCGTGAAGGTAGCCGGTAGTTCCGAATACTTCCCAGTCTTTGATACTGAAGGGCCAGTTCCAGGAGGCTTCGATGATGCCGGTAGCGTCGGGATATTCGAGGAGGATGGTGGCGTCGTCTTCTACTTTTGGATAGACGGAGGGTTTGATATGGTGGATGAGGGCGGTGACCGAGATGGGGGCCTGGCCGTGCATGAGCCAGGTCATGAGGTTAGCGCCGTAGCAGCCGAAGTCGCGGAGTGCGCCGCCGCCGTTCAGGACGGGGTCGGTGAGCCAGTTCAGGAAGTCGGGGCTGCAGCCGATCTCTTTTGGGCCTTCGTGGCCATCATGGGCGATCATTTTCCTGGGGGCGCCGATAGCCTGGGCGTTCACCATTTCGAATATCTGCTGGTTGGTATTGTACCAGGTGGTTTCGTAGTTGGTGAGCACCTGGATATGGTATTGGCGGGCGAGGCCTGCGATGCGGTTGGCGTCGCCGACGGTGGTGGCGAGTGGTTTCTCGACCATGACGGAGATGCCGAGGGGTGCGCAGGTCTCTACCACACCAAGGTGTTGGGCGATGGCGTTATAGGCGAGGACTGCGTCGGGATGAGTGTGAGAAATGAGGGAAGGCAAGTCATTATAGAAGAGGGAGTCGGGGAGCTGGTAGGATCTTTTGTAGCGGGCTACGAGTTGGGTATCGGCTTCTGCGATGCCGACGATGATGACCTGACCGTTCTTGAATTGATGCATTATATTATGAACATGGTCGTGGGTCAGGCCGGCGACCCCTACCCGTAGAATTTTTTGCCCGTGGGCGGAAGTGGATAAGAGGAAGAAGAGGGAGAGGACGAGAAGCTTATTGATCATATGGCCTTTTTTCTGCAAATTGTTGATTATCATATTGGTAATGATTGTATTAAAATGGGATTAACAATTGTTTTGCAAGATATAGGACCTTCCCGTCAGCACTGGCTACGTTATTGCACTTAATAAGTTACAATCTACAATATATGAAGAAGACCATTCTATCACTCAGTTTATTTTTGGCCTTTGCGAGTATAACTCCGACGGCAAGGGTAACCGCGCAAATAAGTGTCGGTATATCCGTGCGTATTGCGCCTCCTGCGATCCCTGTCTATGTACAGCCAGCCTGTCCTACGGATGGATGGCTTTGGGTACCTGGTTATTGGTCCTGGGGCGGAGATGATCAGGGTTACTATTGGGTACCCGGGTATTGGGCCGCACCGCCGACGGTTGGATTTTTGTGGACGCCGGGCTATTGGGGTTTTGCCGGTGGTTATTATGGCTGGCATGGCGGTTATTGGGGTCAACATATTGGTTTCTATGGGGGTGTGAACTATGGTTTTGGCTATGGTGGTGTCGGATATGTGGGTGGCGGATGGGTTGGCGGCCATTTCCATTACAACACTGCGGTGACCAATGTGAATACTACAGTTGTGCATAATACTTATATCAACAGGACGGTGATCAATAATACGACGGTGAACAACCGGGTTAGTTATAATGGTGGCGCCGGTGGAATTCAGGCAAGGCCGACGGCGCAGGAGCAAGTGGCGATGAATGAGCATCACGTTGCAGCGACGGCGGCGCAGACGCAGCATGAGCAGACTGCGCGTCAGGACCGTACTGCCTATGCGAATGTGAATCATGGAAGGCCTGCTACGGCGGCTGTTGCGAGGCCGATGACAAGTGCATCGCATGCAAATGCGTCGCATTTGGGGGCTGCTACAGCGCACGCCAATGCTCCGGCGGTAAACAGGAATGCGACGACGAGCCGTCCTGCTAATGCAACAGTCAATCACTCACAGACACAGGTGCATACCACGCAGGTGCATGCGCAGGCCAGGACGCAGGTTTCGCATCCTGCTCCTCATGCTGCTCCGCGCGCCGCGCCGCGTGAAGGAGGTGGTGGAGGGGGAGAACATCATCCCAGGTAATAAGAAAATAATTAGTGATGAAAGAACCGGCTTTGGCCGGTTTTTTTTTGTAAAGGGGTTAAGTTTGGGTTAAGTCTCGCGGAACACGCGGACGCTAAAATCGTTTTTGTGCAATTTGCGGCCAATATGGGAAATCGGTTCTCCATTGATCTCACAACCAGACTAGCTGCTATCAGGGAAGGCGATCATGCCGCCTTTGTAGCCGTATATGAGTTGATGCATGCCCGGTTATTCCGGTTCTTCCTAAAGAGAACTTCCCTCCCTGATACGGCCAAGGAACTTACGCAACAATGTTTTATCCGGCTTTGGCAATACAGGCAGACATTGTCGGGCGATCATCCCCTGGAAAAGCAGATCTTTATTATTGCCCGAAGCCTGCTGATCAATCACATCAAGAAAGAGGCGACGCAGCGGAGGCTGAGAGTCGCTGCCGGCAAGGCTTTCGAAGGGGAGGCGGTCCCTGCGCGGGACACGTTCTTCGAGCGTGCTTCTGAAGTGAATGCCGCTATCGAGACGCTTCCTCCCGTGCGCAAGCGGGTCATTATCCTGAAGACTTTTCATGGGTTTAGCAATAAAGAGATTGCGCAACAGCTAAAGATCTCGGTCAAGACGGTCGAAGACCATGTGACCAAGGCTTTCCGTCATATCCGCCAGGTTATCGCGGTTTTGTTTTTCCTGTAAAAATATTTTTTCCTCAACAGGGGCTCGATCCCTTTTCAACTGTATATAGTATCATGCCATCGTTCAGTGCAGCATTGTTATCAAAATTTTTAAAGGGGCTTTGTACGGAAGAAGAGGCGGAGGTCGTAGCCGAGTATTTTCGACAGCATCCTTCAGCTATTCATTTACTGGATGAATATGAGGAGGCGGAGGTGGGTGCGGCGTTGCCTGAGGGGTATAGGGAGGAGATGCTGAAGGTGGTGGTAGCAGTGACAGATGTGAAGCCTGTGAGGGTGATCGGGAAGTGGGTGGCGGCGGCCTGTGTGTTATTGTTGGTTGCGGGGTGGTGGCTGTTGTCGAGGCCAAAGGGCGGTGTGGGGGATAAGGCGGCTTTACAAGCGGCTGTTTGGGTCGGGCGGCACAATGCGGACAGCAAAAAGATCTTACTGCGTTTGCCTGACAGCTCGGAAGCTGTGTTGTCGCCGGGTACTACGATCCGGTATCGTACCGACTTTGGTCATTATGCGAAGCGGGAAGTGAAGATAGAGGGGCAGGCGAGTTTTTCGGTGGTCAGGAATGAGCAGCGTCCGTTCGTGGTGATCAGTGATATGGTGAGCACGTTGGTATTGGGAACGATATTCGAGGTGGAGGCCGAGAAGACCAGGGATGAGATCAGGGTGCGGCTGCAGTCGGGGAAGGTGTTGGTGACAATCGATCCGATCAGGGACAGTCCGCGGGAATATATTCTGAAGCCGGGTGAGGAGTTTGTATTTGGAAAGGCAGACGGGAGTGTGGTGATACGGGATTTTGTGCATGGCCCGAATGTGGCGCGGCGTATGGGGAGGCCAGGTAAACCGGACACGCTGTTCAACTGGTATATGTTCAACAATCAACCATTGGCGGATGTGTTGCAGCAGCTATCGAATCTGTACAATGTAGAAATCGACTATTCAAAAGACGAGTTGCACAATTTATATTTCATCGGCCGGCTGGAGAAGAAGGATTCCCTCGGCGAGACTTTGAGAGATATCGCTCTACTAAACCATCTAAAGGTGACTTTGCGGGACGGCAGGTACATCATTACAAAACGGAAACCATAATCCTGTAGCCGGGAGTTCCTGGGACAGGACTGTCAAATAACGCCGCATGCGGCGAAGGGGGATCTTATTCAAAATTTTAAAATAAAACAATGGACAACAAACTATTTGCTGCCAACCAACGGCAAAGGTTATTTTTCGGTTTACTGTTAGTGCTCTTGTGTGTGGGCGTGCGACCTGGGTCGGCGTATGCGCAGGGGGGTGTCTCCGGTTCAGTGAGCGGGATCGTGCGTAACGATCAGGGTGATCCCGTGGGGGGCGTCACGGTCGTGGCCAAGAATGGTGCGACTGGTCTCTCGGCGGGTACGCAGACGGATTCGGCGGGTCTTTTCCGGTTCCCGAAGCTTCCGGTGGGTGTGCGGTATAGTTTTTCTTTCAGTGGTATCGGTTATCAGACGCAGCTGCTTTCGGACTATGCCGTGAAGCCTGATGCGTCGGTGTCTATTTTGGTAAAATTAAAGGATGCCACTAATGCGTTGAATGAGGTGGTTGTGGTCGGTTATGGCACGCAACGGAAGGCGGACCTTACGGGGGCTGTTGCGCAAGTGAGCGGGGATGTGTTGGAGAACCGTTCGGTGCCCAATATCAGTCAGGGGTTACAGGGTGAAGTGCCGGGGCTGAACCTGGTCATGATGGATGGCAAGCCCATTCAATCGCCTGTTTTCAATATCCGGGGAACGACGTCTATTGGGGCGGGTGGCGGCGCCTCGCTAGTGCTGATCGATGGGATCGAAGGTGATCCGAGTCTGCTCAATCCCAATGATATTGAATCGGTGACCGTGTTGAAGGATGCGTCCTCCTCTGCTATCTATGGTGCGCGGGCGGCCTTCGGGGTAGTGCTGATCACGACCAAGGTGCCCAAGAAAGGCAGGGCTTCTATGACGTATTCGGCCAACTATGCGATCAAGAAGCCGACTACGGTCCCTCAGATCGTATCGAATGGATATCAATATGCGTTGATGTTCGACTCTGCGTGGTCGGCGTGGAACAATTATTCGCAGACGCCGTCTGCCATCAATAAGACGCAGCCTTTTTCGCAGGCGTATATCGATCAATATGCCATTGTCAATGCGAATCCGGGCATGCCGAAGGTGCAGACCATCGCCGGCCAATACGTGTACTATGGGAATACGGACTGGTACAAGCTCCTGTATAAACCGCATACGGATGCCATCGACCAGAACCTGACGTTGTCGGGGGGAAGTGAAAAGGCGACCTATTATATTGCGGGCCGGTATTATGGGCAGGACGGGTTGTTCCGGTATAACTCCGACAACTATCATCTTTATACGCTGACTGCCAAGGGGAGTGTCGATGTGTTACCCTGGTTGACGGTGAATGACAACCTGCAATTTGCCAGCCGGTATTATCACAATCCGGAGAATGTCGCGGAGACGGGTGGTATCTGGAGGAATATGGCGGATGAGGCGCATCCTTCGTCGATGCTGCTTAACCCGGACGGCACGTTGACGTATTCCGCGGCGTATACGGTGGGAGATTTCTACTATGGTAAGAACGGGCTTGACCTCAACGACAATGAGATCAGGAACACGGCGGCTTTTACGGCGAAATTCCTGCGGAACAAATTGCAGATCAAGGGTGATTTTACGTTTGAGATCACGGATTCCAATGTGAAGGAGACGCAGGTTCCGGTGCCGTACAGCCCGGGCCCCGGGATAATCGATTATGCGGGCAGCAGCACGAATGATATACGGGTTAATGACAACCAAACCACCTATGTGGCTACCAATTTGTATGGGCAATATGAGACGAGGTTTGGGGATGATCATTATTTCAAGGCTTTGCTGGGTTATAACTATGAGCAATCGGTGTTCAATGCGTTGAATACGGAGCGGAATGGGCTGGTGTACAGTGATGCCACGAATATCAATCTGGCCGAGGGGCCGAATATTACGACGGCGGGGGGATATAACAAGTGGGCGATCCTGGGTGGTTTTGGCCGCTTGAACTATTCGTTCAAGGACCGTTATCTGATAGAGTTCGACGGCCGTTATGACGGGTCTTCGAAATTCCCGTCTAACCAGCGTTATGCTTTCTTTCCTTCCGGGTCTGCCGGCTGGAGAATTTCCAAGGAAAATTTCTGGCATGTGAGTCCCACGGGCGTTTCCGATCTGAAGATCAGGGGTTCTTATGGTGCGTTGGGAAATGGCAGTGTAGCTTCTTATCTGTACCAGCAGAACTTCAATATCCAGGAATCTGCTTTTATCCTGCAGGGTATCAGGCCGCAGGAGACGGGTCAGCCGAATGTGTTGCCGAATGGGTTGACCTGGGAGAAGGCCGTTACGGCCGATCTGGGTCTGGATGCGTCGTTTCTGAGCAACCGGTTGAACTTCACCGGGGATATTTATCAGCGTAATACGGACAATATGTTCACGGTCGGCAAGACGCTGCCGGCTGTGTTTGGTACTGCGGTGCCGTTTGGCAACTATGCGAACATGACCACCAAGGGATTTGAGGTCTCCATTTCCTGGAAGGATCAGTTCCGGGTATCGGGCAAACCCTTTCATTATACGATCGGGGCCTGGATGTCGGACTATACGTCTAAGATCACGGCTTATGACAATACGACCAAATCGCTTACTGATTTCTATGCAGGGGAGCATGTGGGTGAGATCTGGGGATACGTGAATGACGGTTACTGGACGGCCGCTAATGTGGCGCAGGCGTATACCACCCAACCCACCTTCCAGGCTTCCACTAGCAACCAGTGGCTGCCAGGTGACATCAAGTACAAAGACATCAACAAATTGGGCGTCATCAACAACGGGAACAATACCGTGAGCAATCCCGGAGATATGAAAATCATCGGGAACTCGACACCGCGTTATGCCTTTGGCTTCAAACTGGGGGGTGACTGGAACAATTTCTATGTGAATGCTTTTTTCCAGGGTATCGGGATGGAGAAGTGGTGGCCTGGTGCGCAGGATGATGAATTCTGGGGTCAGTACAACCGGCCTTATGAATACCTGCTGAAGTATCAAGTGGGGAAGATATGGGAGCCGAACAATCCCAATGCCTACTTCCCCCGTTATCGCGGTTATGTCGCGCAGAACGGGACCACGGGTGAACTGGTGAATCCTCAGACGAAATACCTGCAGAATGTGGCGTATATCCGGTTGAAGAATCTGCAGATCGGGTACAACCTGCCGGCGGGTCTGATCCGGAAGACGGGTTTTACTTCGGCACGGGTATACCTGTCCGGAGAGAATCTTTGGTCCTGGTCGCCGCTGTACCGGCTTACGCGGAACATCGATCCCGAGAGTATCCAGCAATCGGACGTGATCCTCACCGGTACCACCAACTACGGGAATGCGAACAACTATCCTATTCTGAAGAGCATGGCTGTCGGCATGTCGTTGACCTTATAAAAACCTGAATCATCAATAAAAAATCATAGGGATGTACCAGATAAAAAAACATTTTTTCTTGTGGGGCGCCATTGTAATGCTGGCGGGGGTGTTCTGTGGCTGTACGAAGCAGCTAAACCAGGTGCCGCAGGCCACGGCCAATGCGCAAGCCATTTTTGGGAGTGTGCAGGGGTTGCAATTGTATGCCAATTCTTTTTATGACAAGGGGTTGCCGCAAATGGACAATATCTATAAGACGGACGCCGAGCTGTCGGACTATGGGGCGCAAAGCTCCTGCCCCACCTATTTGCAACAGGGGGCATACAGTTCCAGGATCACGCCGGTTGCGGATTGGGGTTGGGACACGCTGCGGAACATCAATTATTTTATCCAGGGGCTGGCGACGTCGCCTGTGGATACGACGGACAAGAACAATTTCATGGGGCTGGCGAAGTTCTTCAGGGCCTGGTTCTATTTTGGTATGGTGGGGCAATATGGGGATGTGCCCTGGATCAACACGGCATTGGCAGTCAATGACACGGCGGTGTATGGGCATCGTTCGCCGCGACTGCTGGTGATCGACTCCGTGATCGCGGACCTGCAATATGCCGCGACGCATATCACGGCGACTACGGATGGCACGGCGAGCACGATAACGAAGTATACGGCCTATGGACTGCTCTCGCGGGTCTGTCTCTTCGAGGGGACGTATCAGAAGTATCAGTTCGGCCAGACGGCTATTGCCAACGCGTTATTGCAACAGGCGGTTACAGCGGCGCAGCAGGTGATCAGCGGCGGTGGGTTCAGTATCTACACTGGTGCGGGAACCGGGTTCGAGGGTTCCTATCGCAGCCTGTTCATCAGCAGTACGCCTGTTGCGCAGGAGGTCATGTTATCGGAAGTGGCCAGCCAGAGCCTGGCGGTGTTGAATGATGCCAACTGGTTCTATACGAGTGCCACTTATGGGAACAGGTTTAGTTTTATCCGAACGTTTATCAATACCTATCTGAACTCGGATGGTACGCCGTTCACGAATATTCCGGGACATGATACGATGACGTTTATTCATGAGATGGCGAACAGGGATGCGCGTTTGTATCAGACGATCCGGACGCCGGGGTATACGCGGACGAACAATGGTACGCTGTCTTCGGGTGCGCCTGTTTTCTCCTCTTACACTTATACCGGTTATCAACCGATCAAATGGTGTCTGCAGGATCAGTACTATGATCAGGCCGCCAACAATACCAATTCTATTTGTCTGATGCGGTATGCGGAGATATTGTTGAACTATGCGGAGGCTCGTGAGGAGTTGGGGCAGCTCACGGATGCGGACTGGGCCATGACGGTCGGGGTGTTGCGTGGCAGGGCCGGTATAACGGGTGGTCTTTCTTCGCGGCCGGCGGTTGTCGATACGTATCTGCAGTCGACTTATTTTCCTGATATTTCCGATCCTGTTTTGTTGGAGATCCGCCGTGAGAGGGGTATCGAACTGGCATTGGAAGGTTTCCGGTTCAATGATCTGGCCCGGTGGAATCATGGGAATCTGCTGACGCTGACCTGGAATGGTATCTATGTGCCGGCGCTCAATCTGCCCATGGACCTGAATGGGGATGGTTATCCGGATGTATGTTTTTATCAGAATACGGCACCTTCGCCTGCGGACAGTGGGGTTGCCTATGTCAATGTAACGCCTGCGATCTCTTCCGGGACGAATCCGCAGATCCTGACGAATGGAACTTCGGGTGAGTTGAATTGGCTGGACAATATTCCGAGGACGTGGTCGGGCTATATGTATCTTTATCCTATTCCTTATAGTCAGTTGTTGCTGAATCCGAATCTGACGCAAAATCCGGGATGGTAAGCCGCCGCGGGGGCGGGATGGCGGATGCGGAGACCCCAGAATGACAATTATAATTTTTATATATGAAAAAATCGTTTTTTCTGGCTGCCTGCTGTTTAGCGGGCAGCTTTTTGGTTAGCGCTCAGCCGGTGAAGCATGTGGTGGTGATCACTGTAGATGGGTTCCGGCCTGATTTTTATTTGGACAGCAGCTGGCGGGCGGTGCATATCCGGGAGTTGATGGCGGCGGGGGTGCATGCCAATGGCGTGAACAGTGTTTTTCCTTCGATGACGTATCCATCGCACACGACGATCGTGACGGGGGTGCAGCCGGCGAAGCATGGCATTTACTATAATACCGGACCGGGGGAAAGGGTTTATTGGAATGACAGTTCTATCAAGGTGCCCACGTTATGGGGGACGGCTACGGCGAAGGGGATGACGGTAGCTTCGTTGCTGTGGCCGGTGAGTGCCGATGCGCCGGTGGCCTATGATATTCCGGATATAGGGAGCCTGGGCGATTCGGTGCGGGAGCGTTTCTCGAAGCCTGCGGGTTTTGTGGATGATCTGCGCCGGGAGGTATTTGGCGGAGCCGACAAGATCGATTATGGCCGGGATGTGAATGTGGGGCGGATAGCGGCGTATGTGATCGCAAAGGCGAAGCCTAACCTGATGACCATTCATCTTTTCAGTGTGGATCATTATGAGCATGAGCAGGGACGGGATGGGGATCATGTGCGGGCGGCGGTGCGTGGGGCCGACAGTGCGGTGGGTATCATTGTAGGGGCGTTGAAGGATGCGGGTATTTGGGAGGAGACGGCGATCATCGTGACGGGGGATCATGGATTTCTGAGTGTGCATACGGTCGTGAATCCCAATGTATGGCTGGCACAAGCTGGATTGATCACTGACCTGAAGCAGGGACAGTGGAGGGCGATGTTCTATTCCGTGGGCGGCTCTTCTTTTTTGTATACAAAAGATGCGGATGCGTTGGCGCAGGTGAAGCGGATCCTGCGGGAGTTGCCGGATACGGTGAAGCGGTATATCCGGGTCATCGACCGGAAGGAGATGGATCGCATTGGAGGCAATCCGGAGGTAGCGTTTGCGTTGAGCGGGTTGGATGGCGCTGCTTTTGGGAATGCCGTAGATGGGCCGGCGGTGAAGGCGGGGAATGGCGGGCAGCATGGGTATTTTCCTGATTTTTTTGCAATCAGGACAGGTTTTGTGGTTTGCGGGCCTGGTGTGCCGCGTGGCGGGGTGATCAGGGAGATGAATGAGCGGGATATTGCGCCGACGGTAGCGCGGTTGTTGGGGCTTGATTTTCCGAGTGCGGATGGGAAGGCGCGGAAGGAAGTGTTTGGCGGGAAATGAGTATATTGGGGGATGTTATCGAGAAAAGATTTTTTTAGGTTGGCGGGGGTAGGGGTTGTCGGTTTGCCTGGTGTAGCTGCAGTCGGACGGAAGCCGGACAGGCGCCCAAGTCAGAGGGATGCTGACGGTCCGGCGGATGGCTCCTGCGGGTTTGGCGCTGCCCTGCCGCTGCAGATGGGGATTGCGGGGTATACGTTCCTGCATGTTCCGGTCGATCAGGGGATTGCCATGATGAAGCGGGTGGGTGTCGGTGCGTTGTCTATAAAGGATTTTTATTTGCCGCTTGACAGTGGGTCGGATGTGATTGCCGCGGTGATGGGGAAGTTTAGTGCGGCGGGGATCAAGGTCTATGCGGCGGGCGTAATATATATGAAGACGCAGCAGGAGGTGGACAAGGCCTTTGCTTATGCCAAGGCGATTGGTGTCGACCTGATCATCGGGTCGCCGAATATTGAGCTGTTGGGTTATATGGAGCAGCAGGTCAAGGCATATGGGATCAGGGTAGCGATACACAACCATGGGCCTGAAGACAAGCTTTATCCTTCGCCGGTGGATGTGTATCAGCATGTGAAGGGGTTGGATGAGCGGATCGGGCTTTGTCTGGATATCGGGCATGCCGCGAGGGCGGGAGCCGATCCTGCGAAGGTGGTGCGGGACTATGGGTCGAGGATCCTGGATCTGCACATTAAGGATCTGGCGGTGATCAGCCGGGAGGCGAAGCCGATCGAGTTGGGCCGGGGGGTGTTGGACATTCCGGCGTTAGTGAAGGCGTTGATCAAGACCCGGTATGCAGGTTACTGCAGTATCGAGCATGAGATGGATATGAATGACCCGTTGCCGGGGATCGCCGAATCGGCGGGCTATTTCAGGGGTGTACAAAATGGGGAGGTGTAGGATGGAAGTGCATCATCATCCTGATCTGCATCATAGGCGGAAACATTTCAGGGAGTATTTTCTGGAGTTCCTGATGATCTTTCTGGCGGTGACCATGGGTTTCCTGGCAGAGAGTCTGAGGGAGCATTTTGGGGATAAGGAAAAAGAGCGGGAATATGTGTCTTCGCTGGTGCAGAATTTAAAGGACGATACGGCGATGTTCCATGCAATCATCCAGGCCAACAAGGAAAAGATGGATACGCTCGGGCTTTTGGCGGGGCTGCGCCATAAGGACTTGAACGATTCTGCCAGTAGGAGGCTATTGTACAAGTATGCGAGAAAAATAGGCTATTATTCGATGTTCCGTGGTAATGATGCCACGTTGTTACAGCTGAAGAATTCGGGGGGGCTGCGGTATATCCGGCGAGACCATGCGGCGGACAGCATTGCCAACTATGCGGTGCAAATAACTTATGTCTATAGTGCGGAGCAGATGTATATCCAGGGCACTCAGGCAGCGATCGATGCGGCCGAAGAGGTCATCGAATTTAATTTACCACGCGATGGTGGTCTCGACGCGTGGCCAGTGTTCGCAAAGGATCCCCATCAATGGCATGTCTTTTTTAATAAGGTCTATACCGAACAGGGCTGGACGGGAAACTATGTCCGTAATATGGAAGACCGGCTCCCGCTGGCGGAGCGGCTTTTGGTGTTCCTGCAGAAAGAATATGATTTAGATTGAGTGAGGCAACTACTGCTTGCAACTCCCCGTTCGTATTCATGTTTCCAGAAACTTGCCAGCAATTATTTCTTCCTTCCGTAGAGAGCAGGTCCGTGGGTCGTCCCGCGGGCAGGGGGTCTTTTTATTTCTCATTCCATAACTTAATATCATGTATAACAATACATCTAATCGATTGGGGATGGCATTTGTGATCATGAGCCTGCTTTCGGCTGCCTGTCATAAAATGAGTATCAATAACAATGACCTGCGAAATTTTGAGCAGGTGAATCTTATCGCTGACAAATCGAGCTATGATCCGGGTCTGGTGGACCCGACGTTGAAGAATGCCTGGGGTTTGGCCTGGTCGCCCACGGGTATTGCCTGGGTGAATGGGGAGGCGGACGGGGTGAGCGAGCTTTATACGGGTGCGGGCGCCATTGTTCGGGCGCCGGTGCTGATCCCTTCGCCGACGGATACGCTTGGCGGTGAACCTACGGGTATCGTGTTCAATTCGACCAAGGGGTTTGTGTTGCCTAATAAGGCTACGGCGGCTTTTATATTTGTAGGGGTCGACGGTGTTGTGTCTGCCTGGAATGGGGCGGCGGGGAACAAGGCGTTCCGGATCGCGGACTACTCTGCGACGTCGGCTTATACGGGGTTGACGCTTGCGTGGGATAATGGGCGGAATCTGTTATATGCCGCCAATTTCAGGACGGGGAAGATCGATGTATGGGATACGAGTTGGGCGGCGGTGTCGCTGCCTTTCCATGATCCCGGGATACCTGCCGGTTTTGCGCCTTTTAATATTCAGGCGGTGAGTAGCTGGTTGTATGTGTCGTATGCGAAGGTGGGTGCCGGTGGGCATGAGGCGGTTGGTGCCGGCCTGGGCTTTGTGGATATTTTTAATCCGGATGGATCGTTTGTGCGGCGGTTTGCGTCGCGGGGATGGTTGAATGCGCCCTGGGGTGTAACGATGGCGCCGGCGGGGTGGCTTAACACTGAGGATATGGGGGTGAGTGAAGGGCAGCGTGATAGCAGTGGCGCGGGTGGCGGTCACCAGGTGGAGGGGCCGGCCATGGAGACGGATGGAGTTTTTGGATACTTGATCAAGGATTAGTGGATGCGTTCGCGGAAGGGTTCCAGGAAGGTGCTTCGGACCTGGCCGGATCGTAGGATGTAACTGATCCAGATCGTGGAGTACATGGTCGTGAAGATGAGTTCGAGGATCATTCCGGATCGCATGCCGTTGAGTGTTGCCGATGCGGGGCTGAGCCAGCTCAATCCGAGGAGCAGGATGCGTCCGGTGATGAGGACGGCGGCGAACCAGCCAAACATGCGGGGGAAGATGTCGCGTTTGTTGACAAACCAGAATAAGAGCGAGCCGGAGCCGGCGATAAACGTGAGGTGTATGGCCAGGTCAGAGAGGAATAAATATTGGAGGGTGTTGCCGCCGACGGTGCCGCATAAGTTCCAGCGGGTATTGCTATAGAAACCGGAGAGGAAGATGCTACCGACCTCGCGGAGGAGGATGATGGCGAGGCTGATGCCCAGCAGGATGATCCAGCCGCCGAGCGGGTAGCCGGAACCGGGGGCGTAAAGGGTTTCTTCGCCGCGGATGTTCAGGTAGCGGAAGAGCCGGGAGTAGAGGAGGGAGAAGAAGAAGGTGAGCCAGATGGCGGGCCAGCACGCTTGCCAATCTTTTGGGTCGACCGTCGATGGGCCGGTGACCGGCTGCGGGCTCGTATGATCGGGGGTGGCGTTCTCCGGCGTAATGTCTTTATACAAATCGAAAGATATCCTGTCGAAAATGTTCTCGTAGTCTTTTTTATACTGGCGGAGGGTGGCGGCTGAGATGTGGTCCTGCAAGGTGCGGAAATTATAGTGCAGGGTCATGTTACTGCCGTGGACTTCGGGGACGAAGTCGAACTGGAACGCTTCGTTGTGGACGTGTAATTCGCCGTCGCCGAATTCCCAGTCGTCGGGCAGGGCGAGGTCGAGGGTATAATGGACGTTGAAAGGATAAGTGAGTGCAAGGGGGGCGTTGTTTGCGGCTTTGGACGGATCGGGTATGTTTTGTTCGAGGATATTGACCTTAAAGGAGAAGTATCGTTTACCGCTTTTTTCTGTATTCCACAATTGAGGAACGGCGTAGTGTTTGGTCACCGTCACGATGTTCTTATCACTGTCTTCACTATAGGTGATCTTTCCTTCCTGGTGGATGTCGTCGAAGAGCGACTGGTAGTATTTGCGATAGCTTTCTTCGAGGTCTTTGCGGCTTGTTTCGGCGAACATCTGGCGGAGCTCGTCGGCGGCGCCGCCGGAGTAGATGGAGGTAACGGAAAAACGGGAGGTGTCGTAATAGGCCGCGTCGAGTGTTTCGGTGATGGTATAGTCATTTATACGGCCGGGTGTGACGGGGCGGAGGCTGGTCTCTCCCTGGCGTATTACCAGGGCGTAGCCGTAGTCGGGTAGGAAAAGGTCGTGGAGGCTGCCGCGTTGGTTGGACCGGGTGGGGTCGATGAAGGCATATGATCCCGCGGGCTCTGCGATGGCTACGATGGCGTGGTCAAAGGCCTCGGGTGAGGGGGCGACGTGGGTAAGCTGGCTCCTGGTGTCGGTGTTAATGAGGGCGGCATAGGCCGGGATGCCCTGCTGTTGCAGGATGGTGGCGAGAAGGAGGGCTTTGTCCTTGCAATCGCCAAAGCGTTGCGTGAAGGTCTCGGCGGGTGGGTGAGGCTGGTGGGTGTTGGCGCCGATCTCGAGGCCCAGATAACGTACTTCGTCCTGTATGAACCGCAGGGCCAGCGTCGTGAAGGCGTTCTTGTCGCCTTTAGCCAGGGTTTGCCATTCGGCAATTTTTTGTTGCAGGCTTGCGGGGATGGGATAGTGGTAGTTGTTGAAGGTTGACAGGCCCCAATGGACGACGGCTTCCCAGTTCTGGTATTCGGTGACGTATACGGTGGGGTTGCTATTGTACCAGGAGGGGACGTCAGATCCGGGGTCGTCGGTGCTTAAGGTTGGGTTATCCCAGGTATAGATCAGGGTATTGCCCTTGCGTTGTTGTAATGGCGCAGGGGCGTTGTTGATCGTTTGGATATAGAGGGGCCGGTTGGTGATGATGGTCTTATAATAATTGCAAACGGCCGTCGAGGTGCTGAAGGAAAAGTCATCGGAGTAGTGGTTGCCGAATACGGGGTTGAAGCCTATGACGGAGTAGGCGACCTCGATGCGGTCGCCTTTGCGGATATCTTTCAGGGTAAGGAAGGCTCGTTTGAGGCCGTTGTACTGGAAGTCGTCGGCGTCTGTTTCTTCTTGTACCACTTTTATGTTATCGAGTTGGAGGCGGTCGATGGTGGCGCCGTCGCGGAGGATGCTGATGCGATGGAAGACGACCTGTTGAAATTCGGGTGCGAAGGTTACGGAGACTTCGGAGCCGTTCTGTACGCCGGATTCATTGGTGATGTCGCGGATGTAGTGGGTGTAGTCGGTATTGCAGTTGAGGTTGCTTTGCAGGTCGTACAAGGCATAATAGTAGCCGTTGCTGATGTCGTCCCTGGCTGGTTTTTTTTGGAGGTCGGGATGGATGGGGTAGAGCCATCCGGGGAGGGGGCTGGTTTTTACATGTGGAAGGGCCTGTAGACTGGGGGTAAGCAGGAGGCCCAGGATGATGGACAATGCGATACGCATGGCGGCAAGATACAAATTATGAAGAGGATTTGCCACCCCCCCGGGGGTGTCAAAAGACAAAAAAAAGGGCCAGGATAAAAATCCAGCCCCGTTTTTAAATCCAATATCCTATGAAAAACCGAATATATAGGGACAAGGGGCGTGCCGGAAGGGGTGGAGAGACCCTGGGGTCGGAAAACATTTTTACGGTTATGGTTTATAGGGTATTACAGTATCGGATCGGCTGTTATGCGAAGCGGGCTCCGCCGGGGGGCCGGCTTTTTCTCCCAGGGTAGGAAATTTTTTCCCAAACCCGGAATCCGGGTTTGGGGGGTGGAACACATTAATAAATTGCTTAACTTTAAAAGGAAGCAGATGTTTATGGGATGGAGGCTGACGATAACACTACACACACTACTTTTTCTACGTTGTACTTTACTTTCTGCCCAGCAGGTTTCGTATTGTGAGCCATATAGTGACCGGTTTACTTTACGACAGGAGATGTTGGGGAAAGTGGGAGACTATTATTGGGTCTCGGCGATCACGCGGAAGCGAACGCTGCACCATGATCCCAGTGAGAGTACGGAAGATCGTAATTTTGTCATCTACAATGAGCGGATGAATGTGATGAATCTGATCCCCGATCCGCCTTATGTGATCTCCGCTATAAAAGAATACCTGGTTACGACTGATGATCATTTTGACCGGCTGCATCTTTTGAGTCCGGACAACAAGACTGTGCAAGTGCGGCTGCAGCGGTATGCGCCGGATGGTCAATTCGACGGTCCGGATCATGATGTCGCGGAGTTTCCGTTCAGTGAGGGTGGGAATAGTTTTATGCTGGTCAGGTCGCAGGACAGGACGAGGATCTTGCTGTTGGGTTTTCAATCTACTTCGGGGACGCCGCGGGTGCACGCGTTCCTGTTTGACCAGGACTGGCAGCTGTTGAGTACGATGGTATACCGGCATCCTCATTTGACGCAGCCGATGATACAGGATGATTATACGGGTTATCCGGTGGAAGATTTTAACAATGGGCCGGTGAAGCTGGCGAATAATGGCGACTGGCTGATGATGGCGCCGTCGAGAACGAGCCACAATTTCCTACTATTTCATTTTTCGCCGCGGGATACAGCGGTTGTATATAAGGAGGTCAATATGCCGGGGACGTCCGTGCTGGAAGATGTCTGTCTGTCACTTGACAACAGCAATGGGGATGTGGTAGCCGGGGTGCTATCGACTTTTCATTATTCGACGTTAAAGAATGTGGAGACGGTGCACTATTCCATGGTTACGAAGCAGCTTAGTTTTGACAGTTCCTACCGGCTGAGTACGCTGGGGACCAAGCGGGTGCGGAATGACAATATAGTAAAGGAGAATTTTGTGGCTGTTCCGGGGAAGGGTTTTTTGCTGATGAAGGAATATGGGCGGCCATATGTGGAGGAGGAGCAGTTGGAGGATGATTTTGATCTGGGGTATGATCCGGCTTTCCTGTTTGCCAGCAACGACATTCCCGATCCCGCGGCCGGTCCTTCGATCTCACACATGCCGGGGCCGAGATATGGGTATGCGCGGTATCATAATATCGTGAATCCGCCCTGGCATGACCGGGGGGATCTGAGCATGTATTTTTTCCCTGCCAGTCGTGAGGACAGTACCTGGAGCGGGATGATCAGTCAGGAGCAGGTGACGGAGTTGAACAGTCCGAACTTATCGTATATGATCGTGCCGATGGCCAACAGGATGGTTCTGCTCTACAATAGTTTTGTGCATGGGCAGAAGATGTATGCGTCCACGACGGTACTTGATCCGCGAGGGGAGCAGGTTACCAATGAAGGTATATTGTTCTGGGGGCTGAAGAATACCCTCAATTTCCAGGAGGCGAGACAGGTGGCGCCGGACCAGGTCGTTATCCCTTACGATATCTATGTCAATGGCAATGCCAATGGGAAGATAGGTTTTGCGGTGGTGCTTTTCCGATAGGGATCATTTTGATTCAGCGAGGAGCTGCTGTAAGTAGTCGCCCCATATGGTGGGGTTGGAATGGGTCCCGTGGCCCGAGGTCTGGTCTGTTATGGGCAGCAGGATGTATCTTCCTTTTACTACGTTTTTTATTTCTTTTTCCATGATACCCAATTCGGGTGGATTGACCTCGTCGTCGGCTGAGTTGACGGCGAAGAGGGGGGCTTTTATTTTTGACAAATAAGGGGAGGGGTCGTAATTGCGGGAGGCGTCGACGGCGTAGATGAAGTCGTTGGCGTCGAGGCTTTTCAGGTAGCTGGCCATCATATTATCGAGGAGCTGTTCGGCTGTCTGGCGGGTGGGTGCGCGTTTTTGCAATTGGAGTGGGCTGCTGGTCATGAAGAAGAGGGCGGCGGCGGCGCCGCGGAGGCCCAGGACGGGTTGGGTGCTATATTCGCCATTTTGCCAGGCGGGGTCGGCCTCGATGGCTTCGATGGCCATTTTGCGCAACATCCGGTTGCGGCCAGCGATGGCCACTGGCAGGCTGGCGAGGGGCATGAGGGCGTCCATGAAATCGGGGTAGGTATAGCCCCAGACCCAGGTATGCATAGCGCCCATTGAGGTGCCCATGCACAAACGGAGGTGGTTGACGCCGAGGTGTTCGGTGAGGAGGCGGTAGTCTGCCAGGACCATATCATCATAGGTATATTTGGGGAATCTCATGTGCAAGCCGGTGTTACTGGGTTTGCTGGAATTTCCGTGGCCGATGGCGTCGGGGAGGATGATATAGTATTTGGTGGCGTCGAGCAGTTGGCCGGGTTCGAAGAGGTGGCCGGCGAAGAGCTGGTTGATGAAATTATGTCCGTTGCCGGTGGTCCCGTGCATGATGAGAATGGCGTTGGTGGTCTTGCCGTTGGCGTCTTTGACGGGTTTGCCGAAGGTGGTGTAGTGCACGGTGAGGGCGGGGAGGGCGGTCTCGCCGCTTTGGAAGGGGAAATTGGCGATCTTGTAGTCCGCTTCTGTCGAGTCAGGTAATGGCATTTGGGCTGTAGCGGCTACTACGGAAAAAAAGAGCGGCAGCAGACCACACAGAAAACGGGGATTTTTTTTCATCTTTAGGTGGGTTTGACAATTAAATATAACTGTTTATGGGCTATCGCTTATTGGTGCTTTTGCTACTATTTTGCTTAGTACGTTGTGGTCAGCCGGTCAAGGGGCCGGGGTTAAAAGACTATTTTGCCGACCAGGACTCGGGGGTGCAGAGTGGAAATGTGCGGATGGTGGAGATCACGACGCCGAAGGGTAAATTCCATGTCTGGACGAAGCGGTTTGGCAATAATCCGCGGATCAAGGTGCTGTTGTTGCACGGTGGTCCGGGCGGCACCCACGAATTCTTTGAATCTTTTGAAAGTTTTCTGCCGAAGGAGGGGATCGAGTTCATCTATTATGATCAATTGGAGTCTTATTACAGTGATCAGCCCAATGACAGCAGTTTATGGACTACCGAGCATTTTGTAGAAGAGGTGGAACAAGTGAGACAGGCTTTGGGATTAAATAAGGATAATTTTTATTTGTTGGGTCATAGCTGGGGTGGGATACTGGCGATGGAATATGCGCTGAAGTACCAGGATAATTTAAAGGGATTGATCATTTCGAACATGATGGCGAGCATACCTGAATATGAAAAATATAACGGCGTATTGCGGTCGAAGATGCGGAAGTCGCTGGTGGATTCCCTGGAAGGTTATGAAGCGAAGGGCCTGTATAAAGACAGTGTATATAATGCGCTGATGATCTCCGAATATTATAACCAGCATTTGTGCCGGGTATCTCCCTGGCCGGAGCCCGTCCTGCGGGGTTTCAAGCATCTCAGTGAAGGTATCTATGTGTCCATGCAGGGGCCGAGTGAGTTTAAGACGGGCGGGAGGCTGATCCATTGGGACCGGTCGAAGGATCTGGTTAAAATTACGGTTCCAACGCTTACCATCGGCGGTGAGTTCGATACGATGGATCCCAAATACATGGAGTGGATGAGTCATCAGGTGAAGCGGGGCAGTTATGTGTACTGTCCGCTGGGGAGTCACTGTGATATGTGGGATGATCAGGAACATTATTTTCCGGGACTTATAAAATTTTTAAACGATGTGGATGCGAATTAGTTGGGTGGCGTTGCTGCTGGTGTCGGTCAGTTTGCGGGCGCAGCAAACGGAGAAGCCGCCGTTGCATGGCAATCATTGGATGGCGGTGACGGGTAAGCCGTTGGCGGCCGAGGCCGGGGCGCAGGTCTTTCAGAAGGGAGGAAATGCGATCGATGCGGCGTGTGCGATGTTGGGTGCGGTCTGTACGATGTGGGATGTGCTGAGCTGGGGTGGGGAGACGCAGGCGTTGATCTACAATCCGAAGACGGGGAAGGTGGTATCGATCGCGGCTTTGGGTTTTGCGCCGACGGGGGCCACGCCGGCGTTTTTTAAGGGCAAGGGGTATCATTTCCCGCCGGAATATGGGCCGTTGGCGGCGGTTACGCCAGGGACGCCCGGCGGGCTTTGTTATATGCTGGCGGAATATGGGACGATGAGTTTGAAGGATGTGTTGGCGCCGGCGATGGAGATGGCGAAGGGATATGCGATCGAAGCGCAGACGGCGAATAGTTTTGAGTCGCAGAAGAAGCGGCTGAAGGACTGGCCTTATAGTAAGGCCTTGTTCCTGGTGCATCCGGGAGAGAAGCGGGAGGCGCCGGAAGCGGGAGAGGTTTTTGTGCAAAAAGATCTGCTGGCGACGCTAACGAAGATGGTCGAGGCGGAGCAGGCGGCGTTGAAGCAGGGGAAGACGCGCAAGCAGGCCATCTATGCCGCCTATGACCGGTTTTATAAAGGGGATATTGCGCAGGAGTTCGTGCGGGGTTGTCAGGAACAGGGGGGGTTGATCACGATGGATGATCTGGCGGTGTGGAAACCGGTGGAAGAGGAGGCAATGCATGTGAACTACAGGGGGGTTGAAGTCTATAAACTGCAGCAATGGACGCAGGGGCCGGCTCTGCTGCAGGCTTTGAATATCCTGGAGAATTTTGATCTGAAGGGGATGGGGTATAACAGCAGCCGGTATATCCATACGGTGTACCAGGCGATGAACATGGCTTTTGCCGATAGGGATTTCTATTATGGCGATCCGAATTTTAGCGCGGAGCAGCCGATGAAGGGGTTGCTGAGCAAAGAATATGCGAAGGCGCGTGCTGGGCAGATCGATTTAATACATAATGATGTTTCGGTAGGGCCGGGTGATCCGTATCCGTATGAGGGGAGGGTGAATCCGTTTACGGAGTTGTTGAAGGAGAGGGCGAAGATGGGTGATGGGCCGGCGCCCGGTGTGGCTCCGAGCACGAGTGGGGCCATGAATGCGACTACTATGGTGGATGAGGCCGTATATCATGACCGGTTATGGCGGGGGACTACGAGTATCGAGGCTGCGGACAAAGATGGTTGGGTGATCTCGGTGACGCCGAGCGGGGGGTGGACGCCGGCCTGTATTGCGGGTCATACGGGGGTGGGGATGAGTCAGCGGATGCAGAGTTTTGTGCTGGATTCCATCATCGATCCTTTTAATGTGGTGGCGCCGCGGAAGCGGCCGAGGGTCACGTTGACGCCTACGCTGGCGTTGAAGGAGGGCAAGCCCTTGTTGTGTTTTAGTGTGCAGGGTGGGGACACGCAGGATCAGAACCTGCTGCAATTCTTTTTGGACATGGTGGAATTCGGGATGACGGTGCAGGAGGCAACGGAGGCCCCCAACATCAATTCGGATCAGCTGTGGCTGTCGTTGGGCGGGGAGCGGTTGGAGGACAGGAGGCCGCGGGCAGGGCATATCCTGCTGGGCAATGTAACGCCGCCGTATGTGCGCCAGGAACTACGGAAGATGGGGTATATTGCTACTTATGGAGATCGGACGAGTGGTCCGATCAATGCGATCTATATTGATTCGAAGCATGGGACGCTTTGGGGTGGAAGCAGCAATAATGGGGAGGATTATGGCATTGGGTGGTGATTACTGTTTAGTGACGGTAAAATGCTGATAGGTGATGCCGGCGCGGCCGTCGGGTGAGATGCCCTGGACTACGATGAGGTAGTCGCCAGGCAGGTCGGAGGTGAAGAACTGGATGGCGTTGGCCGTGGCGTCGCTGGTGTAGACGGCCGGGTTCCAATACAGGAGGTTTCTGAAGTCGGGCATGCGGCTTTGGGTTTGTTTGTCGGTGTTATAGGCAGGGGAATAAAACTCCCGATGCCATTGCAGGCCGTCGTAGTCGATGAGGAGGGAGTTTGCGTCGAGTTCGAGTCCTTCGTAGTCCCCTTTGTAAGTGATATAGCTTGCGATGCCGCTGAAACGGGAGGGTCCCAGGATATATTCTCTATCGATGATATCCAATCTTTTTACTTTTTGCGGGTCGTAGTTGAAGATGCTGTCTGCGGGTACGGGTATGCCGTCGAGCAGGACGAGGGTTTTGCCGTCGTCGAAGGTAGCGTGTGCCGGTTCGTTTAGCATGATCAAGTGGAGGTGGCCGTGTTCGTGGCCTACGTTGATCTCGCGTACGTATTCGCGCAGTACTTCTTCCATGGAGGTGAACCGCGTATAGTCGTCGAGGTGATAAGTGAAGTCGGGCTTGCCGTAGAAGGGGGTGGTGTCTATGAGCGGGAGGCGGAAGCGGTTGAGGCTGTCGCCGGTGTATACGTTTTGTACCTGCATGCCGATGCTATGCTCGATGAGAAATTTTCGTTGGGGTTCTGGCAAACGGAAGGGGGCCAGGGGGGTAGGATCGTACTGTTCTGAGAAGGGGGTGCTGAGGTCTATTTTGTAGCGGATGGGTTGGTCGGCGGGGGTATGGATCACGAGGCCTTCGGATCCATAGAAATCTTTGATATCGAAGTGGAAGCGGCCATCGCTGTCGGTGATGGAGCTGGCGAATTGGAAGACGGAGCCCGGGGTGGAGAGCCAGGTGGCGATGCCTTTGCCGGGTGCGCCGGTATGCGGCTCGGTGAGGTGGCCGCTGATGAATTGTCCGCGGATCTCGGGGGCGAAGAAAAAGTTCTTGCCGTTGGGCTGGAGGATATCGGTCCAGCGGAAGCGGGTCCAGCCGTGGGTGAGCATGAGGAGGTCGAAATTGGAGGCATCGGATCGGTTGCCGGCGAAGGGAGTCGGGGAGGTGCCACCCTGCCAATTGGAGGAAAGCCAGAGGTAGTCATAGATATCGGTAGCCGGATAACCCTGCAGGCTGTCGAGGCGATAGACGGCGAGGGAGAGATCGGAGGCGAGGTTGTTGCCATCTTCGGAGCGGCTGGCAATCGAGAGCTGTACTTTGTGGCGGGTGTAGTATGTGGTCTGATCGGTCGCGGCGGTCAGGAGGAGGCGGTGGTGCGGCGGCAGGAAGAAGGCGCGTTCGGCGAGGGGGTGGCCCAGTTCGTCGAAAATGGTAAAGCGGTTGATGCCTTCCGTGAGGCTGTCGCGGCTGACGGTAAAGGTGGCGGAGTCCCCCCCGGTGGTCTCGGGGAGCTGGTTGGAGAACGCGGCGTGGGTGGTGCTGCGGATGAAGAGGCGAATTCCCTGTGGGGAGTGTCCAGGGCTGGTTTGGACGACGAAGGTAAGGGTGTGGGCGTCAGGGTCGCGGAGGTGGAGGGTGGCGCCCTGGTCCTTTGGCGTGGGGAGGGGCCAACTGCGGGTGATGCCGTCAGGGCAGGGCAGGATGGCGTGGTAGGTCTTTCCTTTGGACGGGGTGAGGGCGAGGGTGCCCATGCCGTCGCGGAGGGTATGGAAGGAAAGGACGGTATCGTTGTGGTCGTCGGCGATAAATCCGGCGACGGTTAGTGGTCTGCCCTGGTCGTCGGTGGCTTCGAAGGCGATGGTGGAGCGGAGGCTGGTGACGAGGTCGCCGCCTTCAGGGAAGAGGGAGAGGAGGAAGGGCTCGGTTTTACCTATGTGTTGGCGGGTGAGGGTGTCCGTGGAATCGGCGCCGACGGGAAGGCCGCCGAAGACGTTGACGATGGTGATCGGCTGCTCGAAGAAGTTTTGGGGGCCGTCGTTCTTCATCCAGTTGGTATAGGCGCGGAGGCGGTAGTTGCCGGTGTGGATGGAGGGCGGTAATGAAAACGAACCTTCGCCGTGACCTTTGTCGAGGGCGATCTTGCCCTGCATGGCGGGTCTGTTATCGGGTCCCAGGACCTCTACATAGGCGAGTTTGCTGAAATCGAGGGGCCGGTGGGTGGCGGCGTCCAGGCAATAGCATTTCAGCCAGAGGATCTCGCCGGCGAGATAGAAGGTTTTGTCGGTATGGACAAAGAGTTTTTCCTGGAAGGTGGCCGACTGGTCCTGATCGACGCGTGTCTGTACGTAGGCCAGCGGGTTGGGCTGGGCGTTTGCGGCGGCGGCGAGAAGGAGGAGGGCGGAGAGATGTATGATGGAGTTTCTCATGTCATTGTTTTTATTGCCAAAAGGAGGGTTGCACATTTGTGCCTCCCAAGGTGCAGTTGATACAGCTTTCGAATGATTCTTCGGCATGGGTCTGGTCGGAGGTCAGGTCTATGGGCCAAACGCCCTCGGTATAATAGAAAGCTACGCTATCGAGCGGCACGATCTGTATGGAACATGGCGCCTGATAATTCCAGGGAAAAACCTGGGCATTGGTGATAAAGATGCGTTGGCTGCTGGTATTGCCGGCGCTGACGTAGCCGACGACCTGTTCGGTGGTGTCGTTGAGGCAGCGGATGTTGCCCTGGTCGGTGGAGGGCTGGACCCCGAAGATGGAACCGATGTTCTCGGTGTTGTTTTGCATGACCGACCACCAGTTGTAGGCGTTCTCGGTGAGGGCGTATTGTTTGACCAGGATGCTGTATTTGACGCTAAGCTCTATTGAGTTCAGGGGGATGGTTACGAGGGGAAGTTGAGACACGATGGCGGTGGTGAGCTGGGAGGTCGTGCCAAGGATGATGCGGGTGGAAATATCTCCTGACCAGCAAGTGGCGATCGTATTGGGACTATAGTTTACGAGCTGGTTATTCAGGAATTGCAATGTAGCGAAGTAGGCGGAGTGGAATTCCCATGTCTCCTGGTATTCCCAGCGGTAATAACGGGCGGTGTTGGTGGGGTCGTGGGTATTCACGTTGATGTTGATCCCGTTGTTGCGGACGAAGTTGACGCTGTCGATGGGGGGATTGGCGACGATGGGTACGTAATCGGAGGCGTACTGTTTCCCTTCCGTGGTATTTATATAGAGGCGATAGGTGGTGGTTGGATTGAGGGCGGGCAGGTTGGCGCCGTAGAGGCCGTTGCCGACTTCGCCTAGCGAATAGCTGCTGTTGTCGCTGCCCTGTATCGAAACGCTGGCGCCGGTCTCGGCGGTAGCACCTGTCGAATCGTTGAGCTTATACGTGTGGGTGAGGTCGAAATAGGTGGAATCGGGGCCGTTGTTGATAAAGCCTTCGACGACCAGGGAGGTAGGTGGGTTGGCGATCTCCGGCGGGTTATACGTCTGTTTGCAACTAAGGTTCGCGGTGAGCGATAAGGCGGCAAGAGCAAATATGATGTAGGTTGTTCTCATAATTTTCATGGCCAGAAGTATGGTTTTTTGTTGGTGCCGGTGAGGGTGCAATCGACGCAGGTCTTGTAGCTGACATTGAGTAAGGACCCAGGGCCATAGCCGACGATCAGGTAGCCAAAGGTGTAGTATAGATCGATGCTATCCGGAGGTAGATGTGTTATGCCGCATGGCGGTTGATAATTCCAGGGGTAGACTTGTTGATTGCTGATGAAGATGCGTTGGGTTTGCAGGGTTCCTGCGCTGACATAGCCGATGGCCTGTTGGCTGGAATCGGAGAGGCAATGGAGGTTGCCCTGGTCGATGGTGGGTTGGACGCCGAAGATGGAGCCGATGTCCTCGGTATTGTTCTGCAAGACAGACCACCAGGAGAAGGCGGCTTCAGTAATGGCGTATTGGCGGACATAAATGCTGTAGAGGATGTTGAGTTGTTGGGCATTCAGGGGGATGAATACGAGTGGGGTCTCGAAGATGACGTCGCTTTTCAGGGCGGTGGAAGTGCCGAGGATGATATTGGTGTTGTTGTCGGTCTTCCAGCAAGTGTAGGTCGTGTCAGGGAAGTATCTCTGCATACTGTCGTCGACCCATTTGTAGCCTGCTTCATAGGCAGCGTTGAACACCCAGGTCTCCTGGCATTCCCAGCGGTAATAGCGGGCGTTGCCGGAGGGATCGTGGGTATTGACGTAGATGTGGGCGCCGTCGTCGGCGCGGGTGAAATTGATGCTGTCGATCGGCGGGTCGGTCATTAACGGGACATAGTCGGAGGCGTATTGGGTGCCACCGGTAGTAGTAATATGGAGGCGGTAGAGGGTATTGGGATTGAGGGGTGGCATGTGGGCTGTGTAGAGCCCGGTGTTGCCGGTCTGGCCGAGGGTATAGGAAGTATTGTCGTTGCCCTGGACGGTCACGGTGGCGCCGAGCACCGGGGCGGCGTTGGAATCGCCGTTGAGCTGGTAGGTGTTGGTGAGGTTGAACCAGGTGGAATCGGGTCCGTTGTTGATGAAGCCTTCGACGACGAGGTAGGTCGGCGGGTTTTTGACGACTGGGGGCAGGTAGGCCTGTTTGCATGCGAATATTGCCATCAGCAGGGCTAGGCAGGAAAAGTTTGATATCGTGGTGCGGCGGTACAAGTTTTTTTCAATTTGGCCAAAAGGAGGGTTTTACGTTGGTTCCTGTGAGCGTGCAATCGACGCAGGTCTTATAAGCATAGTTGACGATGCCCGGGAAGAGGTGGTAATCCACGGGATAGACCCCGGCGGCGTATTCGTTGCCGGCGTTGCCGGCCCCATCCTGGATCTCATTGCAGCCACTGTTATAGGCCCAGGGCTGGACCTGTTCGTTGGTGATGAAGAAGCGTTGAGACTGGATGGCGCCAGCGCTGACGTAGCCGATGACCTGCTCGGTGGAATCGGTGAGGCAATGGAGATTGCCCGGGTCGGCCGAAGGTTGGACGCCGAAGATGGAGCCGATGTTCTCGGTATTGGTTTGCATTTGGGTCCACCAATCGAAAGCCGCTTTTGTCAGGGCGTACTGGTGGACCAGGATGCTGTATTCTATGGTGATCTGCTGGGAATTCAGGGGGATATTCACCATTTGGGCATCGTAGATGACGGCTTTGGATAATTGGGTGGAGGCCGCCAGGATGATGGAGGACGAATTGTCGTAGTGCCAGCAAACGGAAGTTGTATTAGGGGCATAGTTTTCAAGCGTGCCGTTGATGACCTGGAGATCGGCAAAATAGGGGGACTGGAATTTCCAGACCTCCTGGTAATCGTAGCGGTAGTATTGGGAAGCGCCCGTCGGGTCGTGGGTGTTGGCATAGACGTGGACGCCGCTGTTGTTGCGGATGAAATTGATGCTATCGAGGGGTGGGTCGTTGACAACGGGGACGTAGTCGGAGGCGTATTCTTTACTGTCGGTGGTAATGATGTGCAGACGATAATTATTGTTGCTGTTGAGAGAGGGAAGGACCGCGCTATAGACTCCGTTCCCGAGCTCATAAACCGGATTGGAACTGTTGTCGGTGCCTTCCACTATTACGGTAGCGCCTGTAATGGGGGTTGTGGCTGTTGAATCGCTGAGGAGATAAGTGGTACTGAGATTGATGACGGTGCCGTCGGGGCCGTTGTTGATAAAGCCTTCGACGACCAGGTTGACCGGCGGGTTTTTGACGATCGGGGGGAGATAGGTCTGTTTGCAGCCAAGGGTGGCGGCGAGCAGGACGAGGAACAGACATATCGGCGCGTGTCTTTTCATCAGAAGCGGATGTTGAAGTTGACGAATGGGATGGCGCTGCCGAATATGGACAATTTGTATCCGTTGACCTGGCCGTTCTCCGAGATGAAGTAAACGTTGTACGGATTTTTTCGGCCGGTGAGGTTATATACGCCGATAGTCCAGGAGTCGTGTGTTTTTTGATGGACCTTATAATTGCCGTCGATGTTCATGGAGAAGTCGGCGCGGAAATAGTCGGGGATGCGATAGGCGTTACGTTCCGAATATAGGACGCGTTGGGAGCCGGCGTAGTTGAAGGCGGCGTAAGGCAGGGTGATCGGGCGGCCGGTGTAATACAGGGTATTGCCGGAAAGGCTGAAGCGGTGGTTGATCTTAAAGTTGGCGACGACGGTGACGTCGTTAGGGATATCGAAGTCGGCGGGGTACCAGGTGCCGTTGTTGACGGTTATGCCGGCGGTGGGGTCGTCGGTTTTCAGGAAGGTGCGGGACCAGGTATAGCTGACCCAGCCATTTAATTTCCCGCTGGTCTTTCTGACGCTGAATTCCACGCCATAGGCTTTGCCTTTGGTATTGAGGACGTCGGTCTCGATATGGGGGTTCAGGATGAGGGTGGCGCCGGGTTTGTAATCGAGGTAGTCGTGCAAGCGTTTATAGTAGACTTCGACGGAGGTTTCTATGGAGTTGGAGGCCACATTCTTATAGAGGCCGAGGGAGACCTGGTCGCCGAGAGTAGGTTTAATATAGGCATCGCTGAGCTTCCAGATATCGGTTGGCGCCATGGAGGTCGTGTTTGAAAGCATGTGGGAGTACTGGCGCAGCGAGTTGTAGCCGGCTTTTATGGAGAAGGAGTTGGTGATGGCGTAGCGGGCGGAGAGCCGGTATTCGGGGCCGCCATAGGTCTTGACGACCTGCCCGTTGCCAAAGCTACGGGTGCCGATGGTATCCAGGATAGTTTTTGGCTGGCCGGGCGGGTAGAGGTTTTCGGTATGTGGTCCGAGGTATTCGAAAATGGAGGCGCGGACGCCGGCGACGATGGAAAGGCGGTCGGTGACGGTGTAGCGATCGGACACGTAGACGGCGCTTTCCTCGCCGTATTCGGCCTGCATGCGATCCGGGATGACGAGGGAATGGTTGTTGTAGGGTTCGTAGTCGCCCGGGTGGAGGGTATAGTGGATGGAGCTAAGGCCGAAGTCGATGGTATGGTGGCTGGCGACGTACCAGTTGAAGTCTGCTTTGAGGTTGAACTGGTTGATGTCGAAGCCCAATTTGTAGCCGTTCACAAGATTGGCATCGCTGGAAATATTATAGACGTAGCGGTCGTAGCCGAGGAGGTAGATGCCGGTGAGTTTGTTGCTGAACACGTGTTTCCATTTTACGGAGGCGCTTCTGTTGCCATATTTGTAGACCGTGTCGCTGTTGAGGTTGAAGCGGTCGTTGCTGATATAGCCGTTGAAGTAGAGGGTGTTCTTATTGTTGACGGTATGGCTGATGAGGAGGTTGACGTCGCTGAAAGAGGCCTGGCTATTTTTATATTGGTCGGGCAGGAGGTTGAGGAGCCAGTCGGCGTAGGTGATCCGGCCGCCGAGGATGAAGGAGGTCTTGCCTTTATCGAGGGGGCCTTCGAGGGTGAGTCGGCTGGTGAGTGGGCCGATGCCGGCGCTGCCGGTAAAATCTTTTTTGTTGCCTTCGCGGCCTGTGATATCGAGTACGGAGGAGACGCGGCCGCCGTATTGGGCGGGGATGCTGCTTTTGTACAGTTCAACGCCCTTCACGACTTCGGGGTTGAAGGCGGAGAAGAAGCCGAAGAAGTGGGAGGGGTTATAGATGGTGGCATCATTGTAGAGGATGAGGTTTTGGTCGGTGGCGCTGCCGCGGACGTTAAGGCCGGTGCTGGCTTCACCTACGCTTTTGACGCCAGGAAGGGTGAGGACGACGCGGAGGATATCGGCCTCGCCCATTACGGTCGGTACTGTTTTTATGGTCTGTATATCCAGCTTTTCGACACCCAGCTGGACGCGGTTGATGTTTTGTGTTTTCTGGGAGGAGACGATGACTTCGCGGAGGGTAGTGACCTGTTCGCGGAGGTCCATGTCCAATTTACCGTCTGAATAGAGGATGACCTGGAAGTGGCTGTCGCGCATGCCGAGGGCCTGGACGTTCAGCAGATGGTGCCCACGGGGCAGGGATAAGGAGTAGTAGCCGTAACGGTCGGTGACGGTGCTGATGGCCGGAGGCTCGGGCGTGATGACGACGCCGGTGACGGGTTCGCCGGTGCGGGTGTTGCGGATATAGCCGGTGATGGTGGCTTTTCCAGGGGCGATATTGCTGGTGCGGGGGCCGATCTCATAGAGTTTGTTTTCGGTGTTGGGGGTGCGGTGGTTGACCGGTTCGTTCCCGTAAGTTATGCGGGTGCGCAGGCTATCGGGGAGGCCGGGTTGCAGGAAGGTCTGCGGCAGTGCGGTCTGGATGGTGTAGCCTTTGGAAAGGAAGACGTTGCCCCGGGCGTCGACGGCGTAGTGGAAGGGGGTGGCCTTAAAGAGTTGATCGAGGAACTGGTCGAGTGGGAGGTCCTTGACGGTGAGGTCGATCGAGAGGCTATCGAACTGGCTGCTGTTGTAATAGAAATGTACGGGCACCTGGGCTTCGACGAGGGTTACGAGGCTGTCGAGGCTCATTTGGCTAAAGGTGCCGGTGACGTGATGTCCGGCAGTGGGGTCGGTTTGTTGGGCCCGGGCTTTGGCGCCGAAAATGGAAAGCAGGAGCAGCAGGAGGATCGATGGTTGGATCTGGCGCATTAGCGTGGCTGTTGATTGTAGAAGTCTATGATCTGATTGGTGGCTCTTTCAGGGGCTTCGCTGAATCGGATGTTCTGCAACCGGATGAATTGGCGGATGGCCTTTTTTTTGTCATCCAGCAACTGCAGGAGGCTTTTTTCCGAGTAGAAGGGATGGTATTGGCCGTTGATATCGAGGAAGTAGTAGTCGTGGCTGGTGATGAAACGATGGAGGCCGTCGTTATCTACCTTCTCTTCGATCTTTTTGGAGCGGCGGGCGACGAAGGCGACGCGGCCGGAGTGAAGGAGTTCGTAGAAGTCGGGGGAACCTTCGATATTGAGCTGGAGGAAATGGTGGCGACCGATCGTGAACTGTTGTATTTTGTCGCCATACAGGCTGAGCAACTGGCCTTTTGGGTCGGTGATAATGAGCTGGTTGCGGACCAGATCGAAGAGCAGCGGGACGCCGGTATAGTCCAGTCCATCGAAGGTGAGGGAGCCGACGACGGCGATGGGGGCGTTGAAGTAGGGGTCACCGCCCTGGAGGTTACCGTCGTGGGGTTGGTAGGCGCGGCCGTTATAGATAGCGGCTTCGTCGCCGACATGATCGTGATAGAGGGTCACGGCCTTAGTGATGGCAGCGCTATCATTGGGCACCTGTTGTGCTGCCAGGCGGCGTGGCAGCAGGAGCACGGCAAAAGATAAGGCTAGACAGTTAGTGATCTGGCGAGACATAGCAATCGACTTAGTTGATGATTGCTAATATAACGAATTAGGACTTAAAATTACCCGGGAAGGTCTTTTTAAATTCGAGCCAGTCGGGAATGGAGACGTGCTCCACGTAGGGATTGTCGGGATGGTTGCCGATATATTCCTGGTGATAGGGCTCGGCGGGGTAGAAGACGGTAAAGGGTTTTACTTCGGTGACAATTTTCCGGGGGTATTTTTTGGCTGCGCTCAGGCTGGCGATCTCGTCTTCGATGATCTTTTTTTCCTGGTCGTTGCGGTAGAAGGCAATGGACCGGTATTGGGTGCCTTCGTCAGGGCCCTGGCGATCGAGCTCGGTGGGGTCCATGGATGCGAAGTAGGCGGCGACGAGGGTCTTGTAGGATATTTTGGAAGGATCGTAGTATACCTGGACCGTTTCGGCGTGGCCGGTATTACCGGTGCAGACTGCTTCGTAATTGGGGTGTTTGTCAGTGCCGCCGGAGTAGCCTGAGACGGCGTCGCGGACGCCCACGAGGCTTTGGAATACGAGTTCCGCATGCCAGAAGCAGCCTTCGGCGAAAGTGGCTACGGCTTCATTGGGGGAAGGTTTGTCGGATTCCTTTGCGGGGAAATGGATAGTCTGGGTCTGACCGCAGGCGGCCAGCAATAGAAAGGTGCTGAGGGTAATTAGTAGTTTCTTCATTTTAGTTGGTTTTTGCGCTCACTGGGGGTTGGCCGCCGGCGGGGACGAAGATAAGGGCGGCGGAGTTCATGCAATAGCGTTTACCGGTGGGTGCGGGACCGTCGTCGAAGACGTGTCCGAGGTGTGAGCCGGTCTTGCTATCCACGACCTCCAATCTTTCCATTCCATCGCTATTATCCTTGACGAGGCGGACGGCGTCGGGGTTGATGGGGGCATAGAAGCTTGGCCAGCCGGTGTGGGAATCGAATTTGGTGTCCGAGCTAAAGACGGGCTGGAGGGAGGCGGCGGAATAATATGTTCCTTTTTGGTAAAAATGGTCGTATTTACCGGTGAAGGCTCTTTCGGTGCCTTGTTCCCTGAGGATATAGTATTGGTCGGTGGTAAGGCGGCTCTTCCATTCGGCATCGGTGTAGGCCATGGGATATTTTGTCTTTGCCGTGGCGACGGGCGGGTCGGGAAAATTTTTAGACTGGGCTGCTGCGGGCAGGGCATAGACGAGGATGGCGAGGGCCAGGGTCGTATATTTCATATTTTTGGAGTTTTTACTGGATTATTAACGTAAGAACCGGTGCAAGGGTTTGTTAAAGGCCGAATTGTGATGATTTTGTTAGGATTGTGCAACATTTGATCGGGAGGTCCGTCCTATAGCAAAACATCTCGCCTCATGTTCAAGAACTATCTCAAAGTAGCTTTCCGCAACTTGTGGAAAAACAAGGGTTTCTCTTTTATCAATATTGTAGGGCTGGCGATAGGAATGGCGAGTGCCGTTCTGATCCTGCTTTGGATGCAGAATGAGATCAGCTATGACGATTTCCATGAAAAGAAGGACCGGATCTACGAGATGTGGAATCAAGCGGAGTTCAGCGGGGCGGTGCACAGCTGGAATACTACGCCCAAGGTATTGGCGGCGGCCATGCAGCGGGATATGCCGGAGGTGGAGCATACGGTGCGGGTCGACTGGGCGGGGCAGCATTTGTTCAGTGTGGGGGACAAGCGGCTGATGATCCGGGGCAGTGCGGTGGATTCGGATTTTCTGCAGGTGTTTAGTTTTCCGATGGTGGAGGGGGATATGAATACGGCCCTGAATGACGGGCATAGCATTGTAGTGACCCAATCGCTGGCCAAGACGCTTTTTGGGAGTGCTGATGCGATGGGAAAGGTGGTGCGGATCGACAACAAGGAAAACTACCAGGTGACGGGCGTGATAAAGGACCTGCCGAACAACACGCGGTTCGATTTTAAATATTTGGTTCCCTGGACCTTTATACGGCGGGAGGGGAATGACGAGGTCAATTGGGGGAATAACAGTACGCGGACCTATGTACTGTTGAAGGAGCATGCTTCGTTGGCTTCGATCGCCCCGAAGATGTTGGAGTACAAGAAGCGGTATGACAGCTCGGAAAAGCATTGGGCGATGTTCTTGTATCCCATGAACAGGTGGAGACTGTATTCACGTTTCGAAGGGTCGGCGGAGAGCGGCGGGCGGATCGTTTTTGTAAGGTTGTTCGGGATCGTGGCGTCGTTCATTTTGCTTATCGCATGTATCAATTTTATGAACCTGAGCACGGCCAGGAGTGAGCGGCGGGCGAAGGAAGTGGGGATCAGGAAGGTGGTGGGAGCGCCCAAGGGGACGCTGATCAGTCAGTTCATTGGGGAGAGTGTGTTGTTGTCTTTTTTAGCGGCGGTGCTGGCGATCGGCATCGTGGCGTTGAGTCTGCCGGGTTTTAACCGGCTAACGGAGAAGCACCTGTATATTCCGTTCGGGAGCATTGGATTTTGGGTGAGTGCCGTGGTGTTCATCCTGTTTACGGGTTTGCTGGCGGGCAGTTATCCGGCTTTTTATTTGAGCTCCTTTCAGCCGGTGAAGGTATTGAAGGGGACCTTTAAGGCGGCGAATGCACTGGTGACGCCTCGTAAGATATTGGTGGTATTGCAATTCACCTTTGCGATCGTGTTGATAATCTGTACGATCATCGTCAAGCAGCAGATCGATCATGCGCGGGAGCGGGAGAGTGGATATGACCAGGGTAATCTTGTCTATCATTTTCTGACGGGTGATCTGGAGAAGAACTATGACCTTGTGCGGCAGGAGTTGTTGCGGTCGGGGGTGGCGACGCAGGTTTGCAAGACGAGTTCTCCGATCACGGACAATTATAGTGATACCTGGGGTTTTGTGTGGGAGGGGAAGGATCCCAATGATAAGACGGATTTCCTGATGGTGTGCGCGGACCGGAGTTTGGCGGCGACCATGGGGCTGAAGGTGGTGAAGGGGCGGGACTTCGATCCGGATCATTATCCGACGGATTCGTCGGGCATCATTCTGAATGAGCGTGCGGTGAAGGCGATGCATTTCAAGGAGCCGATAGGGCAGGGGATTGTGGATGACGATATACAATTTCATGTGATCGGGGTGGTGAAGGATTTTATCATCGAGTCGCCGTATGCGCCGATCGGTCCGATGGTTGTGCGGGGTGCACATAAGGGATGGTTTGGCGTGATCAATATGCGATTGAACAGCAAGAATCTGACGGATGACAATCTGAAGAAGGCGGGAGCCATTTTCAAGCGGTATAATCCCGAGTATCCCTTCGAATATCATTTTGTAGATGAGGACTATGCACAGAAGTTCGACGAGGAGAAGCGGACGGGTACGCTGGCGGGGTTGTTTGCGGGGCTGACGGTGTTCATCTCCTGTTTGGGGTTGTTTGGGCTGGCGACCTATACGGCGGAGAACCGGATCAAGGAAATTGGTGTGAGGAAGGTGCTTGGGGCTTCGGTAACTGGTATTGCTGCGTTGTTGAGCAAGGATTTTCTGCAGCTGGTGTTGTTATCATTTTTGTTTGCGGCGCCGGTGGCCTGGTTTGCGATGTACAAGTGGCTGCAGGGGTATCCTTACAGGGTGGAGATCGAATGGTGGGTGTTTGCGTTGGCGGCGGGGTTATCGGTAGGCATTGCCGTGGTCACGGTCAGTTATCAGGCGGTTCGCGCGGCGTTGGCGAATCCGGCGAGGAGTTTGCGAAGTGAATAGGGGCATTAACGGTTGTTTAAGATGAGCGCACATTGCCCGTTGCGGAAGAGGTATTATCTTGACGCAGCAAAACCTGTATATGAAAAAAATCACCGCATTACTTGCCGTTCTGCTGCTTGTCCTGAGCGGCCGGGCTCAGCAAGACAGTTCCCGGATCGATATTGGCTGGCTTTCCCTGGATAAGGGGCTTACCCAGACCATCAGCATCAAGGGCGAGGACCTTGAAAAAATGCCTTTTGTGAATTTGAGCGATGCCATCGCCGCCTGGTTGTATGGCGCTTATACGACACCGTCGATGCTGGCCTATGTGGTGGACGGCAATCCGGTGACGGATGTGAATATCTATCCCATTTTTGACATCGAAGAAGTGGAGTTCGTGGAAAATGCCGCGGCTGGTGCCGCGTATGGGGCGGGGCAGCAAGAGCTCGTTGTCATTACCACGAAGCGGGGGAAGGGCAAGTGTGGGCTGAGGGCGGCGGGGCAAGCGGGGCTGGTGAATTCGAACGGAAATGGGGTGAGTACGTATACGAATGTGTACCATCAGTATTATCTGGGGGGATATAAAAATTTCGATAAGGTGAGCTATGGTGTGTCGGCGGACTGGATCAGGGATGTTGTGCCGGTGGCCAGTGGGTCGGGTAATGAGGTCACGACGCCGTTTGAATTGCGGCGCTGGCGGCTGAGCGGATACCTGGTCTGGAGGTTGGCGAAGGGTAATACGATCGAATTGAGGATGGGTTATGCTCCGCAGCGGATAGACCAGTCCGTGGATTCGGCAACTAATCCATGGTCGTATGAGACCACCCGTCGTCAGAGCGGGCATTTGCTGGAACCCTCATTGTTCTGGCGAAGTGAACTGCTCCCGGGTCTGACCAGCGAGCTGCGGGTTGTTTATCTGGGCTCCACATCCACTGTTTCGTTTCGGGATCTTGATACGACGCTGGGTTCATATTACCAGAACGTTGCCCAGGACTACGGCTATCTCACTGAGGCGCGGGTCAGCCAGATGTTGGTGCGTGAGCGGCTGGGATATACTTTGCCGGCTGGGAAATGGCGTTTTCAGCCCAATCTGAATTTCTCGGGGGATCGTATCGACGAAAAGAGTGCCTATGCGTATAGCAATGTTGTTTCCACGGGCAGCGGCATTCAACAGGTTGCCGGCCCTGTCCCGGGGCCTTTGCAAGAGCTAAAGAGTAATGTGCTTTTTTTGACGCCGGCGGTCGATATCGGTCTGGGCAGGGCGCTGGACCTGCAACTGGGTGTGCAAATGAATGTGAATCACGGGCGGGATACCGGCTCCCGAAATACGTTCCCTTTTGCGTCGTTGGGTGTGGACGTGCTGCATTTTGGTCATTCGACGGGTGGCAGCAGTCTTAAATTCTTTGGCTCCTATGCACAAAGGACGCAGGTGTTTGTGGATGATTACTCGTTAACTGATCTGAGTGGCGGCGGTGCCGCTTATAGTCTGGCCGCAGTGAACCGCCCGAGATATACTTATGAGTTTTTTGGGGCGGGCAATGGGATTACGACCGATACTATCATATCGCAAAATGTGCCTATACGCTATCCATCCGTGTTCTGGACCTGGGAGGCGGGTGTTTCCTATGTAACGGCGGGGGAAAGGCTGAGGCTGGGATATACATTTGAGCGGCGCAATTTTATGACGGGGTCGCAGGCTGCTTTTATCGCCCAGAACCCGGCCAGCAGTGTAGCGATTGTTCCGGAATGGCGGAGCAGTCTGCATCATATTGATATCCGTTTCGCGGTAGTGAGCCAAAAAGAATGCACTTGGGAGACGGGCCTGAATGCGACGGCTTTGAAAGTTCAAGAATATTTGGTGTGGTTGATCAATGGTAGCACTGCCAGTCTTTTTACTATTCAGGAGCCTTCGGCGGGGGATGTGTATCCTTCGCACCTGTCCTGGACGGGGGGATGGGTGAACCGGCTGCGGGTGGGGAGTTTTAGGGCGGGGATAGATCTTTTGTATCATTTTGGGGAGTCGGTGTATGATCCAAATACCGGGGTTATTAGTAAGATCAACTCCCTGCTGGTGCCGAATATATATGCGGGCTATCGCTGGAAGCTGGCGAAGGCGCGCGAGGTGGAGCTTTTTGTGGCAAGCAGGGGATTGGTGCGTAATAAGAGCAACGACCTGTTGGATGAGCGTCGTTACTATACGCTTGGCGGCAATTTTACCTTGTAGTTATTTACTGTTATTTACTGCTCTGCCATTGGAATTTGCGGATGCCGATGATGGAGAAAACGAGGATATAGCCGATGGTGGCGAGGAGGGCCATGTTAGACTGTGCCTTCCAGGCGCCGGGGTTCAGGGAATCGGCGAGGATGCGTTGGACGGCGCCGTAGGGGGACCATTTTGCGATATCGGAGACGATCTGGCCCAGTGCGCCGAAGGAGGCGAACATGCCGGTCATGATGAACAGGAAGAAGACGAGGCGGGTAGTGACGTTGACGGTCTCGGCGTTGCGGATGAGGCCGACGATGGTCTGGCCGAGGCTGAGGTAGACGGCGCCGCTGACGATGGCGGCGCAGAAGGTGAGGGCGTAGGCGGAGGCCTGCATATGTATATTATCGACCTGGTAACCTACGATAAATAGAACGATGGTGACCATGACGATCATCAGGAGTTGTACGGTGAGGCGGCTGACCATGATGGTCCAGCGTGGGGCGGGGGTGATGCGGAGGCGTTGGAAGATGCCCTTGTCGCGGTCGCGGGCGATGGAGTTGGTATAGCCCATGAGGCCGATGGCGTTGAGGCCGACGGTGATGCAATTGGAAAGGACGAAGGCCCCCCCGAATTTTTCGACCAGGCCTTTCCAGCTGATGAGAATGATGGATGGGATGAGGATCACCATGATGCTTGCGCGCCGGTTGCGCCATTGGGTCGTGAGGTCGGCGCGGAGGAGGCTGGTGAAGACGGATGTCGCGGGGGCCAGGCTGATAGCGGGTGCGACAGGGTTGGCAGATGCGGGGATGGCGGTGGAAGTCATGGTGGAGGACATATCGTTGGTTTTTATTGCAATAATTTATGATCTGATGGCGTCGCCGGTAAGGCCGATAAAGACGTCTTCGAGGGTGATGCGGCCTTTGCGGGATGCGCGGATGACCTCGGGGTTGTCGCGGTTGTCGTCGATGATGGCTTGTGGGGTATCGGTGGTGATAATCTGGCCATGGTCGATGATGGCGATGCGGTCGCAGATGGACTCGGCTTCTTCCATGGAATGGGTGGTGATGAGGATGGCGTGCCCTTTGGCGCGCATGGCTTCGATGCGTTCCCAAAGTTTTCGGCGGGATTGGGGGTCGAGGCCGGTGGTGGGCTCGTCCATGAGCAAGAGTGGTGGGTTATGGATGGTGGCAATCACGAGGGACACGCGTTGTTGTTGTCCACCGGAGAGCTGGCCGAAGCGTTTGGCGCCTGCGTCCTGCAGTTTGATATCGTCGAGGATGCTGTTGATGCGGTCTTTACTGAGGGTGACGCCGTGGATGGCGGCGTAGAGCCGGATGATCTCGGTGATGGTGAGCTCGGGCTGGAAGCTGGTAGACTGCAACTGTACGCCCATGGAAGCGCGGGCGTAAAGGGCTTCTCGCTGGCTGTCGTAGCCGGCGACGGTGATGGCGCCGGCCGTTGGGGTCAGCAAACCTTCGACGGCGCTGAGGGTGCTGGTCTTACCTGCGCCATTCGGGCCGAGCAGGCCGAAGATCTCACCGGGCTTTACCTGGAAGGAGACCTGTTTGACGGCCTGGAAGTTGCCGTAGCGAACGTCCAGGCGATCTACCTGGAGGACGGGTTTGTCGAATGTCGTACTCATGGATGCTAAGATAAAGCCATAACGGGGATGGAACAAGGGTGCGGCGGTCATTAAGCGCGAAAATGCCGGTGAACGGGTGGGGCGGGGCGGTGAATGGGATTTCATTATCTTTGGGAAAACACTCATTTTATGCGCCATTTGCCCGTCGTCCTGTTCGCTTTTTTATGCATGGGTTCGACTGCCCTGCGTGCTCAGTCCTCTTTGAAAAATACTGCCTGGAAGTTTTATGTGGATGCACTGCATGATACGTTGGTCATGCATTTCGGGGTCGATACGAGTACTACGACCTCGAGTACGGGCGATATTATTGTCCGATCGACCTATAAGGCGGTAGGGGATACCGTCAAGATCAAGGATGTCGACGGTCAGTATCCCTGTATGGATGGGGAGGGAGTGTACAGATATGCGGTCGATGGAGATACCATGACCCTTGTGTTGGTGGTGGATCCCTGTTATAACCGGAGTGGGGCGTTAGTTGACACGAAGTTCAAACGAACTGTTGTTAAATAGAAAAAACCGGGCAATGGCCCGGTTTTTTTTTGCTATGAGTAAGTTTTCCTTAGAGGCTTGTTACGGTCGTGTTCTCAGTAACGGTCTTTACAACCTGGAAGTGACGAACGATGTCGGTACCGTTTGCAGCGCGAACGATAAAGGTCGGCTGGATCTCGTTGTCGGTATTTTCGAAGTACACGTTCTTTGCGAAGTGTGTTTCGCTGAACTGCTGGTGGTAAACAACATCACCGGCGTCGTTCTTGATGATCAGGGAGAACTTTTCAGCGGTGGGGTTATCGAATACAACCTGGAAAACGACCTGGTTGTTGCTGGTACCAACATACTTAACCGATACCTGAGCGTCGGTCAGGGAAGAGACTTTCTTAGCACCGCCGCCGTTTGCGTGGCTAGCCAGAGGATTTGCTACGAGAACTACTACTGCGGTAAATGCTACTGCGATGATCTTTGCTACAGCTTTCATGTTTATTGTATTTTTATTTTTACGAAATTGTTAACTAAAAAGTTTGCGGCAGGCGAGTCGTTACAATGGCAGGCAGGTGTCGTGTGGAGTTGTTTTGGTTGGAAGCGAATCGGATCTGGCAGCGTAATCGTGCTATGGGAGAGCAATCATCCGAATTGTTACACAAATGTAGAGCGATATGAGGGCGTGTACAAACACAGTTTAGGTGTGTTTTATTATGCCAACCGGGTTGGTGGACTATTCAAGTGAGTGAGTTCTAGTTGGTTGTGGGCGTATGTGGAATGATAACCAACTCTTTTTCGGGGTGATAATTTCTTATCTGATGGCGGGGCTTGTGATGCGGTGGCCCCATTTCTCGAGCATGTAAGTGAGCTGGTCGAGGTCGACGGGTTTGCTAAGGTAGTCGTTCATACCTGTGGCCAGGCAGTCCTCCCGGTCTTTGCGGGTGGCGTTGGCCGTTATTGCGATAATGACGGGCTGTCTGCTTTTATTAGCGCGGATAAGCCGGGTGGCTTCCAGGCCGTCCATTTCGGGCATCTGGATATCCATGAACACGAGGTCGAAGCTGTTCTTCTTGAGTTGTTCGAGGACTTCTTTTCCATTGGCGGCCATGGATGGATCGTAACCCATTTTGTTCAGGATGATGAGGGCCAGTTGTTGGTTGATGGGATTGTCCTCGGCCAGGAGGATGCGGAGCGGATATTTTCCGGCCAGGTGTGGGATGGCCGGGGCTGAAGCCGGGACATTCCTGATCATGACCGGCCTGGTGAGGATGGTGAATGTGAAGGCCGAGCCGAGACCGGGTTGGCTTTCCACGGTGAAGTGGCCGTTCATGAGCTGTACGAGTCTGTCAGATATAGAGAGGCCGAGGCCGATGCCGCCGTATTTGCGGGTCACCGAGGAATCGACCTGTGAGAAAGGTTTGAAGAGGCGGTGGAACTGGCTGGGCAGGATGCCGATGCCGGTGTCTTTTACCTCGAAGCCCAGCATATGGCGGCCGGGAGGGGTGCCTTCGGGAAGGGGCGCCTGGAAGACGCGGACGCAGATCTCTCCTTCACGGGTGAATTTGACGGCGTTGCCCACGATATTGATCAGGATCTGTCTGAGTCGCTGGCCGTCGGTGAGGATTCGGGCGGGCACGTC
>Ga0302325_10001175_pt1 | contig 68208 bp, 56 predicted proteins | sample Palsa_T0_2_FD_201948 | JGI IMG/M metagenome (GOLD analysis project Ga0302325, IMG submission 201948) | Peat permafrost microbial communities from Stordalen Mire near Abisko, Sweden - Palsa_T0_2 | ecosystem: Environmental > Terrestrial > Soil > Palsa > Peat permafrost | place: Sweden: Abisko...
GCATAAACTTCACGCGCTTCCCCCAGCATCTCCCACGCGCGCACGTCTTCGGCATCGCCAATCCACACGTCGAAATTCGCGTTGATCCACGATGCCGGGAAAATTGATTCGATCGAAGGAATCTCGCCCGCAGCGGCAATCGCTTCCGTCGCCGTGAGGGGATGAATGTCAGGATCATCCTGTATCTTCTTGTAGAACTGCCGAAGGAAATCGCGGCCGTTCCCCGCGTAATACTCCCACGCGTTCTCGCCGTCGAGGATCAGGCTCAGCGTCGGCGGTCCTGAGGCCGTCCACCGCTCGCCGATTAGCCGGATGCGTCGATGCAAGTCCTCCGCCGCTGCCTGCGCATCCATGCGGCTGTAAACGAAGCCGAGCAAATCGGAAAGATAGTGATCGCGGAAAAATCCGGCAATCTCGGCCTCGCCCCGCCGCAATCGCCACGGCGAATAAAGCTGATCCGCGTTTTCGGGATATCCCGCGGCGTCGCGCCAGAATCCGATATTTCGCGTCCGGCCGAGCACGCCTTCATCCGTGGCGAACCAGCGGAAGCCGATCTCAGCCGCAATCTCAAGCGCCTCATCAGAGACAGACCCTTCCGAAGGCCAAAGCCCCGCGGGCAGAGCGCCAAATCGCTGCTTATGATACCGGCGCGCCCGCACCAGTTGTTCGCGCGCATCCTCGGGATAACGGTAAGGCGGACGCGGAACAGGAGAATTCGGATTCGACCTTCGAGCAATCTCCGTATCGCAAACGAGCGGAAGAATCGGGTGATAGTACGGCGTAGTCGAAATTTCAATTTGCCGGCGTTCGGCGGCCGCGCGGTATTCCGGGAGTACGCGCGAGATCAACTCCAACTGCTTCGCGTTGAGTTGCGCTTTATCGTCTTCCGTGAACTTCTTGCCCTTTTTCGAGAGCGCCGACACAACAGGGTCGTGCGCCAGATATTCCTCATCCATCCACGCAAGCTGCGAAAGCAATTGCAAATCGCGCCAGTCGCCCGCGGAAAACTGTGCCGCCGCGGATTTTTCGCCACCCGATTGCACGCGTTTGTATAATTCCACGTAGCGCGGCCAGCGCGCCATCAGATTGTCGTGATTCACCTGAAATCCGCGCTCGAGAATGTGCGATTTCTGCTCGGGCGTGAGTGAATCGGCCTCCGCAAACGCGACATCGAACCACGGCTCGTGAAATTCACCGCTCGCGTACTCATCGATCTGTGCGCCGAGCGAAGGCACCACGTTAAACGTCATGTGAACGCCGGGAAATTCTTCAGCGAGCTTAACCATGCCCCAGTAGTCCTTGAGCGCGTGGAGTCGCGTCCACGGCATGATGTAGAGGCCAGCCGTGGGATCGCGATATTGCGGCTGGTGCATGTGCCATAGCAGCACGACATTCACAGCTCTCATCCCGCCACGCCCTCGCGTCCGCCGCGCTTCACCATGCTAAGATGTTTTCCCACAAACATCACAATCGCCTTTGTTTATCGGCCTTCCGTAAATCCGCCCTGAAAGTTTGTCTAGGGTCTGATTAGCGACGCCGGCCCAAAAAATTGGGGCCGGCCATCAAGCTCGCCCCGCATAGAGTAGCATCCACCCCCAGAAATTCCGCTCGTGCTCTTGATGAATTCATCACAAGCCGTCACTGGCGCGTTCATTTGACATTTAAATTCTCCTGAAGGGGTCGCCCTGATAACGCAACTCCTTCTGATTTCCCCGCACCGCAACCTACGACCTACGAGATGACGAGCGAACCACAGCTCCGGATTTTATTCCGCTGGAGCGCGATACGTTTTGATTTCCACACGGCTTCGAGAGTAAGCTCTGCGCTGATTTCTGTTCCTGGTATTGAGTATCGAAAGGGACGGGTTTCGATCACTGGCAGCGAAAGACGTATAAAAATCGCATTTGAAAGGAGCAACTATGAAAGGGATCGCTTTTTTGCTGGTTTCAGTCGCGGCGATGGCTGGCCTTGCCGCCTCGATGGCCCCTGCATCCGGAAATGCCGATGACGCGGCCGCGCCGTGGGTCACAGAAAAGCCCGCTGGATACCGTGACTGGAAGTGGATCTCGTCGGCCCATGAAGCGGGCAAACTCAACAGTTTGGGCGCTGTTTTGGGCAACGAGGTAGCGATCAAGGCCTACCGCGAAGGGACGCTCCCCTTTCCTGACGGCACAATCATTGCCGCGTTGCACTACCGTAACGTTCCGTCGGAGGAGAACAACAAGGTCTTTGGCCAGGCGCAATCTTTCGTTCCAGGTGCCCCAACAAACGTTCAGTTTATGGTCAAGGACTCAAAAAAGTACGCCGCGACGGGAGGTTGGGGCTTCGGTCATTTCAACCCAGATGGCAAACCCGTGGATGCGGCATTCATGAAACCCTGCTTTCCCTGCCATGAGCAGGATAAAACCCACGACCTCGTTTTCACGCAGTACGCACCTTGATCGAACATTGATGGATCATTCTTGGACGAGGAGACTTGTCAGTGGGCGGTAAGTCGCGTGACCGGACATTGACGGCCGTCGCGCCCTGAATCTTGCTCCCCGCGAGTGCCCGCGAAACCGTTGCAAGCCCGATGCGGAATCGCAGCGCAATCGTGGCGATGCTGTACCCCTCTGCGCGCATCTGCCGAATTTTCGTCTCGGCCGCATCTGGAATCATTCGCGGTCCACTCATCACAGCCCCGCCCCCACGGCGAACGTGATTGCACTTTGTTTCAGGTTCGGCCTGCGCCCCGGCTGGCGGAACTGTGCACCGTGCTAATATGGTTTCGCGCCAACATGCGCATCCTTGACCGATACATTTGTCGCGAAGTTTTCTCCCACTCTCTGCTGGGTCTTGCCGTATTCACTTTCGTATTTTTCGTGCCGCAACTCGTGCGCCTGATGGATGTAATTGTCCGGCATTCAGGCAGCGCGGGCAGCATCGCATTGCTTTTCCTGTGCTCATTGATACCCGTTCTCGCGTTCACTTTGCCGATGGCCACGCTCGTCGGCGTTCTGATCGGCCTCGGCCGAATGTCCGCCGACAGCGAAATCATCGCGCTCAACGCTTCCGGCATCGGCCTGCGACGATTGCTCGTCCCCGTCGGCGCGATCGCCGTTGCCGCGGGAATGCTCACGCTTCTCGTCACGCTCTGGCTCAGTCCTCTCTCCTTGCGCGAGTTCCACACACTCGAAGAAGAGCTTGCTTCCGCGCAAGCTCCCTTCGCGATTCAGCCGCGCGTCTTCGACGAGCGCTTTCCGCATCTCGTTCTATATGTGCAGGACGTTGAAGCGACGGCCGCACGCTGGCACGGCGTTTTCCTGGCGGAATCAGATGTAGCGGCCGGCTCGCATTTAACTCTGGCGGAGGACGCCATTGTAATCGCCAGCCCCGAGCACGGAAAGTTTGAGCTGCATCTCGGCCCCGGGACCACTCACGAATTCGATCCGCACACGCCTTCGAACTACAACGTCACGTCATTCGGCTCGAGCGATTTGCCCGTGGAAATGACCACGCCCGGCGCGCACAAATCCTCAACGCTCTCCGACGCCGAACAGCACACTCTCGCGCTCCTCACCGTCACCGGTCCCGATGAACTTACAGCTCGAACGGAATTTCAGCGGCGCCTCGCGTTTCCCGCGGCGTGCCTGGTCTTCGCGCTGCTCGGCGTGCCCGTAGGAGTGCGTCCGCGGCGCGGCGGCAGAGCTGCGGGATTCGTGCTGACTCTTGTCCTCATCTCCGGCTACTACTTTATCTTCGTCGCGGGCGTGCATTACGCGCAATTGGGCGCCGTCTCGCCGATCGTAGGCGTGTGGACTGCCAACGCCGTCGCCACCGTGCTGGCGATATTTCTCTTGCGCGGCATCGAGCACATTCGCGGCGAAAGCTGGATCTCGCACGCATGGGACAAACTTCTCGGCATGCGCGCTCAACCCGTATCGGCAAAGGTCGTGCCCATCACGAACAGCACCATCGCCATCGCTGCAAATGGCACGATGGGGCGAAGAGGCGTCGTAACCGGCGGAGTGCAAACCGCGTTCCCGCTGCTCATCGACGTCTACATTCTGAAGACGTTCTTCTACTACTTCGTCCTCATGCTCGCCGGTTTCGTTGTGATCTTCGACGCCTTCACTCTATTCGATCTGCTCGGCGATATTTCCCGCAATCATATTTCCTGGCGCGTGGTCGCCAGTTACTTCCGCTACCTCGTGCCGCTGATGGTCTACCAGCTCGTTCCGCTCGCGGCGCTCGTCGGCACGCTCGTCACGCTCGGCATGCTCGCAAAAAACAACGAGGTCACTGCCTTCAAAGCGAGTGGCGTGAGCCTCTACCGCCTCTGCCTTCCGCTCGTCCTCGCAGGCACTCTCCTCGCCGCCGGAATGTTTCTCCTTGACGATACTTTCCTCCCCTACGCCAATCAGCGCCAGGACGCGCTGCGCAATCAGATCAAAGGCCGCCCCGCGCAAACCTACTTGCATCCGACGCATCAGTGGATCTTCGGCGAAAAAGGAAAAGTACTGAACTACGATTTCTTCGATTCCGATCAAAATGTTTTCGGCGGCCTCAGCATTTTTGAAATCGATGAGACGACTTTCCGCATGCGCCGCCGCGTATTTGCCGAGCGCGCGAAGTGGGAACCGACTCTAAATGCGTGGATTCTCGAAGAAGGTTGGGTCCGCGATTTTCAGGGCGGCCGCATAATCGCGTATTCGCCTTTCAAAGTCCTTTCGCTCGGTGAATTTTCGGAGACGCCCAGCTATTTCAAGCGCGAAGTTCGCCAGTCCTATCAAATGAACTGGCGCCAATTAGCGGAATATATTCGCGGCTTGAGGCAGGCAGGGTTCGACACATCACGCCTCGCCGTGCAATGGCACAAAAAATTCGCGTTTCCGTTGATCGCCGCGATCATCATGTTCTTGAGCGCGCCCTTTGCATTTCTCGTGGGAACGCGCGGCGCCGTCGGCGGATTGGCCGTCGCCGTCGGAATCGGAATTGTCTATTGGGCCACAGCGGCATTATTCGAAGCGATGGGCGCAATCGGCCAATTGCCGCCGCTACTCTCCGGCTGGGCGCCGGATGCAATTTTCTTCTTCCTCGGAATGTACTTCTTCCTCAGAATGCCAACGTAACTCGCCAGACTGGACGCGGCAACCGCTTTCGCTGCCACGGGCACTTGTAGCGCCGGGCTTCACGCTCGGCATCTTCGCTTTCGCTGCGACGAGCATCTATCGCTCTCGCCGCAACGGGCACTCGTCGCGTCCCGCGATTCGGCTTGCTACTACCGCTTCTTCTTGGTCAATTTTTCTTCAAGTACTACTTGAGCTGCAGCCAATCGCGCGATCGGAACTCGAAATGGCGACGCGCTGACGTAATCCATCCCTATCGAGTGGCAGAACTTGACGCTATCCGCATCCCCTCCGTGCTCCCCGCAAATCCCAATCTTCAATTTCGGCTTCGTCGAGCGTCCGCGCTCGATTCCCCAACGCATCAATAAACCGACGCCGGCCTGATCCAAAGTCTGAAATGGGTCAGCCGAAAAAATTGCCGCCTTCTTCTCGTCAACGTAATCCGGTAGGAATCGCCCGGCATCATCCCGCGAAAGCCCCATCACCGTCTGTGTTAAATCATTCGTACCGAACGAAAAGAATTCAGCAATCTCAGCAATCTGGTCCGCGAGCAGAGCCGCGCGCGGCAACTCGATCATCGTTCCGACCAAATAATCAAGTTTCACTTTAGACGCAGAAATAAGTTCGTCCGCCACTCGCCGCGTTGCCGTATGGAGAATCGCGAGCTCCTTCTTATCGAGAACCAGCGGATGCATGATCTCAGGTAGCACTTTAACGCCGCGATTCTGGCAATCAATCGCCGCTTCAATGATCGCGCGTACCTGCATCTCGAGAATCTCGGGATACGTGATGCTCAGCCGGCACCCGCGGTGCCCGAGCATCGGATTCGCCTCATGCAATTGCTCCACGCGGCGCGTAACCACGTCGGGATCCACACCGATTTTCTTCGCCAGCTCTTCTTGCTTGCCGCGCTCGTGCGGCACAAACTCGTGCAGCGGCGGGTCGAGCAAACGAATCGTCACCGGAAATCCGTCCATAGCTTCGAAGATGCCGATAAAATCACGCCTCTGGAATGGAAGCAGCTTCGCTAGAGCTCGCGCGCGAGCCTCCCGTGAATCGGCGATGATCATTTCCTGAATCGCAAGCTGCCGGTCGGCGCTGCGCTCGGGATGCTCGAAATCCTTAAAGAACATATGCTCAGTGCGGCACAGGCCGATCCCTTGAGCGCCCATTTCACGCGCCTTTCGCGCGTCCTGGGGCGTGTCCGCGTTCGTCCGGACTTTCAGCCGGCGGATTTGATCAGCCCATTTCATCAGCGTCGCGTAACTCTCCGGCGGACTCGGCCGCGCCAGCCGCGTCTCGCCGGTGTAAACCGCCCCTTCGTTTCCATCGAGCGTCAACCACTCGCCCTCTTTCACAACTCGTCCATCCACGCGAATCTGCTTTGCCGCAGCATCAATATCAAGCGCCTCTGCACCCACCACGCAACACTTCCCCCAACCTCGCGCCACCACCGCAGCGTGGCTCGTCTTGCCTCCCGTCGCGGTCAGAATTCCCTGCGCCACATACATGCCGCCCACATCTTCCGGACTCGTCTCCCGGCGCACGAGAATCACGCGCTCGCCGCGCGCCGCCCAATCCTCGGCCTCGTGTGCGGTGAACACAGCCTTCCCCACAGCCGCGCCAGGCACCGCATTAATGCCACTTCCAATTTTGCGCTTCGCCAGATCCGACTTCGGAATCGATGAATCGATCACAGGGTAGAAGAGGCGCTCGACGTCTTCGGGTTTGATACGCAGAAGAGCTTCTTCCTTCGAGATCACGCCTTCGCTAGTAAGGTCCACGGCAATCTTGAATGTCGCCGCGGGCGATCGCTTGCCGGTCCGCGTCTGTAGCATGTAAAGCTTGCCGTCCTCGACCGTGAACTCGAGGTCCTGCATGTCACGATAGTGCTTCTCAAGTTTTACTCGAACCTTTTCAAGCTGGCCGTAGACCTTCGGCATCCGCTTCGCCATCTCAGCCAAGTGCATCGGCGTGCGAATTCCGGCAACAACATCTTCCCCCTGCGCGTTTATCAGGAAATCGCCGTAGAAAATCTTCCCGCCGGTCGAAGGATCGCGCGTGAAGCAAACGCCAGTGCCGGAATTTTCACCGCTATTTCCGAACACCATCTGCACCACGTTGACGGCCGTTCCCACCAATCCCGCAATCTTCTCCACGCGGCGGTAAGTCACCGCCTTCTGCGCCATCCACGAGCCGAACACAGCGCCAATCGCGCCCCAAAGCTGCTCTTCGGGATCTTCTGGAAAATCTTTGGACGTTTTGTCTTTGAAGTATTTCTTATATTCACCTACAAGTTCACGCCAGCCGTCGGCCGGCACTTGTGTATCGTCCTGCACCTTGAACCGCACCTTCATCGCTCGCAGCTTTTCTTCAAGATCGTCTTTAGGCAGGCCGATGACGACCGACGAATACATCTGAACGAAGCGCCGGTACGCGTCATACGCGAATCGATCATTCGACGTGCGTTTCGCGAGGGCTTCTACCGACTTCGAGTTCAACCCCAGGTTTAGAATCGTCTCCATCATGCCTGGCATGGAGCGCGTGGAGCCGGAGCGCACGCTCACGAGCAGCGGATCGCTCGCATCGCCCAATTTCTTCCCGACGGCCTTCTCCAGGCGCTTCAAATGAGTCGCCACTTCCGCGCGAAGACTCGACGGATACTTCCGGTCATGCTTGTAGAAGTAGTCGCACGCCTCTGTCGTAATCGTGAAGCCCGCGGGAACAGGCAATCCGATCCGCGTCATTTCCGCCAGACCCGCGCCTTTGCCTCCCAGAAGGTCGCGCATCTCTCCATCGCCTTCCGCTTTGCCCGCGCCAAAAAAATAAACGAATTTCAAGCACCACCTCCGAATTTTTTCACATCAATTTCGCGCTTCGAGTAAAACTCAAATTGTCGGCTGGGCGACTAAAATCATCGTCGGCTCACTTCAATAAATTCTTGAATCTCGCCGACGTCCTTCAACAAGCTGCGTCTTCAGAAACGATTTCAGAGAAATCCGCAATCGTCGAAAATTCCTTTAACAACGTCGAGAGCAACGACAGCCGGTTCACGCGCAAATCTTCTTCCTCAGCCATTACTAGAACGTCGTCAAAGAAACGATCGACCGCTGGCCTGAGCCCGGCGATGACTTCAAGCGCTTCTCGATACCTCGCTTCATTCTTGAACGCGCGCGCCTTCTCGCCGATCGCTTGCGAAACTTCGTAAAGTTCTCGTTCAGATTTCTCGCGAAGGAGTTCCGGCCGCACCGCGGAGATTCGCAAGCCCGATTTTGCAAGTAATGGTTGCGCCTTTTCCAAGATCTTGCGAATCCGCTTGAATGCCGCAGCGAGCGGCGTGAAGTTTCGCGTTCCTCGAATCGTCTTGAGAGCCTCCACTCGAGCCGTCGCGTCAACCAAGTCGTCGCCGCCTGCTGCGAGAGCCGCATTCACTTCGTCGTACGCGAATCCATGTTTCTCTCGAAGCACGTACCGCGCTCGCTCTTGCATGAACGCGAGAACTTCGGCCTCAGCCGCAGGTGTCACTTCAACTTTGTGCGTCGAATTCCGAAACGCGTTCGCTGCGGTTGAAATCGCCGACGAGAGCGAGAGCGGCAATTTGCGCTCGAGCAAAATCTTAACGATGCCAAGGGCCGCGCGCCTGAGCGCAAAAGGATCGCTTGAACCAGACGGGATCGCACCGATGGCGAAACATCCGACCAGCGAATCGAGTTTATCTGCGAGCGCTACAGCGCAGCCCGCAAGATTCCGAGGAATCGGATCGTCAAGCCCGACGGGGCGATAGTGGTCGTACACGGCCCAGGCCACGTCCGCCGCCTCACCCTGCGCGCGCGCGTAAAGCCCGCCAACGACTCCCTGCAATTCCGGAAATTCGCGGACCATGTCCGTTACGAGATCGCATTTGGCAAGCTCCGCCGCTCGATCCGCGTCATCAGCGTGCGCTTCAAGAACACCGCCCTGGCTCCAGGTGTTCGCCAGCCAGCGCGCCAGCGTGCGCACGCGCTCAACTTTATCGTGGTAGCTGCCTAATCTCGACTCGTACGTCACATGCTTCAGCCGCGGCAAATACTCAGCGAGCGGCTTCTTCATATCGCTGTCCCAGAAAAATCGCGCGTCCGCAAACCGCGCCCGTAGAACGCGCTCATGCCCGCCGCGAACGAGTCCTTGCCGGTCGCGATCCAGATTAATGATGGCGATGAAGTGCGGCTCAAGCCCGCCGTGTTTGTTCTCGACTGCAAAATATTTTTGGTGTCCGCGCATCACCGTAATCAAAATTTCTTTCGGCAGGTCGAGATACGCGGGATCGAAACCGCCTATGATCGCGGACGGATATTCATTCAAGTAGACCACGAGATTGGCGAGGCCCGGATCGGAATGCGCACGCAAATTCCTCTTCGCAAGTAACGCTTGAACTTCTTTCTCAATCTTTTTGCGGCGCTCTTCCGGATGCACGATAACAAAATTCCTGCGCAGTTTACTGACGTAATCCGCCGGCGTGCTCACAGGGATTTTCGACTTGCCGAGAAACCTATGACCCGAAGTTGAGGTTCCCGCTTTAACTCCGGCAATCGTGAACGGCACGACTTTTCCATCGAGCTCCGCAACAATCCAGCGAATCGGACGGATAAATCTCAGGTCGCTTGCGCTCGTCCAGTACATCGAGCGCGGAAAAGAAAGTTCGCGTATCGCTTGAGGTAAAATTTCCCCGAGAACATCTTTCGCCAAGCGCCCGACGATCACTTTTTTTATCGCCAGATACTCGCCCTTCGGCGTTACCACAATTTCAATTTCCTCAAGCGCGATTCTCTGCTTGTCCGCAAAACTTAGCGCGGCGCGGGTCGGCGCGCCGACACTGTCGTACGCCACCGATTTCGGCGGACCGAGAATTTCCTGCACGATGTCGTCTTGCTTCAAAGCTACTTCGCGCGCAATCGCAACTAATCGCCGCGGCGCGCCAAATGTTTCCACGCTTCCTGCGCTCGCTAGTCGGTTTGAAACCAAATGCGTCTCAAGTATTTGTTTAAGCTCGTTCGCGGCCTTCGCAATCATTCCCGCAGGAATTTCTTCGCATCCAATTTCGAAAAGCAACTCTCCCCGCGCCGTCATGCTTCGGCTCCAGCATGCTCAAGTGTTGCCGGAGATTGTTGCTCGAGCCAAGCCGTCGCAACTTTGCACGCAATCTGGCGCACGCGCCCGATAATCGCGGCGCGCTCCGTAGTCGAGATCACGCCGCGCGCATCGAGAACATTGAAAAGATGCGAACACTTCAAGCACATGTCATACGCACCGAGAATTGAAAACCGTTTCTTGTCTTCGCCGCGCAGACCCGCGTACGCTTTCAGCAGCCTTTGCGCTTCCGCTTCCGCGAGATCGAACATCTTCCGCGTTCCCGCGGGATCGGCCCACTCGAAGTTATAGCCAGAGAATTGCTGCTCCTCCGCAAATCGCACTTGGCGATACGTCATGTCCTTCGACCATCGCACATCGAAGACATTGTCCACGCCCTGCAAATACGCAGCGATGCGATCGAGCCCGTAAGTCAGTTCCACGGAAACCGGATCAAGATCGATTCCGCCGCATTGCTGAAAGTAAGTGAACTGCGTGATCTCGAGCCCATCGAGAAGCACTTGCCAGCCGATTCCCCACGCGCCAAGCGTCGGCGATTCCCAGTTGTCCTCTTCGAATCGAACGTCGTGCTCCTTGAGATTGATTCCGATCGCGCGCAGGCTCGCGAGATACAGATCCTGAATGTCCGTCGGCGTCGGCTTAAGTATCACTTGAAGCTGAGTATGTTTGTAAAGTCGGTTGGGATTTTCACCATAGCGTCCATCCGCAGGACGCCGGCTCGGCTGCGCATAAACGACGCGATAATGCTCAGGACCGAGGACGCGCAGGAAAGTTTCCGGATGCATTGTGCCAGCGCCAACCTCGACATCGTACGGCTGCTGCAGCACGCAACCCTTCTCCGTCCAGTAGCGCTCCAATGTAAAAAGCAAATCCTGAAACGTGAGCCCGTGCGGCTTTGCCGTCGCCGGTACTTTCGGTTTCGTCTTGGCAGCTCGTGCACTCAAATTTTCTGCTCCCACATTTTCCGCGAAGTCAGTCTCTTCTCCGCTTGCCATTCTATCCAATCAAGCGCAATCGAAGTGATTTCACGCACCGCAATCGGCGGCGCGTTCACTTCAACCAATTGTTCAAGGTTCTGCGTCGTCATTCGTTTCATCAGTGCAATCGTTTCTCGAGGTAGCACGTGCGATCCAATCGGACGGCAACGCGAGCATGACAGTCCGTGAAGTCCCGGCGCAACGAACGCTTGCTCTTCTCCGAGCGCGCGCCCGCAGATCACACAACTATCAAGGGGCGGCATCCAGCCTGCAAGCTTCAACGACCACAAACAAAAATATGCAAGTGGCACTTCCGATTTGTGCGTAGCCTTAATCGCGCGAGCGCAAAGCAAAAGCAAACGAAACGGCGCGTCGAGTGCCTCTTTTTCTGGAAGTACAACTTCAGATATTTCGCTGAAGAGCGCGAGTGCTGCGCCGGACTCGTAATCGCTGAAAAGTTCAAGAAAAGATTCAATAAGCTCGGTCTGCGTGATAGTCACGAGATCGCGCCGCTCACGCTCGAAATACCAAATGCGAATGTAACTCAGCCGCTCGAGCGTCGAGCCAAATTTGCTCTTCGTGCGTTTCGCGGCTTTCGCCACGCCGCGCATGCGTCCGGCACTGCGGCCCAGAAAGCTGACGAGCCGGTCGGCTTCGCCGAGTGGATAGCTTTGAAGAATGATGGCCTCGGATTCGTGGAGTGGCATCGGCGTGTCGGCCCGCCGACCTACGGCTCGTTCGCGGCGCTCGCAATTTCCGCGCCCAAGTTGCATCCACGAACGTACAGGCCGGACGAGCCGTCAACTGCAGAACGAAATTTTTATCACAGCCGCGCGAGCGGCGCAATTGAATATCCGTCACCGAACTCGAAAATATCAGCTCAGCTGTAGTCGTCGCGCTTTCATCGCGGCGGCAAACCGGATAGAGTGTCTCCGCAAGATTTCCATTTGCCACCCGTAGCGAAATCGTTCTCGCGATTTCGCCGCGGCGGCCTCGAATGGTTCGACGAGTACCCAATGAACTTCGTCATGAATTCAGAGATCGCGCGCGTGGATGTGGTCGGTGTCGGTCTGAACGCTACGGATACGATTATCCGATTGCCGAATTTTCCAGCCTTCGATTCTAAAGTAAGGCTTCTCTCCTCCGACGTGCGCGCGGGCGGGCAGGTCGCATCTGCAATGGTGGCGTGCCAACGCTGGGGCCTGCGCGCGCGGTACGTCGGGAAAGTTGGCGATGATTGGGCCGCTGATTTCCAGCAGCAGCAACTCGACGCCGAACACCTCGAGAGCCATCTGATTCGCGAACCGAATTGCGCAAGCCCCGCATCTTTCATTTTGGTGGACACGCGTTCGGGCGAACGAACTGTGCTCTGGGGTCGCAACCAGCGAGTCGAATTAAGACCGGAAGAATTAAAGCGCGAGTGGATCGATTCCGCTTCGGCGCTGCTCGTGGACGGGCACGACACTGCGGCGGCGGCGCTTGCGGCGCGTTGGGCGCGCGAATCAAAAATTCCTGTGATCGGCGATTTCGACAATCTTTATCCTGGAGTTCAAGCGTTACTTGAGAATGTCGATTTCCTCATAACTTCAAGCGCTTTCCCTGCGCGACTGACAAACGAGGCTGACGTGTTGAAGGCATTGCGTCAAATTCAAGCACAGTTCAAGTGTTCCTTGATGGCTGCGAATCTTGGCCGCGACGGAGTGATCGGCTGGGATGGAAAGCGATTCTTGTATTCCCCTGCTTTCCAGGTGAACGCGATTGATACGACCGGCGCGGGAGATATTTTTCATGGCGCGTTCGTGTACGGAATTGTGAAGGGGATGAGCGTCGAGCAGAATTTGGAATTCAGTTGCGCTGCGGCGGGACTCGCGTGCACTGGGATTGGCGCGCGCGGCGCGATTGCTACGCTTGACGAAATCGAGAGGCTCATCCGCACGGGCAAGCGGCACGAATCGCGTTATCGCGCGGAGGATTTGGAGAAGGCTGCGGCGTCGAGTTAAAGTGCGAGTTGAAGTGGCAGTTAAAGCGAAGGCTTCATGATTCCGCTGAAGAATCTCAATCCGCTCAATTCGTTTCCCGGCGTGACGGTGGCGCTCATCATCGTAAATTTTCTGGTGTTCTTCTTCCAGCTTTCTCTCGACCAGCACACGGCGGATCTTTTCATCCTGCACTACGGCGTCGTGCCGCGGCAGTTGCAGTTTGCGCTTGCGGGGCAGCATGGCCTCACCATCATTGATGCGGTGATACCGCTTTTCACCTCGATGTTTTTGCATGGCGGCTGGCTGCATATTATCGGCAACATGTGGTTCCTGTGGATTTTCGGCGGCAACGTCGAGGATCGCCTCGGCCACTTTTCCTATCTCGGCTTTTACCTGATTTGCGGAATTGGATCGGGAATCGCGCAGGCGGCATTCAGTTGGGGCTCGCGGATTCCGGCAATTGGCGCGAGCGGCGCGATTGCCGGCGTTCTTGGCGCGCACATTCTTTTCTTCCCTTCGAGCCGAATCCTCACGCTCATTCCGCTCTTCATTATTTGGTTCACGGCGCGAGTGCCCGCCGTCGTGTTCATCGGACTGTGGTTCCTGCTGCAACTCATGAGCGGCCTCGGCTCGCTCGGGCCCGCGGGCATGCAGGCGAATGGCGGCGTTGCGTGGTGGGCGCATGTCGGCGGATTTCTCTTAGGCATTGCACTCGCTCTGCCCAAACGTACGCGCCGGCCGAATTATTATTACGGCCAAGCCTGACCGCCTTTTCTTGTTCGCTCGTTGCTTCATGTCTTGAGTTCAATCCTTTACTTTGCTACGAAATTTGCCAGCCAGTCGCCGCATTCGCGCGTGCCTAGCGAGCCGCCGAGGTCGGGCGTGGTCTTCCCTTCCTTGAGGGCGGCGCGGACGGCGGCATTGATGCGCTTCGCCGGCTCCGGGAGGCCGAGATAATCGAGCATCATTGCGCCTGTTAGCGCGGAGCCCATCGGATTTGCTTCATTTTTTCCGGCGATTGTGGGTGCGGAGCCGTGGACGGGCTCGAACATCGAGACTTGTCCGGGATGAATATTTCCCGAGGGCGCGAGGCCGAGGCCGCCAGCGATTTGCGCGCCGACGTCGCTGGCGATATCACCGAACATGTTGCACGTGACGATCACCTGGAATTGCGAGGGGTCGCGAATAATTTGGATCAGGAGATTGTCGATGAATTGATGGCTCGACTGAATTTCCGGATACTCCGTGCGCATTTTCTTGAAGAGGCGCTGCCAGAGATCGTGGCCGAAGGCGAGGGCGTTCGATTTATCGCTCATGCAGAGCTTGGTTAGTTTGTTTTTGCGCGCGTATTCGAAGGCGTAGCGCAGGATGCGCTCGACGCCTTTGTAAGTGTTTACGTCTTCCTGCGTGGCGATTTCGTCCGCAGTGCCCTTCTTAAAAATTCCGCCCATGCCGACGTAGGAGCCTTCGGTGTTTTCGCGGAAGACGACGAAGTTGATATCGCGCTCGGTGCGATCGCGCAACGGCGTGAGCCGCGGATCAAGCAGAACGCAGGGGCGAACATTCACATAGAGATCGAGCTTGAATCTCAGGCCGAGAAGAATGTCGGCGGCGTGTTGATTCGAGGGCACGCGCGGATCGCCCATCGCGCCGAGAAGAATCGCGTCGAAATCGCGGCGGAACATTTCGGGCGCGTCGGCGGGAAGCGTGGTGCCGTCGCGGAGGAAACGGTCGGCGCCCCAATCGAAATTCGTAATTTCGAGTTTCGTTCCCTCGCGGGCAACGGCTGCCAGCACCACTTTTACGGCTTCGGGGATCACTTCCTTGCCGATGCCGTCGCCGGGGATGATGGCGATGCGTTTTGGAGTTGAGGTCGAGGTCATGGGGTGAGTTCCCTCGCGATTGGCAGGCGCGGGACGCTAGCATTGGCATTGAGACGTGTCAATGAATGCTCGGCGGGTAAACATTTGGCGGCGGAAAACCGGTCTAAGCGGGCTACTGCAGACCTACTATTTGTGTCCCGGTTAGAAACGCTTTCTAGTGTTTGTTTTCTGTGGATTACGGTGATTTCTAATTGTTTTGGTGTCCCGGTTAGAAAAGCACCTCCGGGGCGTCGTAGCATTGGAATTTTGCCGGCGATTTTGCACGTAGACGGGGCCGAAATTTGCTCGCTAGGTGCCCCTCGAGGCTCAGGGCGGGCCGGCGCGACGAAAGAAGATTCGAAAGGCGCTTCGCAATACCCTGTAAATTTGTCGCGATTAGAAACGGCTCGTGATGTTTGTTTTGTTGAGCTTACAGCGAATTTTAATCGTTTTGGTGTAGCGATTAGAATGGCGCTGGTGGAGCGTCGGGGGGGCTGTAAGTTGCCTGAAAATATCGATATCAGAGGCTGGGCGGAGAGACGCCGGCAGGATGCCCTTCGAGGCTCAGGGCAGGCCGGCGCTACGAGTGACGGCCGGGTGTCGGTCGCCGCCGAGGTGAATTTTCGAGCGAGGCGAAGATGTTCCGAATCGCTGAATCGGTGTTTCGGTCGCGGAGGTGCCGTTCGCTCGTGCTCAGGGTAAACCGCGGGGAGATGCGCGCAGTTCGGCCCAGATTTTTTTCTGCTCCATCCAGCACTCGAATTGAAGTATTCGTTCATGCTCCATTTACGCTAGCACGGCGCGTGGCAGGATGAAAGAGCACGCCTATGTGGAGTGACGGTCGTGATTTTGGGAAACGAGTAATTGGAAAAAAAATGATTTGGATTCGCGAACGAAAGTGCGCGCGATGCTGTGAAGCGAAATGCAAATTCCTCAGCGCATCCTCGCCGGATGCGGTTCGGAATGACACCCGGCGTGGGAGTGCGCGGAAATAATGCGGAGCAGTGGGGGCGGCGGCCATTGGGCATTCAAAGTGAGCCGGGCTGGAATTTTGGCCCGAGATTTCTCGGAGGCCAGCGCTAAAGCGCGTGATCGTAAGCGCAACTTCTTCCGGAGCGCTGAAGCGCTCCTCCCCCGCATTAATGCGGGGGCTCCCACCGATACAGACCGGGCACATCCCTGACAGATGGCACCTGGGGGCGTTAGGCGGGTTCGGGGGGGAGGGCTTCGTCGCCCAGGCTGCGTTCGGTGATGTAGACGCCGGTTAGGACTAGGGCGCCGCCGGTTAGGAGGTGGCCGGTGAAATGTTCGCCGAGGAAGATGACGCCGAGGATCATGGCTAGGATTGGCTCGATGTAGGTTGTGGCGGCCAGGCGCGAGGCGTCCATGTGGCGCAGTGCCCAGTAGTAGATTAAGTAGCCGACGACCGAGCTTAGCGCCGCCATGTAGAGAAGGCCTGCCCAACCGGCCCAGCCTACGCTCGACCAATCGAGATGAATCCATTCGTAGATGGCCAGAGGAAGCAGGCAGACTGCGGCGACGAGGAAATTGTAGAAATTCATTGTGACTGTGTCGTAGCGATTGACCACTTTTTTGGCCAGGACGGCGTAGATGGAATAGCCGGTGACGCTCGCGCCGGTGATGAGGTCGCCTTTGATGGTGCCAGAGCCGAAGGCGGCGAAGCCATTTTCAGAGGCGAGGATGAGCACTCCGATGAAGCAGAGGGCCATGCCGATGATTTTGCCGCGTGAAATGCTTTCGAGGCCGGAGAGGCCGGCGAGAAGCATGACGACGACGGGGGCGATGGCGATGATGATGGCGGAGTGTCCCACGGTGGTGTATTTGAGTCCGAGCGAGAAGCCGCCTTGATTGATTAAGACGCCGAAAAAACCCAGGAGGATGAAGGTTTTGATATCGCGACGGTCGAGTTTTGTACGCCGCGGCGTGAAGAAGAAAATTACGGACATGATTAGAGCGGCGAGTTCGAGGCGCGAGGCTACGAGCATCATCACGGGCATGTGACGGAAGGCGATTTTTCCGGCGATGAAGTTGACGGTCCAGATGAGGACCATGAGGGAGAGCATGGTGAAGAGGAGGAGCGGTTTGGGAGGTTGTTTTTTCATTGGCAGAAGGAAAAGGCGGGCGCAGCAAGCAGCGCCCCTACGAAGGCGCGCAGCATTAAGTGAGAGTCACCTTTCGTTGCGTTAGAGATTCGATGCGATCAAGGCGCGGTTCGTAGCCGATGCCGGGGCCTGTTGGCACCTTGATGGTGCCTTGGGGCGTGACTTCGACTTCGGGAGTGATGATGTCTTCGGTCCAGTAGCGACGGCTGGCGGAGACATCGCCGGGGAGAACGAAATTCGGGAGCGTCGAGAGGGCGATATTCTGCGCGCGGCCGATGCCGGACTCGAGCATGCCGCCGCACCAGACGGGAATTCCCTTCTCCTGGCAGATGTCGTGGACGCGGCGAGCTGGTGTGTGGCCGCCGACGCGGCCCATTTTGATGTTGATGATTTGGCAGGCGCCGAGTTCGATGGCAATGCGTGCGTCGGCTGCGGAATGGATGGACTCGTCGAGGCAGATCGGCGTTTCGAGCTGCTTCTGCAACTTCGCGTGATCGTGGATATCGTCCCAGCCGAGCGGCTGCTCGATCATGATGAGGTAGAAGGGGTCGAGCGTTTTCAGGTGCGGGGCGTCTTCCAGGCGATAGGCGGAGTTCGCGTCGACCATCAGGCGAATGCGCGGCCAGCGATTGCGCAGAGCTTGGACGGGCTGAATGTCCCAGCCGGGCTTGATTTTTATTTTGATGCGCTGGTAGCCGGCAGCTAGCTCGTTTTCGACTTTGGCGAGGAGTTCTTCGATGCTTGGTTGGATGCCGATGGAAACGCCGCAGGGGATTTCATTTCGCGTGCCGTCGAGCAACTGCCAGAGCGGAGTGTTGCGGATTTTGGCTTCGGCGTCCCAGATGGCGGATTCGATTCCGGCTTTGGCCATGTTGTGGCCGCGGATGGGGGCGAGGAGATCGAAGATTTCGCGGGCGGCGCTGAATTCGCGGCCTTTTAGCATCGGCCAGATGTGATCGCTGATGATGTGCCAGGCGGTTTCGACGGTTTCGTAGGAGTAGAAGGGATCTTCGCCTGCTACGACTTCGCCCCAGCCGGGGACGCCGTCCACGTCAACTTCGACGAGAAGAATGCGGCGGTGGTGGGAGGCGCCGAAGCTGGTTTGGAATGGCGCGATCAGGTCGAGATGAATTTCCCGCAGGCAGGCTTTTTTTAAATGCATGAATTCCCTGCACCTCTCGCGATGCTGCAATACTTTTTAGTGCTGATTCTGATTGGCCGGGAAAATTTCCGCCGCGACGGATGCGGCGGGTTGCAGCATGTATTCTGCGTTTGCGCCGCGCGTTACGATGCCTGTTGCTGCGTAGCCTCTCGCGAAGCAGCTTTCGAATTGGGCGCGCACGTCGGATTGGATTTTCTGAGCGGCGGCGCGATCGCGTTGTCGCAATTCCGTGACATTTAGCGGCACGGAAATTGTGGCGGCGCAGACGGGCGGCTCGATTTGTGGCTGTGGCTGCGCTGCTTGCGCGCGGCCCTCGGTGGGCGCGGCGAGAAGCGAATTCACGCGCGGAGAATCGAGCCACCATTCGGCGACCAGGCGGTCGGTGGGCATGCCGGCGTGGAGCGGGCTTTCGGTGACGCCGTAGCAATTAGGGATGAAGCGGCGCGCGATGGCGCCGAGACGCATGAAATTGAAATGGGCGTTTTTGAGCTCGAGGGGATCGAATGTCCATTCGACGAGCTGGAAGCCGCGGGCAAGAGCGTCGTCGCGCTGAAAGAGTTTCAGTTTGCGGCCGACGCCGCGATCGCGGAAGGGTTCGAGGACGGCGGTCATGTGCGAGTGGAGGAATGGGCGGCCTTCGTGAACTCCGGCTAGCGCGAGAGTGAATCCGACCATTTCGTTTCCGGCGTAGGCGCCGAGGATTTGGCCGCCGGTTTCCTGCGCGACGACGAAGATTGCTGTGGGCACGAGGATACCGTGGCCCCACGTGACGCGTTCGAGGCGCAGGCATTCTTCGTATTCCGCGATGGTGCGGCAGTGGCGGATTTCGACGGGCGACTGGCTCACCGCGGCTGCTTCGACTCGTTCCATAGCTCTTCCATTTGCGGGCGATCGGTGCCGGCTAAAGCTGCGCCGCGGCGCTTGGCTTCCTTTTCCATCCATTGGAAGCGGCGCTTGAATTTTCGATTGGCTTTTAGAAGGGCGATTTCGGGATCAAGGCCGAGGAAACGCGCGACGTTGGCGGCGACGAAGAGAAGATCGCCCACTTCTTCTTCGATGGCTGCGTTGGAGGCGTTTGTGGCGCTGACATTTTGGTGCGCTGGCTTTGAGATTTCGGCACGGAGTTCGTTGGACTCTTCTGCGGCCTTGGCGAGGATGTCTTCTAATTTCTCCCAGTCGAAACCGATTTTGGCGGCGCGTCGGGTGAGTTGATTTGCTTCCATCAATGCGGGGAGCGAGCGCGGGATGCCGTCGAGGAGGGATTCGTGCCGCTTCGCTTTGTCGCCCGATGCTGATTTCTTTTCTTCGGTTTTTTTTTCTTCGGCTTTCAGGCGCTCCCAATTTTTTAGAACTTGCTTGGAGGTGGAGGCTTTGACGTCGCCAAAGACGTGAGGATGGCGGCGGACCATTTTTGTGTGGACGGATTCGATTACATCGCGGATGTCGAATTGATGCGTTTCTGAGGCGATCAGCGAGTGAAATATGATTTGGAGGAGCAGGTCGCCGAGTTCGGAGGAGAATTCCTTGGTGTCGCCACTCTCCATTGCGTCCAGAACTTCGTGCGTTTCTTCGAGGAGGAAGGTACGGAGGGAATTGTGAGTTTGTTCGCGGTCCCAGGGGCAGCCGCCGGGGGCGCGCAGTTGGGCTTGGAGCGCGAGCAAATCTTCGAAGAGTTCGCCTGGGCGGCGATTGGATTGTTTGCCGTTTGCGGTCGAGACTATCGAGCCGAGCGCCGGTTTGTTGCGAGCGCGCTTGCGAGCTAACGCTTTCTTGGATTGGACTTTAGATGGTCGTCGTGACGACACGCGGTTGGACGCGCTCCTCTTTGAAATCACAGTTTACGGTTGGCTCGTTTAATTGACAAGGTTCATAACGCCTAAGGTCTTGAGAGAAAGGCCGGGCGGGTCTGAGACCCGCCCCTACGGCAAGGGTTTGTTTTTGGGCGGGGCAGACCCGGAGGCGGGGGTCTCCGGGCTCTGAGTTTGAGATGAGAGCGCGGCAAAATATAGGCGGCGACGTTCGAGGTTCAGAGGCCGGGTCGCTTGTCGGCGATGTTCTGCGGATGCTAGACTGAATTATTGCGCGATTGCGCGTGCATGTAGCGAGTCTGGAGATGCAAATTGGCAGAGCATAAGCACGACGAATCTTTTAAGGTGGTTGACCGGCGGCCGTTTACGGCCGAGGGCGAGCTTCGTAAGGAAGCGGTAGACGAGGAACGGCGCGAGCGGGAATCTGCGAAAATTTTGTCGGAGAAACAGGCGACAAAACCCGATGCGGCGCCTGCAGCGAGTGCGAGCAAAGACATTACCGCTGCGGAGGGCGCTGCTGCGCCTGGAGCAACTGCGGCGGGGGCCGCTGCTGTTGCGACACCTGACGGTGCTGCGCCTGCGCCGGAAGGGCCGGCGCCGTCGCGCAATTTTCAGATGCTGATTGATTTTCTGGCGCGCAATGCGGCGGCGATGCTTGGCGGCATGACGGATCCGCGAACCGGCCAGGCATTCCTTGATCTCGAAGGCGCGCACGAGATGATTGACCTGCTCGATGTCCTGCGCGAAAAGACGAAGGGAAACTTGGCCACCGAAGATAACGCGCTTCTCGTGGAAGTGATCGGAAGCCTCAAGCTCTCGTTCATGGAGATATCGAACGCGGCGGCAGCCCAGGCTCAGAGCGTGGCGAAGGGCGCTAAGAAGCCTTAGTCCCCTTTCCGCTTTCGCGCGGATTCTGCGACATTCACATTAGAATTGGGAGCCGTTCCCTGCGACCGCTGCGAGTGACCATTCTCGGCTCGGGTACCTCGATGGGAGTGCCAACGCTGGGGTGCCATTGCGCCGTCTGCCAGTCAAGCGATCCGCACGATCAACGCACGCGGCCGTCGTTGCTGGTTGAGTTCGATGGGCATTCCGTCGTGATTGACACGACACCGGATTTCCGATCGCAAGCGCTGCGCGCTCACCTCGATCGCCTCGACGCCGTTCTCTTCACGCACGGGCACGCCGACCACATCATGGGCCTCGACGACATTCGGCCGTACAACATGAAACAGGGCGGCGCGGTACCGATCTATGCATCGCCGGAGACGCTGGCGGTTTTGAAGCGGACGTTCGCTTACATCTTCGATGATGCGCCGAGCGAGAGTTCCCTGCCCGGCGTTACGCTGCACCCGATCACACGGAGTTTTTCCCTCTTCGGCGTTGAGGTGATTCCGGTTCGCGCGCGACATGGCTCGAATCCGGTGCTCGGGTTTCGGCTTGGCGGCGTGGCTTATCTCACGGATTTCAGCGCGCTGCCGGAGGCGTCGAAGGAGTTGCTGCACGATCTCGATCATTTCATTCTGGATGCGCTGCGCTATACGCCGCATCCTATGCATTCGAACGTGGAGCAATCGCTTGCGCTGGTGCAGGAATTGAAACCGCGGCACGCATGGTTCACGCATATTTGCCACGATCTCGCGCACGAGGAAACGAACGCGCGTTTGCCGGAGAATGTGCGGCTTTCCTACGACGGGCTGGAGCTGGAGTCGAGTATCTGATGGCGCTCGCGATAATACATTCGCCCGAGGAATGGCGAGCGCGATTTGGCGCTGATGGCCGGGGGTCTGTTGTGACTGTCGGCGTATTCGACGGCATGCACCTTGGGCATTGCGAAATTTTGCGGCGCGCCGTCGAGGGGGCGCGCGGGCAGAATGCGCAGAGCGTCGCGATCACATTCGACCCGCACCCTCTGCGATTTCTGCGGCCGTCGGATGCGCCTGCGCTGCTGATGACGTTGCCGCAGCGGCATGCTGCGCTCGAGGCTGAGCATCTTGACGCTGTGCTGGTACTGAAATTCGATGCCGCGCTCGAACATCTCAGCCCGGAGGATTTCGTGCAGAAGACTTTGGTCGAGACGCTGCGGACTCGCGCTGTGCTGGTCGGCGGGAATTTCCGATTTGGGTATCGCCAGGCTGGAAATGTTGAGTTTCTTCGCGAGCGCGGAAAGAAGCTTGGATTCGAAGTGGAATGCATCGAACCCGTTTCGTGGCGCGGGACTACGATATCGAGTACCGCGATTCGGCAGGCGATCTGCGAAGGGAGATTGATCCGCGCTGCGCGGATGCTGGGCAGACCTTACTGCCTCGCGGGGGAAATTCAGCAAGGAGAAGGACGCGGGAAGCGGGCTGTATTTCCTACCCTGAATCTGCGGACGGAGCAGGAGTTGCTTCCGAAACCTGGCGTGTATGCGACGGAAGTTTTCGTTGACTCACGCATGCATCGCGCAGTGACGAACGTGGGAATTCGGCCGACATTCGGCGGAGGAAAAGTTTCCGTTGAGAGTTATCTTTTTGATTTCAGCCGCGATTTGACGAGCGGGCCGCTGGAGGTTCGATTTTGGCGGCGGTTGCGGGATGAGATGAAGTTTTCTGGGCCGGAAGCGTTGCGGGCGCAGATTCAGCAGGATGAGCGGCGCGCGCGGAAATTCTTTAGGTTGCTCGATCGCTTCAGTCTTAAGAAACAGTCTGCTTAGGCGAGAATCCTCAGGTTTGCCTTAACTTGCAATCACTCCAATTTACGATGAGCCCGGTGCGCATTGCGTTCCCCGAGGCGGGGGCCTCGGGGCTCTGAAGTTACGACTGGGTTGCGAATTAGGAATTCGAGATCGGAAAACGCGACAATTTCAGGAGTGTGGAATTGGGTGGCTGGTTGAGGAAAGGCCTCACGTCTCGTCACGACTGCGTCGTGACGGGGACGTGAGCTACAAGACCGAAGAACTATTTGCGGCATTCGTCGCAGATGCCGCCGACTTCGGTGCGAGTTACCGTGATGTCTATGCCGCAGTCCTTGGAGATTTGCTTCTTTAGGGTTTCGTAGAGTTCGCTTTCGAATTCGCGGACTTTGCCGCAACGGAGGCAGGCTACGTGGATGTGATCGCGCGGGCCGTGGCTCTCGTAATAGTGACGGTCGCCGCGGAGATGAAGAAGGTCGAGCTCGTCAATCAAACGGTGGCGCTTCAGTAAATCAATCGTGCGGTAGACGGTGACGCGCGTGATATTGGAATCGATTTTCTGGGCGCGCTCGAGGATTTCGTCCGCGTCGAGGTGGCGGCGCGCGTTCTCGATCACTTGAACGAGAACGCGACGCTGGCGCGTGAGCCGAATGCCCTTAGAGGCAAGCTCCCTCTGCAAGTGGCCGGGAGGTTCATCGGCATTAATGCGTTCGCCGGTGGAAACGCGATGTGCGGGTGTGCTGGCCATGGCCATCGAAGGTATCTGCGGCTCTTGCCGCCGCCGTCGACTGGGACGGCGAGTCACTTAGTGGTGCGGCAGGACGCGCGCAACGTCATTGTACATAACGATGGCGAAGATGACCAAGAGAAAGACTAATCCAACCTGAATGATGCGCTCTTTGACAGCAAGGCTGATATCGCGATGCAGTGCGCCCTCGACTGCGAGCAGGACAACGTGTCCGCCATCGAGAATCGGGATCGGCAACAAGTTCAAGACGCCGAGATTGATGCTGATCATCGCGATCCACACGAGGAATTCAACCGCGCCGCGCTTGGCAGCTTGCCCGGACTGCTTCGCGATTCCCACGACGCTTTGAAGCTGGCGGACGGACACTTTTCCGGTGATGAGTTCGCCGACCACGCCGACCACCTCGCGAACGCCGCCAATCGTCGCCGTGAAGGCTTCGCCTGTCGCAGAGAGCGGTCCCATGCGTTTGTAGATGGTGGGCTCTGGTGTCCGGGCTGCGCCGATCATCCAGGTGTTTTGCCCGAGTTCGTTGACGCTGCGTACCGGCGTCACATTCACCGCGGTCTCCGAGCCGCCGCGCCCCACCACGAAGTGCAATTCATTGCCGTCTGAATGCGAGACAGTATCAATGAGCAATGGCCAGGTGGTAATGGCGCGGCCGTTAATCGAAATAACCCGATCGCCAGGCTTGAGGCCGGAGCTCTCGGCCGGCATACCGCGGATGAGTTCACCGATCACCGGCGATAGATACGGATACCCAGTCACGGATTCAGGATCCGCCGGATCCGCAAGAGTCGCCGTCAGATTCACCTGCTGGGCATTTCGATCGACGACAAGCGCGACCTGCGAACCTGCTGACAAATTGCTGAGATAGAGGAGCGCCTGCTCCCACGTCGGATTATTGATGCTGCCGATTTTGGCGATGTGGTCGCCAGCCTGCAGGCCGGCCGTTTGCGCCGGCGAGTGGGCATCCACTCCCGAGACTTCGATCGGTTGATTCATATACGATGCTGACGGAACGCCGACGAGCGTGAACAGGCCGATGAATATGGCGAGCGCGAGGATGACGTTCATCGTAGGCCCGGCGAGGTATATCAAAACTCGCTGCCAGCGGGGCCGCGAAAGGAATTCGTCGGGCGCACCGGTGCGTTCTTCCATGGGATTATCGCCCGCGAGACGCACGTACCCGCCGAGCGGAAGAGCGCTCAGGCGATAATCCGTGTCGCCGCGCTTGAAACCCCAGATGCGCGGACCGTAGCCGAGAGAGAATACAACGACGCGCACTCCGAACAGTTTACCGGCGATGAAGTGGCCCCATTCGTGAACGAGAATCACGACACCGAGAACAACGGCGGCAGAGATAATGGCGATGAGTACAGTGTTCATTTGTGACGGTGTTCCGAGCTTTCTTTAGATTTTCTGCGTCTGATCTCTTCGCGAGCCAGGCGCCGCGCTTCGGCGTCGGCGTTCAAGACGTCATCAATATTTTCCAACGGCTGGCCTTGCATCCGCTGCAACACTTTCTCGATCACAACAGCGATTCCGGAGAACGGCAGTTGCCCTGACAGAAATGCCGCGACGGCCTCTTCATCGGCCGCATTCAGCGCGCACGGCAGCGGGCCACCCTTCTTAGATGCCTCACGCGCCAATCGCAGACACGGAAATTTTTTGTCTGGAACAGGCTCAAAATCGAGATTGCGCAATTTCGACCAATCAAGCGCACAACCATTCGACGAGACGCGCTTCGGATAGGTTAGCGCATATTGCAACGGCATGCGCATATCCGTCGGGCCGAGTTGTGCCAGGATTGAACCGTCCACGAACTCGACCATCGAGTGCACCGTGGACTGCGGATGAATCACAACTTCGATTTGATCGAGATTCATACCGAAGAGCCAGCGCGCCTCGATGACTTCAAATCCCTTGTTCATCATCGTGGCCGAATCAATCGTGATTCTCTGGCCCATCTTCCAGTTTGGATGCGCGAGCGCTTGCTTGGGACTCACGTGGCGCATTTTCGAGAGCGGCGTCGTGCGAAAGGGACCGCCTGAGGCGGTCAGAACGAGGCGCTTTACTTCTTTGCGCTCGCCGGCACGCAAGCATTGGTGGATCGCGTTGTGCTCGCTATCTACCGGGAGCAGGGAGACATTGTTTTTCACCACCGCAGCGGTAACTAGCTCCCCAGCGGCGACCAAAACTTCTTTGTTTGCGAGGGCAATTTTCTTGCCGGCGAGAATGGCTTTATATGTGGCGCGCAGGCCGACGACGCCGACTGCGGCGGAGACGACGGTGTCCGCTTCGGGATGCGTGGCGACGCGCTCGATGCCATCCGGGCCGAATAGAATTTCGGGAACGGGTGAGACGCGCTTCTTGCGGAGTAACGATGCGAGGATCTCTGCCGCTTCTGCGGTTGCAACTGAGGCGAGTTTGGGATGGTGCTTCGCGATCTGATCCGCCGCGAGATCGACGTTTGAGCCTGCTGACGTAGAGACGACTTCAAAATCGCCGTTGAGGGAATCGACGACGTTGAGGCATTGGCGGCCGATTGAACCAGTGGAACCGAGGATGGCGAGCTTGCTGGGCATCAGTCTGTTAGTTCCCAGTTTAGCAGATGCGCGTGAACGCGGGTTCGACGTTCGGCATCGGCGAGAATTGTTGAGAGCAACATATCGCAACGCTCGGGCGGGAGATTGTTAATGAAAGCCGTGCTGCAGCCAGACGAGCGACCACCAGACAACGGGCGCCGCGAGGATGAGGCTGTCGATCCGGTCGAGGACGCCCCCGTGCCCCGGGAGCAGCGCGCTTGAATCTTTGGTTCCGGCGCCGCGCTTGTAGGCCGATTCGATCAGGTCGCCGAGTTGGCCTGCAATATTCGCAATACCCGCGATTACGAACAACGTCAGCCCGTCCATGCCCACCCAGCGGGCGAAGAACGATGCCACAACGAGCGATGCCGCCAAATTCGCAGCAGCGCCCTCCCAGGTCTTCTTCGGGCTGAGTGTTGGAGCCATGCGCGCGTGCCCGAACGAGCGGCCAATGAAATAAGCGAGCATGTCTCCCGCCCAGACGAGCACCAGAGTGAAGAGAACCAGCTTGCGGCCGTTGGGCTGGAGTTCAACGACGCGAATCAGATAGCTGAATGGAAATGCGACGAAGACGAAACCCGCGGCGCTCATCGCCATCGCTGGAAGAATGTCGGCGATCGCCTGGCGGTTGACGACACCGATTATCACCACGCCAAACACGAAAACGATAGCCACAAATTCGATCGATGAAAACGGCCCGGAAGTGTGGAGCACCGTTTCCACTTGCGAAGTGACTTCTCGATTGTCCAGTCCTGCGACCCACTGTGCGTACATCAATCCGATGGTGCACAACATCGTCCAGTGGCGATAGGCGCGAAGGCCCATGCGGTCGCCGAGATTGAAGAACTCATGCATGGCGAGGAGGAGGACGACAGTCGCGGTGCCAGCGACGAGCAGCCACGGTCCGCGCATCACGATGAGCACTACGACGGGAATGAGGACAGCGGCGGTGAGGATGCGGCGCAGCATTTGGGCTCAGCCCTGCCGCGCAGCGATGGCGCGGTCGCGCTTTGCTCCGAGGCCGCCGTAGCGGCGCTCGCGCTTCTGGAAATCAATCAGCGCCTCGAGGAGCCGGGTGCGGCCGAAATCGGGCCAAAGAGTTTCGGTCACGTAGATTTCGGCGTACGCAATTTGCCACAGAAGAAAATTGCTTACACGCATTTCCCCGCTGGTGCGGATGAGGAGATCGGGATCAGGCAGCCCGGCGGTATAGAGATGCTCAGAGATCGTTTGTTCATCGGCGCGAAAGCCTGACTGACCGTCGCGGCGCACGCGATCGAGGATGGCGTTGAACGCGTCCACGAGCTCCGCGCGGCCACCGTAGTTCAACGCGACCACCAACTTCATTCCCGTATTGGCGGCGGTGAATTGCATGGCGCGCTCGATGTCGCGGCGGACGCCTTCGGGCAATTGTTCGGAACGTCCAATCACGAGAAATCGAATATTGTTTTCATGGATTCTGGGAAGCTCTTTCTTCAGATACTTGCGCAGCAACTGCATCAGAAAATCGATTTCGGCCTGAGGGCGCCGCCAGTTCTCTAACGAAAATGCATAGAGCGTCAGCATGGGAAGCTTCAGGCGAGCGCACGTCTCGATCATTTCGCGCGCCATCTTCACGCCGGCACGGTGTCCGGCGATGCGCGGGAAATGGCGGCGCTCGGCCCAGCGCCCGTTGCCGTCCATGATGATGGCCACGTGCTGCGGAAGGCGCTTCAGATCAAGATTTTCTAGGAGGCCCGCTTCTTCGCGGTTGGCGGGCTTAAGGAGTTCGATTGCTTTCACTGATTCTCGCTCTCGAGGCAGTTGCCCGGCCAAACTAGCACAGGCCGTCAGACGGCGCAACCGACTGCAAAACGGCAGCTTAGAGAAGTATCGAGCCGCCAGTGGTGGCCGCCGACGGAATGAACAGCGTGGCATAGCCGAGGAACAGCGTTACGCCAATCATCGCGATGCTGATGACCCAAGCGACGATGTTGAAGCCGAGCGAATTGACGTGATCGCCCATGAGATCGCGGCGATTGATGAGTAGAAGGATGAAAATCAGGACGGGAGCGAGCCAGACGCCGTTGGCCACCTGCGAGAAGAGCAGGATTTTGAGGAGCGGTGCGTGTGGAATCAGGATGATTCCCCCGCCGACGATTATCAAGCCGGCGTAGAGGCCGTAGAAGATAGGCGCTTCGCCGAGTTTGTGGTCGATTCCAGACTCGAAGCCCAAACCTTCGCAAATTACGTGTGCGGTTGAGAGCGGGAGAATCGAGGCGGCGAAAAGCGACGCGTTCAGGAGACCAAAGGCAAAAAGTGTGGCGGCAAATCGCCCTGCCAAGGGCGCGAGTGCCTGGGCTGCCTGAGCTGCATCGGTAATGTTGGTCATGCCGTGCGCGTGGAGAGTTGCTGCCGTGCAAACAATGATGAAAAAGACGATGGCCATGCACGTTATGCTGCCCGCGAGTACGTCGAGCCGCGCGTGCTTATATTGCTTGGGCCCCACGCGCTTCTCGACGAATCCCGCCTGCAAGTAAAAGAATTGCCAGGGCGCGACCGTGGTGCCCACCAGCGCGACGAACATGAGCAGGTAGTCTTTATCGAGGCTGAATGTCGGCAATACCGTTTCCTTCGCTGCGACCAGCCAATCCGGCTTCGCGAGGAATGCGGAAAGGACGTAGGTAAGATAGAACGCGCACGCGACCAGAAATATTTTCTCAACTTGTCTATACGAACCGCGAACAACCAGGAACCAAACGAAGATTCCCGCGATCGGCACCGAGATGTACTTGCTAATGCCGAAGATCTGCATGGAGGCAGCGACGCCGGCGAACTCGGCGACCGTGTTGCCCAGGTCCACGGCCAGCGCTGCAAGCATCACAAAAAAAGTCGAGCGGAAACCAAACTCCTCGCGGATCAAGTCGGAGAGGCCTTTGCCGGTGACGACGCCCATGCGCGCGCACATTTCCTCGCTGACGTAGAGAGCAATGGTCAACGGAATCAGCGTCCAGAGCAGCGTGTATCCGAATTGCGCGCCGGCTAGCGTATACGTGGTGATTCCGCCGGCGTCGTTGTCCACATTCGAGGTGATGATGCCGGGGCCAATGACGGCGAGGATCACCGCGAGCCTGCGCCGCGTGACGCGCGTGCGCCGCGCAAACTCCTCCCAGCGCTTTCTCAGCCGGGCGAAACTCGAGGTGACTTCGACGACGGTCATGGCATTTTTATAGCAATGCGTGCATGTGGCTCACGACATCGTCCACTGTGATTGCTCCAATGGGATGGTTCTCCGAGTCGACAACGGTCAGGCTCCGGAGATTATATTTGTCGAACAATTCGAAGACTTCACGATCGGTCGCGTCCGGCTGAATCGAAACATGGGAGTCGGAGATCAGCTCCAACATTTTCTGTTCCGGATCGGAGAGAAGGAGTTTCGGGAGCCGAACCGTGCCGGTAAGTACGGCGTCGCGATTGATCAGGATCACGTTGTCGAGCTGATCGAGCGGGATTTCGTGGAAGCGAATGTAATCGACGACTTCGCCGCGCGTCGCATCATCGGACACAGTGACCACTTCCGTATTCATCATGCCGCCCGCGGTGTCGTGCTCGAAGCGAAGGAGGTCGCGCACTTCCTGCGCGTCGCGGCCCGGCATTTCTTCGATGATGTCTCCACGGGCTTCCGGCGTGAGATTTGCCAGCAGGTCGGCGGCTTCGTCAGGGCGCATTTCTTCGATGATGTCTGCCGCTTTTTCCGGATCGAGCTTTTCCACCACTTGCGTCTGCAGGCGCTTGTCGAGCTCGGCCAGCGCCTCCGCCGCGGTCTCCTCATCAAGCGAGGTGATGATGGACTGGCGCTCGGCTGGAGATAGTTCTTCCATGATGTCGGCCAAATCGGCTGGGTGCATGGACGCGAGTTTCTGGCTGCTCATGCGAAGCTTTACTCGACGCAACGGATCCGGCTCGATCAAGTTCACGAATTCCCATCGGATGGTGCGCTGCGGAAGTTTCTTCTGAATTCGCCGAATTACCTCGGGGGGTACAATTCCCTGCAGAAGCCGCCGCACTGCCCCTGGCAGCCCCACGTCAACCTGCGCGATGCGCATTTCGACATTGCCATTCGTTCGATGGTCGGAAAGTTCAATGTCGTTCACCCGAACGACTTTGCGTCCCGCGGTGTCGATGATCTGCTGGTCGAGCAAATCTTTTCGAAGTGCAAGCCACGCTTCATTCGGATGGTAGAGTTCGAGCGCTGATTCGTCGGTTGTGAGTTTCAACCGGCCAGGCGCGACGTCGCTTACCTGATCGTAGCGCGCGACGAGCGGCCGATATTGCCCGCGGCCCAGCAGGACCCGCGAGATGCGATTCGGCTGATCGGCCGGCTCGATGAAGAGCTCCTTCACGCGGCCGACGAAGTGGTCGTTCGAGTCGTAGGCTTCAGCGCCTAGCACTTCGGTGGCATGCAGCATGGTTGTTCACCTTTTCCCGTCCCGCGAAGGGCCTTTCACGGAGCCCGTCAAAGCCAAGGCCCAAAGAATCAGATACTTCCGAGAGGGACCGTGGGCGCAAAAAAATACCCGCGGCCGGGGTTCGATCCGACCGCGGGTAGCAAGATAGAAAACTCTCGTTACTCGGCGGCGGCTCTCGCCTCCGTGCTCATCCTGATGCCAATACGCTCCGCGCTATAGGCAACAAGGGGCGCCCGACTCGCCACCCGAACCGTACGTTCCGGTCCGGGCTGTCGAGGACTGCCTGAATCCAAGTTGGACGACTGCTCCATTTCTTGAGAATGTCCTCAGCTTCTCTAGTTACGAGCAGATGCTCGCTTTGTCAAGCAAAGACTGCACTTGCGCGTCATTTTTTTCTGTTTTTGAAGAGCAAATCGCCTGGCGCGACGTTTCGACCGCGAGAATCGGCGACGTGGAGGTCCCAATAGCTTGCCGTGATGTACTCCTGTGGTGAAAATCTGAGCAGCAACGCGGCGCGGTCGATTGCGGCCGGTGAGCCTTCGAGTTCCAGATAATTGCCGAGAGGAGTCTCGTCGAGGTCCAGATGTAGATCCGGGAAGCGGCGGAGACGGTAGCTCGTTCGAAATTTCTCGTAGCGGAACCCCGCGCGGAGGCCGACGGCGGCGAGGATTGTTTCCAGATTATCGGCGGGATGGAACTCGATTTCAATCTCTTCTCTTGCCTTGTATCGCGAGGCCAACCCCGCGTCGAGGGCGGGAGATATCGGAGCTTTGTAGGTGAGAATGCCGCGTGACTGCGCGCCTCTGCCCGCGGAGGAGCGGGCCTTTGCAGCGCGTGCGATTGTCCGCCGTCCGGACACCGGCGTCTCGATTCGAATTCGCAAGAGGCGGCCCGTTTCGCGCAATTCAGAGGCCGGCGTATCGTAGAGAATGTTGCGCTCGAACCTGCGCGGAGTTGCCTTCGCTCCGAGTCGCCGCAATTGGGTGCGCAGCGCGTTCAAATCCGCGACGTGAAGTTTGATCTCAATCTCTCGGCCGTCATTCGCCATTTTCGTTGCGCCAGTATACTCGCGAAGCGCGCGCGGAGGAGCGCCGAATCTATCGAATCCCCCGATTTCGGCAGTTGCTCATGCATTTCACTCATGTGCTTCTGACACGGGTGAACTCTGTTGCTAAAGGCAATGCCAACCGACATAATCGTGGGCTTCCGGAGCCAGTTTGCGTTCATGACAGAGTCCGCAACACCGCTGCTGCGGCAGTATCACGCCATCAAGAAGCAGCACCCGCATGCTCTGCTTCTTTTTCGCCTGGGCGATTTTTACGAACTTTTTTTTGACGACGCGATTCACGCTTCCAAAATTCTCCAAATCACGTTGACCTCGCGCAATCGCGAGAAGGGACAGCCGGTGCCCATGTGCGGCGTTCCCTATCACGCGGCTGAGGGATACATTGCGCGGCTCATCCGCGCTGGCGAGCGCGTCGCGATTTGCGATCAGATGGAGGAGGCAGGGCCCGGCAAGAAACTCGTTCGACGAGAAGTGGTTCGCGTGATCACGCCGGGAACCGCGTCGGGGCCAGGACTGGTTGATCCGAAGGAAAATAATTTTCTCGCGGCGGTGTCGCGCGACGCTGCCGCTGCCGTCATCGGCCTTGCCTATGTGGATCTTTCGACCGGCGATTTTCGCGCCACGGAGTTCTCGGGGCCCGCGGCGGACAATCGCCTTCTCGACGAACTCGGCATTCTCCGGCCGCGCGAGATTCTGTTGCCGCGGCCTGCGTCGCTGTTTCCTTCGGCCAACGCTCCTGAACTGGCGGGCATCGACGCGCTGGTAAGCCGGCTCGATGAATTCATTTTTCAGCCCGACTTTGCTGCGCGAATCCTCGAAGAGCAATTCCGCGTGGCCACGCTTGACGGGTTCGGACTGTCGCGGCACGTGCACGCGATAGGCGCCGCGGGAGCAATCGTTCATTATTTGCGCGAAACATCGGTTATCGCCTTGGCGCGCGATGGTGCGAACGGCGGGGATGCTTCCGCTTCTACGCCGTTGAACGGCCTCGAACATCTCAACAGCATTCGCTATTACGAACAGCAGGACGCACTACTGCTCGGTCAAGTGACCGTGCGGAATCTCGAACTCATCGAGCCGGTGAGCGGCGATGACGCCTCGGCGACGCTAATGTTCGCGCTCGACCAGACTGCGACCGGAATGGGCGCGCGGCTGCTGCGAAGCTGGATCCTGAGGCCCGAGGTATCGCTCGATGAAATCGAAGCCCGGCTCGATGCCGTTGCGGAATTGAAATCGAAGCCGGTTGAACGCGGCGAGATCTACCGAACGCTCGAACCCATTCTCGATCTTGAGCGCCTAACGAGCCGAATCACGCTCGGCATTGCGACGCCGCGCGATCTCGTGGCGCTCCGCAAGTCGCTCGATCAGATTCCGCTGTTGCGCCGTTTTCTGTCTCCCGCGTCGCCCGCATCGCAGAAGACTGCAGCGCGTATTGTCGTGCTTCACGCAGAGCTCGACGAACTTATCGATGTCCGCGAGGCTATCGAGCACGCCATTGCGGACGACCCGCCCGCGCTTCCCACCGAGCCCGGGATTATTCGCCAAGGCTACGATCCCGCTCTTGACGAATTGCGTGACCTCAGCCGCACGAGCAAGCAAGTGATCGCCGCGATGGAAGACCGCGAGCGAAAGCGCACGGGAATCGCGTCGCTTAAAATTCGTTTCAATCAGGTCTTCGGCTATTACATCGAAATCTCCAAGGCGAATATGCATCTCGCGCCCGCCGATTACGATCGCAAGCAGACTCTCGTCAACGCCGAACGCTTTACCTCGACCGAGCTGAAAGAATATGAGCGCAAAGTTCTCGACGCCGACGAGCGAATATCGGAAATCGAGCGGAGGCTTTATGCCGAACTGCGCGAACGCGTGGCGCGCGAAGCTCCGCGCCTTCGGCGAACGGCATCCGCTGTCGCGCAATTGGATGTCCTCGTGAATTTCGCTCGATTGGCCGCCACGGAGAATTACGTGCGGCCGAGCTTTACGGAGCAGAATGCGGGCGAGCGCGGCGAGCTTCTGATCGCTGGTGGCAGGCATCCGGTGATCGAACGGCTTCTCGCGGCGCGCGGCGAACGATTCGTCCCCAACGATCTCTATCTTGACGACAAAACACAATCGCTGCTTCTCATCACTGGGCCGAATATGGGCGGCAAGTCCACTTACCTGCGCCAGTCTGCGCTAATCGTAATCATGGCGCAGATGGGATCGTTCGTTCCAGCGGTGGAAGCGAAGCTGCCGCTCACGGACCGAATTTTTACGCGCATCGGCGCGTCTGACAATCTCGCGCGAGGGCGCTCGACGTTTCTTGTGGAGATGAGCGAAGTGGCGGCAATTTTGAACACGGCGACCTCGGCGAGCCTCGTCCTTCTCGACGAAGTGGGCCGCGGCACGGCCACGTTCGACGGGCTTTCGATTGCCTGGGCCGTGGTGGAAGCGCTGCAGGCCGATGCCCGGCCTCGCGCTCTCTTTGCGACGCACTATCACGAATTGACGGAACTCGAGCGCCTTGTGCCCGGGGTGCGCAATGTGCACGTCTCTGTTCGCGAATCCGGGAGCGAGATCATTTTTTTGCGACGCGTCGAACCGGGCAGCGCCGACAAGAGCTACGGGATCGAAGTCGCGCGTCTCGCGGGGCTTCCGGCGTCGGTTATCGAACGGGCGCGCGAAGTTTTGAAACGACACGAGACGAGCGAGCATAAGCTAAGCGAGGAATTGACTCCGGGCGCCGCGGCGCCGACGCAATCGCCGATGTTCACAGCGATCGACCAGTCCGTGATCGACGCGCTGCGACAAGCCGATCTCGACAACTTGAAGCCGATTGAAGCGCTGAATCTCCTAGCCAGGTTGAAGAAACAGCTCATATGAGACGCGGAGACGTACGCAGCCGATCGCAATACGCTCTCGGCATGATGTCGGGGACATCGGCGGACGGAATTGACGTCGCGCTCGCACGCATTAGCGAAGCGCCGCCGAATCTTTCCGCGCAACTTAAAGGATTCTATGCTGTTGCGTATCCGCGGCAGGTGCGCGAGGAGATTCTTAGAATCGCAAATATCGGCGCCTCGAATTCAGCACAGATCAGCCAGCTTAATTTCGCTCTTGGCGAGCTGTTTGCGCGCGCGGCACTTGCGGCTTGCAGGAAATTTCATATAGCGCCGCGAAAGATCGCCGTGATCGGGTCGCACGGCCAGTCGATTTACCATCAAGGCAGGCCATCGAAGTTTTCGGGCGTCGGAAATATTGCGTCCACGATGCAGATTGGCGAGCCTTCGATAATCGCCGCGCGCACTGGAGTCACGACGATCGCGGATTTTCGTCCAGCCGATATGGCGGCTGGAGGTCAGGGCGCGCCGCTCGTTCCCTTCGTGGACTACGCACTCTTTCGCGACGCTAAGCTCGGCCGCGTAGCGCTGAACATCGGAGGAATTGCGAATGCCACTGTGATTCCTGCCGCCGCAAAAAGCAGCGCTTGTTTTGCGTTTGATTCTGGCCCGGGCAACATGGTGATTGACGCTCTCGTCCGGAATTTCACGAGGGGGCGCGAGACGTTCGACCGCGACGCTCGCCACGCGCTAGCCGGGAAATCGATTCCGCGCCTGCTCGATGAAATCCTTTCTGACCCATATCTCCGAATCAAGCCGCCGAAATCCGCGGGGCGGGAACAATTTGGCGAAGCCTTCGCCGCACGCATCGTTCGCTGGGGCAAAGCCCACCGCGCGACGCCCGACGACCTTATCCGAACGGTAACACTTTTCACACCGCTCTCGATCGCCGATGCGATCCATAGATTCATCTTTCCGCGCGCAAAGATTCACGAGTTGATTGTGTCGGGAGGCGGAACGCGGAATCCTCTCATCATGGCCCAGCTTGCCGCTTCGTTGCCCGGCGTCACAGTGCGTACGTCCGATGAGTTTGGCGTGCCATCGGCGGCCAAAGAGGCATTCGCGTTTGCGATTCTGGCCTACGAAGCGTTCCACGGCCGCACAAACAATCTGCCGTCTGCGACAGGCGCGCGTCGACCCGCGATACTCGGAAAGGTGAGCTATGCGCCGCCGCGCTAGGTGCGGCTCGTGCGTCGTCGCCACTTTTTTGGGTCTCATCGCAGTTGTGGCCGGCGGCTGTGCGGGTCAAAGCAGCGCGACGCCACCGGATACCGTCAATTTTCTCATTGAGTCCGCGCCAGTGAATCTCGATCCGCGCATCGGCACGGACGCGTGGTCGCAGCACCTACACGATTTGATCTTCAGCAGCCTCGTCGCGCACGATGCGAATATGAACATCGTTCCCGATCTCGCGGAGAGTTGGGAAACGCCGGACCCGCAGACTTACATTTTTCATCTGCGCCGCGGAATCAAATTCCACAACGGAGCAACGCTCACTTCCGCCGACGTAAAATTCACGTTCGACTCCATCCTCAATGGCCAAATCAAGACGCCGAAGCGCGGATCATTCCGTATGGTGGATTCCGTCGCGGCGCCCGATGACGCGACCATCGTTTTTCATCTGCGCGAGCCGTACGCGTCGTTTTTGTGGAATCTCTCTCGACCCGGCGTGGGAATCGTCCCACGAGGATCCGGCCCGGAACTCGCGCAGCACCCCATAGGCACGGGCCCATTTCGTTTCGTAAGTCTCGAGCCGGATTTGGAAGTTGTGCTTGCGAGTAATCTCAACTATTTCGGTATAGTACCGAAGATCTCGCAAGTGCGATTCCGAATCGTTCCCGACGCGACGGTCCGGGCACTGGAGCTGCGAAAAGGGTCCGCAGACATCGCGATCAATTCCCTAGCGCCGGACATGGTTGTCGCACTCGGCGGCTACACGGGAATCAAAGTTGCCGAAGAGCCCGGAACATCGCTGGCCTACATCGCTTTCAATTTCGAAGACCCGCTACTCTCGAAGCGCGGTGTTCGCCGCGCGCTGGCGTATGCGACAGATCGCGAATCGATCATCAAGTATTTGCTGCGCGGACAGGCGCGGCTCGCGTCGAGCCTGTTGCCGCCGAATCACTGGGCCTACGATGGCGATGTGGCGACGTACAACTACGACTCTGCCAAAGCCGAATCGCTTCTGGACTCTGCCGGACTGCCGCGCGGCAAAGACGGCGTTCGCTTCCATCTCAGCCTCAAATCTTCCACCGACGAATCTACGCGGCTCTATTCGGAAGTTTTGCAGGAGCAATGGAAGCGCATCGGCGTGGCGCTCGAACTGCGGCCGCAGGAGTCCGCAACTTTCAATTCAGATGTCGCGCACGGCAGCTTTCAGCTCTACACGCAGCGGTGGGTGGGCGGCAACAACGATCCCGATATGTTTGAATTCGTCTTCAGCTCGTACAAGTTTCCGCCGAATGGGGCAAACCGCGGCCACTTCGTCAATCCGCAGCTCGATGCCCTGCTCCATCGCGCGCGTGTTGAACCCGATCGCGACAAGCGCCGCGCCATTCTATTTGATGTGCAGCGAATCGTCGCCGAAGAATTGCCCTATATTAATCTATGGTATGTGGATAACGTGTGCGTCTATCGCGACCGCCTGCAGATCGGGCCGCTCTCGCCGACGGGAGATTACGGCTTCCTTCAGACTATGGGATTCAGTTCGAAATGATCAGCAAGATTTTCGTGCGATGCACTTAATCGAAGAAATTACGCCGCGAGCGTCTTCTGAATATCGTTCTCGGCGATGGCGCCTTCGCGAATGATCATCCATTCGTCGCCATCGAGACGAACGATTGTCGACGGCACCACGGCGCGCGTGTCTCCGGAATCGAGAATGAGCGGCAGACGGTCGCCGAGCTGGATGATCAAGTCCGCCGCGTTCGTGCAGGCAGGCATTCCCGTGAGATTCGCGCTCGTTCCCGTGATCGGCCCGCCGACGGCATTGATAATTTCGCAAGCCACTTTCGAATTGGCCCAGCGCAGTGCCACGCGGCCTGTGTTACCCGTAACCTTGAGCGGGAGGCGGTGCGTCGCTTCGAGAACAATCGTCAGCGCGCCCGGCCAATATTTTTGGGTGAGAGTTAGAAAAATATCGGGAACATCGCGAACCAGCGAAACGGCCTGCTCGACGGAACTGACGAGGATCGGCAGCGCCTTCGACTCGGGGCGCCCCTTGATTTCGTAAACGCGGCCGATCGCCGCGAGATTGAACGGATCCGCAGACAAGCCGTAGAACGTGTCCGTCGGCACAGCGACGACGCCGCCGCGCATGATGAAGTTCGCGGCATAGTCAACGATCTGGCGCTCGGGCGCTTCCGGCGAAATTTTTAAGATTTCAGACGGCAAAGTGCTGACTCACTGTGGGTTGCGCTAGGAACATCAAGGAACGCTATCACAGCCTCCGCGCGCCGTGCAAGGTTCCTTGGTTCCGCGCCGTTCACCGAAGAGCGCGCCGGGCGCCTGCTTTACGGCGCTTCGGGCGTTTGTTAGTCTCGAATTGATGGCACGCGAAGCAATGAACGCAGCGGCGAGCAAGCCCTCGAGGCCGCGAAATCCGGGCCGAATTGAGAACATCGAAAGCCGCGATAATCGTTGGCTCAAGGTTTTCCGCGCCGCTCTCCGCCAAGGCTACCTTCCAGACGAAGGATTGATCGGGCTCGAAGGGCCGCACCTCGTCGAGGAAGCGTTGCGATCGGGCCTCGATATCGAAGTCATTCTGCTCGGTCCCGATGGCGAGAAGGCTCTTGCTGCGTGGCCCCATAAATTGCACCTGCCTGCTCGCGTTCTCAAAACGACGGAGCGACTGTTTGAAAGCGTCGCCGGCACGGAGCATCCGCAAGGCATTGCAGCGCTAGTCCGGCCGCGCGAGTGGACATTTGATGACATCGTCCGCGATGGCTCGCCTCTCGTTGTTGTGCTCGTTGGGGTGCAAGATCCGGGCAACGTCGGAACAGCTGTGCGCTCGGCTGAAGCTTTTGGCGCAACTGGTCTCGTGGCGACGAAAGGCACCGCCGATCCGTGGTCGTCGAAAGCGCTCCGCGCCTCGGCTGGATCTGCATTGCGGCTTCCGATTCTCCGTGGGATCGCGCCCGCCGTGTCGATGGCACAACTCCGCGTGGCCGGTCTGAGAATCATCGCCGCTTCAGCGAAGCAGTCCGCCGGTGCAATTGAGCCGCCCGCCGATTTGCGCGACGCGTGCGCGATTATCATCGGCAACGAAGGCACGGGGCTTCCGCCGGACGTCGAACGATCAGCCGATGGACCCTTTGCGATTCCGATGGCCTCAGGCGTTGATTCGCTCAATGCGGGCGTCGCGGCGTCGGTGATTCTCTACGAAGCCGCGAGGCAGCGTGACGAGAACAACGCCGAAAATCGCAACGAACGCCGTGCTGATCGCCGCGACGATCGCGGTACTGATCGCATTACTGGAAAAGGTTGAGCGTGGGACTTTTTCAAGCCGTCCAACCACAAGAGGAGAGCGCGGGCCCGCGCCCGCTGGCAGATCGCATGCGCCCGCGCACGCTCGATGAGCTTGTCGGCCAGGAAGATCTACTCGCTCCCGGCAAGCCGCTGCGGCTGCAGATCGAACGCGACGACATTGGCTCAATGCTCTTCTGGGGCCCGCCAGGCTGCGGCAAGACGACGCTCGCGCGAATCATCGCCACCCACACGCGTTCCGAATTCATCCCGTTCAGCGCGGTGACATCGGGAATCAAAGAAATCAAGCAGGTGATGACCGAGGCCGGGCGGGCTCGGGATTACGGCCGGCGCACCGTCGTTTTCGTCGACGAAGTGCATCGTTTCAACAAGGCGCAGCAGGATGCGTTTCTGCCGCATGTCGAATCCGGCAGCATCACGCTGATCGGCGCCACCACCGAAAATCCGTCTTTCGAAGTGATCTCGCCGTTGCTCTCGCGCATGAAGGTTTACATTCTCCACGCGCTCACGACCGAACAGATTGCGGGCTTGCTCCAGCGCGCGATTTCCGATTCCGAACGCGGCCTCGGCAAGGAAAATATCGTTGCGAGCGCCGAGATTCTCGAGCGCATTGCGATCGTCGCGAACGGCGATGCCCGCGCGGCCTACAACACCCTCGAAGCACTCGTGCGGGGCGCCGCACCAGATGCCGAAGGCCGTCTCGTACTAACAACGGCATTACTTGAGGACGTCCTCCAGAAGAAGCTCCTGCCTTACGACAAGGCCGGCGAAGAACATTACAATCTCATCTCGGCGCTGCACAAATCTATCCGCAATTCGGATCCCGATGCATCGCTCTACTGGCTGGCGCGCATGATTGAATCGGGCGAAGATCCGCTGTATCTCGCGCGGCGCATGGTTCGCATGGCCAGCGAAGATATCGGCCTGGCCGACCCCAACGCACTTCGGATGACCCTTGCCGCGAAGGAGGCATTCGAGTTCATCGGGCCGCCAGAAGGATATTTGGCGCTCGGCCAAGCTGCCGTGTACCTCGCGCTCGCCCCGAAATCGAACGCGCTCTATACAGCCTACGGCGCGGTTCAGCAGGATCTCGAGCGCACGGTTCCGGAGCCAGTGCCGCTCCATCTGCGTAACGCCGTGACGGGATTGATGCGCCATGTAGGTTATGGCGAGGGATATCAATACGCGCATGAATTCGAAGAAAAAGTGACGAGCATGCAATGCCTGCCGGACAGCCTCGCGGGCCGCATCTACTACCAGCCTACGCACGAGGGATTTGAAGCGCGCGTTCAGGAACGCCTGGCGCAGCTTCGAAAAATTAAAAAGAAGCCAGCCGTAACCGCCGAGGACGCATCTAACTCCGAGAAACCAGACGACGAGAAATCTGACCACGAGAAAAAGTGACGCGTAAGACGACTCCGCCTTCGGGCTCCCTTCTGCTCAGGTTCCTGGCGCCCGCGACTATAGCCGCGGCGATGATTGCGATTTCAGTCGCCGCCTTCCCTTCCTCTTCAACGGATACCGAGAAGCCGAAGTTCATCATTGATGAAGACTGCCCTGTGTTCGCGTTCTCCCCCGACAATCACGTCGCATATGCCGTCCGGCGCATTTACAACTGGAAGAAATTCACGGTGGAAGGCGACGATCTTTGGATTTCGAACGACTCCGGCAACAAGAGGAAAAAAATCATTGAGGGCGACAAGCTCGTAAAGACAACAACGTTTCACAGCTATTCGATACATGACATTACCTGGTCGCCCGACAGCCGCCGCCTCACGATTGAAAAAACCACCGAGCAAATCAACAGCGCCAAAAAAGGCGACATCTCATCGGGAGAGACCATCGAGTTGATGGATAGCGACGGCCACGAAATTCCGATAAAAGGCATGGAGCCGCCGCCCGCCCCACCCAAGCCGCAGGCTAAGAGCGGAGACAAGAAAAATCAGGACCAAGTTGAAGATGAGGACGAGAACGAAAAGCCCAAATTCAGTCCGTTCATCGGCGCATCGCAAGGAACATGGCTCGCCGATGGCACCACCGTCGCATTTCTTTTCGAAGCAGTGAAACCCAATTTACTCTTCGAAATTCATACGATTCAGCCGGCAACTGGAAAAGTGAAGACGCTGTTCGCCGGCCACCTATTCGCCGGAGTCGTTTGGGATGCGGCGCATAGCACGGCGTTTGCGGTCCAGCGCGACAAGGGCACAGACGGCCCGGCTGATCTTCTCTGGCTCGATCTCGCGCACGAAATCGGAAATAAGATCGCGCCCATCGATGGCTATCAAGGCCAGCTGACCATATCGCCGTCAGGCAGACGTGTCGGATATTTCCGTGACGGCGACTACCTGGAGATCCGCGACATCACCCCGAATTCGAAACCGCTGTCGTTGCGCGTGGGTTACGGCAGATTCGAATGGTCGCCCGATGAGCGGTACATTCTATTGAAGCGCGGACCTGAAACTCGCTCGGGCAATATGGTTTGGATCAGCATGCCAGGCGGAGATTTCACACCGGCGATGCACGACCTGGTGTTTCGCGATTTTCACATCTCGCCCGACGGGCACTGGATTGGCCTGATGGAAGTTGGCAAGCGGATTGTTAAAATTTATCCTGCCACGACTTTCGCTCCGTAGAGATTTCGCGGGCGGATTGCTAAATGTCTCTCAACCGAAATCGCTTGGCATGTTCCTTCAAAATGCATGCATCTTGAACCGCGATTAACCCGGCGGCCCTTGCCCGCTCGGCGGCATCGCCGTTAATCACGCCTTCCTGCATCCAGACGGCGCGCGCGCCAATCTTAATTGCACTTTCTACCACCGCGGGCACATGCTCCGGCCGCCGGAAAATATTTACGATGTCCACTTTTCCGGGAATATCTTCTAGGCGCGCATAGGCTTTTTCACCTAGAATTTCGCGCTCGCCCGGATTGACCGGGATGATGCGATAGCCCGCGGCCTGCATGTACTGCGAAACGCCGTAGCTCGGGCGGAATTTCCTCGACGACAGTCCTACGACCGCGATAGTGGCGCCGGTCTTCAGGATTTCGGTGATCGGATCGTTCGCACCGCCGCCCTGCTTGCCTTCCGGGTCGTTCTCTCCTCTACTGTCGCTTGCGGCCGACGTCTCACTCATTTCGATTCCCCTTGGGCCTGTGCTCGCTGTGCCCGTGTTCGCTGCGCGGGCGCTGAGCGCTTTTCTTGGCATTGTTCACGTTCGCTGCTGGCTGTTTTAAATCGCGCTGATGCGAAACCCGCCTTTTGATGTCGCGGAAGCGCGATGCCGGCGTTGCGACGCCGCTCGGACGGGGCGCCGGCTTCGGAGCGTCGCGCGTGCGGACTACCTGTTTTGCGATTAGCTTTTCAAGGCTGGCGATTTCTTCGGGCGTAAGTTTGCGAAACCGCCCGGGCGCCAGATCCCCGATTTCGATGTTTGCTAATTTAATGCGCTTCATTTTTTCCACCGGATGTCCAAGAAGCTGGAGCTTCTCACGCAGCGGATCGCGCCGCGCTTCGGTCAGCGTCACTTCGTACCATGCATTTTCGGCGCGCTTCAGGCGCTCGACTCGCACGCGCGTTTCGGCTTCGATCTGTTTCATTTCCGCGTCCGTGAGATTGCCCTTCAGCTTGACGAGATACGTCTGCCGCAATCCATGCGAGCGCAGCAGCTTGTTCGCCAACTCGCCGTCATTCGTGAGAAACAGCAGTCCCGAGGCGTGATACTCAAGCCGCCCGACTGGATAAACACGCGCCTGCGCCCCCTGCAGAAAATCGGAAATCGAACGACGGCCTTCGGGATCGCTCATCGTTGCGACAACGTCGGCTGGTTTATACAGCGCGAGGTAGAGGTGCTCTTCGGGGCCGTGAAGCAGCTTTCCGCCAACCTTGATGTGATCTTTTGAGGCGTCGGCGCGCGAGCCTAGCTCCGTCACCATTTTGCCGTTGACGGTAACTTGGCCCGACACGATCAGCTGCTCAGCGCGGCGCCGCGATGCCACGCCCGCTCGCGCAATTATCTTCTGGAGTCGTTCTTCCATTGGGAGGAGTCTGCCGGAAATTCTAGTCGCCGTCCGCGCCCGAAGTCACTTCTTCGGAGTTGCTCGATTCTGGTGTGGCCGAATCTGTGTTGGATTCCGGAATGGATGAGTCCGTTGTCGACGATGTTTCCGCGCCCGATGTTGCCATGCCTGGTGTCGCGGACGATGTTATCGCGCCAGCGGCTGCCGCGGCCGCTTTCGGCGGTTCGACAATCTGTTCGGCCGGTGCTTCGCCTTCGACGCTGGGCTGAGCCTCTATCGCTCTATCCTCCGGCTCAATCGGCGCGATGCCGTCATCGGTACCGAGGGCGGCCTGCGCGAGTTGCTCAAATTCCTTCAGGCTTGGCAATTCCTCGAGATCCGAAAGTCCGAATCGCATCAGGAAATCTTTCGAAGTGCGATAGAGAATCGGCCGGCCGATCACGGGCTTCCGGCCCGCTGTCGTAATCAGACGTTTCTCGAGAAGCGTCTTCAGAACACCGCCGCAATTCACGCCTCGGATTTCGTTTATTTCGGGCCCAGTGACCGGCTGCTTGTACGCGATCACCGCCAGAGTTTCGAGCGCGGGCATCGTCAGCCGCACCGGCGGCCGCAGGCTCTTGATGAATTTGCGAACGACATCGTGGTGCTGCGGCTTTGTATACATTTTCCAGCCGCCTCCTACCTTGCGGATTTCCACTCCGCGATCCGGCGCCTGGCTCAACGAAACCAGCGCATCGAGCGCCGCGCGCACTTCCGGCTTTTCCGCTTCGACCGATTTCGCCATCTGGTCAAGCGTCACCGGCTCGTCCGCGGCATAAATGATGGCCTCGAGGGCCGATGTCAAATCTTGTGGGTTCATAGATATTGTTCTTCGATTTTTGCGATGGTCTCGTCGCCGGAAAAGACGACGTCAAACATTTTGTGCTTAACCAATCCGATATCCGAAAACAGCTCTGTTTGCACCAGCACGACCGCCTGCAATCTGACCATTTCAAGCACGGCCAGAAACGCCACGATCATGGCGCGCCGCGAAGCACACGCCTCGAAGAAGGCCGTCAGCGATACGGGCTCGTCGCCGGCGGCTAATTTCTTCCGCAGCTCAGACATCATCTGCGCGATCGTCACGGTCTCGTACTGCAGCTCGATCTTCGGAATTTCCTTCCGGCGTTCGAGCACCTGCTGGAAGACTTTGACTAAATCCACCAGCGAAACAATGATTTCGCCTTCGACTTCTTCGCCCTTGTAGAGCGATAAATCCGGATTCGACCAGACGTTCGCTTCCACCTGCTGCTTCTGATAGAGAAGCTGCGCGGCGTTTTTATATTTCTCGTGCTCGAGCAGGCGGTGAACTAGCTCGTCGCGCGGGTCCATCTGCTCTTCTGGCCCCGCAAGCGGATCGACAGGCAAAAGCATCTTCGATTTGACGTAGATCAGCGTCGCGGCCATGTACAGAAAATCAGACGAGACGTTGATATCGAGCTGTTCGAGTTGATGCAAATAGTCGAGATACTGCTGCGTGATCTTGGCGATCGGAATATTGTGAATATCAATTTCTTGTTTGCGGATTAAATCGAGCAGAAGATCGAGAGGGCCTTCGTAGACCGGAAGTTGGATCTTGTAGGGTGTTGCCAAATCAGTCTCCGCTCGCAAGTTTCTGGGCGCTTGATGCGGCGCTTTCGGACGAAGTCTTTCGCGCCGCCTTCCAGCCGAAAATCGCTTCCCGCACGCGCTCCATCGTCTTGTCCGCTATCTTATGAGCGCGCTTCGAGCCGTCGTCGAGAATATCCCAGACGCGTTGAGGATGCGACTCAAATTCGCGTCGTTTTGCCTGGATCGGCTCAATCCATTTCACCAGCGCGTCGGCCATCAGCTTCTTGCAATCCACGCAGCCGATCTCGGCCGTTCGGCATTCGCGATTCACCTGCGCGATGATTTCCGGCGTCGAGAACAAATTGTGATACGCGAATACAGGGCAGACATCAGGATTGCCGGGATCGGTTCTGCGGACGCGCGCCGGGTCCGTTATCATGTTTCGAGCTTTATTGCGCAGCGAATCAATCGGCTCGCTCAACGAAATAAAGTTTCCGTAACTCTTCGCCATTCGCCGGCCGTCGGTTCCCGGTAGCCGCGGCGTCTGGGTCAGCATCACCTGCGGTTCGCGCAGCACCCAGTCGAGCGCCACAAAATCGCTTCCCGTGACGTTTTTGAAGTGCAAGTTAATGAAGTTGATGTACCCAACGTCCATGATCTCCCGGCGCATCAGAGCACTAATCTGCTGTTTTTGCGACTCGGTATACGGAACATTTATCGGCGGGACTAACCCCGCAATATGTTCGGCCTTTGCGCTGCCAGAAACCCTCATCGAATCGAGAGCGAGCTGCACTCTTCTCTTTCCAATCTCTGAGAACATCTTGTTCGTAAACCGAAGTCCGAAGTGCGTGTTGAACCGCCGCACGATCTCACGTGCAAGCTCGATATGCGGCACCTGATCTTCGCCGACCGGCACAAGAAGTTCCTGCCTCGGCTCGCCATATAAAACGATGTCAGCGGTCTGAAGCAGCGGGTAGCCGAGGAAGCCGTAAGTGCCGAGATCGCGGTCTTTCAAGTTCTCGATTATTTCTTTGTAAGTGGGGACGCGCTCGAGCCAGCCAAGCGGCGTAATCATAGACAGGATCAAGTGCAACTCGGCGTGTTCCAGAACTCTCGACTGGATGAAAAGCGTACTCTTCTGCGGATCGAGGCCGACCGAGAGCCAATCCATCGTGACCTGCAGCGTGTTTTCGGCGATCGAAGCCGTGTCTTCGTAATGCGTGGTCAGCGCGTGCCAATCAACAACGGGAAAATAGCAATCGTATTCGGGCTCGCCAGTCTTCGGATCAATCTTGTCTTGCAGTGCTCGCCAGTTCTGAAGCGCGCCAAAGTAATGGCCAATGTGCAGCCGGCCGGTCGGCCGCATGCCGCTCAGAACTCGTTTTTGTTTCGCCAAACGACCAATCTCCCCAACTGCTCTACGTGCGATTGCGGCTCTGCAACAAATCCCGCGCGATGACCGTGCGCTGAATCTCGCTCGTGCCTTCGTAAATCGTCAGAACGCGCGCGTCGCGGTAATAGCGTTCCACGTCCGTCTCACGCGAATATCCGACGCTGCCGTGAACCTGCACAGCCTTATACGCGACGCGATTCACCATCTCGCTTGCATACAGCTTCGCGCGCGACGCCGCCGGACCCGGCTTGCTTTTGCCCGCGTCGCGCATCCAGGCCGATTGCATTGTCAACGCTCGCGCCGCCTCGATTTCCGTCTGCATGTCAGCGAGCATCCATTGAATCGCCTGAAACTCGCTGATCTTCTTGCCGAACGCGGCGCGCTGTTTTGCATAGCGCACCGCCGTTTCGAACGCGCCCTGCGCGATGCCCACCGCCTGCGCCGCAATCCCAACGCGCCCGCCATCGAGCGCCTCAAGCGCAACCTTCAACCCCTGCCCTTCCGCGCCAAGCCTGTTCTCAACGGGGACGCGGCAGTCTTCGAGCACGATTTCCGCAGTGCGCGAAAGGTGCAGCCCCATTTTATCTTCATAGCGGCTCACGCGAAAGCCGGGGAAATCGCCTTCGACGAGAAACGCGGTCACGCCGCGCGCGCCCGCCGCCGGGTCGGTCTTCGCAAAGAGGACGTAAACGCCGGCGACGCCGCCATTCGTCACCCAACTCTTCGTGCCCGAAATAAAATACTCGTCGCCGCGCCGGACGGCTCGCGTTTGAATTGCCGCAGCATCGGAGCCCGCCTGCGGCTCCGTGAGGCAAAACGCGCCAAGAATTTCGCCCCGCGCAAGACGCGAAAGATATTTTTTCTTCTGCGCTTCGGTCCCGTATTTGAGAACAGGCATTCCAGCGACGGAATTCGTGACGCTCAGCGCCACCGCCGTAGACGCGCACACACGCGCCACTTCTTCGAGCATGATCGCGTAGCTGACTGTGTCCGTCCCCGCTCCGCCCCACTCTTCCGGAATCAACATTCCGCAGCAACCCAACTCTCCCAGGCCGCGAATCTGCGCATCCGGAAATTTCTCTTCGCGCTCATATTGGCGCAGAATCGGCCGCATCTCCGCTTCCATAAATTGGCGGACAGTATCGCGGATCAAGATCTGGTCGCTGCTGAGTGAAAAATCCATTCCTGAGGTCAACCGATGCTAGCACAAGAAGCGAATTGCATGAGGGTGTTGCGCCTGTAGCTCAGGTGCCCACGAGCCAGGCCGCAGCGGTTACCCGAACTACAATTTGAGAAATTCGCGCAATCGCTTCGTCTGCGCGCGGCTGACCGGCACTTCGCTTGCCTTGCGGTCGCACATCTTCAGCACGTAGCTCGACTTGAACCACGGAACGACTTCCTTGATCTGATTGATGTTCACGAGATAAGAGCGATGCGCGCGCCAGAACGTATCGGCCTCGAGCGCACCAGCCAGCTCTTCAATCGTGCGGTAATTCGAGACGCCTTCGATGTCGCGCGTGAAAATCGTGATCGTGCCGTCCTCGATCGCCGCGTAGACCATATCCTCGGCGTCCACCAGCATCAGCCGCGATTGCACTTTCACAAGCAGTTTCACCGGCTGCGGCGACTTCGCCGTCCCGAGCTTCCCCACAAGCGATTCCAGGCGTTCAACCGGCGACGCATTCGCCTCCAGCAGCTTCTTCGCGCGCTGAATCGCCTTCGCCACGCGGGTCTTGTCGAACGGCTTTAAAATGTAGTCCACCGCGCTGACTTCGAATGCCTGCACGGCGTAATTATCGTAGGCCGTCGCGAAAACAATTTGCGGCAGGCGCACTTTTCCGGAAATTAATTTCTTGAGCACTCCGAAACCGTCGAGTCCCGGCATTTGCACATCGAGGAATACCAGGTCCGGGTTGTGTTCCTTGATCAGCGCGACGGCTTCGAGGCCGTTCTTGCCCTGGCCGATAACGTTAATTTCAGGAAAGCCCTTAAGGAGAAAATTCAGCTCGTCGCGGGCCGGACGCTCGTCATCAACGATGATGGTCTGAATCGCCATTCGGAGAGCCAGTATAAACGTAGCATTCCGGCACCCGCAACAAGCGCGACCACGGACTAGCGCGCCCGCGCGCGCAATCAACGCGTGCCCCGTTTTGTGCGTTCGGCATTCCGTTCGCTGTGTCGTAAAATGGCGTGATTCGGGAGGGTCAATTGACTAAGGGTCGCCTAAAGGTTCTCAGCAGCAAGTTCATGTATCAAGGGCCGGTGTTCGGCGTCCGGCGCGATCACGTGATCGAGCCCAACGGCGTTAACGCCACGCGCGACGTCGTCACGCACAGCGCCTCCGTCGTCGTCATGCCCGTATTTCCGAATGGCGACGTTCTCCTCATCCGCCAGTACCGCTATTCCGTCCGCGAATATCTCTGGGAACTCGTCGCGGGCCGGAAGGAACCCAAGGAATCGCCGCTCTCAGCGGCAAAGCGCGAACTCATCGAGGAAACGGGCTATCGCGCGAAACGTTTCCGTCAGTTGCTCTATCTCTATCCCACGCCCGGATTCGTCACCGAATTTATGGTGGTGTTCGCCGCTGAAGGGCTCGCGGCCGGCAAAGCCACGCCCGAAGAGGACGAAAGAATCACGGCGCGTCGCTTCACGCCAGAGCAAATCAAAAGCTGGATTCGCGCCGGGAAAATCCGCGACGCTAAATCCATCGCCTCGCTTCTCTATTATTTCGATCTCATCAAGAAGTCAAAATAAGTTCGGCGAGATTGCATTCGTAGCGCCGGCATCTTGCCGGCGATTTGACTTATGCCACCGCGCGCAAAGATGCCGGCGCTACGATGACCCGCTTGCCATGCCACCGCATTGTGCTTCCCTCTTCATCTCTCTTATAATTCCGGCATGGAGAATCACGAAGTCGCGAGAATCCTGCGCGAAACCGCCCAGCTTCTCGAAATCGACGGCGCAATCATCGGCCGCTATCGCACCTATGAAAAGGCCGCGCAACTGATCGGCGGCCTGCACGAACGCATCGAAGAACTCGCCAAAGACGAGACCAGGCTCACCGAACTCCCCGGCATCGGCGACGGCATGGCCGCGCACATCCGTGAAATCCTCCAGGCCGGCGACTACAGCCTGCGCAAGAAGCTGCTCAACAAATATCCCGCAACGATTCTCGATCTTCTTACCCTGCAATCGCTAGGCCCGAAAAAGATCGCCGCACTATGGAAGAAATTTGGGACCGCGACCGTTGACGACGTCGAGAAACTCGCGCGCGAAGAGAAACTCCGCGACTTTCCCGGCTTTGGCGAAAAGAGCGAGCAGAATATTTTGAAAGCGGTCGAAGTATTCAAGCGCTCCACCGGCCGCTTCCTTCTCAATGCGGTTGACCGCGAGGCTCAGGCTCTCTGCAAGTACATCACGGATGCAGGGGACGCCGTCGAGGATGCGACTCCCGCCGGCTCGTTCCGGCGCGGAAAGGAAACCATCGGCGACCTCGATATCCTGGTGACGATGCGCCCCGGAAAGGACAAGCCGAAACACGTCGAAGCTGTCGCGCAATATATTTTGAAGTATCCCGGCATCGAACAAGTCCTCGCGCACGGCGAAAACAAAGTCAGCTTCCTCCTGAAGAACAATCTTCAGGTGGATGTGCGTCTGCTCGAGAAGAAATGCTTTGGCGCGGCTCTGCTCTATTTCACGGGTTCGAAGGAGCATAACGTCGTTCTGCGCGGCCGCGCCAACGATATGGGTTGGACGCTGAACGAGTATGCGCTCACGGAGTTGAAAGGCGGCAAGGTGGTCGCGGCCAAAACCGAGGAGGAAATTTACGCCAAGCTTAAATTGAAGTACGTCCCTCCTGAACTTCGCGAGCACTGCGGCGAAGTTTCCGCTGCCGAAGAGGGCAAACTCCCGCAACTTGTCTCCCTCGCCGATATCCGCGGCGACTTGCAGATGCACACCGTCGCCTCCGATGGCAAGAACACGATCGAAGAGATGGGCGAAGCCGCGCGCTCTCTCGGTTACGAATACATCGCACTCACGGATCATTCAAAGGCCGTCACCGTAGCCAACGGCCTCGATGAAAGGCGCACCCTTGAGCACATCCGGAAAATTCACGCCGCACGAGAACGCGTGCCTGGCATCCAGCTTCTCGCCGGGATGGAAGTGGACATCCTAAAGGATGGCCGTCTCGATCTCAGCGACGACGTCCTCGCACAACTCGACGTGGTCGTGGTCTCTGTCCACAGTTACATGAATCTCGAGCGCGCCGCGATGACGGAGCGCATCCTAGCCGCCCTCGAAAATCCCTACGCGCAAATCATCGCGCATCCTACGGGCCGGCTCATTCTTCGCCGCGACGCGTTCGATTACGATATGGAGAAGATTTATGTTGCGGCGGCGAAAGCTGGCGTAGCGATGGAGTGCAACGCTCATCCTGACCGGCTCGACCTCAAGGACATCCACCTTCGCGCGGCCCGCGACCGCGGCGTCAAGATCGTCATCTCGACCGACGCGCACTCGACCTTGCATCTTCAACTGATGAAGTACGGCGTCGTCACCGCGAGACGAGGCTGGATTGAAAAGAAGGACGTTATCAACACCCTGCCGCTCGACGCGTTCCTGTCTGCGCTTCGCCCCAAACCGCATGGCAAGTCTTACGCGAAGCCCGCGGCAAAGCGCAAGTCGGCCTGACGGAAGCGTGGCCCGCAGACGGGGGGGTGGCCCATGTGCGCCATGGGCATCATACACGCAGGTCTTGAGGGAACTTTTGAGCAACGCGCTACGTACCTCTGATCAGAAGGACGGAGGAACACCAATGCACAAGTCGCTGCTAGCGGGAATTTTCCTGGTGGGTTTCGGCCTCGCGGCCGCGTCTCCGGCGCACGCCGATGAATGGTCCAAGAAATATTCAGTCTCGGGCAAGCCTTCGGTCCGCGTCGAAACCGACGACGGTGACATCGAGATTTCAGCCGGCGCCGCGAACGAAGTCAACGCGCGCGTGGTTACATCAGGCATGAAGATCAGTTCGAGCGATGTCCACGTGATCGAGAGCCAGCAGGGCGATCACATCGAGCTAATCGTCAAGACGCCCAAGCACTGGCTTACTTTTAGCATGGGGCACCACGGCGTTCGCGTGCAAATTCAAGTGCCGCCGCAATCCGATCTCGATATTCGCAGCGGCGACGGCAATGTGAAATCCGGCCCCGTCGCAGGCCGCATCCAAATCGATACCGGCGACGGCAACATAGACTCGAACGGCCTTCATGGCGACCTTCACTTACATACGGGCGATGGCCACATCCAAGGCAACGACTTCGACGGCAACCTCAGCGCGGACTCCGGCGACGGCTACATCACAGTGCGCGGACGCTTCGATGTTCTCTATCTCAAGAGCGGCGATGGAAATATTGAGGCCGAAGTTCAGTCTGGCTCAAAAATTGCCAGCGGTTGGAGCCTGCACACCGGCGACGGCCACATTAACATGAAGTTGCCCGATGGCTTCAGCGCCGAGCTCGACGCGCACACCGGCGACGGCCACATCAGCCTCGACTTCCCTGTCACCGTGTCGGGCTCGATCAGCGAATCGCGCATTCACGGCAAAATCAATGGCGGCGGCGGAATGCTCGCCATCACGTCGGGCGACGGCTCAATTCGCATCGAAAAGCTGTAGAGGAATTGCGCTCCACCGTGTATTCAGTGGACGCAGTTAGTTTCGTTGAGCCCAGGCGAGACCATCCGGCTGCGTGCCGGTGGGAATTTGACCGCTGACTTCCAAATTCTTCAAATCAACAACCACAACTTTGTTTTTGGCGCTGACGGCAACGAACGCGCGCGAGCCATCGGGCGTAATTAAGATACCCGACGAGCCGCCGCCGAGTTCGAATTGCTTAATCTCTTTGTGAGTCGCCACATCGAGCACCACCAAGTTCGGCCCCGCGCCGTTTGATCCCGGTCCGCCGCCCAGGCCGGAAACCAACGCGCGTTTGCCGTCGTGAGTGAACCTTAAGCGATTCGCGCCCTTCACGGAGATCGGAAATGTCTGCGTCGCGGTCTTGCTCGCGACGTCAATGACGGTGACGGTTCCATCCTGCGCATTCGCCGCCCAGATCTCCTTCCCGTCAGGCGAGACGTCGAAACCTTCCGAGCCGCGCCCCGAAGGAACGTTGGTTACGTGCCATGTCTTGCGAACGCCGCCAGATGGCGGACCGTTACCCGGAGGAGGATTGCCGCCCGGTGGGGGACCGTAGCCGGCATTCGCAAGCGCGACTTGCTCAATGATACTGATCGTGCCGGAACTAACATTCGATGTGAAGATATGGTCAAGACTCTCCGAAACCTCAACCATATGCGTGCGGTCCTGGCCCGTTCCGAGAATCCAGTCGATTTTTTGCGAAGCCGGATCGTAGCGGCCAATGACTTTGTTCGTTTCGGCCGTGAAATACAGCTTGCCGCCCGCGAAGGCCAAGCCATGCGCCGAGTGCAAAGCGCCAAGATCGATCGGCACCAACGGCTTCTGCGTAGCCAGGTCGACGACGGAAATCGTATGGAGCGCGCTATCTAAGCCCCCATAATTTGAGACGTAGGCAAGCTTGCCATCGGAAGACGCGACTACTTCGTGCGGATCCTGTCCAACAGGAACGCGGGCAAGAATCTTCAATCCCGCAGGATCAACAATGGCGAGCGTATTATCGCTCTTCTCGAGGATAAGAAGTGCAGGCGAAGGCGTTTGCGCCAAGGTGAACGCCCCGCTGACCAAAAGAGCGCCCACCGCAGCAATACAGCCGAGCAAAATTCGTCGTGAATTCACGATTCGCACAGAGTCAACCCGGCGCCGAAACTCGCGCCCGGAACTAAAAGCTCGACGCGTCTAAAACAAATTCCACAAAAACTGGTTATAAACTTCGTGGTGATACTGCACTTCCGGCACCTTCACGAAAGTTCCGAGCAGCCGCGAGCAGCGATCGGCCGACGCTTGTTTGAGATCCCCGTAGCGCGCCTTCACATCTTCGCCAAGCAGCTTCGTCGTCCAATCCGCTTTCCGGAAATTCGCGAGCGCATCGTAAATATTGTCGGGCAAATATCGCTGCGCTTGGCGCAGATTTTTAATTTTCGACGTGTCGCCCTCGAGTCCCGTCCTGAAAACGGAGTACATCACCATATATGGATTCGCGTCCGGCGCCACCGACCGCACTTCTACGCGCATGCTCTTCTCGTTGCCGATGGGAATCCTAATCATCGAGCCGCGATCCACCGGCGACGCCTTGAGCTGGTTCGGCGCTTCGAAGTGCGGATCGAGCCGGCGATACGCGTTCACACTCGGATTGAGCAGCAAGCAAATGTCGTTCCCGTGCGTCAGAATGCGATCGAGAAACGCCCAGCCCAGCTTGCTCAGTTTTTCCTCGCCTTTGGCGTCCCAGAAAAGATTCTTTCCGCCCTTGCTTATGGAAACGTTCGTGTGCATCCCGTTTCCGTTGACGCCCACCACCGGCTTCGGCAGAAAGCTAGCAGTGAATCCCATCTTCGTCGCCACTTGCCTGCAAATCAGCTTGTAGAGCTGAATCTGATCCGCCGCCGCGACCACTTCCCCGTATCCATAGTTGATTTCGAATTGCGATGGCGCAACTTCCGGATGATCCTTTTCATTCTGGAAGCCCATCGCGCGCTGCACTTCCGCCGTCGTATCAATAAACGTCCGCAGCGGATCGCCCGGCAGAGAATGGTAGTAACCGCCGGTGTTCACGTATTCGAATTTCTGCGTTTCGAAATACAAACGTTCGGCGTCAGCGCCCTTAAAGAGGAATCCTTCAATTTCATTCGCGGCGTTGAGCGTGTATTTTTCTTTTTCATACAACTTCTCCGCGAATCCCTTCAACGCGCCGCGAATGTCGGCCGAGTACGGCGATCCATCCTTGTCAATCACTTGCCCGAATACCAGCACCTTGCCCGAGCCGAACACGTCAGCCGGGCCCCAGTAGAACGCGCTCCAATCCATCGAGAGCCGCAGGTCGCTCTCGCGCTGCGCGGTGAAGCCTCGGATCGACGAGCCGTCGAACGTCAGGTTGTCCCAGCTCTTGATTAGAAATTTCTTGTCGTAGTCGAGCATGTGCAGCCGGCCTTCAAGATCGCTGAAGAGTACGGTGACCGCCTTGATCCGTTTTTCGTCGGCCAGGTACTTGATCCGCTCTTCCTGAATCTTATGCGGGGCGACGCGGTTCTTCCGATGCTCTTTCGCTTCGAGGTTCAGTTGCTCGAGTTCGTCGTACGAAAGCGACAGAAAATTACGAAGTTCGCTAGACATGGATCTCCTTCGAAAGGAATGGGATAGCTATGTCTTGGTTGGAAGTATCAGAGGGCGATTGACAACACATTCGCGGCCTAAGGTAGCGCGCGGCTCTCGTCTCCGTCAAATCGAAAATCCCGATTGGCCAAATCATAAAAATAGATGCATGGGGCACCAACAAGCCGAGCGTACCGGCGTCTCGAGCCGACAGCGTCGCCGATCGCCAGGCGCCTCGTGCGATTCTACACTGCCTCAATGGTTTTCGCCGGTCCAGGTCAAACGCATTTGCAAATCCTCGCGCCTTCGCGCATCATGACGTGTTTTGGTTTGCATCATTTCGCCTGCAAGAGGCAGCGGCGAATCATCTCGCGTAGGCTCAACGCACATAGGGGGAATTGAATGCGCAGGCCCGTCAGCATTGCGCCCGCGAAGGGCAAATTGGGCGTGCTCACGCCCGGAATGGGCGCCGTCAGCACCACTTTTATGTCCGGCGTGGAATTGATCCGCCGCGGTATCGCGCCTCCCGTCGGCTCGCTCACGCAGCTTGGCATGATCCGTCTTGGAAAGCGCACTGAATCTCGCTCACCCCAAATTAGCAGCTTCGTCCCTCTTGCGACGCCCTCGGAACTAGTGTTCGGCGGTTGGGACGTATATCCCGACGACGCCTACGAAGCCGCGCGCAAAAGCGGCGTCCTGGATTTCGAGCATCTGCAACAAGCTAAAAAGTTCCTCAAGGGCATTCGCCCGATGAAAGCGGCGTTTGACCGCGAGTACGTCAAGAATCTCACCGGCACGCACATCAAAAAGGGCAAAAACAAATTCGATCTCGCCGAGCAGATTCGCGACGACATTCGCAGCTTCAAGAAAAAATCTGGCGCGCAGCGGCTCGTCATGGTCTGGTGCGGCTCAACCGAAGTTTTCCTCAAGCCGCACGCCGTTCACAAAACCGTCAAGGATTTCGAGCGCGCGATGAGAGAAAATCACGACGCGATTACTCCGTCGATGCTCTACGCCTACGCCGCCATTCAGGAAGGCGTTCCCTTCGCCAATGGCGCGCCCAATCTCACCGTCGATATTCCCGCGATGCTGCAGCTCGCCCGCGAACGCGCCGTCCCCATCGGCGGCAAGGATTTCAAGACAGGCCAAACCTTGATGAAAACAATCCTCGCGCCCGGCTTCAAGGCGCGCATGCTCGGCCTGAATGGCTGGTTTTCCACAAATATTCTCGGCAATCGCGACGGCGAAGTCCTAGACGATCCCGGCTCATTCAAAACCAAGGAAGAATCGAAGCTCAGCGTCCTTGAATATATTCTGCAGCCCAAGCTCTATCCCGATCTCTACGGAAAGATTTATCACAAGGTGCGCATCAACTATTACCCGCCGCGGGGAGACAACAAGGAAGGCTGGGACAACATTGATATCTTCGGCTGGCTCGGCTATCCGATGCAGATCAAGGTGGACTTCCTGTGTCGCGACTCAATTCTCGCCGCGCCAATCGTTCTCGATCTCGTGCTCTTCCTCGATCTCGCGCATCGCGCTGGTATGCACGGCATCCAGGAATGGCTCAGCTTTTATTTCAAATCCCCAATGTGCGCGCCCGAACTCTATCCCGAACACGATCTCTTCATCCAGCTAATAAAATTAAAAAACACACTCCGCTGGATGATGGGCGAAGAACTAATCACCCACCTCGGCGCCGAATACTACGACTAATAAGAGCCGAATTTACGAGATTGACTGCGCGGCCGATATCAGCACTTGTAGCGCCGGCCTTCAGGCCGGCATCTTGCCTTTCTGCGATGTGACGCGTCCCGCCCGCGCCGCAGACGGGCAGGACGTATTCCGCGCCCCACGTTTCTTTGTCCGGCCTCGAGACTCTGCCGGTCTTAATCCGGATGCGCGTGGCGCCAATTCCAATAGGAAGACTGCTCTCTCCTATTCGCATCTTTGAATTCGTGAGGCTTCTTGTGATTCTCCGCGATGTACCGTCCCCACGCGCGATTCTCGTTGTCGTCCCAGTTGTGATAGTCCTTGTGGTCTCGATCGTAGACTCGCACCTGAACGGTGGCGTCTTGAGGTGCTGCGGCAGCCAGAATCGATACTGGGGCCACCAGAGCAGCGGTCAAAAATAGCGAAGCAATATAACGATGTGCAAGATGCATGTAGCAATCCTCCGATTTCAGAATGTCCGCAGTCGCAATCGCGGCACCTAGGAGATTGCATGCAGAGCGCGGTAATTTATGTCTCGTTCCGCACACTCGCATTGGAAAGTGCCTCAGAAACACTCCTCGCGTGAATATGCCGTTCACACCCGGGACACTCCGACCGTCAGATAATCGAAAAGTGCCCCATTTCGGTACGGTGTCCGCCCTCTCCGAAATCCCGCGCCCGTGCTACCCTTCTCGCCATGCAACCAGCACCTGTTAAACCCACCGTTACTCTCGAAGCCGTCAATCAACTCGATGTTCGCGTCGGCACCATCGACGCCGTCAACAACGTCGAAGGCTCCGAGAAACTCGTCGCCCTCACCGTAAACTTCGGCGATCACAAACGCACCATTCTCGCCGGCATGAAGCGCGAGCGCGTGAATTGCAAGGACCTCGAGCGCAGGCAAGCTCTCTTCATCATCAATCTCGAGCCGCGCCGCATGGCAGGCATCCTCTCCGAAGGAATGCTCTTCGACATCGGCTACGCCGACGGAATCACGCCCGCGCTCGCCATTCCCGAAACACACGTTCCCGACGGCGCCCGCGCCGGCTAATTCGTCGCATCGCGATATTAAAAATTCAAAGGGGGTCCGGAATGTTCCGCAACATGTCAATCGCGATCGGCGTGGCGCTGGTTATCGCGGTATTGTCGCCGCCGATCGCCCGCGCGCAGTCTCCCGCCGCGCGCACGGCTCAATATCTCGAAACCGTCCGCAACAACCCCATGCTGCTCGAAGATTTCCTCCATCGCATGCCCAAAGGCGCCGATCTGCATCATCACCTCACCGGCTCGGTCTACGCCGAAAGCTACATCCAGTACGCGGTCGAAGACGGCCTCTGCATCGATCACCAAGCCGGTCTCTCGCAGCCTCCGTGCGATGCCGCGAAAGGCCAGCTCCCCGCCGCGCAGGCGCTCACCAATTTTCCATTTCGCAATCAGGTGATTGACGCCTGGTCCATCCGCAATTACGTTCGCGCGGGCGACGATCGCTCCGTGCGTTATCACTTCTTCGCCGCATTCGGAAAATTCGATCCGGTCGTAAACCGGCACTGGGGAGAAATGTTCGCGGAAGTTACGCAGCGCGCCGGCCTTCAGCACGAGATTTATCTCGAGACGATGCTCACACCCGACCAAGGCGAATCTCTCAAGCTAGGCCACGAAGTCGGCTGGGACGACGATCTCCCCGCGTTGCGCCAAAAAATGCTCGCCGCAGGAATGGATAAAGTCGTCGCCGCAGGCCAGCGCAATCTCGACACAGGCGAAAAAGCCACGCGTGAAATTCTCGGCTGCGATACACCGCAACCAAAGGCCGGCTGCACCGTCACGCTTCGCTATATCAATCAAGTTTTGCGCGCGTTTCCCAAAGAACAAGTCTTCGCGCAGATGCTCGCCGGCTTCGAACTCGCCGGAAAAGATTCACGCGTCGTGGGAATCAATCTCGTTCAATCGCAGGATGAATATCGCGCGCTCGACGATTTCGATCTACACATGCGCATGCTCGACTATCTCCACGGCGTCTATCCAAACGTCCATATTTCGCTGCACGCCGGCGAACTCACGCCCGGCGAAGTGAAGCCTGAAGAATTGCTCGCCTCGCACATTCGCAAATCAATTGATATCGGCCACGCCGAGCGCATCGGCCACGGCATTGACATCATCTACGAAGACGACGCGCCCGCTCTCCTCGCCGAAATGGCGCAGAAACACATCCTCGTCGAATGCGCCATACACGGCTATCAAGTCGTCCGCGAAGTCCCCAACAACGAAAATCCCTGCGCCACATATTTGCGCGCCGGAGTTCCAATCTCCCTCGTCACCGACGATGAAGCTATCGTGCGCTCTGAACTCACCGAATATTTCCGCACGGCTGTCGTGGATTTTCACATCGGCTACCCGGATCTCAAGACGTTCGCGCGCAATAGCCTCGAATACGCTTTCGTCGGAGGAGCAAGCCTCTGGTCTACGCGGGACTACAAATCATTCGTCCCAGCATGCGCGGGAGAGTCCGCAAAATCCGAGCCATCGTCCGCAGCGTGCAGGAATTTTCTAGCAGCCAACGAAAAGGCTCGCCTCGAATGGCAGGAAGAACTCGAATTCAACCGCTTCGAGTCCGATATCGCCTCAAAGCAAAAATAGCAGCCCGCAATTCGCGAGAAACCCGCACATTGTCCGGCCACGCCGCTTAACGGCGAAAAATGCACTCGTAGCGCCGGCATCTTGCCGGCGTTTTTCTGCCCGGAGGCACTCAACAATTATCTCTCGCTGAATTCCAGCGCCTCGCCCGGTCAATCTTCCCTACCGAAACAACAGCCCCGCAAACTCCGCCAAATTGCGCCGCCACACCATCCACGTATGCATCCCCGGCGTCTCAATGTCCGTATGCTGCACGCCCTTGCTCGCAAGCCACTCCCTAAAATTGCGGTTGAGCCCAATCAAACGATCCTCAGTCCCACAAGCAATCCAAAGAAATCGAATCTGCCGATTCGCCTGCGCATCAAGCGCAGGAAAATCCTTCTGAAAATCCTCAGGAAGCCCGCCCGAACTAAAGGCTCCGATCCAGGCGAACTTGTCGAGATGATTCAATCCAGTAAGCAAAGATTCCGATCCGCCCATGGACAACCCAGCAATCGCCCGCGCATTGCGATCTCGATCAATGCGATATTCGCTCTCGACCCTCGGCACAACCTCTGTAAGCAGCGCCTCGCTAAACTTGGCAAAATTGCGGTCGCGCAAGTCTGTGCGCCCCCAGGAGCCCCAACCCACCCGCACGAATTCCATCGTGCCGTAACCAAGCGGCATCACCACAATCATCGGCTTGGCTTTGCCCTGCGCGATCAAGTTGTCGAGAATCACGTTCGCGCGGCCCACCGAGGTCCACCCGCTCGCGTCGTCGCTGAATCCGTGCAAAAGATACAGCACCGGATACTTCTGCTTGCCGGAAGCCTCGTATCCCGGCGGCGTATAAACGAAGTAATCGCGCTGATCACCCGCCACCGCCGACCTATAAAAATGATGATGAATTTCTCCGTGCGGCACATCATTCAACTCCCACGGCAGCGACGCCGGCCCAGGAACATGCACCACACTAGCCGGCGCCAGGAAATTCGCCGTCAACCTGTAGTTCGATGGATCGATCAAGCGCACGCCGTCAGCGACAATCGAGTATTCATAGTAGTCCGGAGCCAGAGGAGCCGTCGTCGCGCTCCAGACGCCCTGCTCGTCTTTCTGCATCGGAACCGGCTCCGCACCTTCAAGCGCGAGCTTCACCTCCCGCGCGTTGGGAGCGCGAAAACGAAATGTCACACTCCCATCGGCGTGAACTTCAGGAGAAACCAGCGGCGGTGGTGGCGGAGGCGCCTGCGCGGGCTTGTTCGCTTGCGCCGCATCGAGCCCGCCGGCAAACAGCAGAAGCGGAAACAGGAATAATGGAGCGGAAAGCAGGCGCATTCGCACCTTCTGTTGACGGATCAGGCCGCATTTTTTCGCTTATGCGGTCCCGGATTCGGCGGTTTTGCTATCGGTTCGCCTCAGCATCGTAATTGAAATCACCAGAATAAGAATCAGCACGCCAAGCAACGCCAGCTCGTACATGCTCGCGCGGAACAGCGTCGCATTTTCAGCGGTCCATTCGCCGCCCTTCGTCAGCGACGCCGCTTGCAACGTAATCACAAGTATTCGCCGAATCGAAGCGATCAGTCCGACCACCAGAAATGGCTCCGTCACCAAAATGTGCGAGCGTATCGAGATACTCACTGTATGCAGCAACTCGACCAGCATCAGCACCAGAAGCAGTTGGTCGAGCGCGCCCAGCGTGCCCGAAGCCAGCGTCCAATGCCGAATGTCCGCCCAAAGAATACTTGCCGCGTCCACTGCAGCCGCGAGCGCCGCGACGAACAGCAGCACTCCCATCACGCCGTAGATCATTACCTCGGCCTTGCCGAGCAAATCGCTCAGGTTTATGCGGAGCTTCTTGTCAACCATTTCCGCGGATGGTATCAGCCATCCTCCCCGCTTTCAACTCCCGTCCAGACGCACCGATGTGCGGCGGGCAGCGCAGCGTTTCGAATCTCGGCGGGCGCTCCCAGTCTTCTCCAGAGCCCGGACGGCCCTGCCTCCGGGTCCCATCGCGCGGACGACGATTAGTTAATTGAAGAGTCTGAAGCCAAACTGAAGAAATCCGGCGTTCACCGCACGAACCACGGCCTACAGATGCCCAGTCCAAAATAAAATGAGGACGATCAATATGATCAGACTTATCCCGCCGATGGAGTAAAAACTCCACTTCTTCGGGTGCTTCCAAATCGGAAGACTAAACACCAGCACCAATAGCACCACTGCCGGAAGAACAAACATCACCAACATGTCTTTGTCGCTCCTTTCGTCAAGGCAGCGCTATTGTATCGGATTAGCTGGCTTCGCGGCGCCTGGCGCCATCGTGCGATCATACTCGGCGCGCGTGCACGCGATCAAAGTAGTCGACCCGTCCTCCCCAGGCTTCTCAATGATGACGACAGCCGCATGCGGCGCCACCCAAATTTCACGGTGCGCGATGTACTGCTGCCCGTACACGCTCTGCGTCGGCTCGGCACTCTCGCTCGTCGCCGGCCCATACGCTTCCTTCACCCCCGCGAAAATGTCCGCGAACGACTTGCCTCGATAATTCGCCTCCGGGCTCGGTGCGGCGTAGATCAGCTCCACTTTGACTAAGTGCCCGCCATCGAACGTGAATGTGTCCGTGCGAAACTCGGCAGGGTCCCCGGCGGGTTTGTACTCGACGTGCTTCCCGCCCGCCGCTCGCTCCCGCGTGTCAGTGAGGTCACTGCAGTACTGCTTCGCCAGACGTTTCGTCGATTTTTTCAAACTCTTGAAATCTCCCGACGCGCACGCACTCAGCACCTCTTTCTCATGCCCCTCGGCGAAAAATTGCTCCGCGGTCTCTCCCAGCTCATGCCCGCCCTTCACCTTCATCGGCAAATCCTGCGCGCGCAGACCACCGGCAGCCAAAAGCCCGGCAATCATGAATAGTCCCACCAGTTCTCTTTTCATCTCTTTCCCTTCCTCGCCGTATCCATGCACCGATTATATGCTTCGAAGTTTTCTGCAAGCGCTTTCCCGGGCCAATTCGTGCCTTCTTCGTACTATCCGAACCCGATTGAGCCGGCAACCACGTCGCTCCGGCACTTGTATCGGCCGGCTTCAGCCGGGCACCTTCGCTTTGCCTAAATTTTCGCATCTCGGACCAGCGCTTCGCGCCCACTTTTCGCAGTCGCGAACTACGCCCGTACTGCCATCCGAGTAGCTCACGCCTGCTCTGAGTTTCAGTCCGGCGGAAGAGTCAGCTTCGCGTACTCAGCCTTGGCCTGCTGCAGAATGGGAATGTCGGGATCGGCGTCTTGCCGCGACGACACGAATGCGATTCAGGAACGAGTAGATGGAGGTTTTTCCGGATACATGCGCTCGAATTCCGGGTCGCCATGGAGTGGCGCAAGCTCCGGATCGCGGCGCACCCAGGCGGGGTCCCTGAACCCCGCCTCCCAAGCCTGTCGCAGGGTATCCAGAGCTTGTGCCCGCTTGTTTAGCACACAGTAGCCGCAAGCCGCGTTATACAGAATCGAAGCCTCATTGGCGCGCAACGTCATCGCCAGATTCAGTTCGCGCAAAGCATCTTCTTCGCGACCCAAATCCGCTAAGCTGACGCCGAGCAGAACCCGAGCCCGCGCATCCTCGGGTACTTGCTTCAAATGAACCTCGAGCACCGCGACAAATCGCACCGCCATGTTGCGTGCTTCGTCCTTCTTCCCCATGGTGCCGAGTGAGTTAAGGATGGGCACGTAGACGTTGTAATCCTCTCCGCTTGATTCAATGGCAGCTTCGGCGATGTCAACGACCTCTTGGTAACGCCCCGCGGCGAAAAGCGAGCGACAGAGCAAATGGTAAGCGCCTTCGCAGTCGCGCTTGCGCTCAATCGCTTTTTTCACCATGCGCACGGCTTCATCGTGCAGCTCAGCGGCGTAGAGAACCCACGCCTGGCTGACCTGAACCTCGGGAAGATCCCAGCGCAACGCGACGGCTTTGCCGGAAGCCTCGCGCGCGCGTTCCAGCCAAACTTGGTCGCGGCTGTAGGCGTAATAAAACAGGGCGCAGGCGTTAGCGCATGCCGCGTAGGCGAGAGCAAAGCTCGGATCCTCGGCTACCGCGTTCTCGAACATTTGCAGAGCGAATTCGAGGTCTTGCCGCGTCTGCCGCCGGGCATAGCGCTTCCCGCGCAGATACAGATCGTAGGCCTGCAAATTTTCCGTGGGCTTCACCGAAAGGGCCTCGAGTTCTTGCGGCGAAAGCGTTACCCGCAAAGCTTCGGCGATCTTGCGGGCAATCTCGTCCTGGACTTCAAAGAGGTCCTTCATTTCGCGGTCGAAACGCTCCGACCAGAGAGGAAAATCAGTGCGCGTATCAACGAGTTGGGCGCTTATTCGCAGTCGCGGTCCGACGCGGCGCAGAATTCCGGTGAGAACGTAACCGGCGCCAAGCTGCTGCCCGATCTGCGCCGGAGTCGCGGGCTTATCGCGAAATGCCAATACAGTCGGGCGCGAAAACGTATTCAGCCCGCGAATCTTGGAGAGCTCGGTGATCACGTCTTCCGTTATGCCGTCGCGCAGATACTCGTCTTCCTTCGCGCCGCTTTGATTCTCGAAATAAAGCACAGCAATGGATTTGGTCGCCGGAGCCACGGCAACGGGACGCGTGCCGGATGCGCCCGAAGCTTCCGCCTTGTCGGCTGCGGGATTGCGGCTCGAATCAAGCTCTCGCTTCATTCGCTTGAGGTCGGCGCGCATGTCGCCCGCGTGCTGATAACGCGTTTCTCGATCTTTCTCCAGCGCCTTGCTGATGATGTCTTCCAGCTTGGACGGAAGGTCAGGGTTCAGGCGAATCGCGGGAACCGGGTCACGTTCCAGAATCGCGTTGAAGATGACCGCAGAACTCTCGCCACGGAACGGCAGCTGCCCGGTGGCCATTTCGTAGAGCACAGCTCCAAATGAGAATAAATCGCTCCGGGCATCCAGTTCCTTTGCCCGCGCCTGTTCCGGCGACATATAGGCAACGGTCCCGAGCGTGCTGCCCGGACTCGTCAATTGCTCGGGAGCTACCGCGTCGGCCGTATCCTGCGTCGCCGACATCGAGAGCGCCGATCCCGACGGCAAGGTCTTTGCCAACCCGAAATCGAGAATCTTTGCGTGCCCGCGCCGGGTTTCAGGGTTTGTACTTGCAAACCCTGACCCATAATAAGTCACGAAAATATTCGCAGGCTTGATGTCACGGTGAACAATGCCTTTCGCGTGAGCGGCGTCCAGAGCGTCGGCAATCTCAATCGCCAAACCGAGCAAAACTTCCATCTCGACGGGCTTTCCGCCGATCAGATGCTTGAGCGTCACGCCATCCAAAAACTCCATGGTGATGAATGTCCGCCCTGCGTCTTCGCCAATGTCATGAATGGTGCAGATGTTGGCGTGATTGAGCGCGGAAGTTGCTTTGGCTTCGCGCTTGAAGCGCTCGAGAGCCTGCGGGTCGTGCGCCACATCATCGGGAAGGAACTTCAAAGCCACGGCACGGTCGAGCCGAGTGTCCTCAGCCTTGTAGACCACACCCATCCCGCCGCCACCAAGTTTTTCAAGAATTCGATAGTGGGAAATCGTGCGGCCGGAAAGTGGAGAAGAATCGGGCATGAACCGCAAATCTTATGCCGCAGCCCACACCAAGTCAACGCAGCATCGCACTTCGTCGCGCCGGCATCCTACGGGCGTTTTTGAAGTTGCCTTCAGGTGCCAGCCCCCGCATTCATGCGGGCGAGGAAGTTTCAGCGCTCCGTTAGAATCCTTGCCTATCACTTGCGCTTTAGCGCTGGCCCTCGAGAAACCTTCCGAGCCAATACCCGGAAATAGTCCGCGCAAAAAAAAACACGTCAGAGCCCGAAGGCCCCTGCCTCCGGGAACCCTACCTAATTACAGGCAGCGTCTCCAGGAAGTCGCACGCACACGATCGCATTTCACCAAAGTTAAAATCAAATTTCCCAAATCACTTCAGTTTGGCGTATTCCGCCTTGGCTTGCTGCAGGATGGGAATGTCGGGGTCGGCGTCTTTCCATAGCGTGAAGAAATCGTTGTAGGCAGTCTTCGCTTTTGCGGTGTCGCCGGAGAGGGCGTAAGCGCGGGCGATGCCAAGATGAGCGAGTGCGCCGAGTGGGTAGTTTAGTGAGAGCGCTCGATGGTCGAGAAACTTCTGAAACTCGGCGGCTGCAGCAGCCCCGTTGTGGGCCACGAGCTGCGCTTGACCGCGAATGTAGACGGGATACATGGTTCCCGTCTGTAATGGTGGCGGGCTGCCTAGGTCGTACGGTGCGGCCGCTTCGAGATACTCTACCGCCTGAGTGGTATTGTTGGCATTTAGTTCCATGGCTGCCTTAATGGTCGGCAGCCAGTAGACCTTGAGCACTGTGAACGACGGGTAGTTCTTCTCCAGCTCTTCTTCGCTGACTTTTGCGCCAGCGTTTTCACCAATTCGGGCCAGCGTCAGGGCGGCAAGCAATTTCACATCCCGGCCCGGAGCGAGGGCCAGCGCTGCTGCAACATCCTGTTTCGCAACGGCACTGTTGCCAAACTCCGCTTCCCGTAGAGCGGCATTGACTTGCCACAGTGCGGCAGTTTCCTTCGAATCGTTACGAACAGCGGAATCTACGGCGCGGCGAGAAAAGTCACGAGCTTTCACGAGCCGTCCGAAGTACGCCTCCGTATCGGATTGGAGCGAGAGCAGAAGGTCTTCATCTCCCGGCTTCCCTGCGGCCCATTCCACTTGCCGTTGCATTTCCGCTGCGTCGCCTTTGAAAAACGCTAGCCCATAGATTGTAAAGTGCAGATTCTCGCCATCTAGCTTGCGCTCTTGGGCCTGCTCAATTTCCTTTTTCGCGTCATCCGGTCGGTTGAGCGCGAGGTAAATGCCTGCGAGGTTGCCATAGCCAACTACTGTTGGTTCCAATCGCAATGCCTCTTGAGTTTCAACCGCAGCCTTTTCGTACTGCCCGAGTTGGCTATAAATAAATCCCAAATTATTGGGGGGCGCCAAGTCCTGCGGATAGCTCTTGGACCAAAGCTCGTAGACTTTGCTGGCCTGCTCTAACTCCCCGGTGACGTAGCTGTAGTACAACGCAGCGATACGGTATTTTTCATGTTCACTCACTCGGTCGCGCAGTGCATAAGCCTTCTTGAGATTTTCCGCAGCCAGACTGGCTTGTCCGAGATTGCCGTACGCGAGTCCGAGCCCGGCGTAGGCCGCTGCAAAATTCGGGTCAAGTTCGAGAGCGCGTTCCATAAATGGAATCGACGCGGCAGAACCTTTGGTGCGCGAGGTTGTTGTCCCCATGCTGAAGGCTTTCAGCGCCTCAAGCGATGTTGTCGTGGCCTCAATGGGAACATCGAACTTCTGGATGGAGGCAAGCGATTCGCCAGGTTTGCCCCGCAGGTTGGAAGCCGCCTTACTCAGTGCTCTCAGCACGTCCTGCTTCGTCGCAGCCTCTTCCTGTTCCTTGGCCAGCGTATCCCCGCTGCCGCAACTGACTGCATCTATTCCGACTATGTACTGGCCGCCCAAGTTAGAAATCGAGCCCAACATAATCGCCTTGCTACCGGTGCGCACGCAGAGTTCTCCCGCTACGTCACGCGTGATGCGGTCGGTCGGTTGGCGGCCCATCAGCCGCATTGTTTCACTTACCTTGCGGTCGGAAAGAATGTTGAGAAACGGAGATTGCCCGAGCTGGACGGCAAGGGCTTGCTTCAAGGCGCCATCGAAGACAGGGTCACCTGTAGTGTTGTCGAAATCGGCGAGGACAACGGTATCCTTTTCGGTCAACGGCGCTGCTGAACGGGAACGAAAGTAGAAAACGCCCGCGACCACGGCGGCGATCACAACGACGGCAGCGGGAACCAGAATTAATCTTCCAGAGTTTTTTTCCTCCGGTCACAGGAATCTCAGCGACTTTCACGGCAGCCGATGAAGGAGCAGCGGGAACCGAAACCGATGACGCTACGGCTTGCTGGTCGACTCGCTGAGAGCCCGTATCCTGCGCCGCCGCCATCGTCCCAGAATGCGCTGCCGACACTTGGCCTGAAGTGGTGTCTCGCTTCAGACGCATCAACTCGGAACGCATCCCCGCCGCGCCCTGATAACGCAGTTGCCGGTCCTTCTCCAGCGCCCGATTGATCACATCTTCCAACTTCGCCGGCACACTGGGATTCAACCTAACCGGAGCGACCGGAACGCTATGCAGAATCGCATCCGTCGTCATTCCTGATGTGTCACCGCGAAAAGGTGGCGCGCCCGTCGCCATCTCATAGAGCACCACGCCAAATGAAAAGAGGTCCGTTCGTGCGTCCAATTCCTTGCCCAGCACCTGCTCCGGTGACATATACGCCACTGTGCCCACAGCAGTCCCCGGACTGGTCAATTGCTCCGCGCTCACTCCTCGTACTGCATCAGCGGTCTGCGTGGCTTCCGAAGCCCCTGCGTCACTTTTCGAAGTCAGCTTCGCCAAACCAAAATCGAGAATCTTTGCGTGGCCGCGCTTGGTGACAAAAATGTTGGCAGGCTTGATGTCTCGATGAACGATGCCTTCGGCGTGAGCGGCGTCGAGAGCATCGGCGACCTCAATCGCCAAACCGAGCAGAATTTCCGTCTCAACGGGCTTTCCCGCGATCCGCTGTTTCAGCGTCACGCCATCCAGGAATTCCATGACGACATATGCGCGGCCGTTCTCTTCGCCGATATCGTAAATCGTGCAGATGTTGGAATGGTTGAGTGCCGACGCCGCCTCCGCCTCACGCCGAAAGCGTTCGAGTGCCTGAGGGTCGCGCGCCATTTCTTCCGGAAGGAATTTCAGGCCAACGGCGCGATGCAGGCGCGTGTCTTCGGCCTTATAGACCACACCCATCCCGCCGCCACCAAGTTTTTCAAGGATTCGGTAGTGGGAAATCGTTCGGCCGGAGAGTTGAGAAGAATCTGGCATCGTCGCGAATCTTATGCTGGCCGTTCGGCCAAGTCAACGCACAGCGGCGTCACCGCCTTTGTATACCAGTCCGCCACAGCGGGCTGCCGCACCCTTCGCCGCGAAGGGTGCGAGTTTTGTCTTTCTCTGTCACCGGCGTATCTCCAATCCACGTCATTTCGACGACGATCAGACGAGGATCAGTCGAGGAATCTGCTTTTTAATTGCCGGCGCCGGATGCCGTTTGAAGAAATCGAGCCCGATGTTTATCTGCCGGTACTGGAACTCTTACAGACTCGCCATTTGCACAATCGATAACAGTCTGCTACGGTGGTCGCGGAGTTATGACTGGAAAACTCAATTGCGCGGGAGAAGCGATGGCAGCGAAGGCCGCCAAACTGCCATTTCTAATCGATAGTCCAAAACGATTAAAAATCGCCGTAAATCGCAGAAAACAAAGAGTCGAGGGCATTTCTGGTGACAATATACTTGACACACAAGCTCATTTCTGTTAGCCTCTATACATGAACGCGGTACTGAAATTCCCCAAGACGCTGCAACAAGCCGTCGCTTACTTCTCTGACCCGGCGCGCACGTTTGACTATGCCGTGAAACTGCGCTGGCCTGAAGGCACGGTGACGTGTCCGCGCTGTAATTCTAC
>Ga0302325_10001179_pt1 | contig 68092 bp, 66 predicted proteins | sample Palsa_T0_2_FD_201948 | JGI IMG/M metagenome (GOLD analysis project Ga0302325, IMG submission 201948) | Peat permafrost microbial communities from Stordalen Mire near Abisko, Sweden - Palsa_T0_2 | ecosystem: Environmental > Terrestrial > Soil > Palsa > Peat permafrost | place: Sweden: Abisko...
CGAACAGGAGGTACCGACCGTGAGCGACGGTAAGCGATCGGCTGCTCGCCACGCTGGTAAGGCGACGGCGTTTCCCGCGGCGATCATCGCCGGGTTCGATGTGCATCTACGCCAGATCACCTTTGACTGCCTGGACTCTGTGAGCGGCGAAGTGTTGCGTGGCCAGATTGCGTCTGAGCCGGCGGCGGTGCGCGAGTGGATGGGCCAGTTTTCGGGCCGGGAGGTGCATGTCGCTGTCGAGGCGTGCACTGGCTGGCTGTTTGTTGCCCGGGCCGTCGAGGAGTGCGGCGGGACCGCGCACCTTGCCGAAACGGTTGAAACTCGTGCGCTGCGGGGCCGCAAGCGGCGCGCCAAGACCGACCGCCAGGACGCGCTGTGGCTCAGAGAGCTGTTGGCCGAGGGTCGCCTGCCGGAGTCCTGGATCGCACCGGAGCACGTGCGCCAGTGGCGTTCACGACTGCATCTGCGCAAGGCGTTGGTCGATGAGCGCACCCAGTGGCTGCTCAGGATCCGGTCGGTGCTCTATCACCACGGGATCAGCGGCGGGGCGCCCGCGCGGATCGCCGCGGCCGGCGGCCGTCAGTTCCTCGACGGGCTCGATCTCCCGGCCGACGCACACGAGCGCGTCACCGTCGCGCTGTTCATGGTCTCAACCCTCGAGCAGCAGGTTCATCAGATCGAGCGCGAGCTGCGCAAGATCGCGCGTCGCCAGCCCGGCTGCCAAGCGTTGATGACCCAGTTCGGGGTCGGAGAGCTGATCGCCTTAACGTTCCTCGCCGAGCTCGGGGACGCCAGCCGCATGACCAGCTCGCGCAAGGCCGTGCGGTTCGCTGGCCTAGACATCGGCGTGCACCGCTCTGACCAGACCAGCCGGGTCGGGCATCTCACCCGGCAAGGCTCATCGCCGCTGCGCTGGGCGCTATATGAAGCCGCCCAATCAGCGACCCGCCGCCAAAGCCCCGACTACGCCCACTACCACGCGCTACGCGCCGACGGGATGACCCACACCCGCGCGTCGCTGACGATCGCCCGCAAGATCGCCCGGCGTAGCTACCACCTGCTCAACAACCTCGGACCCGACGCACTCGCGCCCGCCCCGACGACCACCTGACAAGCACACCGTTCCGTTCTCGCCCCACCATCAACGATGCGGACCTTCCGGCCAGCTCCCACAGCTTCTGCGGCGCCCACGACCTGTCGTGGCGGTCCTGACAGAGACCGAGCGGCCGGACACCCCGACGGGATGACCGATCAACCATCACGTCCCGAACCGCCACCACCGGCAGCTCGAGGACCCAGATAAGTCAGGGCACCCACGGAACCAGACCACACCGGAGGACTTGACAACCAAACACGTTCAGATAAGCGGCAGTGTTCGTCGTCGACGCGGTCGCGGGTGGCCGCGTGTCTCACCCGGCGAAGACGGCTGGTCCGCTGGGTGGCTTGGGGTAGCCGATCGTGACCGTCGCGCGACGGTTTTTGCGCGCGACCCGTCGCGGTGCGGTTGGTCGCGCCAGGCCCGTCCCGCCTTTTGCCGCGTGAGCCTGGATCCTCACTGATTACGCGCGTCGAGTCAGCGGAATGCCCTGTGCGAACCGGAAGAGTCCCTCGGGGTCATACCTGCGCTTGGCGGCGACAAGACGCTTGAAATTCGTGGCGTAGTAGGCACGCTGCCAGTCGCCGAGCGCCGGATCGATGAAGTTCTGGTAAGCCTGACCATTGGAGTACCGACCTAGCGCGTCGCTGAGATGATCGAGCCAGCGCAGGTTCGATGCCACCCTTGAAGGCGTGTCCTTCTGACTCCAAGACGCCCCAACTACGACCAGCCACGAAGCGTCGCGATGAACGAACGCCGTGGCGGCTGGGTTTACGCGATTCATCGCGCCGCCCCAGGCGAACATCGCCAGGCCGACCGCGCTGCGGTTCGAGCTGCCGGGCCAGCGGCGTAGATGCGTGATCGCCGTAGCGACGAACTCTCCAATCGGCGGTAGTGGCAGCGCGGGCAGATAGGCCGATTTTTCGGTGAAGCGTCCCACCGGGACTTCGTCCTCGAGGAACTTCACCGCGCCGACGTAGGACTCCGGCCGGATCGTGAGCTTGAGCGGCCGCGCCGCTTTGATCACCGGGGCCAGAAGGGCGGCGAGCTCCGACGCCGGGCCCCAGTGCTGGCCGAGCACTCGGGCTGTGAGACGTACATTCGGCGGACTGCCGGTCAGGTCGATGCCGATCCGGCACGAGAAACCGTCGGGGGCGCGCGCGACCGCCTGTTGCACAGCCTCGAAGGCGGCGACCGCGTCTGATTCCTTCCAGGTAATCGAATAGACCGAGAATGTGGGTGCCGGGTGACTGCGCATGATGAATGCCGTGTTGATGCCGAAGTTCCCGCCTCCGCCCCCGCGGCAGGCCCAAAACAGTTCGGGTTCAGACGTTGCCGAGGCGGTTCGGACCTCGCCGTCGGCGGTCACCACCTCGGTCGAGAGTAGGTTGTCGCTGGCGGTGCCGATTTTGCGGGAGTTGAACCCGAACCCTCCACCGAGCAGGAACCCGCCCACGCCGACGGTGGGACACCGGCCGTAGGGAATCACCACGCCCCGGGGTGGCAGCGCGGCGTAGATATCAAGGTTTCGCGCGCCCGGTTGGATGCGCACACGACCTGAGCTGTCAACGGAGATTCTCTTCATCCGCTCGAGACTGATCACGAGGCCGCTGCCGGTCGAGTAGCCAGCGTAGCTGTGTCCGCCGCTACGAGGAATCGGGCGGATGCCGGTGTGTCGGGCGAAGTCCAGCGCTGCCTGAACGTCGGCCGTATCGGCCGCGAGCACGACCCCAAGCGGGCGCTCCCCCGCGTAACGCTTGTCATAGGGCGGCGCGACCCTGTCGTAACTGGCGTCCGACGGCAGCACGAGTTCCCCGCGTAGGGATCGAGCCAACATTCGCCATTGCCGCTGGGAGGGGCCGGCGCCGCGGCTGCGCGAGGCAAGGGCGGGGGCTGCGCCGTCCAGAAGAACCGCGAGTCCGGCCACAGACGCGGCCCGACCCGACGCAATCAGAAACGACCGCCGGTCGGTCTGGAGATATTGCCCGGGCGAATCGACGCGATATCTCGGAGCTGTCTCCTCGCCAGCCACGGGCTCCCGGGTCTCCACCGAGCGAGATTGTGACAGATGGCGCTTGTCAAGCTGCGTAGGCATCGCAGGTTCAATAACGTCGCGCGCCACCGCGATGGACGCGTATGGCGGGATCAGGAGCGGACGTGGCATCGCATCACCCAGCGCCACTTGGCGATCCTACGGTCCCGGGTGAAGCCGAGTTCCTCGAACAGGTTTTCCGGACCGGTGTGTAAATACGCGCCTCGTTGCGGCTTCCGGCCCTCAACCTGTTCAGGGTAGGCCTCTACGAGTCCGCCACCGGCCGCCTTGATCGCCGAAAGGGCCCCGCTCACGGCTGCTCTGGCGACCCCGTTGCGACGATGACCCTTCCCCGTGAAGATGCAGCCGATCCGCCAGTCCGGTAGCTCGATGAGCTGCTTGTCGTACGCGTTGGCGTTATTGATCGTCGGAAGCTCGGCCGGGGTACCGTATTGACACCAACCCACACAGTCTTTGCCGTCATAGACAAGGACTTGGTGAACCGTTGCCTGTCGCACATGGCTGTGTTTGTTCTCGCGGTTATGCCGTGCGCTGGTTCTGTCGAGCCCTTCGGGGTGAAAGCCCATGCACCAGCAGCCACCCCACACGCCATTGTTCGCCTGCACAAGGGCGACGAAGTCCTCCCAGGTCTCTCGAGTGAGCAGAGCGGTCGTGTAGGACCGCTCCGTCGTCTCCTCGAGCATGAACCGCATCCTCGCACAGCCAATCAATCGTCGCCATCGCTCCTTCGGGACCTCGCGTCCCGGTAGCGGAACGGCCACGGGGACCGAGCGCGGGCGTAGGTCTCGGGGTTCGATGGTGACGTGGTGGCCGAGCGCTTCGAGCTGTCTGATGAGGCGTTTGGTGACGCGGTCGGGGTTCTGGCGGGTGAAGGAGTCGGGGCCGGGGTCGCGGTAGAGCTCGCCGTTGCTGAGCATATGCCAGTCCACGCCCCGCGAGAGCGACACGCGATGCACGGGACTGGGCGCCGATCGTCCCCAGGCCACGCGGCGTCAGTTTGGGTTGACAAACGGCGGTTGTCAGTCTAGACTGACGGCCATGAACCCCGAAGACATCGCCTCCGCGATCGCGTCCAACGACCCGGCGCTGGGGCTCCGCGCCTCGTTGGCGCTCCATCGCCTGGCTGAGCGGGTCGAAGCGAACCACGTCGCGGCCGCCCGGGAAAAGGGCTGGTCGTGGCAGCAGATCGGAGACGCCTTAGGCGTCACCCGCCAATCCGTGCACACCAAATACAACAAGGAGTCATCATGACCACCGAACCCGTCGCGCCCGAGAAGCTTCACGCCTGGGCCATCTATCTGCAGGCCAGTGAGGAGGCTCGTCGCCGCGGGGATCGCCGAACTGGCACCGATCACCTCCTGCTCGCCTTGCTGGAGGCTCCCTCGATCGAAGCCGTGCTGGGCGTGAACCTGCAGCAGGCTCGCCAGGCCCATGAGTCGCTCGATCACGAAGCCCTGGGAGCCCTGGGCCTGGGGTCCGGCACCGACGCTCCCGCGCTGGCGATGCGCGCCGTGCCAAAGCAGCCGAGGATCAGAGACGTCGCGAAAAAAGATCGCTTCCGCATGACCCCCGCAGCAAAGAAAGTGCTGGAGGAAGCCTACAAGCCCAAGGGTCATCGGAAGCTCCAGGTCACCGGCCCCGAGGTGCTGGCCCAGATCCTCGCTCTCCAACCACCAGATCCCGCGGCAGTGCTGCTGGGCGCTCTCGGCGTGAACACCTCAGACGCGCTGCACGAGCTCGCACCCGCGCTCGCTGAACCTGACCAGACAGAGGGCCGCAAGTGACAGCGGTCGTCAAAGCCGAGTCGCTGACCAAGCGCTTCGGTGAGGTCTCCGCGGTCACAGACCTGTCATTCGCGTTGGAAGCGGGGACGATCACGGGCTTCCTTGGACCAAACGGGGCCGGTAAGACGACGACGCTTCGGATGGTCCTGGGCCTGGCGACGCCGACGAGCGGGCGGGCGCTCGTGTTCGACGGCCCATACGCCGAGCTTGAGCATCCTGCACTGCGGATCGGCGCTGTGTTGGAGGCGACCGATTTTCACCCCGGTCGCTCAGGCCGCGACCACCTGCGGATGCTTGGACGCGCTGTTGATGTTCCTGACTCGCGCGTCGATGAGGTGCTGAGCTTGGTGGAGCTCACCGAGGTGGCCCACCGGCGCGTGAAGGGGTACTCGCTGGGGATGCGCCAGCGACTCGGACTCGCGGCGGCACTGCTTGGCGACCCGGAGTTGCTGATCCTCGATGAGCCGGCCAACGGACTTGACCCGGAAGGCGTGCGCTGGCTACGTGACTTCCTGCGTCGACTGGCGTCGGAGGGTCGTACGGTGCTCGTTTCGAGCCACGTCCTCGCGGAGGTGGCGCAAACCGTTGACCAGGTGCTGATTATCAGTCGCGGACGGCTGGTGATCGAGTCCCCGCTGGCAGAGCTGACCGCACGCGCTGGCGGCGCAGTCCGTGTCCGCAGTACCGATCTACAGCGACTCGCCGTCGCGCTGCGGGACGAGGATCTGCAGATCACGAGCAGCGCCGGACCAGGCACTTCTCGTTCATGGCGCTTCGAGTGAGCGGGTGGGCGAGATCGCGTTCGCGGCTGGCATCCCGGTTCACGAACTGGTGGCCGACGGTGGTTCGCTGGAGGAGATCTTCCTCGAACTGACGACCGAGGCGCCGGCATGATCGCGCAAATCAGGGCGGAGCTCTTGAAGATCCGCTCAACCCGCACAACGGTCGGGCTGATCCTCGGGATGGTCGTACTGATCCTGCTCTTCACGCTGCTCACCGGGTTGCTCACCCACCCAAGCGGACTAGCGAGCAAAGAGGACCAGCGTCAGCTGCTGAGCCTGAGCAGTCTCGCAGGCGTGTTCTCCGCACTTGCTGGGGTGTTGCTTGTGACCAGCGAGTACCGCTACGGCACGATCCGTCCGACGTTCTTATTCAACCCCGCGCGCTCACACGTCCTCACCGCCAAGGTCGTCGTCGGCGCGCTTGCCGGGCTCGCATTCGGGATCCTCGGCGAGGCGATCGGCTACGCAATCCTCGACGGGCGGGGCATCACGATCGTGCTCACCAGCAGCGACGTCCTGCTACTCACCCTTGGGGGGCTCGCCGGCGTCGCGCTGTGGGGCGCGATCGGCGTCGGGGTCGGCGCGATCATCCACAACCAAGTCGGCGCAGTCATCACCCTGCTCGCCTGGGGGCTAGTCGTCGACAACCTCCTATTCGGCCTCGTTCCCTCCGTCGGACGGTTCGTGCCCACACGCGCGGCAGACGCGCTGATGGGTCTCAACGTTCACCACCTGCTCTCACCAGGCGCAGGCGCCGCCGCCCTGATCGCCTGGACCGCCGTACTCGCCGTCATAGGCTTAGCCCTCAGCACCCGACGCGACATCGACTGACGCCAAACGTGGCGCACCCGTACGATGGACGCCTGAGCGACCGATCGGGCGCCTCTTGATCGCCCGTCTCCCGCGAAATCGCGCTCCGATGCCACTCAAAAGGGCGTGCATGGCGTCGGATGTTTGCTGGCCGGCCTGGGACTTGACCCGAGCGGTCATGCGCCGCGGAGAACGACGAACCACAATCTGTCGGCGACGGCAATGATCGACTCGGCGACGGCGAGGTACCGGCGATAAATGTCCTGGGCGGCGAACGCAGCCCGAAGATCTTCGAGCTTGATCACCTCCGCCATCGCGGTGCGGTAATCGTGTTCGACGCGGCGTACGGTGTCGCTGGCCAGGTCCGCCTGTCGGCCCGCTTCGTCGGGGGCCTTTCGCAGCAACCCGAAGCCCGTCACCAACGCACGGACGCCCTCGGCAAGTCTGTCTCCCATCTTTGCGGCGTGAGCATCAGGCGTCCAGCCGAGGACCTCGGACTCGCGCAGAGTGTTCCTGGCCACGGTGAGGGTCCGGTCGATCCGTTCCGAGAGCACATAGATGTCTTCCTGATCTAACGGTGTCGACAGGGCCGCCTGCAGCGCTGCCAGCAGTTCGCGGCGAGCCTGGTAGGCCTGGTGGTCGGCGGCACGGATGGCCGCGGCCGCCTCATGTCCTTCGCCGCGGGACCATGCCTTGAACGCGTCGAAGCCGACCACCGTGAGCTCACCTTGGGCAATGAGCAACGCGAGCACGTCTGTGCCGTGTGGCAGCAGTACTCGCCACCACCGGTGCCGCGTTGGTTCGGGTTTCGAACCACGACTCGGATCAGGGGACGTCTCAGTCAATGAACTGCTCCAAGGATTCGCCCGAGTTCGACCAGGCCGGCACCGAGGGCGGCGCAGGCGGGCGCCGTGATGACCCAAGCGGTGAGAACCGATCGGACCGTAGGCCAGTGGACGTGGCGTCGCCGGCGAGCAGCGCCTACGCCGACCATTCCCGACGCGACCACCGTCGAGGTACTCACGGGCGCGCCGAGCGTCCCGGCGCCGAGGATCACGACTGCCGATGCAGTCTGCGCGGCCAGGCCGTCCAGCAGTCCGCCGCGGTAAAAGCGGGAGGAGACGGTCTGGACGATCCGCCGGCCGCCGGCCGCGGTACCCGTCGCGAGCACGAACGCGACGAGAGCGATGACCCAAAACGGGACGACGAAGGTTCGGATGGTTCCAGCGGCGACGAGCAATGCTGTGACGAGACCCATCGCCTTCTGCCCATCGTTTGACCCGTCCGCCAACCCAACCACCCCTGCTGTCAGCCAGATCATCGCCCGCAGCCAACGGGCGACATCACGCGAGGCACGAGGAAGGGTTCGGCCAAGCCAGCGACGCAGCCCGGCAGCGACAAAGCCGCCGAGCACCGGCGAGAGAAAAATCGCCAGCAGGCTGCCGATCACCCCATAGGGGCGCACCCCGTGCAGGCCGCCCCAGCCCACCGCTCGCCATCCCCGTTCGACCAGGGCCGCGCCGACCAGTCCGCCGACCAGCGCGATGCTCGCACTCGTCGGGACGCCGCGGCGGGTCAGCGCAAAGGTGAACGCCAGGGCCGCCACGCCGCCCGCCAGGTAAGTGCCGGGCAGCTGCGCCGGCGAAACACGCACCAGACTCATCATCGTCCGGGCAACCGCCTCGCCGGCCACCAGGCCACCCACTGCTGTCGCGGCGAATGAGAATGCCATCGCACGGCGGTACGAAGCCGTTCGCGAGGCGATCAGTACCGCGCTGGCGTTCGGAGCGTCCGAAACGCCGAGCATGAACGCGAAGCCGACCACAACGACCAGCGCAGCGACACCAGCGAAGCTCAAGCCACTCGATTCAACGCACGAGATCCTACGCGCCCGAGCCGGCCACGCCGAGGATCAGACTCGATGTCGACAGAATGCCGTCGTTGGCACCGAGCCCCGGGCGTGTTCGGGGATGCAGAGTGCGCCGCCGGGTTTGGGCGGTATCCGTGGTTTTCCGCTGGACAACTGTGGGTCTGATCGGTTGGCGCGCTACGAGCTCTGGGCGAGAGTGGCGAGCACACCAACCCGAAACGAGGTTCGCCATGTTCACCCACATTCTGTGCGCGACCGACGTCTCCGAAGACAGCGATCGTGCGCTTGACTACGCACGGCGGATCGCGATCGAGGACGGCGCCGAGTTGCATATTGTCCACGTCGTCGAGAAGCTCGCCGCCGGCCGCGCCGCCGGTCAGAACGCCCGCGTCGACGAACAGGAGTGCTACGACACGCTCCGACACCAGTCGTCTGAGATGTCCGAGAGCGGGATCAAGACGACGCTGCATATGCCGTTTGCGAACGTCGGTGCCGTCGCTGACTGCGTGTCCCGGATCGCGTCTGACAACGACGTGGACCTGATCATCGTCGGCACGCGCGGGCGTTCGGCGCTGGTTGGCGCCGTCTTGGGCAGCGTCACCCAAAGCTTGCTGCATGTGTCGCCGTGCCCGGTGCTGGCCGTCCCGCATCCTCGGGGCACACGCGAGAAGTCGGCCCCCGAGGCGCTGGCAGCGACGAGTTGAAAGGAGCGTGGGCGATGAACGACGCCGCCGAGCCGAGGCGGCGGCTCGTTGAGCTGACGCGCGACGAGTGCCTGCAGCTGCTGCGAGCCGAGCACATCGGGCGCGTGATCGTCGTCACGCCGACGCTGCGACCGCTGGTCCGGCCGGTCGACTATGTGTTCGACGATCGGTCGCAAGCGGTGGTATTCCGGTCACGACGCGGATCGAAGCTCTACGCGCTCAGGCACGCCGAGCGAGGCTGCTTTGAGATCGACGGCGCCGGCGACGAGCCGGGGACGGCTTGGAGCGTGATCATCACCGGCGTCGTTGAGACCGTCACTCAGACCAACGAGATCGAACGGCTCGCGCGGCTCGGGCTCGACACCCGGGTGACGGGTGAATCGGGAGCGTGGCTGCGGATCCGCATGAACGTCGTGTCGGGCCGCCGGCTGGACTGAGGTTCGCGCCGATCATCGGCCGCGCAAGCGTCACTGCGTTGACGCGTACCCGGTCAGTCCAGCAAGCCGTGGTCGCGAGCGTAGGCGACCAGGTCGACGCGACTTCGGAGCTGCACCTTCTGATGGATGTGCGCCCGGTGAGACTCGACCGTACGCACGCTGAGCGTCAATGAGCTGGCGATTTCGGCGTTGGTGTGACCCAGGGCGATCAGCCGCAGCACCTCGAGCTCACGCGGCGAGAGACCGTCGGGTCGGCGGTCGCCCTCGGGCGGCGCGGCGGCCAATTTTGCGCCCAGCTGCGGGTTGATATAGGACCGGCCCTCGGACGCCTGAGACACGGCCGCGAGCAGCTCGGAGTCTGCGGCATCCTTGAGCACATATCCGAGCGCGCCGGCACGCAGCGCCGCGCGAGCAAACCCGGGATCGCTCTGCATCGTCAGCACGACGATCTGCGTCTCCGGAGCTCGCTGGCGCAGGCCCGGGATCGCGTCCAGGCTCGACTCACCGCCCATGTTGAGGTCGAGCACGAGCACTCGCGGTTCGAGCCGCTGCACCGCGGCGATCGCATCGGCGAGTGAGCCTGCCTCAGCGCTGACCACAAACCGCGGCTCTGACTCCAGCAACATCCGCAGACCCGCGCGAACGACCTGGTGATCATCGGCGACGACGAGCGTGATCGGGTCGGTGGGTCCGTTCATTTGCGCAGGGAAGTCGTCCGTCAGGTCCGTCTTATGAGTGCACGGTAGAGCCGACGACCGGCGGCTCGGCCTGCCGGCGCTTGACGGCGAAGCGGGCGGTCACGGTCGTCCCAGCGCCAGGCGCAGAGTCAATCTGCAGCGAGCCATCGAGCAGCTCAGCGCGTTCGCGCATGCCGAGCACGCCGAAGCCGGCGGTCGCGCCCGTCGGGTCAAACCCCGATCCGTCGTCGCGGATGCGCAGATCCACGGACTCCTGATCATCTCGGACCTCGACCACGGCGCGTGACGCGGAACCGTGCTTGACGGCGTTGGTCAGCGCCTCCTGCACGATCCGGTAGACTGCCGTTTCGAGCTCGGGCGTCAGTCGTTGGGCGGCGCGGCCATGCTCGGACGCCAGCTCGACGTCAGCGTCGACCTCGAGACCGGTGGTTCGGAGCCGGTCGACGAGCGCCAACAGCGCCGGCTCAAGCCCGAGCTGGTCCAGCGCCGCGGGCCGCAGCTCGGTGATCAACGAACGCAGAGTCGCTATGTCGGACTCGAGCTGGGACAGCGCTCGGCCGATCACCGCCTGCATTGCCTCGGCGTTCCCGCTACGTGCGGCCACCGACAGCATCAACCGCAGGTTTCCCAACGCTTGCAGCGTCTCGTCGTGCAACTCTCGCGCCCACCGTGCTCGTTCGGCTTCGGCGGCCGCCAGTCGCTGGCGCCGCCGCTCGTCAGCCGCGGACTGAGCCGTCGCGACCGCGGTCGCGGCACTGACGGCGAACGCCTCCAGCAGTCGCTGGTGCTCGGGGCTGAACCCCGCGCCGTCGAGGCTGTCGATCGCGACCAGCACCCCGTATGACTGCTCGCGGAACACGAGCGGCACGATCAGCCCGTCGCGTGCGACCAAGCCAAGACGCCCGAGCCCGTGGCGCTGAAACCGCGCGCGGTTCGCATCGTCGGTGAGCCGCTGCGAGGCGCCGGATCGCAACGCGACGTGCGCGACGGTATCCGCGAGCGGTACGCGCTGACCGATCAGATCGGCCGGCAGCTCGCCCGCGCCCGCGGCGAGCTCGAGCTCGTCGCCACGCTGCAGCTCGATCACGAGCACACGCGCGGACACGAGCGCCCGCCCACGCTTGGCGACAAGCTCAAGGATCGCGGTCAGGTCGGTCTGACCGCCCAGCGCCCGCGCGATCTGCAGAGTTGCGTCAAGCGCGTCGACGGTCCGCTGCAACTCGATCCGCTCGGTCTCAGAGCCGGAGAAGCGACGCGCGTGATCGATCGCGACAGCGGCGAGCCCAGCCAGCAGCATCGCCGCCTGTTCATCCTCGACATCGAACGGTTCACCGCCCGCCTTCTCGGTCAGATAGAGGTCCCCGTACGGCAGGCCGCCGATCACGATCGGCACTCCGAGGAACGTGCGCATCGGCGGATGGCCGACCGGGAAGCCGTAGGAGTGCGGATGACTGCCGACGTCGTCGATCCGCAGCGGTTCCGGCCGGCGGATCAGCTCTCCGAGCACCCCCCGTCCGGTCGGAAGCGACCCGATCCGACTCCGGGTCGGTTCATCGATCCCAGCCGTCAGGAAGCGGGAAAGGCGCTCGCGAGATTCGTCGAGCACGCCCAGCGCCGCGTATTGCGCGCCGGTCAGCTCACGGGCAGCGTCGAGCACGCGGTCGAGCACGATCTCGACATCGAGCTGCTCCAGCACGCTGCGAGCGACGGTGAGGAGCCGCCGCGATCCCTGATCCATGTCCCTCCCGTTCGGGCGGCTCTCGATGCCACGATACCGCTCGCTCAACCGGTCCGCGGGCGCTCAGGCGCGTGCGTCACATCAGATCGCGCTCGCGCGCGTAGGCGACCAACTCGGCACGAGTCGAGGTCCTCGTCTTCTGCTGGATGCTCGACCGATGCGACTCGACCGTGCGGACGCTCAGATACAACCGTGCGGCGCTCTCGGCATTGGTGTGACCCAGGGCCGCCAGTCGCAGCACCTCGAGCTCACGGTCGGTGAGCCCATCGGGCGCGCCAGCCGGCGCGTCGGGCTCCGCGGCGATCGCCGCACCGAGCTGCGGGTTGAGATAACGCCGCCCAGCAGCCGCGGCGCGGACCGCCTGCACCAGCTCGGTGTCCGCGGCCTCCTTGAGGACGAAGCCCAGCGCCCCCGCGCGCAGGACCGCACGCGCGAACTGCGGCTCTGACTCCATCGTCAGCACCACCACCGCCGTTCCCGGTGACGCCTCGAGCATCCCCGGGATCGCCTCCAGACTCGAACCGCCCGGCATGCTGAGGTCGAGCACCAGCACCGACGGCTTATAGGCAAGCACCCGCCGGGACGCCTGCTCGACGTCGGCCGCCTCGGCGACGACCTCGATTCCAGCCTCGGCGGCCAAGAGCAGGCGCAGGCCGCTGCGCACGATCGTGTGGTCGTCGGCCAGCACGATCGTCACAGGGATCTCAGGCGTCGGGGGATGCGGTTCGATGATCGCCACGCTATCGCGCACGCCGACCCTGATGGTTCACGATCGGGTCTCACTACGAAGCGGCGGATCCGCGGAGGGTCCGTATCCGAGCGTCAAGCTCGGCGCCGAGACGCGGCGCGCGTCAAGACCGTCGTGCTGACCGCGGGTGAGGATCTGGGGATGGCCCGTCAAGCTCGGCCGCTGCTGCGCGAGTGACCGACGGCAGAATGACCAGCGGGCAACGTGTCCGCGCTGCCAGTCGGCGCGCGGTGCTGCCGTTGATCAAGCGCCCGAGTCGTCCTTGTCCGCGCGTGCCGACGATCAGCAGATCGACCTCGTCAGACAGGTCGGCCAGCACGTCGACCGCGTCGCCGTGAAGGACCCTGCCGTGCACGCCGCGAGTGGCGTTCAGCTGTGCCTGCCTGCTGTCCGCCAATCGATCCGCGGCGGGCGACCAGTCGGGGAGCACGAGCTCCCGGTAGGAGAGATTCTCCGGACCGATCACCGACACCGCCTCAATCGCGGCGTGGTGATAGGACGACAGCCCGCGAGCAACGTCCAGCGCGCGGGCGCTCTGCGGCGACCCGTCGTCGCCGACCGCGATCGTCGTCCAGGCGCCGGGACGGTCGCGGTACCCCGACGGCGCGACCGCGATCGCGCACGGCGAGCCGTCGACCGTGGCGATCGCGTCGTCGCCGAGCAGCAGCCGCAGCAGATGGTTGCGGTGCGAGGCGCCGACCACGACCAGGTCGCTGCCCTCGCGAAGCGCCCGCACATGCAGTGCCCGTGCCGGCGAGCGGTCACAGCCAGTGGCGAGCTGCGCGGCGATCCCGGTCTCGCTGCGCTCACGCTCCAGCAACTCCTCGGCGTAGCGGCAAGACGCCGCCAGCCAGATCGCGGCGCCGCGTACCAGCGCCGGCCGCGAGACGACGTTCATCAGCAGGTAGCGAGCTCGCTCGCCGCCGAGCTGGCGGGCGAGCGCGATCGCGTCCCGACCGCCACCACCACCGTCAACACCGACCAGCACGTTCTCGAACATCAGCAGCTCCAGATCGAAGGGAGCCCAATGCTAAGCCCGCCGACGACCCGTTCCGTCGGTAGCGAGCCGCATCGTGACCGCGGATCGACCAAGTCCTAGCGCCTCGATCCGTAGAACGCCGCGAACGCTCGCGCCGCACCCCTGATGGTTCGCGATCGATCCGACCGTACGGTTGCTCGGGTCAATCGATGCATCGGAAATAGGAGGCATGCAATGTCGTCCACGCTCATCTGCTACGACGGGTCCCCGAGCTCGAGCCGAGCGCTCGAGGTTGCCCACCGCTCGCTCGGCCGACAGCGCAAGATCCTGCTGGACGTCTGGACCGCCCCCGAGCGCGTCCACGCTGATTCGTTCGGCTTTGATCAACACGACGGCGGGCCGTCATACGACCGCCTCTGCGAGCTGTTGGAGCGACAGACCCGGGAGATTCTCGACGACGGCGCCCAACGGGCGGTTGCGCTCGGGATCGAGGTGCAGACGCGCGCGGAGCGCTCCCGCTCCTCCGTCTGGCAGACGATCCTCGATGTCGCCGACGAGCTCGACAGTGACCTGATCCTCGCGGGCACACGCGGAGCGACCGCTGTCGAAACAGGGCTGCTGGGCAGTGTCTCGAACGCGCTCGTGCGCCATAGCCGACGGCCGGTGCTGATCGTCCCGGGCGCCGACTGGGCTCCACGAGCACTCGCCGTCAGCGGTGTTGAGACCGATCGCGTGCTGTGAGCGTGCCCGGTGGCGAAGCTGTTCACCACGATCCTGTGGGCAAGCGACGGCCGAGCGGATGACCATCAGGTCGTCCACTACATCGGCGAGCTGTGCGACCACTACTGCTGCGAGCTGCGGATCGTCCACGTCGTGCAGACGATCCTGCCCGAGCCGATGCCCCAGTTCGAGCTCCACGAGGGCGAGGAGCGCGCGATCGCCTGGCTCAAGGCCCGAACCCGTGCGCTGCGCCTACAAGGGGTCGATGCGTCACTGCATGTGACCCGTGGCGTCGTGGGCTCGCCGGCACCTGCGATCGTTCAGGTCGCGGAGGCCGTCGACGCGGACCTGATCGTCCTTCACGCCCACGCGCCGCGGCCGATCGGTTCGATCGGCACCGCCGCCAGGTTGCTGGCGACCTCTGCCTGTCCGCTGCTGGTGCTCGGCGGCGAGCCCAAGCCGCCCCAGGGTCCGCGAGACACGGACGGCCTGTGGACCGCCGTGCCCCGGATCGCCGCTAGCCGTTCGGTGGCATCGCTACGAGACGGCGGGTGAGGGGCATGTCTCGCACACGCAGAGCGGGACGCGCGAGCCCGCGCACCACGTACACACCAAACGAATCGAGGAACAAATGGTCGATCGAGATGCACATGACAGCGCTGCAGCACGCAGCGGCCGCTTTGAAGTCCTGATCGCCGGCGGCGGCGTCGCCGGCCTGGAGGCCGCGTTCGCGCTGCAACACCTCGCCTCCGACCGCGTTCGCGTCCGGGTCGTCTCAGTCGGGAGGGACTTCGTGTACCGGCCGCTGGCGATCGGCGAGCCGTTCAACCGCAGCCACGCGGCGCACATGCCGCTGCGCGACCTCGTGCAGGATGCCGGGGCCGAGCTGATCTCCGACGCGCTGGTCCACGTCGACGTCGCCGCGCGGCGTGCGAAGCTGGCGTCCGGCGCGGAGCTGGACTACGACGCGCTGCTGGTGGCGACGGGCGCGATCATCGACCCGGTCCACGAGCACGTCACCGGGATCGACGATGCCCGCATGGATCAGCTGCTGCACGGTCTCGTCCAGGACATCGAGGAGGGCTACCTGCACCGCCTAGCGGTGATCATCCCAGCACCGCCGCCGTGGCCGTTGCCCGCCTATGAGCTGGCGCTGATGGCCTCCGAGCGCGCCTGGGACATGCAGGTCGACCTGGAGATCACGCTCGTCACGCCCGAGCGCGCGCCGCTGGACCTGTTCGGCCCGGTGGCGAGCCGCGCGCTGACGACCCTGCTCGGCGAGCGACGGATAGAGGTGATCACCTCGGCCTGGTGCGAGGTGCCTCGCAGCCGGTCGGTGCTCATCCACCCGGGCGGCGGGGAGCTGCAGTTTGACCGGATCGTGGCGCTGCCGGCGCTGCGCGGCCCCGACCTCGGCGGCCTGCCTCGAGACGGCGGTGGGTTCCTGCCCGTCGACGAGTACGGCCATGTGCGCGGCGTCGACCGCGTGTGGGCCGCCGGCGACTGCACCGACGTGCCGATCAAGCAGGGAGGCGTGAGCGCGGAGCTTGCCGATGTCGCGTCCGAATCGATCGCAGCGATGGCCGGCGTCCAGTTGCACGAGCGGACGTTCGTCCCGACGGTCGAGGGCGTGCTGATGACGGGCGGCACCGCGCGATACCTGCGCGCGCGGCCTGCGTGTCCCGGCGACCCGGGCGAGTCGGTGTTCGAGCCAGTGTCCCGCGGCTCAGAGCCGCCGAAGATCCGGGCGCGTTATCTCGGGTCACACGTGCTGCAGGGACGCGACGCGGCGCTCGCTCTGCACGCCTGACCGCCGGGCGTGATGGATCCCGGCCCGCAAAGCGAGCCGGCCCGCTCAGAGGGTCCACCGATGCGCGAGGTGGGACGCGAGGCGCGGGGTGACGATCGGGTCCGGGGCGATCGACACCGCCTCGCCCGCGCCGGCGAGCGCGGCGATCGTCACCGGCACGCTCTCGGCGAGCGCCTGCAGGTCATATCCACCCTCGAGCACCGCCCCGACCGGCGCGTGCAGCGCGTCGGCCATCTCCCGGATGTGGCACGCCATCTGCGCGAAGGAGTCGCTCTGCAACCGGCATCCGCCCACCGGATCGCGTTCGTGCGCATCAAATCCCGCCGAGATCAGCACCAGCTCTGGGTTGAACTCCAGGCCGATCGGCACGATCAGGTGCTCGATCAGCGACAGCCAGATCTCTTCATCGGAGCCGGCGGGCACCGGGAGGTTGATCGTGAATCCGCGGCCGCGGCCTGACCCCGTGTCCGTGAGCGCCCCGGTGCCGGGGAACAGCCCCTGCTGGTGGATGCCCGCGACCAGCACGTCGGGGCGCTGACGGAAGATCTCGGCGGTCCCGTTGCCGTGATGCACATCCCAGTCGACGATCATCACCCGTTCCAGTCCGAGCTCGGAGATCGCCAGCTGGGCGCCGATCGCGACGTTGTTGAATAGGCAGAACCCCATCGCTCGGTCACGGTCGGCGTGATGGCCCGAGGGCCGGACCGCGCAGAAGCCAGCAGGAGCCCGGCCGGTCACCAGCTCTCTGACCATGCGGCAGGCCCCCCCTGCCGCATGCGCCGCCGCCCGGAACGACGATTCGCCGACGAACGTGTCCTGGTCGATCCTGCCGCCCCCCGCTGTGCACAGCTCACGAATCGACTCGATGTGGCCGAGGTCGTGGACGAGTTCGAGCTCGGCGGTGGTGGCGGCAGGCGCCAGGCAGCGTTGGAGATCGAGGTTCGCACCGGCAACCGCAGTTTCGATCGCGACCAGTCGGGCGGGGTCGTCCGGGTGATCGGGCGACAGTGCGCTCGGGTCATGCGCTTCACAAGAGGGGTGGTGCAGGTAGATCATCAGCGGTCGACCCAAGCCAATCACGACCAGCCAAGGCGCGCATCGACGGCCGTCCCGGTCGAGAGCGCGGCCGGCTACGGATGGCCGCGGCGCCGAACGTCGAACGGGCGCCCGGGTTGCGGTCCGGGCACCCGGATGCATCCGTCTTGAGATCGCCGGCGCCGATGGCGTCCAAGACGACCCCCAGCGGCCCTTGATGGCGCTCCGAGGAGATGGCAGCTGCTGGCGGGCCTATGATCGTTTGTCGTCCGCTTCATCCGCCTGACGTTCGACGCCCCTACCTGACCTGCCCCTTGCTTGGGTTGAGCACTGGGTGTCTGGCGTGGGATTGAGATGAGAGGCGACGCGGGGTGGACGGTCCGAGGTTGGGATTTCGTGGACGCGAGGGTGAGGTCGCGGCCTGGGAGGCGGGGTGGCTTAGTGGCGCAGAGTACGCGGCTGAGGCGCCCGGGTGGAGCGAACGTGAGCGCTCCGAGGCTCATACGTCAACAGTGCTGCTCAACCCTTGGGGATTGCGGCGTTCGGCGGTACCGTTGGGACGCAGACGTCGAAGTCTCGATCCAAGCGCTGCACGACAGGAGAGCGGGAGACGATGCGAAACCGCGTCACGCTGGTCGCCATGGTGCTCACGCTGACCGCCGCGATGTTCGCAACGCAGGCAGTCGCGTCCTCGAGCGGACTTCCGAAGCTGATCACTTCCGGGTGGTCGGGGATCAGGCCGACGACGATCGACTTCAGCGGTGACGGCGGCAACATCGTCACGCGCATCCATTGGAGCAGCTGGACCCAAACCGGCGCGGTTGGCACCGGGACCAGCGACATCCAGGGTTGCGTTCCCAACTGCGCGCAGGGGACCGAGACACCGGTCTCGACCAAGATCACCTTCTCAAAGCCCGTCACCGGCCATTTCACGAAGGTGATCGAGGTACGGGACGGGATCACGCTCGTCGCGCGTTACGGGCGACCCGCGTGGCCGGGCAGCGCCCGCTGATCAGCGTCCGTCAGAATTTCGTGGTCGCGAACTCGTCGAAGCCGGTCCGGCGTGCAGGCGTGATCGCCGAGCGGTGCACGCGGTCGTCCGATGAGGCCCGACTCCACCGTCGGTTGCGTCGACCCTACGTCTTCGACGCGCGCGCAAGCTCGGCCGCGCGTTCGGCGATCCGCTCCTCGTCTGAGACCAGCCGCCACAAACTCGTCCGTCGCGGCCCTGAGCTGCGCACCTCACCCGATCGTTGAAGCCCATGTAGCCGCTCACGGACCTTGGCCTCGCTGACCCCGGTCCGGCGCGCCAGCGCCACGAGGCTGAGGCCATCCTGGGAATCCCGCAACAGATCCTCAACCTGGCCCGTCTCCAGCTCCCTGGATCGGATTCTCCGCGGCCGCTTCGGCGCTCGGGCAGCCGGCGAGGTTGGAGCCGCCGGCGGAACTTCGTTGGGCTTCGCCCGTCCCGCAGCCGGGGCCGACGAGGTCGTGCGTCGACGACGTACCTTGGCGGGCGGGGGCGGACCGACAGCCGGCCTCGACACCACAGCCGGCCTCGACACCGCGGGCCGACGCCGCGACGGTCGCATCCCGGTCAGAGCCCGGCGAGCCGCCTCCAGAGAAGCGATCTGCTGCCGGACCTCGATGAGCCGCTCATCAATCCCGTCGATGATCTCCTGGACGTCGAGCATCGCATTGATCGTAGAGGCCGCCTCCCCCGACTGCCAACGGTCCCCAAGCCAGCGCGCAGTCGTAGACCCCGGAGGCGACGCACGGTACCCTCCTGGAGTGCGCGAGCGCGACCTGCAGGTCCTCCACGAGATCCTCGACACCCGTGATGGGTTTGGTCATCGCGAGCACCTCGAGCTCGCGTGGAAGTACCTGAGTCTCTATCCGGTCGACGAGGCGGCCGAGGTCATGGTGGCCGCGATCCGGCGGGTCGCTGCACTCCACGGGGCCGACGACAAGTATCACGAGACGATCACACGCGCGTGGCTTCACTTCGTGGCGGTGCACATCCAACGCTGGGGCGCGGAGAGCTTCGACGCGTTCGTCGAACGCAATCCCGAGCTGCTTGACCGCAAGCTGATCGAGCACTTCTACTCGCGCGAGCGACTCTTCAGTGAGCCGGCGCGAGCGGCGTGGACGATTCCTGACGTGCGCCCGCTGCCCGCGCTCACGTAAGCGTCGGCTCTAAGGACACCGGAGCGCGGCTCGCGGTGGACGGTAGCCGGCGCTTGGATGCTCCTCCCGGACAGCGGCGAGGAAGGCGCCGATCAGTGGGTGAAGCGCGTGCGATTCGCTGCTGCCCACCTGAGGCTGGAACGCGGTCGCCACGAAGAAGGGGTGCTCGGGGAGCTCGATTGCCTCGGCGCCCGCATCCTCGGCGTGGGCGGAGATCACGACGCTTGCGGCCTGGAGAACCGTCTCGGCGTCTGGGCTCAATCCGTACCCGCACCAGTGAAATCCCGTGAACGGTGCGTCGCCACAGATCTGAGCAAAACGAGTGCCTGCCACCGGCACGACCAGTCGCCGTTCACCGTAGAGCGAGCACTGCAACGGGACGACGATCGGATCATCAGCATCAGCATCGTTTTCGGCGTGCACGGCGACCTTGACTCCGGCCATCGCTCGCGCGAGATGGACGCACGCGTATTGAAAGCCACCGCACGTTCCCAGGAACGGCGTGCCGGAGACGCGGCAGTGATCGATCGCCGCGTACGCGGCCGCGTCATCGCGATATGGCGTTCCCGGCAGCAGCCAGACACCATCCGCTGCGTCGAGCTCGCGTGCCTCCGCGCTGTCGCTCGCCGTCCAGGCGCACTGGACACCCTCGGGCATCAGCGCGAATGCCGCGTCAAGCTCACGATGGGTCAGGTGCGATGGATCGCGGTCACCAAGCGCGAGGATCTTCACGGCAGCCATCGTAGAACCACGGGAATCCAATACGCCTTCGCCGACGCACCGCCGGGAATCCCGATTTGGATGCCGGGCAAGAGCTCCGGCGCCGCCAGCTCGACGCGGTACCGGTTCCATCGAACGGCTCGCAGCCGGTCGACCTTCAGCAACCAGTCGCGATCGGCGCAGGAGCGCCACCGCACACAACGTAGAGGCAACCTGGGAGTAGCATCGACCCACGCATCGCCCCAACCCTCGGCGGGCTTTTCCGGCTTCAACGACTCGGCCGGCCGCGCGACATCTGTAGATCGGTGTCGCGATAGATATCGCCTCAGGAGCCCAAGCCGATGGAAGCGTTCAGAGTCGCGCTCGCCTCGCACACGCTCGCGCTGACTGAACGGATGGGTGTTGGCCATCGTCGGCGCGCCGGTGCTCATGCCGCGCAGGCGACGCGTCGTTGCCAACCCTCTTGGAGACCCGTGGGCGTCCGCGCGTGGGATCGGCCGACAGTCCCTCGACCGTGACGAGCGCCGGCCGGCCGGCGGCCAAACCACCGAGCGGGCACGGATCCGGACAACTGGGCACGGCGGACCTGACGGTGTCGACGGTCGCGAACATCGGACCCGGAATCGACTTCTACTTCGCCTTCGGTGTGATCGCCGTCACCGCGGGCGTCGCGGCCCCGTTGACGATTCTCGCCGCCGGAGTGGCCGTCGTCCTGCTGGCGTTCACCGTGGCCGAGTTCACCCGCTCTGAGCCGTCGGCGGGCAGCTTCATCACCTATGTGGAGACCGGACTTGGACCGCGGGCCGGCGTGATCGTGTCGCTCCTGGTGGCGGTTGGATACACCGTCGCGATCGCCGGCGTGTTCACCATGTCGGGCGGCATGGTGTCGCTGACCCTCGCCCACTACACGTCATGGCACCTTCCCTGGGAGCCGCTGACACTCGTGCTGACGATCGGGGCGATCTGGCTGACATTGCACGGCGTCAAGCTCTCAACCACCGCAGTCGGCCTGGCGGTGCTGGTCCAGGTCGGCGTCATGCTCGTCGTCTGCGCGATCGTTCTGGTGGACCGGCGAGCTCATCTCTCGAGCGTCCCGTTCTCGTGGTCACACCTCGCCGGGGGCCTGGGTGGGCTGTCCGCGGGCTTCCCTCTCGCCCTGTACATGTTCATCGGGTGGGAGAACGGCCCGGCACTCGCGGAGGAGGTCCGAGACCCGCGACGCACCGTACCGCGGGCGCTCTTCCTGTCGATCGCGATCGGCGCCTTCCTATTCGTGTTCTTCGCCTACGCGACGATCACCGGCTTCCACGACGACGTCTCGTCGATCGGTCGCTCATCAGTCCCGTTCCTGACGGTGGCCGACCGGTATCTCGGCGGCCCGGCGATCGTTGCCTGGATCGCCGGGATCATCTCCGTGCTCGCGACCCTGATCGCCGGCGCGAACTCCCAGGCGCGGATGCTGTTCGACGGCGGCCGGTCCGGCCTGCTCCCAGCCTGGCTCGGCCAAATCCGCCCGCCGGGCGACACGCCGCGCAACGCGCTCCTGGCGATGGCGGGCGTGGGGCTCGGGATCATCGCCGTCTGGTGGGCGCTGCACCTGGTCGGCGTCGACCGGGGATCGACGAACCCGGTCGGTCTCTACGCGGAATGCTCGACGATGGGCACGATCGTGATCCTGTTCGTCTACTTCCTGACCACGCTCGCCCTCCCCGCGTTTATGTGGCGCCGCCACCGAGACGCGTTCTCCGCCGTCCGCCACGTCGTCATCCCGTTGCTCGGAGCCCTCACGCTCGTGGTCCCGTTCGTCGAGCTCTGCAAGCCCGGACAGCCTGCGCCCTACGGCGAGTTCCCGTACATCGCACTGGCGATCGTGGCGCTCGCCGCTGTGATCGGGGGCATCACCGTTCACAGACGTCCAGCCACCGGCGCCGGCGAAGGCACCACACGCACCACGCGGTGATCTCGACGTCGAACGCCAGATCCGCGTCGGACCCGGTTGAATACTTCAAGCTTCCCGACAGTCGCACGGTCACCATGGGCGAGCGCATCGAGCTCTGAATCACGCTGCCGCAGGCCGCGGAGCGATGCCGCGGACGGAGTACAGTGAGCCGAGGTGCAGCGCGGCTCGCCGTTTCCAGGAACCCGCCCGCGCACCAACCTCGCAAGTGACCCCGGTTGCCCGGCTGACCGTGACTCCCCGGCCGCTTGCCCGGCGAAATCAAGGGCAAATGGGAGACAAGTCGACTTGATGGCGGATGCCATCCGGTCGAGATTTGGAGACGTCGATGATGAGCGAGCACCAGGAAGATGCCACGTGGAATGTCGCCGACTGGCGCGGCAAACTGCTGGTCGACCGCAACAACGAGAAGATCGGGAAGCTACAGGACGTCTATGTCGACGTTGAGAACGACGAGCCGCAGTTCGGGACCGTCAAGGAGGGCCTCATCGGCCGCCACCTGACCTTCGTCCCGTTGGGGGGCCTCACCGTGGGTCCCGACGATCTGCAGGTGACGGTGACCAAGGACCAGATCAAGGCGGCCCCAAATATCGAGCAGCACGGCGAGGAGCTCTCGCAGGCCGATGAGTCAGCGCTCTACCACCACTACGAGCTCAACTACACGCCGCCTGACACCGAGAGCGGGCGGCGGCTGGCTCGCCGCTGACCTGGAGCGGTCCGGAAACCCTCGATCTGAGGGAGGTGCGATCCCCGACGATCGTGGCAATTGCTACGAAATCTTCGCGATCTGCGTTCGGGCAGTGGAATAGGAGTACTGTCGATTGTGGTGCTGGCCCTGCGGCCAGAATTCTCAACCCCAGCCCGAATGCCACCAACGGCGCTTCCGTGCCACGAGGCGGGAGGTGGGGGCTAGCGGTTTTGACTGCGGGGCTGGTAGTGCTGCTGGGTCGGCTGTTGCGCTGTGTTGGTGGCGTCGGCAGTGCCCAGTGAACGCTCGGGATCGAGTCCCTTGTCCTCCGTGCGCCTCTGATGCGAGGGACGGAACGGCTTCAACGGAGCACGCGTCCCTGAGCATCCGATGTTGATGCCGTAGGTAACGAACCGAGGAAGACACATGGCCCCTGTCGAGGTCCTAGCCCAGGTTTCAGAGCGCAGTCCAGCCGCCGCTCCGGCGCGGTCGGTGCGGCGCGCGACTGCGCGGCGCGCGAGCGCCAGACGCGCATCGGCCCGTAGCCGGCATCGCGACGGCGAGGCGAGCATCATCGGCTTTCTCATGGATCACCCGAAGAGCACCGTCGGTGATCTCGCCAAGAGCCTGAACCTCGATCCCGAACACGTCGCGACCTGCTTGACCCAGCTCGCCAGCGCCGGGGAAATCCGGAAGGGATCGGACGGCTACAGCACGTCGCAGCCCCACCGACTGAAGGTGCCCGGGGCGATTACCCCTCGCTTGCCCGCGCTCTGGTCAGATTGACTGGCGGCGCGAGCAGGGAGGGGGTCTGATGATCCCCAGCCAGCAAGGAGCCGAAGGCGATCGGACGCAGTCGGGTCTGGACCAGTCCAGAGCGGGCGGTGACCAGACACATTCTGATCGCGACCTCGCCCACGGCGTTGACCGCGACACGTATGACAGCAGCCGCGAGGGTCGCGAACGCACATCTGAGACGCCGCGCATGACTGCAAGCGAGCGACACGACACCGCGAGCGCGCGGGACGCGACCGCGACCGCGCGTGATCTTTCGGCGGTTGCGCGCGATCGGGCGGCCGAGGCCCGCGATCGGGAGGATGACGGGTGGGATGCGCAGGTGGCTGCGCTGCGGTCGCCATACGGCACGAAGCGACGCCAGGCGGCCGGCCGATCGTGGATGCGAGCGGCGCGTGACCGCCGGCGGGCATCGTCTGATCGCACGCGATCAGCGGTGCACCGAGTCGATGCAGGCACAGACCGCGTCCGAGCCGCCAGCGATCGCGAGCTCGCCGCTGAGGACCGTGCGCTGGCCGCCCAGGACCGTGTTCTGGCCGCGGAGGAGCGTGAGGCGGACGAAGTCGACGTGCTGACCGGCGCGCGGCGCCGGGCTCCGGGACTCGCCGACATCCAGCGCGAGATCGACCGCGCGAACCGAGGCAACGGACGGCTGATCGCCGCATATGTGGATGTCGACGGCCTCAAGGCGATCAACGACTCCAAAGGTCATCACGCCGGAGACCTGATGCTCAAGCACATCGTTGGGGTGCTGCAGACGCACCTTCGCACCTACGAGCCGGTCGTCCGCGTCGGCGGGGACGAGTTCGTGTGCACGATCTCCGACACCACGATCGACAGCGTACGAGGGCGGTTTGAGCGGATCACCGCAGAGCTCAGCCTCTCGCCCGATGACGGATCGATCACGGTCGGGTTCGCGCAGCTCGCCCAGGGCGACTCACCGATGGACCTCATCGACCGCGCCGACTCCGAACTCATCGCAGCTCGCGACTTACAACGTCGCGATCGACGAGCCAGCACCTGATTCAGGCCCGTGCCGCCGGCGCTCAACGTCCGCTCGGGCGATCGGCGAGAACCAGCTAAGGCACCTGTCTAGGTGCCGATACTCGAGCTCGGGCTTGGGCTTGGGCGCGCATCCAGCCGCGGCCGGGCTGCGGCGGAAGCGAGCCGAGCCCGCCGCCGGCAGGCAGGGTCTCGGGATCGTTGCCGACGCCGAGCAGACTCCGGGTGAGCTGCTGGGTGCTGTCGAGGAGATCGTCCAGCGCCCGGGACACGTGTGCGGCAGTAACCGTCGGCTCAGCCGCGTGCTCGTGTAGGGACTCGAGCATCGCCCGTCGCAGCAGCTCCTTGAGAAACGAGGCGGTCACGCCGTCGGTCCGCTGCACCACGTCGCGTGTCTCGGCGTCCGTCAAGCGCAGAGGGAGCGAACGGCTATAGAGCGCGAGCAGCCGCGCGCGCGCCTCTGCGTCGGGCAGCTCGATCTCGATCGCGACGTCAACGCGTCCGGGCCGGGCCGCGAGCGCCGGCTCGAGCAGGTCAGCCCGGTTGGTGGTCAGAACGAACAGCAGGTCGGCGTCGGGCGCCGCACCGTCCATCGCGTCGAGTAGATCAAACAGGACCGGGCTGGAACCGGGGCCGAAGCTGCGGTCCTCGGCAACCAGATCGACGTCCTCGAGCACGACGACGGCCGGCTGAAGGTCGCGCGCAAGCTCGGCTGCTGCCCCGATCGCATGCAGCGCTCGTCCGGTCAAGATCAGCCTCGTGTACCCGGTCATCCGCCCCACCAGATAACGCGTCGTGTGCGTCTTGCCGGTCCCGGGCGGCCCGTACAAGAGCAGGCCGCGCTTGAGGTGCTGGCCGGCTGCGAGCAACGCGTCGCGGTGAGCCGCGACCCCCAGGGCATGGCGCTCCACCCGCCCAAGCACCGATTCAGGGAGCACGACATCCTCTCTGGCGGTGCCGGGAATCTCGCCGAACTCCAGCACGACCCCGCCCCGCGGATTGAGAGTGACGTCCAGCACGCGCCGGCGATAGACGTTGAGCCGGCCGCGAAGCTCGCTCAGCCGAGCCTGGACCGCTTGTGCCTCCTCGACTTCGAGACCCGCGATCTCCACCTCAAGGCCCGGATCGTGATCGGTGGGGCCGTTGACCATCACCACATACCGGCCGCGCTCATCGCTGACCAACAGCAACCCAAGTCGCAGGCAGGCAAGCGTCGAGCCCGGCCCGTTGGGCAGGTCCACCAGCGGTGGTGCCGACAAGCGCAACGGCTGATGGCCATCGCCGGAGACCAGCTGCTGCAGCGTCACCCCTCCGTAATGCGGCGGCAGCATCAACCCTTGCACCACAACCTCGCGGCCCGGCTCCCGCGACCAAGCATCCAACGCCGTCTGCAGGTTCACATGTTCAAATACCGGCAGCGATCGCGTCACCACAGAGCGCCCCGAGCGCTCAGCGCCGAGAAAACCGACGACCAGACCAGCGACTTCGTCGCGGTCCTTGGCGACGCTATGCACCCAATCCAGGAACGCCCTGAACGCAGCCGCGAACTCGCGCGCCTCTGAATCCGACGCGCCCATCACAGGCGCTCTACAAACGTTCTGCGAGACACCCGCATCAAATGCAACGATACCCGCACCCCACCTCGCGGCCACCGCCCCAGACGCGCGGGTTGTAGCCGACCCGCGTGAGCTCCCCGCCGGGGTGTCCAGACTTCAGGTAATTCGATCAAACTACTCCGGACGACGGACTGGACGACGCAGGCCGTCGCCCACGGCGACGTCCCGCCGGCGACCGATGCCGAGCAACACCCCCCAACTCTTGTCAGATGGGCCGATGCAGACGGTCGCGATCGCCCGCGAGGCTCTTTACTCGTCGGGCTCGCCCATCAGGCCAAGTTGCGTCAAGAGCCCGAGCTGGTCGTAGTAGGTGTGGTACGAGACGATCTTTCCGCCTTGCACACGTGAGAAGTCGGCGAAACGCAGGTCCACGCTCGCGCCGGTGGGCGCCACATCGCCGTCGGGGGTGGCAAGCGGGCCGGTGTGCGTAGCGACGAACCGACCCTCGACGGTGACCGTGTCGCCGGCGTCGGCCAGGCGCTCGATGATCGCGTGAGCGTCGGGCATCGCTCGCTTGAAGACTTCCAGATACTCGCGAAACGGCTCGTGCCCGTGGACAGTGCCCATCCCCGGATCGGTGGTCTCAAGCTCGGTCGAGAACCGCGAGACCGCTGCGTCGATGTCGCCGCTGTTGAAGTTCTCGTAGAACCCAGCAACAAGCTCTTGCTGGCCTTCACCGCTCATCAAACGTCTCCTTGGCTCGACGATCTTTAGCGTCGCGACCCTACACCGAGCCGGGCGGCGGCCACAAGGACACGTCGTTGCGCTCCGTGCGGGTCGATTGCCGAAGCGACGATTCCCCGTGGACGTAGAAGCGATCGTCCGCGGCCGGATGTAGGCGTTGTCCTATCCGACGAGATGATGACTCGGATCGCTGAGCCATTCCATCCGGGACGGCGGTCCGGTCACACCGCCGGCGTGCAGCGCCGCACCGAGTCGGTTCTCCATGAACGCAGCCTGAGCCTCGCGCGACTCCCATACCTCGAGAACGACCCAGCCAACCGCGCTTGCGCCCGCGACATGATCGATCAGGCCAGCCGGGATCTCCCCGGCGCTCCAGTCATCGTTCATTCCGAGCTCGCGGTTGACGGCGTCGTAAACATTCCGGCCGAACCCTTCGAACTCCAGCACCAGCACCTCGGACATCTTCACCCTCCATCCCGTGATGTAGCGGCCGCCCAAGAAAGCAAGAGGCATTCGCCGTGCCGCCCCAGTGCAGCCTAACGTGCAGTCGTGTGCGCATGGGATGCTTTTGTCGCCGAGTACTCGTGCGCCGGACGCCGGCTGGACCGGCTGCCTTCGACTGAGATACTCGACGTGTGGACGAGGGAGGAATCGAGCACTCCGCCGAGGTCCTGATCTACAGGGCGGCTGCTCACGTGTTCGCGGTCCTGACCGACGTAGAGCAGTACCTTGCGCGGTCGGCTGCGCTACGCGATGCGGGCCGAGCCGCGCGGCATCTTCAGACTGGCGCGCAAACCGATCGCCGGTCAGCTGCGTCGGCTGCTCGACTCCGACCTGGAGCGCCTCAAGACGCTCGTGGAGACCACACCACAATCTGAAGACGGGAAGCATCCACCTGTGGACCTTCGGCCCTGACGGCAAGGTGAGCGCAGACACTGCTGCTATGCGGGTGCTGGCACGGCGCCGATCTGCACGAGAAGGCCGAGCATGTCGGCCTCCGAGAACCGCTCGATCACGCGGTCGCCCCGAAAGTGCAGAATGGTGATTCCGGGGAGGACGATCTCTGTGCTGGTGGCTGGTACGCCCATGAACTCGGCGACGTGGCGGCCGGTCATCGTGAAGCGGATGGCGCAGTTATCGCCGTCCCAGAAGGTTTCGTGGAACGCGAGCTTCGGTGAGTCGAAGGCGCGGAAGATCATTTCGTAGAAGCCTGTGACCTCGGCTTTGTCCATCGGCTCGGGCGAGTAGCCGTGCAAGCGGATCTCGTCGTCGTAGAGCTCCAGGTACCGGTCAAGGTTGCCTGCGTTCCAGCCTTCGTAGGCGGCATCGAGCGCCTGTTGCGGTGTTGCCATCGGTGGCTCCAGTGCTGTTCGGTGAGAGCAAGATCGGGGTCTATGACGCGCTGCCGACTGCTTGGCGCGGGTGCGGCCCGACGACCTGCACGTCGTATCGGGCGAGGGCCGCGACGGCCTCCTCGGGCGTGGCAGGCGCGAGCTCGAACATCCGCTCGAACCCGCCCGGCGCATTCAGCAGCAGCATCCGTGCAGAAGGGGTCCGAATCGAGAATGTGTGCGGGACCGCCCGAGGGAAGAACACCAGCGATCCCGCCCGGCCCTGGTAGTTCTCCCCGCCGACGTGGAAGGTCACCTCGCCGTCGAGGAGGTAGTACCACTCGTCCTCGTTGCGGTGCACGTGCATCGGCGGCTCGACGCCGGGTGATCCCTCGAGTTCCATCAGGCCGATCTGCGGGTCGGACGCCTTGAGCTGGAACTGGGCGGTGAACCATGACATCGGCTCTCCCTCGCCGGCGGCGAGGTGGTACGGCTGGGCGGTCCCGATCGACATCGTTGACTCCTCCGGTGGATTGACTAGCGGGGCAACTCTGGCGGCGGGCCATCCGGCGCAATCGCGCTCGAGGCGGTCGGCCCGAGAATCTCCGGACCGTCGAGTTCCGACATGGCCGGCGGCGTGTAGGCCTGCCCGGGCACGGCGCCGATCATGAGTACACGCGCGCCGTCGGGGCCGCTGCGGATCCGTCGGCGAACCTCCGGTCCGAGCCGGACGAACGTCTCTGGATCAAGCCGGACCGTGCCGTCGGGAACGACGACTTCTGCCGACCCGGCGAGCAGGAGGTAGAGCTCCTCCTGTCCGTCGTGCCGATGGTCATGCTCGGGTGCAAGATCGCCGGAGCTTGGTGGCAGGTCGACGACCTGCACGCCGAACGCGGTGATCCCGAGCTCCGCGCGGACGCGCGCGAGAGCCCCGCCGAACGCGCGCTGCATCTCGCCGAGGCGCTTGACCTCGTAGGTCTCCTGTCCACTCATCCGCAGCGCAGTCTAAGCTCTCAAAGAGAGCTTTGTCAACCGGTCCCGTGAACCCCCTGAACCCGCTGTCGTATGTCGTCCTGGCGCTCGTCGGGGACGGCGGCGCCGGCGCGCACGACCTCGTCCAAATGACCCGACAGGGCGGACCGGTCTACTGGGGAGGCGCGCCCAGCCGCCTCTACTCAGAGCCCAAACGGCTCGCCAAACTCGGCTACCTCAACACGACCACCGAACCCGGCCGCACCCACCCGCGCACCGTCTACCGACTCACCGCACAGGGCCGCTTGGCGCTTGCGAGCTGGCTGGCCACACCGGCTCAGTTCCCGCGCATCAAGAACGAAGCCCACCTCCGACTCCTCGCCGGTGACCTGCTCACAGATGAGCAGATCCTCGAGAGCTTCCGCGGGATGCTGCCCGAGCTCGACGAGCTCGAAGCGGTCGTCGAGGCGATGTACGCGCAGGCCGACCGCGTGCCCGCCCGCACCCGCTACCTGCGGCTCAGTCACGCGTACGCCAGAAAGCTCGTTCACCTCCACCGAGAATGGATTGCGGACATCGAAGCCGAGCTCGCACGCCCACCCAATCGGTAACCGTTGCTCGTGCTCCTCACTGCGTGATCGTGACTGGACCGGCCTCAGTTCCCGGCGGCGGCCGCGTACCCTTCCCCAGGCCGTGAGCGCGGACCGCCGGAAACACCCAGTCGTGGTCGAGCGCGCCGGTCAGGGCCCCGAAGTACTGCTGATCCACGGTGGCGCCAGCCCCCAGACGACATGGCGAGGCCTCGACCCGCTGCTGACACGATGGACGCTCGCGACCGTCTACCGACGCGGGTTTGCGCCAAGCCCGCCCCCGACGGGCGGCCATCAGGACTTCGAGGAAGACGCCGCTGACATCCTCTCGCTGCTGAAGCGCCGCTCGCACGTCGTGGCGCACTCCTACGGCGGCGTCGGCACGATCCTCGCCGCTGCCCACGCGCCACAGCGAGTCCGGTCGCTGACGCTGATCGAGCCCCCGGTGCACCTCGTGCAGGACGACCCCGAAGCCGAGCGCTTCAAACAGATCGGCGAGACGTTCCTCAACGGCGGCGCCGACACCGACCCCGAGCTCATGCGCGAGTTCCTCCAGATCGCCGGCGCGCCGCTCGCTGACCACGGCCCGCTGCCTGACAACGTGATCGCGGCCGTACACCGCGCCCGGGGCACACGATCGCCGTATGCGGCCGAGCTTCCCCTTGAGGCGCTTCGCGACTCGCGAATCCCGATCCTGGTGGCGTCGGGCGCGCACTACGGACCGATCGAGCGAAACATGGATGCGCTCGCGGACGCGCTCGGCGCCCAGCGGACGATCACCCCCGGCGCGGGACACTTCGTCGCCGCCGCCGTCGGGTTCGCCGCCCGACTCGACGCATTCCTCGCCAGCCTCCCATGACCGACGACCGTCGCTGAGGCGGCGGGGTGCTGACGAAAAGGCCCTGATACTGAGGCTCCCCGAGCTCAGCCTTGACACGTCGACCGTTGCTCAGGACCGCTCGCGGTCGTGCCGGTGGCCATGGTCGTGTTTGTCGTGGTGGCGGTCGTGGTGGTTGTGGTGGTGCTCGATCACAGCATCAGCCATGGTCCGTATCGCAGCGCTGCTCGCTGCCACCGTCTCGCGTGACGGGACGGATGTGTTCGCTTGGCCGTCGGTCTGATACCGGGTGGAGGGCGCTGGGCGTGGGGTCCCGTGGCCGAAACCATCGCCGCCTCGGCTGCTGCTGGCGCGCGGCGGGTTCAGGAGTCCCGTGGCGCCTCCGGTGCGGGCCCAGATCACGATCGCTTCGCCGAGCAGGGTCAGGCCGAACGTGAGCACGAGCGACTTGCCCACTGCTGAGCCGCTACTGCCGGCGGCGATGCCGATCAGGTCGAGCACCAGCTTGGCCGCGATGTTTGAGACGAACAGGATCAGCGAAGCGGCGCCCCATTGCACAAACGGGGATCCGTCACGGTCAGAGAGCTTGTCGGCTCTGCCCCGCAGGGCACCCAGTCCGAGCGAGAGGGCCCCGCCGATCACGGTCAGGGTGATCTCGGTCGGCTTGGAGCCGGAGCCGTTGACAAGGTCTCCGTAGCCGATGACGACCAGCAGGACGGGCAGCACGAACAGCTTGCGGCCCGCTTTGACGGGTTGGCCCTGGACCCTGCGGAACAGGATGTAGCCGATCAGGGCGACGTAGATGAGGATGTTGACGACGGTCATCGTGGGACTCCTTGGGTGGCGAAGTGAGGTGGGGTGCGAGCGGCGGCGTCAGGCGCGCGCCGCCGGCCGACGGATGGCCGGCCGGCGACGCTGAGCGTCTGGTCACTCGTCGGTCTGAGACGAGCTCACGCCGGCCAGGATCTGCTCTGCGGGCGCTTCGGTCGGCTCGTCGTCGTCGGCCGGGATCGCGTACGGGTCGTCGGCGCGCGTTGCGCCGTCTGTCTCGTCCGCGCTCTCGATTGAGAGGTTGGGGACGATCCGATCGAGCCAGGCGGGCATCGCCCAGTTGGCGGGGCCGATCCGGTGCATGATCGCCGGGACCAGCAGGCTGCGGATGATCAGCGCGTCGATGAACACCGCGAACGCGAGGCCGAACCCGAACTCCTGCAGGATCCGGTCGCCTGAGAGCAGGAACGATCCGAACACCAGGACCATGATCAGCGCGGCGCCGGCGATGATCTTGCCGCTCTTGGCCTGGCCGGTGGTGATCGCCTGATGGTTGTGACGGACCGTCGGCGATCGGCGCGGGGCGAGCTGGTGATCATCGATCGTGGCCAGGCGCCGCCACTCCTCCTGGATGCGGGAGACGAGGAAGACCTCGTAGTCGGTCGAGAGCCCGAACAGCACCGAGAACATCAGCACCGGGATGAACGCGTCGACCGGGCTCTTGACGCTCAGTCCGAGCAGTGACGCGCCCCACCCGAGGTTGAACACGGCGTTCAGCGCGCCGAGCGCTGCGGCGATCGACAAAAGGTTCATGACCGACGCCACCAACGGGATCAGCAGGCTGCGGAACACCGCGGTGAGCAGCAGGAACGCCAGCAGCACGACGACCGCGATGAACAGCGGCAGCTTCGTCGTCAGCACGTGGGAGAAGTCGATGTCGGTGGCCGTCTCCCCGCCGACATGGACCGCGAGGCTGCTGGACTGCTCCGCCGCCGGAATGACGTTGTCGCGCAGATCGTCGACCAGCGTGACGGTCTGCTTGGCCTGGGGGCTGGTGCTGGGATACAGGGTGGCCAGGACCACCTTGCCATTGGGCGAGGTGACCGCAGGGGTCACCGAGGCCACCCCGGGCGTGTGCGCCGCGGCCTTGAGCAGGCGATCAAACCGGGTCACATCCGCCGGTGACGCCACGCGGCCGACCAGTTGCAGCGGTCCGTTGAATCCGGGACCGAAGCCGTGCGCCAGGGCGGTATAGGCCCGGTGGGTGGTGTAGCTGGCCGGGTCGGTGCTGGCATCAGAGGAGCCGAGCCGCAACTGGGTGATCGGGATCGCGATCAGCACCACGACGGCCAGCGCGGCGAGCGCCACCAGCCCTTTGCGGGCTTCGACGAACTTCGCCCATCCAAGCCAAAAGCCGGTTGCCTGGCCGGCCTGGGGTCCGTCGGCGCTGAGCGCCGCACGCTCTCGGCGTGACAGGACCTTCGGTCCGAGGAAGCCGAGCATTGCGGGCAGGAACGTCAGCGAGGTGGCCATCGTCAACGCGACCGCGATCGCGGCGGAGATCGACAGGCCGTAGAGGAAGCTGACCCCGAGCGCGAACTGGCCCAGCAGCGCGATGCACACGGTGGTGCCGGCGAACAGGACGGTGCGGCCCGAGGTGTTCACGGCCTGCGCCGCAGCCGCCTCATACGACAGTCCGGCCTTCACGCCTGAGCGATGTCGGCTGATGATGAACAGTCCATAGTCGACCCCGACCCCGAGACCGATCAGCACCGCCAGGTCAGTCGACACGCTGGCAACGTCCATCGCGTGCGTCAGCAGGCTGATCACCGAGGTGGCGGTCACCAGCGCAACGCCGGCGGTCACCAACGGCATCAACGAGGCAAACAGCGCGCCGCCGAACACGATCAGCAGGATGATCAGCGCAGCGATCACGCCGACGGCGACCGACAGCCCCGGGCCCGCGCTCTCCTGATTGGAGATCGACTGTCCGCCCAGAGAGACGTGCACCGACGGTCCGTCGGCCGATTCCGCAGCATGGACGAGATTCAGCGCGTTGGCGTTGGTCACCTTCGAGGCAACCTTGTCCCAGGTCACCCGGGCAAACGCGACGGTGCCGTCACGACTGATCTGCGCCGCGCCCGTCGGGCTGTAGGGACTGGCGACGGCCTCGACGCCGGGAACCTTGGCCACTCGGGCCAGCGCCGCCGTCGCGGCGGCCTTGACCGAAGCCGAGCGCACACTCACGCCATGCGTGGTCTGAAAGACGACCTGATCGCCCTCGCCCGACGCGGCCGGGAAGTTGTTGGTCAACAGGCTGACCGCAGCCTGTGAATCGGTGCCCGGAAGGTTGAAATTCGAGTTGAACTTGCTGCCGCTCGCCGAACTGACCGCGACCACCACGACCGCAGCCAGCAACCAACCAACGACCACCAACCGACGATGACGAAAACTCCAATGGGCCAATCTGATCATGGGCTGCCCTCCAGGGATGGGGGATTGGGCGTGCCCGGTGAGTGTGGGCGTGGCGCAGCACGAATACATCGGTCCAAGGACCGGACTCGTCGCACGTCAATTGACGCGGGGCGCTCGGCGCAATGACGTAGGTGGCGGGCGCTACCGGGGGAGCGACAGCACGACGCTGGTGCCGGCACCCGGCGCGCTGGTGACCGCGAGCGCGGCCCCGATCGTCTCCGCGCGCTCGGCCATCGTGGCGAGCCCGAGATGACCGGGATGCGCGGAATCCTGATCAAAGCCGGCACCGTCGTCGCGCACCTCGACGCGCAGCTCGCGACCGCGGTTGATGACGCTCACGGTCGCGCTCTCGGCATCGGCATGGTTGATCACGTTGTGCAGGGCCTCGGACGCGATCCGGTACAGATGCTCTTCAACCTCGGCCGGGAGATCCAGACGCTCCTCTGGGCCTTGGGCCGTCACCTTCGTCGCCTCGCGTGCACTCAGCGCTGCGGCCTGCGTGCACAGCGCTGCGACGAGTCCCTCCTCGGCCAACGCCGCGGGGCGCAGCTCGAAGATCAGCGCCCTCATCTCGGCCATCGCCCCCCGGGCCAGCTGTGCCAGGTCGGCGATCGATTGCCCCAGCGCTCCGTCCTGAACCAAGCCGGTGTGGACCATCGCGAGCTGCGCCGCTCTGGCGTGCATCGTCATCGAGAACAGCCCCTGGCTGACCGAATCGTGCAACTCACGCGCCAACCGGCTGCGCTCCACCAAGGCGGCGGCCTGTCTGGCTTCAGAGGCCAGCCGGACGTTGGTCACCGCCACCGCCGCCTGGTCGGCCAGCGCGGTGTAGAACGCGAGCTCGGCCTCGCTCGGCCCGGGCACACCCGACGGCAGGAACACCGCGACCCAACCGATCACCCGGCTCTCCCATGCCAACGGCAGGAACACCGCGGCGCCCCGCCAGTCGCCCATCGTGGCAACGAAGCCTTTAAGGCTCGGATCGGCCTCCCACACGGAGCGGGCGTCGGGCAGCACAACGGGCTTGCCGGCAATCTCGCCGATCGCGATCGAGCCGGCGGTGAACGCTCTGATTCTGTCCGCCACCGGGATATCAGCGCGGGCGACCCAACCGCCGGCCCGGTCTTCCCCGTGGGTCGGGCCGGCTGGACCGTAGCCTCCTTCCGCCGAGCCCGTCGCTTCGAACTCACAGGCCACGGCCCGTGTGCCCTCGACCGCGTGGCGAGCGATTCCGGCCAGAACCTCGCCGATCGTGGTTCCGGCTCCGACCAGCTGTGAACTGGCTTGGGTCAGCGCGGCGGCGGCCCGGGCAGCGGCACGGGCTCCCGTGACATCTCGGAAGATCGCCACGGCGTGTGGGCATCCGGCGATCTCGGTGGCGGAGATCGAGTGCACGGTCTCGTGCTCCTCGCCCGAAACGTCGATCAACACGCTGCCGAATCGCGCCCTCGTGCCGCCGAGCAGGTGTAAGAATCGGCCGATCACAAAGCCCCGCTCGCGGACCGGCACGCTGGTCAGAAAGTCCTGACCCCGCAGCTGCTCGAGGGGCCGGCCCAGCAGCTGACAGGCCGCTGGATTGGCGTACACCCAACGCCGGTCGGCGTCGGCGATCGCGATCGCCTCCGGCGCTCCGGCGAGCACGGCGGCCAGCGTCGGGACCCCCAGCGCAGCCGCGTCGGCGAGGGTCGAGGACTCACCGAGACCGGATGCGCGCTCGGGCTCATCGCTGGTTCCGCCCTGTGTGGGTTGCTCGCGGTCGCTGCAGAGCCCGCGTTCCGGGCTCCCGGTCGGCGCCGGCGCGTGGTGGCCGAAGTCAGCGATAGCCGCCTCACGACCGCCCACCGGGCCCTCCGTGCGCTGGCCCTCGTGACCGATCGGCACCGACACGACCACTGTGGTCCCGTTGCCCGGCGTGCTGGCGACCGCCAGTTCTCCCCCGATCATCGCGGCGCGCTCCGCCATCGTCGAGAGCCCGAGATGGCCGGGGTGCGCGGCTTGCGGATCGAACCCTGCGCCATCGTCGTGCACCTCCATCCGGAGCCGGTCCGCGTCGTCGACGAGGCTCAGGTTCACACGCTCAGCCCCGGCATGGTTGATCGCGTTGCGGAGAGCCTCCGAGGCGATTCGATACAGGTGCTCCTCGACGCCACCCCCCAACGCGAGGCGCTGCTCGGGTCCGTCCACCGTGATCATCAGCCGCTCGCGTGCCGTCAGGGCCGCGGCCTGCTTGCGCAGCGCCGCGACGAGTCCTTCCTCAGCCAGCGCTGCCGGGCGCAGCTCGAAGAGCAGCGCCCGCATCTCGGCCAGCGCACCCCGGGTCAACGCCGCGAGCTCGGCGATCGAAAGGCCCAGCGCCCCGTCTTCGTCCACGCCGGCCTGAGCCATCGAGACCTGCGCGGCCCGGGCGTGCATCGTCATCGAGAACAGACCCTGGCTGACCGAATCATGGAGCTCACGTGCGAGGCGGGCTCGCTCCGAGGCGGCTGCCGACTGCCTGGCTTGCGCGTTCAGTCGAGCGTTGGTCACGACCACCGCAGCCTGATCGGCCAGCGCGGTGTAGAAGGCCAGCTCGGCTTCGGTCGGCCCGACCACTCCCGTCGGGAGGTACACCGCGAACAGGCCGAACACGCGGTTCTCCCACGACAACCCCACGTACACCCCCGCCTGCCAGTCCACGCCCTCCAAGCCGGCGGCAAAGCCCTGGATGACCGGATCGGTCTCCCAGGCGGAGCGGGCATCGGGCAGCACAACCGGCTTGCCGGGAATCTGGCCGATGACGATCGAACCGGCCGTGATCGCCGCGATCACGTCCTCGCCGCGATGGTCAGCGAGAGTGCTCCAGAGGTCGCTTCCCGCCTCCGCGTCGACCGGAGGCGTCCCGTAGCCCGGGCCGTAGCCTCCCGCAGACGCGAGGTTGTGATCCTCGCCGACCACGCTGATCCCGCACGCCAGAGCCCGGGTCTCGTCGACCGCGTGGCGAGCGATCCCGGCCAGGATCTCGTCGGTGGTCGTTCCGGCCCGGACCAGCTGCGCCGTCGCCTGCGCCAGAGCCGCCGCCGCTCGGGCCGCGGCGCGGGAATCCGTGAGATCCTGAAAGATGGCCACGCCACAGTGGCTTCCGGCCACCTCGATGTCGAAGGCGGAACAGACGATCTCACGCTCGACACCATCTGGGCCGAGCAGATTGCAGGTGAACGGGGTCGGCACCGTGCCGACGGGATCATCACGCTGATCGGAGACGCGGGCCGATATCGACGCGCGCTCCCGAGCCGCGATGCTGCCCAGAAAGTCGCGGCCGCGCAGCTGCTGCAGCGTGGAGCCCAGCATCACGCAGGCAGCCGGATTGGCGTAGAGGAACCGGCGCTCGGTGTCGACGATCGTCACCCCATCCTGCGCGCCCACCAGTACGCCGGCCAGGGCCGACGGACCCAGGGCAGCGGCGGCCGCGAGCGCGCCGCTCGTCGGCGCTCGTGTGCTCGACGGCGCCGATCGGTCCGCGCGGTGCTCGGTCGACGGCGCCCGCCCATCGTCTCCCAGGCGGCGCTGCGCTCGGTTGCGGGTCAAGTCGCCGCGTGTGTGGGCTGCGGCATCCCGTCGTGTCCGCGTCATGGCCCTTCGCAGGGCCTCCTCTTTCGCTGTCGGGAGCGACACAGGAAGTACCAGCCGCAGATTGCGCCGTTGGTGGCCTTCGGGCTTGAGCCGGTAATCCTGGCCGCGGGGCCAGCGACTCGTTTGACACTACTCCGATCCGCGGCGCCTGTGGGCCAGAAGCGGAGATTGATCTGCGACCGATGCGATCGCCGATCTCAACCGTGCCGGGACGCGCCTCAGACGCCCGCACCCCGCAGCCACGAGATTCCGACTGCCGTACTCGGAATTGCGGTGTCGCGTGGTAGGCTGAAGAGGTCCGTCGCGGTTCCCCCAGGGGTCGACGATCGTGCGCTCTCGCGGTCCTTCTTGACCTCTCTGCCTCGTGAGCGCCCTGCCTGAGAGGCATGCGAGGAGCATCGATGGATGCTGTGAGCGCAGAGCCTGCACGGCGATCTCGTCGTCAGCTGTTTGGACGGGGCATCCCCGGCGCGCCGGATCGCTCGTCGCCGGGCGTGGTTCGGGATCCAGCCGAGCCTCCGCTGCGGATCGCGATGCTCGCTCCGCCGTGGATCCCGGTCCCATCGCCGGGATACGGCGGCGTGGAATCGGTCGTCAGCACGCTGACGGAGTCGTTGGTCGGGCGAGGGCATCACGTGACGCTGTTCTGCGCTCCGGGCTCGGCGTCACGCGCGAACGTCGTGAACCTGCTCGAGCAGGCCCAACCCGATGCGATCGAGCGGGCGCTGTATGAGTCCGACCATGTCGGACGCGCGTTTGACCGAATCGACGACGCCGCCGGCGAGACTGCCTTCGACGTCATTCACGACCACTGTGGCTTCACCGGCCTCGCGATGGCGAACCGCATCGACACACCGCTCGTGCACACCCTCCACGGGTCGTTCACAGTAGACACCGCGGCCTTCTACGCCCGCCACGGACACAAGGGTGCGCTCGTCGGGATCAGCCGTGCCCAAATCGCGTCCGCTCCGCCCGGGCTTGAGACGATCGGCTCGATCCCGAACCCGATCGACGTGCGGGCCTGGCCGTTGCAGGAGCGCAAGGGCGACTACCTGCTCTGGGTGGGAAGGATGACCCCGGAGAAGGGACCGCACCGCGCGATCGCAGCCGCACGTGCCGTCGACGTACCGATCGTGCTCGCCGGCGTGATCCAACCCGGACAGCAGGCGTTCTTCGACCGCGAGGTCGCGCCCCGGATTGACGGCACGAATGTCCGCTTCGTGGGCGAGGTCGGCGGGTCGGCCAAACGCTCGCTGTTCGCGCGCGCCCGCGGACTTCTGATGCCGATCCGCTGGGAGGAACCCTTCGGGATGGTGATGGTCGAAGCGCTCGCCTGTGGGACACCGGTGATCGCGTTCCCCGAGGGCGCGGCACGCGAGCTCGTGATCGAGGGAACGACCGGGTTCCTGGTCGACGACGAGCGCGCGATGGCGGTCGCGATCGGCGGGCTGCCGCGGATCGATCCGCACGCGTGCCGGGCCTGGGTGCGCCACCACTGCGATGTCGACGTGGTCGCCGCCGCGTACGAACGGGCCTATCGCCTGGTGGCGACACCGAACCCGGCCAGGGCGCTCGCGCGTGTCTGAGCGGACGCTCAGCGTCCTGGATGGCAGCACGTTCGTCGTCGGCGACCGGCTCGGCGATATCCGCGCCGACGAAGGTCGCGAGCATGGCTTCTTCTCCGACGACACGAGATTCATATCGCGCTGGGTCCTGCGCTTCGGGCAGGCGCCGCCGGAGTTGCTCAGCCTCAATCAGAGCGCACACTTCGACGCGCAGTTCTTTCTGACCCCCACGGTCGGACCCGACGAACAGGCGCCGTGCTCGGTCGTCCGCCACCGCCTCGTCGACCATGTGTGGATCGAGGAGATCACGGTGACCAATCACCTCCACGAGACGAGCGGACTCGATGTCACGCTGGAGGTCGACGCCGATTTCGCCGACCTGTTCGAGGTCAAGGACGGTGTGGTCGCCGAGCGACCGGTCACATGCACCCGCGACGGTGGCTCCCTGACGCTGGCCTACCGGCATGCCGAATTTCGCCGCTCGGTCACGATCGCCTCAAGCTCTCCGGCAGCGATCACCCGCCAGGGCTTCGCGTTCAGCTTGCGGCTCGCGCCCGGTGAGCAATGGTCGACCAGCTTCACGATCTCACCGTTCGCCGCGCAGCCGGGGATCGTGTTCGCACGGCGCACGCCACGAGGTTCGCTTAAGGATCTGGGCAAGGCGCGGTCGGCCGAGCTCGAGACGTGGTTGGCCGGCGCCCCGGTCCTGCAGTCCGACGACCCGTCGCTGCGGCGCACGTACCGGGCGAGCCTGAGCGACCTCGCGGCGCTGCGCATCCACCCGGATCTCGCCGACGAGGCGACGCTGCCCGCGGCCGGGCTGCCGTGGTTCATGGCGCTGTTCGGTCGCGACAGCCTGATTACGAGCTTCCAGGCACTTCCCTACCTCCCGGAGCTGGCCGCGACCACCCTGCGCGTGCTCGCCGCCCGCCAGGCGCGCGTGCGAGATGACTTCCACGAGCGGGAGCCCGGAAAGATCCTGCACGAGCTGCGCTTCGGCGAGCTCACGTCACGCGGCGAACGACCTCATTCGCCGTACTACGGAACCGCCGATGCCACGCCGCTGTTCCTCGTGGTCTTAGACGAGTACCACCGTTGGTCCGGTGACGACCAACTGGTCCGTGAGCTTGAGCCCAACGCCCGTGCAGCTCTGGCATGGATCGAGGACAGCGGCGACCTCGACGCCGACGGCTACGTCGAATACCAATGCCGCAACCCGACCACCGGCCTGGTCAACCAATGCTGGAAGGACAGCTGGAACGCCATCCAGTTCGCCGATGGCACGCTCGCTCACGGGCCGATCGCGACCTGCGAGATCCAGGGCTACGTCTACGACGCATACCGACGCTGCGCGCGCCTCGCCCGCGAGGTCTGGGACGACCAGGCGCTCAGCGATCGACTCAAGCGGCGAGCCGGCGACCTTCGCGCGCGGTTCCGTCGCGACTTCTGGATGCCCGAGCGCGGCTGTCACGCGCTCGCTCTCGACGGCGACAAACGGCAGGTCGACAGCCTGACGTCGAACATCGGCCACCTGCTGTGGTCGGGAATCCTCGACGACCGCGAGGCGGCCGCCACCACCGAGCGGCTGCTCGACGACCAGCTCTTCTCCGGCTGGGGCGTCCGCACCCTCGGTCGCAGCGAGGCCGGATACAACCCACTCGGCTACCACGCCGGCACGGTCTGGCCCCACGAAAACTCGCTGATCGCCGCCGGACTCGCCCGCTACGGACAGCACGACGCAGCCGGCACGATCGCGTCGGCGACGCTCGCCGCAGCACCATACTTCGAGCATCGCCTGCCAGAGGTCTTCGCCGGCTTCCCGGCTGCCCTGACATCGGTGCCGGTGGCGTTTCCGACGGCGTCGCGTCCCCAGGCATGGGCCGCCGGCGCTCCACTGCTGCTGCTGACGACGATGCTCGGTCTTGCACCTGGTGCGACCGATTTCGAAGCCGAGCTTCCGGATCCGATCGGGCACGTCGCGATCCGCCGGGAACCCTCCCACTCCCTACTCGTGCCAACGAGAGCGACGGTGTAACACACATGGATGATCTGCAGATCAACGCGCTGCTGACAAGGTTGTCGCGACCACATCCCTCGGGTGGAGTCGTGATCGAGCGCGCGGCGATCCTCGCAACGGGCGCCGACTCCCCAGCGGTGATCGACTGGATCATCGCCCACTCCGGCACGCCCGACGCAACGGTGCATGCGACTCGGAGCCGCGGCCTCCACGGCGGACGCATGAACGACGCCTCGCCGCCCCGGAACCCGCAGCGCTTCGTGCTGCCGGCCGGCACGCTGTCCTAACCACAGGGCGGCTACCGCAACGGAGTCGGCTCAGTCACGGCGTTGCCCCAGCCCCTGGCGCGCCACAGACTTCCCGTCCCCAATCCAATGCTCGGCCGGCGGAGGCGTATCCGACTGCCCGCGCGACACCGGATCTGCGGTCATGCGCTCCCGGCGGTGAGCCGGGTGTGCGCAACCCAACCCTGACGCTGCTCGGCGAGGCCGGCGGACGGAACCACCAGCACGGCTCGATCGGCGTGATGCAGGACCGCATGAGAGACGCTGCCCAACATCAGCGACTTCACCGCACCCAATCCCCTCGTACCGAGAATGATCAGATCGGCATCCACCTCGGCGGCGACCCGAAGGATCACGGCGGCGATCTCGTCGTTGCGCCGACACGTCCGCGGCTGCGCGTTGAGTCCGGCCGCCGTGGCGCGGTGCGCCCCGTCGGTGGCAGTGTCCAGCGCACCCTTTTCGATCGCGGCATCGGCGTCGGCGTCGTCGTAGGCGCCGAGCGTTCCGAAGCCCATGCCCAAGGACCCGTTGCGGGTCATCGCTTCCAGGATCGTCTCCCAGATGACGAGCACGATCGCGTCACTGCCGGGCATCAGCTCGCCCGCCCGGTCGATCGCCGCTTGCGCGTCGCCGGACCCGTCGTAACAGATCAGGACCACCATGACGTTCCTCCTCGGCGTCGTCCCGGCTGGCTGCTGAAACGGCGGGCGTGACCGGCCGCGGGGGCAAGACGATTCATCACACGTACTCCTCAAGCGTTGGCGAGGCGATCACCGGTGGGGCGTCGCAAACGCCGGCCGTGAAGCTGAAGCCGGGACATCGTCGCTCGCCGAGGGTCAGGGCGAACCCACACCTGATCCTACTCCTGACCCGCCGACTGCAGCCGCATCGGACGCACACCCCGATCGATTCATGCCAGGGCGGCACGGACCTGCCGTGCGATCTCGAGATCCTCCCGGGCGCGGATGACCACGGCGCTCACGGTTGCTCCGTGGGCGGTGAGATCGCAGTCGCCGGCGGCCGTCAGGTTGCGTTCGCCGTCGATGCGGATGCCGAGGAAACCCAGTCCGTCCGACGCCGCGGCTCGGATCACGGGCGCGTGCTCGCCGACCCCGCCGGTCCACGCGACGACGTCGAGACCACCCATCGCGGCGGCCATCGCGGCGATGCCGGCTCGGAGGCGATGGAGGTAGACGGCCAGCGCCAGCTGAGCGTCCTCCTCGCCCAGCGCAGCGCGTTCGATCACGACGCGCATGTCGGCGGTTCCGGCGAGTGCGAGCATTCCGGATTCGTGCTCGAGAGCGTCGGCCACCTCGCGCTCGCTGAGCTCGGTGCGCTCCATCAACCAGAGCAGCAGCCCCGGGTCCACGGACCCAGAGCGGGTCGCCATCGCAAGACCCTCCAGCGGGGTGAAGCCCATCGTCGTGTCGACGGAGCGTCCGGATCTGACGGCGGCGAGCGACGCGCCGGCACCGAGGTGGCAGGTGACGACGCGGAGCCCGTCGTGCGGTCGACCGAGCAGCACGGCGGCGCGTCTGGCGGCGTAGGCGTGTGAGAGGCCGTGGAAGCCGAAGCGGCGCAGCCCCCACCGCTCACGCCAATCGCGTGGCAGGGCGTAGGTGGCCGCGCCCGCCGAGAGCGTGGCGTGAAACGCCGTGTCAAAGCAAGCGACCGCCGGACGGTCAGGGACGACGCTGCTGACTTCCTCCAAGATCCTCAGTGCTGCGGGCTGGTGCAGCGGCGCCAGATCGGCAAGCTCCCACAGGCTGGCCAGGACGTCGGCGTCGACCCTCACCGCGTGGCGGAAGCGGTCTGCACCATGGACGATGCGATGGCCGACAGCGTCGACCGGACCAAGCTCACGCACCGCGGCGGCGAGCGCGGTCGGATCGACGGTGCCGCCGGGGGCAGACAGCGTCTCGAAGCGCACCAGTCGTTCGCCGTCGAGAACGCTGAGCTTGAGGCTGCTCGACCCGGCGTTGACGACCAGGATGCGCACTCAGTGGCGCGCTGCGGAAGCTGCCTCGTCGCCCGCGCCCCAGATCCAATCGCGTACGTCGGGCGGATCGTCTCCGACCTCGCGCGTATACGCGCGGTGGCGCAGACGCTCGTCGACCATCTCCTGTCGCAGCGCCGAAGCGCGTGAGCCGAGGCCCGGCACGCGGTCGATCACGTCCATGACGAGGTGGAAGCGGTCCATATCGTTGAGCATCAACATGTCGAACGGGGTCGTCGTGGTCCCCTCCTCCTTGTAGCCGCGCACATGGAGGTTGGCGTGATTCCGACGGCGATAGGTGAGGCGGTGGATCAGCCACGGGTAGCCGTGGTAGGCGAAGATCACCGGCCGATCGGGCGTGAACAGCGCGTCGAACTCGGCATCGGACATCCCGTGGGGGTGCTCGGTGTCAGGCTCCAGGCGCATCAGGTCGACGACGTTGACCACCCGGATTCGCAGCTGCGGCAGGTGCTCGCGCAGCAGCGCGACCGCGGCGATCGTCTCCAGTGTCGGGATGTCCCCGGCGCAGGCCATCACCACGTCGGGGTCACCACCCCCGTCGTTCGAGGCCCACCCCCAGATCCCCAGCCCGCGGGTGCAATGCGCGACCGCCTCCTCCATCGTGAGGTAGTCCAGCGACGGCTGCTTGCCGGCGACGATCACGTTGACGTAGCCGCGGCTGCGCAGGCAGTGATCGGCGACGGAGAGCAGGCAGTTGGCGTCCGGCGGCAGGTAGACGCGGACGATCTCGGCCTTCTTGTTGACGACGTGGTCGATGAAGCCCGGATCCTGGTGGGAGAAGCCGTTGTGGTCCTGGCGCCAGACATGGGAGCTGAGCAGGTAGTTGAGCGAGGCGATCGGCGCGCGCCACGGGATCGTCCGGGTGACCTTCAGCCACTTCGCATGCTGGTTGAACATCGAGTCGATGATGTGGATGAACGCCTCGTAGCAGTTGAACAGCCCGTGGCGTCCCGTCAGCAGATAACCCTCCAGCCACCCTTCGCACAGATGCTCTGAGAGCACCTCCATGACGCGGCCGTCACGCGCCAGATGGTCGTCGGTCTCAAGCGTCTCGGCCTGCCACGCTCGGTCGGTGGCCTCGAACACCGCGCTGAGGCGATTCGACGCGGTCTCGTCGGGACCGAACAGCCGAAAGTTCGCGTGCTCGGCGTTCAGGCGGATGACGTCGCGCAGGAACGTTCCCAGGACCCGCGTCGGCTCGCTGGACGTTCGTGCCGGCTTGGGCACGTCGACCGCGTAGCTGCGGAACTCGGGCAGGTCGAGGTCACGCAGCAGGACACCGCCGTTGGCGTGAGGGTTGGCGCCCATCCGGCGCCCGGCGCGCGGCGCCAACTCGGCCAGCTCGGGTCGCAGGGTCCCCGCCTCGTCGAACAGCTCCTCCGGGCGATAGGAGCGCATCCATTCCTCCAGCTGGGTGACGTGCTCCGGATTGGTCGCCAGATTGGCGAGCGGAACCTGGTGCGAACGAAACGATCCCTCCGCGGGGAGGCCGTCGACGACCTTGGGACCCGTCCAGCCTTTGGGCGTGCGCAGGACGATCATCGGCCACCGGGGACGCTCGGACCCTGAGCCGGCACGTGCCGACTGCTGAATCGACTCGATCTCGAGGGCGACCTCGTCGAGCGTGTGGGCCATCAGCTCGTGCATCTGCGCCGGATCTGAGCCCTCCACGAATCTGGGGGCGTACCCGTATCCCTCCAGTAACGACTGCAGCTCGCGCTCCGGGATCCGCGCCAGCACGGTCGGGTTGGCGATCTTGTAGCCGTTGAGATGCAGGATCGGCAGCACCGCCCCGTCACGGGCCGGGTCCAGGAACTTGTTGGAGTGCCAGCTGGCCGCCATCGGCCCCGTCTCGGCCTCTCCATCGCCGATCACGCAGCACACCAGCAACTCCGGGTTGTCAAATGCGGCGCCGTACGCGTGCAGCAGCGCGTAGCCGAGCTCTCCGCCCTCGTGGATCGATCCCGGGGTCTCGGGGGCGACGTGACTCGGAATCCCGCCTGGAAACGAGAACTGCCGAAACAGCCGCCGCAGCCCCTCGGCGTCGCGGCCGATGTGGGGATAGACCTCGCTGTAGGTGCCTTCGAGGTAGGTGTTGGCGACCAGACCAGGGCCGCCATGTCCCGGCCCGGCGACGTAGATCACATCGAGGTCACGGGCGCGGATCAGCCGGTTGAGATGGGCATAGATGAAATTCAGGCCCGGCGTGGTGCCCCAGTGCCCGAGCAGACGTGGCTTGATGTGTTCAAGGCCCAGCGGCTCTCGCAGCAGCGGGTTATCGAGCAGGTAGATCTGGCCGACCGACAGGTAGTTCGCGGCGCGCCAGTAGCTGTCCAGCAGGGCCAGCTCCGGCGCGCTGCTCAGGGCCGCCCCATCGTGCGTCATTGCGGTCGTCGTCATCATGGCCTCGCTGATTGAAAATGGGCGCTGGCGGCTCGCCAGCCCGACGTGGGGAACTCGACCTCGATCGCATCCGGGCCGGTGACGCTGGTGGTCGCGAAGGCATCACGAAACACCGCCAGCATGTCCCGGTTCTCGGGCAGCACTTCAGCGAAGAACGTCGTGATCTGCCGATCCTCGGCGTGCTGCGCCAGCCGAATCACGAGCTGGGTGGCGAGTCCGAGGTGGTGGAAGTCGTCGTCGACCTCGACGGCGATCTCCGCCCGAGCACTGCTCGGCTCGCGCATGTAGATCCCGTGGGCGATGACGCCGCGATCGGCCGCACTCGCGAGCAGGCCGTGGTGATCGATGGCCTCGCCCGCCATCTCTCGATGGGTCTCCCGGCGCAGATCGATCGCCCCGCTGAAGAAGCGACGGCGGCGCGACTCCGCGGACAGGCGGGTCAGGAACTCAAGGATCGCCGGTTCGTCATCGACGCGCACTGGGCGAAACGAGACCTTGAGACCATCGCGCAGGCAGACGTCGTCCGCCAGGGCATCGACCGTCATTCCGGTGGCGCGGGGTCGATCTCGGCCTTCGGGTCCGGCCGCGCCGGACCTCCGTTCCCGATGCTGAGCTGACCCGCGGGCAGGCCGGGGCTCGCGGCGCGCGGTGGCATCTGCGCCGCCGCGTACGCGTCGAGCTCGTCGAGCGTCTCGTCCTTGAGCAGTGCGTGCGCCAGGGTCTCGAGCCTGGAGCGGTGCTCGGTCAGAGCGGCCGTCACGTCCCGATGAGCGGTCTCGATCAGCTGGCGCACCTCCGCGTCGAGGACCCGCTGGGTCTCCTCAGACGTGTCGGCCGACGCCATGAAGCTGGCGCCGCGGCCGCCCTGGGGGAGCACGTTGACGAACCCGATCGCCTCGCTCATCCCCCAGCGTCCGACCATCTGGCGCGCGATCGCGGTCACCTGCTCGATGTCCGACTCCGCTCCGGTGGTGATCGTCCCGAAGACGATCTCCTCCGCCACCCGTCCCCCGAGCGCGACCTTGATCTTGCCGTTGAGCGCCTCGCGCGTGTACGAAACCTGATCGTCATCGGGCGCGGAGAGCGTCACGCCGAGCGCTGCGCCGCGCGGGATGATCGACACCTTGCGCACCGGGTCGGCGCCCGTGGTGAGCATCCCGACCAGCGCGTGTCCCGCCTCGTGGTAGGCGGTCCGCTCGCGGTCGGCCGGCGACAGCACGATCCCTCGCGGTGCCCCGAGCAGGATCTTCTCCAGCGAATCGCTGAAGTCGGCAGTCTGGACGCTCTGGTGGTTGCGCCGTGCGGCGAGCAGCGCCGCCTCGTTGGCGAGGTTGGCCAGATCAGCGCCGACCATCCCGGGGGTGGTCGCCGCAAGTGCCTCCAGATCGACGTTCTCGGCCAGCGGAATCGAACGCGTGTGGACCTCGAGGATCTGGCGGCGTCCCACCCGGTCGGGCGGCTGCACGGCAACCCGGCGGTCAAAGCGCCCCGGGCGCAGCAGCGCCGGATCGAGGATCTCGGCACGGTTGGTCGCCGCCAGCACCGCGACCGCCTCGACGGACTCAAACCCGTCCATCTCGGTCAGGATCTGATTGAGCGTCTGCTCGCGCTCGTCGTTTGAGCCCGCGAACGACGTCGAGCCCTGGCGCGAGCGTCCGATCGCGTCGAGCTCGTCGATGAAGATGATCGACGGTGCCGCCTCCTTGGCCTTGGTGAACAGATCCCGTACGCGTGAGGCCCCGACGCCGACGATCGCCTCGATGAATTCCGAGGCCGAGATCGAGAAGAACGCGGCGTGCGCCTCGCCGGCGACGGCACGCGCGAGCAGCGTCTTGCCGGTCCCCGGAGCGCCCGACAGCAGCACACCATGGGGCATCCGACCGCCCAGGCGTCCGTACCGTTCAGGATCACGCAGGAAATCGACGATCTCGGTCAACTCGGACTTCGCCTCATCGATCCCGGCGACGTCAGCGAACGTGACCATGATCGTCGCCGGATCGATCCGTCGCGCCTTGGAGCGACCGAAGCTCCCCAACGCGCCCATCCCACCGCCGCTCTTGGCCGCCCGGCGGGCAAACATGACAAACAACCCGACGATCAGCAGCGCCGGGCCGAAGCCGAGCAGCAGCGAGACCAGCAGCGAACTGCCCTGGGTGGTCGACTGCGCGTTGACCTTGACAGTCTCTGACTTCAGCAGTGCGGTCAGCTGGGCGTTGTTCCAGAACGAGGGAACCTGAGTCGCGAACAGCGTCGTCGGCTTGGCCGTGGTATCCGTGCTCGGGTAGCGCACCGACGACTTGAAGGTGCCCTGGATCGTGTCGCCCTTGGACGCGATCGACTCCACCCGCCCCGACTGCAGCTTGGAGAGGAAGTACGGACTGAACGGCACCTTCACCCGCTCCTGACCGTGGCTTGGGAACAGGAACACCGCCCCCAGGTTGAACGCCAGCAGAGCAACCACGAACCAGATGAATCCGCGTGACCGATGCGGCGGTTTCGCCGTAGGTGGATCGGGCGCGCCCCGTCCATCGGGAGCGGGCGCGACCTGCCAACCGCGATGATCACGCGGCAGCGGCTTGCGGTTCATGCTCGTCGGATCAGAGCGACGTCGTCCACGTTCGGCTCGGCCGCCATCATCGCCGCGCGGTCCTCCAGGCCCGACAGTGCCAATCCGGACCGGCCGCCCGGTTCATCGTCGCGCCCGTCGCGGTCAACCCATGCGGCGCCGCAGTGCCAGCAGCTGTCCTCCTGCCCCGCCATCGGCGCCCCGCAGGACGGGCACAGACGTGGGATGTGACGCCCGCGCCCGGTCATGATCCGACCAACTCGCCGTTCGTGGCCGCACCGGCTTGCTGCGGCGGGGCGGGCAGGGCTGCGGCGGCTTGGGTCTCACGTCCGAGGAACGCTCCGAGCTCGGCGATCGTGCTCATCAGCGGAGCGGGGAACACGACCGTCGAGTTCTTGTCGACCGCCACCTCGACGAGGGTCTGCAGATTGCGCAACTGCAACGCGAGCGGATGGGCCATCATCACGTCGGAGGCGATCGCCAGCTCACCGGCGGCGAGCGCTTCGCCCTGGGCGGCGATGATCTTTGCGCGCTTCTCACGCTCGGCCTCGGCCTGGCGCGCCATCGCGCGCTGCATGCTCTCGGGCAGCTGGATGTCCCTGAGCTCCACCACCGTCACCTTGATCCCCCACTCCTCGGTCTGAACGTCCAGGATCTCCCGGATGTTCTGGTTGATCGTGTCGGTCTCGGACAGCGTCTCATCAAGCGTGTGGCGACCCACCACCGCCCGCAGCGTCGTCTGGGCGATCTGGTTGATCGCGGCCTCGACGTTCTCGATCGCGATCACCGACCGGATCGGGTCCTCCACCCGGTAGTAGGCAACGGCGGAGACGTCGATGCTGACGTTGTCCTTGGTGATGATCCCCTGGGACTGGATCGGCATCGTGATGATCCGCAACGACACACGGTGAACCCGGTCGACGACCGGAAAGATGAAGATCAGCCCCGGGCCGCGCGCCTTGTCCTTGACCTTGCCGAGCTCGAACAGGACCACGCGCTCGTACTGCTTGATGATCCGAACCGACATCGCGAGCGCGATCAGCGCCACCACGACGATTGCGACGATCACGTAGACGGCGACCATGGTCTTGCCTTTCTGGCCACACGCAACGAACTGATCGATCGGCGTCGTGAGGCGATGGGTTGCTGCTTGCCGGTCTCGATCGGCTCGATCGAAACGTTGAACCCGGCCAGTCGCTGGAGCCGGAACCGAATGCCCGCCGAAGGTTGAAGCGAAGCGCCCTCAATGGTACTTCGCGCGGAACCGGTGCTTAAAGTGTCGCCATCTGTAGCCGCTGGGATTTAGAATGTGCAGCGTGGCGCCGGCGCCTGATCGAACAGACCATCTCCGGATCCTGATCGCCAACGAGCGCAAGGACCGGCTCGAGCTCGTCGTCCCGATCGTCGCGGGACTCGGCCACGAGGTCATCGCGCGGGAGATCGAGATCAAAGACGTCGGCGCGGTCACCGCCCGAGAGCGACCCGATGTCGCGCTCGTCGGACTGGGCGCCAGCTCCGAGCATGCCCTCGGCCTGATCGACAAGATCGTTCATGAGGCCGCCTGCCCGGTCATCGTCCTGCTGCATGCGCCCGATCCCGAGTTCGTCAGGGAAGCGTCCAAGCGCGGTGTGTTCGCCCAGATCTCCGACGCCGATGTCGAGGACTGGCAGAGCTCAATCGACATCGTGCTGCGGCGCTTTGCCGAATACCACGACCTCGAGGGCGCGTTCGGGCGCCGGGCGTTGACCGAGCGCGCCAAGGGCATCCTCATGGAGCGCCACTCGATCGACGAGACCAGCGCGTTTGAGATGCTGCGCGAACGGTCGCGGATCGACAACCGCAAGCTGATCGATCTGGCCGCCGCCGTCGTCGATGGCCACCGCCTGCTGCCCAAGCAGGTCGACCCGGCCACCTAGCCTGAACCAGGCTCGGAGCTGAATGCAATGGACGTTCCCGCGGAGTACTCCGGTCGATCCGGAGGTCCCTTCAAGAAGGTGATCGTCGGTATCGACCAGCACCAGGGCGGCCGAGACGCGCTGGTGCTGGGGCGGACCCTGGTCGCGCACGGCGGCACGGTGCTCCGCGCGTGCGTGTCGATCGCCGAGGCCGCGTTCGACGGTGAACCGGCCGACGACGGGACCGGCGACGGGCGGCTGCTGCGCATCACCGCATCGAACCTGGCGCGGGGCCTTCACGAGCTTGCGATCGCCGAGCGTGCCGACCTGCTCGTCGTCGGGTCGCGCCGCGACGCCAGGCCGGGCCGAGTTCTGATCGGCGAGGACTCGATCGATGCGCTCAACGGCGCGCCAGGTGCGATCGCGATCGCGCCGCTCGGATACGCAGAGCGCCCAGCCGCGCTCGGCGAGATCGGTGTCGGCTACAACGGCTCGCTGGAGAGCATGGACGCGATCGCACTCGCCCGAGCGCTGGCGGCCGAGCACGGCGCGCGCGTGTCGGCCTTCGAGGCGTTGACGGTTTCGGCACAACGAACGGCCGCCGGCGCTGCCGGGGTCGACTCGTTGAACGTGGACATCGACACGGCATGTCGGCGGATCGCGGCGCTGGGCGATATCGAGCCTCACGCGGCCTACGGTCCGGCCGCCGTGGAGCTCGCGCTCTACAGCGCGTCGGTGGATCTGATGGTCATCGGCTCACGCGGGTACGGCCCGATCGGCCGGCTCGCCCACCCAAGCACCTCGCGGCTGCTGGCGCGCAGCGCCTGTTGTCCGTTGCTCGTGCTGACGCGGAGCGCGCCATCGCTGCCGCCGGACGATCGCGCCGAGCTCGCCCCCCTGCGCGTCCAGACCGGCTAGCGAGCCGCCGAGTCCGCGTCTCTCACGCCAGCGGCAGGCTGAAGCGCACGCGCGCGCCGTGATCGGAGTCGGCGACCCAGATATGCCCGCCGTGGGCCTCGACGATCGCGCGGGAGACCGCCAGCCCAAGGCCAGAGCGGTCGCCGGTCCGAGCGGCGTCCGCGCCGCCGCCCCGGTAGAAGGCGGTGAAGACCCGCTCACGTTCGTCGGGCGCGATCCCCTCGCCGGTGTCGGCGATCTCGATCTCGATTGCCGCCTCCGCCCGCTGCGCGCGGACGACGACCGAGCCGTCGGCCGGGGTATGGCGGATCGCGTTCTGGATCAGGTTGAACAGCACGCGCTGCAGCTTCTCGGGGTTCGCCCGCGCGGGCGCCAGCTCCGCCGGCAAGCTGGCGGACACCGTGACCCGCTTGGCGTCCGCTTGCACGCGCATCGCGGCGACGGTCTCGTCGACCAGATCGCCGAGCGGCACCTGCTCCAGCGACCAGCCGATGTCGCCGGCCTCCAGTCGCGAGAGCTCGAACAGGTCGTCGATCAGCGCGCCGAGGGTGTCGATCTGGGTGCGCATCCGGTCCAGGTACTCGCGGCGCTTGAGACCGTCGACGATGTCGTCGCCGACCGCATCGCCCAGCAGCCGCAGCGACGTCAGCGGCGTGCGCAGATCGTGCGAGACGGCGGCGACCAGATGCCGGCGTGCAGATTCGGAAGCGTCGCGGGCGTGCTCCTCGCCGATCAGCTGGTCGATCATCGCGTTTGCCGCCTGCGCGACGCGGGCCAACTCGTCGTTGGCGGACGTCTCGATCCGCAGTTGGCGCTCGCCGGCGCCGACCGCTTCCAGACCGTCGCGGATCGCGTCCAGATCGCCGCCCAGCGTGCGTGAGAACAGCCACGCCCCGCTGACCGCCAGCAGCGCCGAGGCGACCGCGATCGCCGAAACGAGCACGACGGCATGGTCGGAGATCACCATCAGCGTCGACAGCACGATCAGTCCGGCGACGACCGGCGCGACGGTCACGCACGCCAGCAGCGCGAGCTGCCCGGCGAGGCTGCGAACGAGACCGCGCGGGATCGAGAACAGGCGATTGCCGAGCGCGCGGCCGCTCATGGCGCGAACCGGTAGCCGACACCCCAGACCGTCTCGAGGTGTCGCGGATGACCGGGGTCACGCTCGAGCTTTGCGCGCAGCCGCCGGATGTGGACGGTGACGGTCGACGTGTCGGTGTAGAACGAGTACTGCCAGACGGCGTCCATCAGCTGGTTGCGTGAGAACACCCGGTGCGGATGGCGCGCCATGAACAACAGCAGGTCGAACTCGCGCTGGGTGAGTACCACCGGCTCGCCCGCCACCGTGACCACGCGTGCCACCGGGTCGATCCGGATCTCCCCGACGACCAACGGCTCGGCCTCCTCGACCGGGCGCTCGACGCGGCGCAGCACCGCATCGACCCGCGCCACCAGCTCGGCCGGCGAGAACGGCTTGACGACGTAGTCATCGGCGCCCAGCCGCAGCCCGATCACACGGTCTGACTCGTCGCCCTTCGCGGTCAGCAGGATCACCCCGGGCGGCACCGCGCGGCCGCGCAGGCGCCGCATCACCTCGAGCCCGTCGACGCCGGGGAGCATCAGGTCGAGCACGACCAGGTCGGGCCGGCTGTTCTCCGCGGACGCCAGCGCCTGATCGCCGTCGTGGGCGATCGCGGTCCGGTAGCCGGCACGGTCCAGGTACCGGGCGACCACCTCGGCGATCGTCGGCTCGTCGTCGACGACGAGGATCGAACCGCGGAAGTGAGACTCCATCCAACCATTGTCACGACGGCGGACGGCCGTTACCAGCTCGGCGGCCCACGGTTCACCGATTGTTCAGCAGCGAGACCGAGGTCTGGCGAGTTGCTGCGGGAGAGCCGCAGTAACTCGCCAGAGTTCGCCGGGCGGCGGGCGTCGGGCGGCCGGCGGCCGGCGGCCGGCAGCCGGCAGCCGGCAGCCGGCAGCCGGCAGCCGGCAGCCGGCAGCGGCCTGGCGAGGCGGGCGGCGGGCTCACCAGACCGTCCCGAACAGGACCTTGACGACAACTGCCGCGAGCGCCATCGCCACCAGGGCCGCCCGCAGGCGCACGATCGGGGTGGCGGCCGCGGCGACACAGGCGAGCGGCACGTACGGCAGCCAGATCCGCTCCGTCTCGGCCTTGGTGAAGCCCGACACCGCGCTGATCACGATCACGACCGCCAGCGCGACGGCTGCCGGCTCGCCGCGCTGCAGCGACCGCAGCGCCAGCCACACGATCGGCGGGCCGAGCAGCGTCAGCCATGCGGCCGGCGAGCCGAACAGCCAGAACGGGTACGGACGTTGCGCGGACAGCCCCATCCGATAGGCGTGATGCACCGCGCGGAAGATCGCGATCGGGTCATACCCCCAGACGGCGGCGAGCACGAGCGTCACGCCGAGCACGCCGGCGGCCGAAAGGACGGCGAGCCGGACGGCAGCGCCGCGGCCGTCGCGCACGAGGACGACCACGACCGCCCAGGCCGGGATCGCCAACAGCACCCACGAGAAGAACGCCGCGATCCCCGCCGCGACGCAGCCGAACGCGACGAGCGGCATGCGGCGGGAGACGAGCAGGCAGGCGACGGCGGCGGCCATCGCCGCGAACACGAAGTCGACCGACGTGAATCCGTACACGAGCACGCACGGTGAGAACGCGGCGAACGCCGTGGCGACCCGCGCGCGCCGCTCCACACCGACCGAGCTGCGGGCGCAGCCGCCGAGCGAGCGGCCGAGCACATACGTCAGCGGCGTCACCAGCGACCCCACGACCACGCACGCCGCCGCAAGCCGACCGGGCGTCGTCAGCCCGAGCAGGTGCATCGCCACCAGCGGACCGGGCGGGTTGCCCTTGGTATGGGTCGGCAGCTCCGGCAGCAACTGCGAAAAATGCCCGACGTAGTACGCGACGCCGCGGTGCAGCGCAGGCAGCGCCGGGAGGTACTCGAACCTGGCCTCGAACGCGCCGCCAGGCCCAAGATCGAACACGTGCGACCAGCCGGCGGTGCCCAGCCGCGCGGCCCCCACCGACAATCCGACCGCGAGCGTCATGGCGTAGCCGAGCGCCGCGAACGCCGGCCCGGAGCGGACCCGCTCGATCGCCCACGGCGCCGCACATGCGCAGCCCACCGCAAGCGCCAACGCGATCGCCGCCGGCCAGCGGACGTGCGGCGTCCAGCTCATCAAGAACGGGGGCAGCGCACTGCCGAGATCGACTCCCCGGCGGAAGTGGTTGATCAGGCCCGCCGCGATCGTGAGCACGACGACCGTCACGACCGCCGCCGGCACCCACCGGCGAACGATCTCGACCGACTTCGACGGCCGGCTAATCGCCGAGCTGCTCATCGGCCGCGGGTACGGCCCGGGGCCGGCTGCGGATCACGCGCGCCGTGAAGACGAGCGCCGAGAACAGGAACAGCCCGGCGCAGATCAGCAACCAGTTACGGGTGTAGCCGGCCAGCGCGTGGCCCGTGTCGAAGCGGTAGTTCTTGGACGAGTAGCCGAGGATCAAAGGGAAGTAGACGAGCAGCAGGATCGCCGAGACGACCGCCGGCACGCGCAGGTGGTTGATCACGCGCGGCCGCGCCGGCGCGGCGGAGTCGACCACCGGCGGCGGCTCGCGCCGGGCCCCGGTGGTGATCATCAGACCGCGGTCCAGCAGCGAATACAAGGGCAACAGCACGAGGTCGTGCAGCAGTGCCGCGCCCAGAAACCACGCGATCCAGTTGATCACGAAGCCGGCGCGCAAGATCTGGTTGATCGCCCAGCCGGCGATGAAGAACACGCCAAGGTGCGCCAGCAGGTGCAGCGGGTTGGATCCGTAGAGCCGCCGGAAGCCCGCCATCACGCCTCGACGAACTGCATCGATCCCAGCCACTTGGTGCAGTGCACGCCGGGCAGCGCCGGGATGATGATCCGGGCGGGGTAGCCGTGGTCCAACGACAGGTTCACGCCGTTGACGCACAGCGCCAGCAGCGACCGGTCGTCACGGACCTGACTCGCGGGATAGGCGGTGTGCCGATACGGACCCTTGGGTTGGATCGAGTGCACCTCGAGGAACGCGTCCGGGGACGCGCCGACCAGGGCAGCCAGGTCGCGGAGCCGGACACCGGTCCAGCGCTGGGTCGTCGACCACCCCTCGACGCACGCGATCGGTAGATCGTAGGTGTGCTGGGTCATCGCCATCAGCTGCGGCCGGCTGAGCGAGACCGTGCGGGCGCCGGCCACGCTGAGCCGCCAGCGCGGATCGCTCGCCAGGGCTGTGACCTTGACCGAGTCGGCGGCCTTGTTGACCTGGAAGTCGTTGGGCCCCGTGCCCCACACCCGGCCGCGTGGCGCCAACAGGGCGATCCGGCGCAGCGGACCGCCGACCGATTCGCCGAGATTCGCGATCAGCAGCGCCAGCGAACCGGCGCCGACCAGCCCCAGCAGTCCGCGGCGGCTGATCGTCGGCGTCGCGGGCGACGGCGACACGAGCCCGCCGGGCCGGAACGGCTCAGGCTTCGTGTGCGCGAGGTCGGCCTTCAACGGCCGCAGCACGCCCTGGTCACGGTAGGCGCGCACGACCGTCGGGAATTTCACGCAGACGTGCAGCGCCAGCGCGGAGATGAAGACCCAGGCGCCGTAGTAGTGGGCGCGGACGAACAGGAAATGCCACGGGTAGAACACCTGGATGTTGAGCACGCCGGTGACGAACTCGAACAGGCCTGAGCCGACCAGCAGCAGGATCGCGAGCCGCTCGATCGACTGGGCCGGCTTGCCGACCGGCGGCCAGGCGAACAGGCGCGGGATCACCGACCACAGCTTCGCCAGCAGCACCGGGATCGCGATCAGCCCGACCGTGATGTGCGCCCCCTGGCTGAGGGCGTACGCCCACGAGGGCGCGTCTGACGGCAGCGAGATCAAGGGGCCGATATCGCCGGGCGGGCCGACGATCGCGTTGTAGCCCTTGACCACGTCCGGCTGATAGGCGGAGTGCGAGATCAGGCCGGTGACCGCGACGATCGCGATCATCACCAGCAGGATCGAGCCGAGCACCGAGGTCAGCCAGGGGCCGCGTAGCGGGCTGCGCCAGAAGCGCGGGCGAAACGGGCCGGGCGGCGGCCCGGGGAGCGGCGGCAGCTTGATCTGAGGCGGTCGCGGCAGCCGCGGCAGCCGCGGCGCCTTCATGCGACCGACCGCAGGACGGCGCTCATGTCACGGACCGCCCGCAGGCTGCCGGTCACGCTGCCCGACACCTTCGACCTGCCGCCCGCCCGAGGGCCGTAGCCGACCGGTGCCTCGCCGATCCGCCAGCCCGCGGCCGCCGCGCGCAGCACCATCTCCAACGGCCAGCCGAACGCCCGGTCGCGCAACTGAAGCGCCAGCAGCGAGTCGCGTCCGGCACAGCGCATCGGACCCAGATCGGTCAGCCGGATCCCGGCTCGTCGACGCAGCTGCAGCGCGAGCGCGCGGTTGGCCAGCCGTGCGTGGGCCGGCCAGGCGCCCGGCACGGGCACGCGCGCCCCCAGGCACAGGTCGAGCGCCCCGGTCTCGACGGGATCGACGACCGCGGGCAGCTGCGCGGGATCGAGCGAGCCGTCGCAGTCCATGAAGCAGACCAGCTCCGTCGACGCCGCCGCCAGACCCGCCCGGCAGGCGGCGCCGAACCCGCGGCGCGGCTCGGAGATGACGCGCGCGCCGAGGCGGCGCGCCACCTCCGCGGAGCCGTCGGTCGAGCCGTTGTCGACCACCAACGGATCGAACCGCGCGGGGAACGAGCCCAGCACGACGGGGAGCGCCTCGGCCTCGTCGAGGACCGGCAGGATCACGTCCAGCACGCCGCGGAATCTATGGACCAGGTTCTTACAAATCGCGAAACAACCGGACGATTCGGCCCAATGAGCCCATCCGGTTGCCTAACTTGGCGCCCATGCGGATCCTGGTCACCGGCGGCGCGGGCTTCATCGGCTCACACGTGGTCGACCTCCTGATCGACGACGGCCACGAGGTCCGCGTGCTCGACCTGCTGCTGGGGTCGGCCCACAGCGGGCTGCCCGACTATCTGAACCCGGCCGCCGAGTTCGTGCGGGGCGACGTCGGCGATCCGATCACGGTCGCGGACGCCCTCGACGGGATCGACGCGGTCTGCCATCAGGCGGCGATGGTCGGCCTCGGGCTCGACATCGCGGACGCACCCGACTACGTCCGCCACAACGACCTCGGAACGGCCGTCCTGTTGGGGGAGCTGGCGGCACGGCGGTTCGCCGGCCGGCTGGTGCTGGCCAGCAGCATGGTCGTCTACGGCGAAGGCCGCTACATCTGCGCGGAGCACGGTGACGTGGCCCCCGGTCCGCGCCGGACCGAGGACCTCAACGCAGGACGCTTCGAGCCCAGATGCCCGAGCTGCGGCGAGGCGCTCGAGCCCGCGGAGATCGACGAGCATGGCCGCCCGGATCCGCGCAACGTGTACGCGGCGACCAAGCTGCACCAGGAGCATCTGTGCGGCTCGTTCGCCCGTGAAACGGGCGCGACCGTGCTCGCGCTGCGCTACCACAACGTCTACGGGCCGCGGATGCCGCGGGACACCCCGTACGCGGGGGTGGCGTCGATCTTTCAGAGCTCGCTCGCGGCCGGACGGGCACCGCGGGTGTTCGAGGACGGCGGCCAGCTGCGCGACTTCGTCCACGTCCGGGACGTCGCGCGGGCCAACGTGCTCGCGCTGGGGGCGCCGGACACGGCGGCCGGCGTATACAACGTCGCCAGCGGCACTCCTCGCTCGGTGCTGGAGATGGCCATCGCACTGTCCGCGGCACACGGCGGCGACGCCCCGGAGCCGTTGGTGACCGGCCAATATCGCCTCGGCGACGTCCGCCATGTGTTCGCGTCCGCGCAGCGCGCTGGCGACCGGCTCGGGTTCCATGCCCGTGAGGACTTCGGTGGGCGCATGGCGGAGTTCGCGCGCTCCGGGCTGCGAGCGGCCGCGTGACCGGCGCCGCGCTGCTGGTGATCGCCAAGGACCCCCGACCGGGACTGTGCAAGACCCGCCTGTGCCCCCCGTGCCGGCCCGAGCAGGCGGCTCGGCTGGCGGCGGCCGCGCTGGCCGACACGCTCGATGTCGTCGTCGCCGCGCCGGCCGCACGGCGGGTGCTCGTGCTCGATGGCAACGCGGAGCGTTGGCATCGACCGGGGCTGGAGATCATCCCCCAGCGGGGCGAGGGTCTGGCGCAGCGGCTTGCCAACGCGTTTGCCGACGTCGGCGAGCCGGCGCTGCTGGTCGGCATGGACACGCCGCAGCTGAGCGCCGAGCTGCTCGCCGACGGGCTGGCGGGACTGGCCAGCCACGACGCGGTGCTCGGCCCGGCGCTCGACGGCGGTTACTGGAGCGTCGGCCTGCGTGCCGTCGACCCAACCGTGTTCGCCGGCGTCCCGATGAGCAGCGCGGACACGCTCTGCGCCCAGCGGCGGCGCCTGACTCAGCTCGGGCTGTCCACCTACGAGCAGCCCACGCTGCGTGACGTCGACACGATCGCCGATGCCCGCGCGGTCGCCGCGCTCGCGCCCGAATCACGGTTCGCGCGCACGCTCGAGGCGCTGTGGTGACGCCGGCCGGGCCGCTCCGCGCGCAAGCCGGAGGCGGCGCCGGAAGATCCGCCGAGCGTGTCCTCGGCGCGACGGCGGCGTCCGCCCTGAGCGTCTACGCAGACGCGCTCGCGCACCAAGCCGCGGGACAGTCGGCCGCGACCGTCGTTCGCTTTGAGCACTGCGCCGCGCGACCGCTGGCGGTCGGCCGGTGGGTCGCCGGCGCCGACGTCGTCGACGAGCACGCACTGGCGGCGCTGGATGGCCCCGTGCTCGACGTCGGCTGCGGGCCGGGCCGCCATCTGCACGCGCTCGCCAGACGCGGCGTGTTCGGCCTCGGCGTCGACCTGTGCCCGGCCGCGGTGGCGCTCGCGCGTGGGCGCGGCGCCAACGCGATCGTCGGCTCGATCTTCGGCGAGGTGCCACGTGGGGGGCTGTGGCGCAGCGCGCTGCTGCTCGACGGCAACATCGGGATCGGCGGCGACCCCGCCCGGCTGCTGCAGCGGATCGTGTCGCTGCTTGCGCCCGGAGGCGCGATCCTGGTCGAGCTGGCCGCGCCGGAGACCGACACGGTCCAGACGCTCGCTCGGCTCGAGACGGCGTCGGCGGTCAGCGAATGGTTCGCGTGGGCCGAGGTGTCCGCCGCCTCGATCGGCGAGCTCGCTGAGCCCGCGGGCGTGCAGGTCTCAGACGTCTGGCAGAACCGCGGTCGCTGGTTCGCGCTGCTGCTCGCGCCCTGACGTCGCTGAGCCCCTCAAACCAGCGGGTCGAGAACCGTACCGGTCACCCGATTGCTTCTAGTAGGTTTCCGAGCGTGGGTGGAGGTCGATTCCGACCGATCGCGGTGTTCATTGTCGTGACGCTGTTGGCGCTCGCGGCGACGGGGTCCGCAGCGCCCGCGACCCCGGGTCCGTTTGCGGTCAGATCAGCGTCGCTGACCCAGGATGGTCAACGGCTGCGGTGGACAGTGGAGCTCGACCATGTCTTCTCCGGCTCGGGGCTGCGCCACGACCACCGGTCGTTGTGCCTGCTGCTCGGGGTCACCCGCTCGGGCTCGGCCTCCAGGGAGCTGTGCGTGGCTCCACCCCGCTCCGGTCGCGGCGCGCTCCGGCTGCGGTTGGACCGCGTCGCCGACGGGCGCGTCCGCCCCGGTCCGACGATCTCGGCGACGATCGCCCGCCCGAACGCCGCCGCGCTGACCGCGACCTTTGCTCCCGGCGCGGTCGGCCTGAAGTACCGATCGCTGCGCTGGCAGGTGAGCAGCGTGCTGAGCGCGCCCGCCTGCGCGCCGTCGGGCTCGACCTCGATGGCGGGCGGCTCGTGCTCGCTGCAGTATCCGGCCAGGCCAGCGCTCGCGCGTCTGCACACGCCCAAGCTCGTCGGCTGCGTGCCACGTGGCTCGTCGCTGGTCTTCAACGGCTCGCCGAAACGGCGCGAGATCGCGCTCGCGTTCGACGACGGTCCCTGGAACGATCCGCCGACGATCGACTTCGTCAACCTGCTCGCGCGGTATCACGCGCCGGCGACGTTCTTCGAGATCGGCGACCAGATCAAGACCTACGATCCAACCGGGTCGATCGAGCGCAAGATGCTCGCCGACGGGGACATGATCGGCGACCACACCTGGACGCACCCCGACATGGTCGGGCTCCCGCCCGCAGAGCAGCGGTCCCAGCTGGAGCTGACCGCTGGCGCGATCCGCCGAGCCACCGGCTTCACGCCGTGCCTGTGGCGGCCGCCCTACGGAGACATCTCAGACCAGCTCGACTCGCTGGCCCGATCGCTCGGCTTCCTGACGATCTACTGGGACATCGACCCCCGCGACTGGTCACTGCCCGGTGTCGCCGAGATCGAGAGCAACGTGATCGACAACGCCCACAATGGCGCGATCGCCGAGATGCACTTCGGCGGCGGGCCCAGGCAGGAGACACTCGCGGCGCTGCCCGACATCATCACCACCCTGCGCAACCGCGGCTACAAGTTCGTCACGGTCACTCAGATGCTCGGGCTGCGACTGATCTACCGCTAGATATCAGAGCCGCCGCAACAGCTCGGGAGTGAGCTGGGCCGCCGCGGTCTGCCCCGACAGACCGAGCGTCAGGTCGAACTCGGCGATGATGTTGCGCATGACGTCACGCGCGCCGGCCTCGCCGGCGAGCGCCAGCCCGTAGAGGTACGGACGGCCGATCAGGACCGCGTCGGCGCCAAGCGCCAACGCTTTGAAAACGTCGGCGCCGGAGCGCACGCCGGAGTCCAGCAGCAGCGTGCAGGCGCCGTCCACGACCGGCGCGATCTCGACGAGGGCGTCCAACGAGCCGATCGCGCCGTCCACCTGACGACCGCCGTGGTTTGAGACGACGATCCCGTCGACCCCGGCCTCCAGCGCGCGTCGTGCGTCGTCGGGATGCTGGATCCCCTTGAGCAGGATCGGCAGCTTCGTGCGTGCGCGCAGCGTCTCGATGTCGGCCCAGGTCAGCGACGGGCGCGAGTAGATGTCCAGGAACGTCTGCACTGCGGCACGCGGCTCGGGCGAGCGGAGGTTGTTCAGCATGCCGCCCGGAAACCGGCGGCTGATTGAGTAGAGCGTGCGCAACGCCGCAAGCGACGGCTTGACGTCGGCGGCCGGGTCGGTGCCCGCGTCCGCGACGGCGGCGATCCGCTCGCGCACGATCTCCATGAAACGGCTGTCGGCGGTGTACTGGGCGATCCCCTGACCACGCGCGAACGGCAGCGATCCCAGGTTGAGATCCATCGGGCGCCAACCGAGCATCGTCGTGTCGAGCGTGACCACGACCGCCTCGCACGCCACCGCCTCGGCGCGGGCCAGGAAGCTGTCGACCAACCCGTCGTCAGTCGACCAGTAGAGCTGGAACCACCGTGGCGCCCGTCCCATCACCGCCGCGCACGCCTCCATCGACGCGCACGCCTGGCTGGTGAACACGTACGGCACGCCGAGCGACGCGGCCGCTCGCGCGATCGCGAGGTCCGCCTCGGAGTCGATCAGCTCGGCGGCCCCGACCGGCCCGAACAGCACCGGCGCCGGCAGCGTGTGGCCGAACAGCTCGACGGTCAGGTCACGCTTCGAGACATCGCGCAGCATCCGCGGCACGATCTTCCAGCGTTCGAACGCGTCGCGATTGGCGCGCATCGTCGCGCCCTCCCCGGCGCCGCCGGCCGCGTACGCCCATCCGAGCTTGCGAGCGCGCCGGCTCGCCCGCCGCTCGAGCGTGCCGAAATCTGTCGGTACGGCGGGCGTGCGACCCTGCACGCCGGCGCGGTAGATCTCGTTCTGTCGGATCCGGCCGGGGCCGGGGATGATCGGCTGGCGTGGCGACATCGCGTCGGCGGGAGCCTAGCTATTGGTCTCCGCGAAGGGGCGCGGCCGGCGGGCACCCCCGGACCGCCTCAGCTGTCAAAGCCCAGGCCCAGCCGGTCAAGCGTTCGGAGCCAGACCCCGCGCTTGCCCTCACGCCGATCGGCCGCGGCCAGCCGATTGCGGGTCAGCGCGATCACCGCCGAGCGGACCGGCTCAGGTGGGAACGGGACCGGCTTGCGACGCACGAACTTCAGGCCGGTCGACTCGGTCTGTCGAGCGTCGAGCAGATCCAGCGCCACCTGAGCGCCCCAGCGGGTCGAGCCGACGCCGAGGCCCGTGTAGCCGACGGCGTAGGACACCCGGCCCTCGAGCGCGGTTCCGAAGAACACCGAGAAGCGGCTGCAGGTGTCGATCGCACCGCCCCAGCGATGCGTGAACCGCAGCCCCTCGAGCTGCGGGAACGTCGTGAAGAAGTGCTGGGAGAGCGTCGCGAACGTCGGCTGATGCTCGTCGAGCCGGTCGGCGACCGGACCGCCGTAGCGGTAGACGGCGTCATAGCCGCCGAACAGGATCCGGTTTCCGGCGGTCAGACGGTAATAGTGAAACTGGTTGGACATGTCCCCCAGTCCCTGCCGGTGCGACCAGCCGATCTCCGACAGCTGCTGGCCGGACAGCGGCTCGGTCATCAACGCGTAGTCATAGACCGGCGCGATGAAGTGGCGCAGGGCGCCGAGCAGTGGCGGATACGCGCTCGTGCCCAGCAGCGCCCGGCGGGCGCGGACCGCACCGGCGCTCGCCGACACGCGGACGCCGGCGCCCTCGAGCCCGAGCCCGTGCACCGGGCTGTGCTCGAACACCCGCACGCCGGCATCGACCGCCGCCCGACGCAAGCCGTCACCGAGCTTGCCCGGATGGACGATCGCCGTCGTGTCCTTACACCACACGCCGCCGAGGTAGGTCGGCGACCGGACCTCGGCCCGGACCGCCTCGGCGTCGAGCACGACCGCGTCGTGGCCGAAACGCCGCTCGAGCTCGGCGTCCTGGAGGAGGCTCTCGGCCTGGTAGGGCTCCAGCGCAAGGTCCAGCGAGCCGGTCGCCTCGGACTCGCACTCGATCCCGTGCGACTCGAGGTCGGTCCGTACGCCGGCGAAGTTCTCGGCGCCGAGACGCTCAAGCGTCGGCATCTCACGCTTGAAGCGGCTCAGTCCGTTCGCCAGTCCGTGCGTCAGCGACGCGTCGAGGAAGCCGCCGTTGCGGCCGCTGGCGCCCTCGCCGCAGCGTCCGCCGTCGACCACCACGACCGAGCGGGCGGGGTCCAGGCGCTTGGCGTGGAGCGCCGCCCACAGGCCGGTGTAGCCGCCGCCGACGATGCACAGATCGGCGTCGACGAGGCCCTCCAAGCGCGGGTGCGGATCCCGGGCGGGCAGATCGTCCAGCCAGAACGGACGCGGCAGCGCGTCCGCGAATGCGGCCAGGTGCTGCGTGGTCGGCGGCGTCGTCGGCCAGGGCGAGGTCATCGGGGCAACAGTCTGACGAAGGCATGGCGAGGATGGCCGAAGGGGTCGTCCACATTCGCCAAGCTTCGCTCGACGGCGTTCGGCCGCGTCGCGTCAGACGTTGAGCGGCGAGCGCGACGCCTCGACGGCGCGCTCGGACAGGGGGATCGCGATCCACACGTCGGCGCCGCCCTGCGGTAGGTCACGCGCGCCCGCGTCGCCCCCGTGGGCCTGCGCGATCGTGCGCACGATCGTCAGCCCGAGTCCCACGCCGCCGCGGCCGCGGGCCAGATCCGCGCGGCTGAAGCGGTCAAACGCGCGCGTGAGGAGCTCGTCGCCGAAGCCCGCGCCGCGATCGGCGACGTGCAGCTCGACGCGGTGCCCGACACGGGTCGCCGACAACGTCACGTCGCCGGCGCCGTAACGCAGGCTGTTGTCGATCAGGTTCGAGATCGCCTGCCGGATGCGGTCCGGATCGGTGTGCACCGACGTGCCGGCGGGCAGCTGCCCGCAGTCGAGCACCAGCGCCCGTCCGGACCGCGCGACGATCGGCTCAAAACGCTCGCCCAGCTCCGCGATCAGCTCGACGACACCGACCGGCACCGGCGCAATTGGCAACGTGCCATCCTGCGCACGGGCGAGCAGCAGCAGGTCCTCGGCGAGCTTGACGATCCGGTCGGTCTCCTCGATCGCCGAGCGCATCGCGGCCCGCAGCGCCGCCTCGCCGCCGCGCTCGCGCAGCGTCACCTCGAGCTCGGCCTTGAGCACAGCCAGCGGCATCCGCAGCTCGTGGCTGGCGTTGGCGACGAACTGGCGCTCGCGAGTGAGACCCTCCTGCAGGCGATCGAGCATCGCGTTCAGCGTCCGCCCGAGCGCCTGGATCTCGTCGTTGGCCTCGGGCAGCGGCAGCCGTGTCGAGATCTCGTCGGTCGAGATCATCGCCGCCCGCCTGCGCATCCGCTCGACGGGCGCAAGCGCGGCCGCGGCCAGGAAGTAGGCGGCGATCGAGGCCAGCACGAGTGCCGGCGGCACCCCGATCCACAACGAGTCGTCGAGCTTGTCCAGCGCAGCGTCGCGCGTCGCCAGCGACACGCCGGCGACGACGATCCGCCGTCCCTCCTGCACCGGCATCGCGTACAGCCGGTAGCGGTTGCCGCGCTGGATCAGGCGTGGCGCACGCTCGGCCGTACGGATCTCGGCGACCGACAGCAACGGGGGGTTGGCGTAGCCGGCGCTCGCGCCGAGCACGCGCCCGCCGTCGTCGAGCACCTGCACGAAGTTCTCGCCCTGATTGGGGATCGTCCCCAGCGCCCCGCGGGTGTCGGCCGCGTTCTCGTTGCGGATCAAGCTCGCGACCTCCTGGGCGCGGGCGTTCAACGAGCCGTCGATGTTGTAGTCCAGGTCCGAACGGAAGTGGAAGTAGACGAACGCGATCACGCCGGCCATCAGCACCGCCATCACTCCGGCGAAGACGAACGTCAAGCGCCAGCGGATCGGCAGCCGCGTGAGGTCCGAAGGGCGGTAGTCGGGCGCTATGCCTCGTCGCATATGCGGTAACCGACTCCGCGGACCGTCTGCAGGCTGTTGCGCCCAAACGGACGGTCGATCTTCTCACGCACGTAGCGGATGTAGACCTCGACCACGTTCGAGCGATTCTCGTACGCATAGCCCCACGCCTGCTCGAGCAGGTCGAAGCGTGAGAGCACGTCGCCGGGCCGGCGCATCAGCGCCTCGAGCACCGCGTACTCCTTGCGCGACAGGTCGATCGGCACCTCGCCCCGCCACACCTGGTGGCGGGCCGAGTCCAGGCGCAGGTCGCCGACCGCCAGCACGACCCGCCGCTCGATCGGACCCCGCCGGCTCATCGCGCGGACCCGCGCGAGCAGCTCGGCGAACGAGAACGGCTTGACCAGGTAGTCATCCGCGCCCGAGTTCAGCCCATGGACGCGGTCGGCGATCCCGTCACGGGCGGTCAGCATCAGCACCGGCGAGTCGGTGTGCTGCTCGCGCAGCGCGCGGCAGACCTCGAAGCCGTCATGGTCGGGCAGCATCACGTCAAGCACGATCACCGCGTAATCGGTGGCGCCGGCCCGGATGATCGCGTCGCGGCCATTGGTCACGAGATCCGCCGCGATCGAATCGGTCGCGAAGCCACGCACCAGCACCGTTCCGAGCTTTCGATCGTCCTCCACGACCAGCACGCGCATCCGGACAAGGTTGGCGCAATCCGGATGAGACGGAGATGAGCGCGTCTGCCGCTCTCATCGGCGTCTCATCGTGCCCGCCCACAATCGCCGACCGTGTTCGGATTCGGCGGTCATATCGCGCTTGCGGCGATCGTCGATCACGGCAACCATGCGTCGCATCTCAGCTGGTTTCAGGCGATCGTGCTCGGCGGGCTGCAGGGCGTCACCGAGCTGTTCCCGATCTCCAGCCTCGGCCACACGGTCCTGTTCCCGACCCTGTTCGGCTGGACCAAGCTGGTCAAGGATCAGTCCGATCCGGAGTCGTTCTGGCTGGCGCTGGTCGTGATGCTGCACGTCGGCTCGGCGCTCGGGCTGCTGATCTACTTCTGGCGCGACTGGGTCGCGATCATCCGCGCGTTCTTCGTCAGCCTCGGGCGGCGGCGGATCGAGACGCCGACCGAGAAGCTCGCGTGGCTGATCGTGGTCGCGTCGATCCCGACCGGGGTGATCGGGATCGCGCTCGAGCATCCGTTGCGGGTTCTGTTCGCCAAGCCGACCGCCGCCGCGATCTTCCTGATGGTCAACGGCGGAGTGCTGCTCGGCGCCGAGCGGCTCAGGCGCCGGGTGGCGGCACGCCCATCCGTGCCGGCGGCGCGGCGCTCCGCCGGTGACGCACCCACGGCGGACGAGGCTGACGAGCTCTCGGCGATCACGTTCCGCGACGCGATCGGGATCGGCTTCGTTCAGTCGACGGCGCTGATCGCCGGCATCAGCCGCGACGGCGTGTGCATGTCGGCCGGGCTGCTGCGAGGACTGGACAACGAGATCGCCGCCCGCTTCGCGTTCCTGCTGGCGACCCCGATCATCCTCGCCGCCGGCGTCTTCAAGATCTCGGACCTGACCGGGCCGCTCGGCAACGGGATCCGCGCACAGGCGGCGGTCGCCTGCGCGTGTGCCGCGATCACCGCGGTGATCTCCGTCCACTACCTCGTGCGCTACTTCCGCACCCGCACGCTCACGCCGTTCGGCCTCTACTGTCTCGGCTTCGGGCTCGCGATGACGATCTACACGACCACGTGAGCCGCACCAGGCATGACTGGATCTCAATCGGCGCTCGCCGTCTCGGTGTTCCTGGCCTGCACCGTCGAGGCGGTGGAGGCGCTGACGATCGTGCTCGCGGTCGGGACCACCCGCAGCTGGCGCTCGGCGCTGTACGGAGTCGGGGCCGGGGTACTGGCGCTGGCGGTCGTCGTCGCGGCGCTGGGACCCGCGGTCAGCTCGATCCCGATCGGTGCGCTGCGCGTCTCGGTCGGCGGCCTGCTGCTCGTGTTCGGCCTCCAATGGCTGCGCAAGGCGGTGCTGCGCGCGTCCGGACTGAAGGCGCTGCACGATGAGGAGGCGATCTTCGCCCGCGAGGCCGAGCTCGCGCGTTCGGGCGGCACGGGGGCTTCGGGGTCGGCTTCGGCGACGGCGTCGCGGTCGCCGTCGATCGACGGCTACGCGTTCGCGATCGCCTTCAAGGGCGTGCTGCTCGAAGGACTCGAGGTCGCGTTCATCGTGCTCACGTTCGGCACCAACCAGCACGATGTCGGGCTCGCGGCGGCGGCCGCCGCGGTCGCCGTGATCGTCGTCGTGGTCGCCGGCGTGGCCGTCCGGGCGCCGCTGGCGCGCGTCCCCGAGAACACGATGAAGTTCGTCGTCGGTGTGCTGCTCTCGTCGTTCGGGACGTTCTGGCTCACCGAGGGCACCGGCGCCCACTGGCCGGGCGGCGACGCGTCGCTGCTGGCGCTGATCCCCGGGATGGGGCTGTTCGCGATCGCGCTCGTCGCGTGGCTGCGCGCCGGCGCGGCGCCCGCACGCGTGCCCGGCTCGCCGCCGCTGGAGCGTGTCCCGTGAAGCGCGCGCTGCTGGCGATCTGGGACTTCGTCGTCGGCGACGACTGGGTGACCGCCGCCGGGGTCGTCGTCGCCGGCGCGGCGACGGCCGCGCTGCAGTCGGCGGGCGTCGTCGCCTGGTGGCTGATCCCGGTCGCGGTCGCGGTGCTGCTGACCCGGTCGCTGGCGCGCCACCGCGGCACCTGACGTTCGCCGCGCCCGGCGCTGCGGTGTGACCCGGCACGGTCACGTCGATGGCAAGTCCTCTGACGAGCCGGACCGTGGGATATCGCTTGCACCTGCCGCAAGCGATCTCCCAGACCCCAGGCGCGGACGACCGGACGACCGAACGACCAGCGGTCGGCGGTCGGCGGCCTCGTCGGGCCAATAGCCGTGGCGCTCCAAGTACGTCCGCGCCTCCTCCTCTTGCGCACGTTCGCGGTCGCCGGAGACCCCC
>Ga0302325_10001181_pt1 | contig 68017 bp, 68 predicted proteins | sample Palsa_T0_2_FD_201948 | JGI IMG/M metagenome (GOLD analysis project Ga0302325, IMG submission 201948) | Peat permafrost microbial communities from Stordalen Mire near Abisko, Sweden - Palsa_T0_2 | ecosystem: Environmental > Terrestrial > Soil > Palsa > Peat permafrost | place: Sweden: Abisko...
GATTCACGGCTGCGGGAACCGCGGCCGCATACTGCACCGGCGAAGTATCTTTTTCCACCGTCATGCGAAATTCATAAAACGTACAATCATTCTTGGCGATTTTGTTCGGAATATAAACGGGAATGGGTTTGATGCACTCAAATTGCGCGCTGGTATCGAAATTCACGCATTGCTTGCAGCAGTGCAGCGCGGTCTTGCATCGTGGACATTCGCCGTTCGGATCGAACCCCGCCATTAACGCCGCGCCGCAACTCGCGCACCGCCCGCGCATCACTGTCCCCACCATGCGCGGCGTGCGCGGGCCCATGGCATCCTGCTTGGGGCGGGGCTCGCCGCTGGGGCGATCCGGCCGGTCGGGCCGGTCCCGCTTTTTTTCCTGCGCATCGCGGTCGCTGTACCCGCGCTGCTTGTACTTGCGCTCCATGAAGCCTCCTGCGCTTGAAACGGTCAGACCATGACGCTTTGAAAATGTGTCGCGGCCGGAAGGATGCTGTTCAAAAACGACTTACGCGAAAATTGCCAAGCTCCGCTGCGGCGACGTCGTGCGGACGGCCCAAGGGCTGCGACAGATTCGAACTGGCTCATGCAATTCGCAAACAAACTTCACCGGACATTTTTGGTGGCGGCGAATTCGTGCGATTCACGGTGCAAGACTTGTCTGGCGGAGTTGCTTGTCGTTCACTACACGCAGCAGGCGGTCAACACACTAGCCGAGTTCGGGATATTTAGCGGGAAGGAAATCGGCGAACGTGTCACGCTTACAAGGCTGCTTGCTTCACAGCCACCTCCCTATAGGATACCCTTGCGCCGAAAATAGCAATAACATTTTTGTGATAATGCGCGTATCCGTAATAATTTTCTCCCCGGACCGCGCGTGAGCCCGGCTAGTCGGAAAGCCGGCGACGCGCGCTCCGATTCGCTGCCCGATCCGCTCATCGCTGCGCTCCGGCACGGCGGCTGGCCCAGAACTTACTCAGCCCTTCGAAAGGCAAATCCGGCCGGAGCAATTTTGCCGGCTTGCCCAGTCCAGCCAGCAGAGCTTCGGCGGCAAGATAGCCGCTACGAACCGCGCCCTCCATCGTCGATGGCCAGCCCGTTCGGGTCCAGTCGCCTGCCATTACCAGATTCCGGACCGGACTTTGCTGAGGCGGGCGGAAGCGGTCAACGCCCACGCCCGGGGAAAATGTGGCGTTTACTTCCTTGATCACCGTGGCTTTCACCAACTTCGCCTCACGCGTCGCGGGAAGCACCTCGGCAAGCTCGCGCACGCACAGATCGATAATTTCCTGGCGCGATTTGGCGACCAGATCGTACGAGGCGCTGATCACGAGCTGTAAGTATTGGCCCTCTTCCTTTTTCGCGCCCGCATCATCGCCCGACAATTCCGACTTATTAAAAACCCACTGTGTGGTGTGATCGAGCAGGGTGAGAAAAGGTTCAGTCATCACTTTTCGGTCGTACCAAAGATGCACGCCCGTAATGGGCGAACTCTTGATGTTGCGGACGCCTTCCAGCGGCCCGTCCGCACCGGTCAATTCTGCGGGCAGCAGCGCGAGGATCTCGTTTTGCGGCACCGCGCAGATGCAGCCATCGGCCGCGATCTCCGTTCCATCCGCGAGCACCGCCGCTGCAAATTGCTTATCGCTCACGCGAATCTCGCGGACATTAGCTCTCATCCGGACTTCCCCGCCCTTACGAACAATTGAATCGCGGCAGCCGTTGTACAAATCGGCCAGCGGGACGACCGGAATGCCCACCCGATATCCCGTTTTGCTGCCCAGAAAAGCCTTCCAGAAAACGTCGATTCCGTAACGCGCGTCGGTCTGGGCCAACTCTTCGTCCAGCGCGCTCACCAGCACTACGCGCCAGAATCGCTCGATCGCGCTCGTGGTCTGCTTCATACGCCGCAGCCAATCCAGCATCGAAACACCCTCGACGTCTGGCGGCTCGCCGCCCGCGGTCGCGATCGCTAGCATCGCCTTCGCAATTCCCCGCTTGTCCGCGAAGGTCAGCGCCCCGAAAAACAAAAACGACGGCATCATGTGCAGCGGCGGAGGCAGCGGCGCGGCTTCGATCGTCGAGCGCCGGCCTTTGGCATCAACAAAATACAACTTGTCGTAGAAGCGAATTTTGTCGGCGGCCCCGACGCGCTCGTAAAAATCCGCGAGGTTCGTGCAACAGCCCAGCGTCACATGCTGGCAGTTGTCTACTTCACTGCCGTCCGGCAATGTGTAGGAGGTCGCGCGCCCACCCAGGTGCGGGCGTTTTTCGATCAGGCGGACCTGCAGGCCCGCGTCAGCCAGCGCGACGGCGGACGACAGTCCCGCCAGGCCGCCGCCGATCACCAGAACGCTTTGCGAGGGCATCCTTCTTCCACCAACCCGTCATCCCCGCCGTGAGGAGAAATTGGATTTTTTCGGCGCTCGACGTCGAAATGCGCAAACTGAAAACGTCGAAGTCACGCTCTTCGATTCGCGCGAGCAACGTGCTGTACGTGCGGACCAGCGCCCATAATGTGGCGCGACTGTCCGCATTGACTTGTTTCACGAGTGGCGCGCCTTCGCGGTACATTTGCCACGCGCGATCGGCTTCAAATTCCAGCAGCGCTTGTAGTTTCGGAGTAATCGGCCCGCGCAGTTCTTCCGCGCGAACTCCAAAACGATCTAGGTCTTCTTGCGGCAGATAAACCCGCCCAATCGCGTAATCCGTGCCCACGTCGCGAATAATATTGGTGAGTTGAAACGCCAGGCCCAGCCGCTCCGCCAAATCCGGCGCCTTCGGGTCGCTGAAGCCGAATACGTGCAGGCAGGTCAGTCCCACGGTTCCCGCGACTCGATAACAATATTCCGACAAACGATCGAAGGTCGCGTAAGTCGAAACCGTCAAATCCATTCCCGCGCCAAGAATTAAATCGTGAAAATAGCGTGTCGGAATTTCGAAGCGCGCAATCGTATCGGCCAGCGCGGGCAGCACGGCGTGCCCACTCGTGCGACCGTCCACCGCTTCATCGAGCATGGCGCGCCAGCGCGCCAATCCCTGCCGCTTCGACTCGAGGTCGCCCGGCTCGTCGGAAACATCATCGATCAATCGCATGAACGCGTACAGCGCGAAAAGCGCATTGCGTTTTTCTTTGCGCAGTCCGAAGAACGCGAGATAGAAACTACTGCCCGAAGCACGAGCGATGCGGTTGCACTCGGTATAGGATGCCCGAGTAGCTTCGGCATCCGCATAGATTTTCAGGCCGCGCGCTCGCTCCTGTTCTGGTATTTCCGCTTCGACATCAGAGGCGTCTTCTTCAAAATGCGTCGGTTCTTCTGGAAAACCTCGGGCGAGACCGACGAGTCGCGAACCCAACGCCCGACCTACTAGAGCAATCTTTGTTGAGCGTGTCAGAGAAGGTCGACTCTGAAGCGTGTTATAGCCGGACGACTCGATTGCGTTCAGGATAGCCAGCCCTCCACGACTGAACAGCTCTAGATCCGTCCGTAGCGCCGCGTCGACGCGCTGAGTCAGCGGAAGCCCTGCCGCAAACAATTCGCGTGCCTTGGAAATCAACGACTTCATCAGGCTGACATACCGTTCATCGAACCGATAGTTAACAATATCGGTCTCTGTCAGTCCGTGCTCAGAAAGAGCTTCGAGCGGGATATAGATACGACCTTTTTTAAGATCGGCTGAAACGTCCTGCCAGAAATTCGCCAGCTGGAGAGCGGTACACGTGTACTCAGAAAGCAGCTTTCGCGCCGGATCACGGTACCCACAAAGGTAAAGCACCAAATGTCCGACCGGATTTGCCGAATACTTACAATACTCAAAAAGATCATCCCAGGTTTGGTACCGATGCACCTTTTGGTCCTGCTTAAACGCTTTCAACAAGTTCACGAACGGAACAACCGGAATATGCTTCGCGATGATTGTTTGCCGTAGAGCGATCAAAACGGGATGAGAAACATTCGCTCCGTGATGGTAACAGGCACGCACGTCATGCTCCCAGGCGTCGAGCAGTTGCAGTGCGCGCGCCGGGTCAGCAACTTCGTCGCCCAAATCATCGGACCATCGGCAATACGCGTAAACATTGTAAAAATGCTGATGCAGCTCGCGAGGGAGAAGCCACGACACCACGTTGAAATTTTCGTAGTGATGCGTCGCCAGCCAGCGCGTGTAACGCTCGGCTTCCGGCGGGGCGCAATTGGCCCCGGGCAGATGGCGCGCGATTTCCAGTTCGGGTGTAGGCAGCATGGTGCCCTGGCGCGAGCAGCCGTCAGGGAATAACGGCAGTCTTCAATTCGCCGTTTCTGTTTTTCATGTCCTGGAACAGTTGCGGCAATTCCTCGAGATTCACTTCCCCGGTGACGAAATCGCTGGCGCGGATTTCCCCGCGCGCGATGGTGTCGAGCGCCTCGCGAATGAACCGCGGCGTGTGGTGGAAGGTCGACTTGATCGTGATCTCCGCGTAGTGCAGCGCGGCCGGATCGATTTTTACTTCGGTTCCGGACGGGCACCCTCCGAACAAATTCACCGTGCCGCCCTTGCGCACGATCTGCAAAGCCCATTCCCAGGTCTGCGCGCGGCCCACCGCCTCGATGACCGCGTCGGCGCCGCGCCCGCCTTCGGTCAGTTGCCGTACGGCTTCCACCGGATTTTCCAGTTCGGCCACGTCGAACGCCGCCACCGCACCCAAGCGCTTGGCGATGTCCATCTGGCTTTGGCGCTTGCCGATGGCGATGACGCGCACCTGCCGCTGCGCGAGAATTCGAATGAATTTCAGGCCGATCGCGCCGCACCCGATCACCACCGCCGTGTCGCCCGCGTGAATTCCCGTTTCATAAATTCCGCGCAGGACGCAGGCCAGCGGCTCGGTCATGGCCGCGTCGGCATAGGAAACATTGTCCGGAATTTCGAGCATGTTCTGCCGAACGATTCTTCCGGGAATGCGAATGTACTCGGCGTACGCGCCGTTGTTGAAAAGCAAATCCTCGCAGAGATTGGGCTGGCCTTTTTTGCAATAGAAGCAGGCGTTGCACGGAGCGGAATTCGCCGGAAAGACGCGCATGCCCGCGCGCACGCCGCCGTTCACCCGGCTGCCCGTTTCTTCGATGATGCCGGCCAGTTCATGGCCAAATAACGCCGGCGGCTGAATCATACGCGCGTGATATCCGCGCTTCCAGACTTTGAGGTCCGTACCGCAGGTCAAGGCTACTTTTACGCGAACCAGAACTTCATCTTCCGCGATATCGGGTATGTCCACGGTTTCGATTTTCAGGTCTTCGACGCCGTACAAAATCGCCGCCGACATATGACCGTTTCTTTCTTTATGCAGGCTCATGCGTGAGTAATCACCACTTTTAACGTATCTTCCGCGGGATGCGCCGCCAGCTCCAACGCTTCCGCAATGCGTTCGAGCGGGAAGCGATGGGATATGAGTTCGCGTACCGGTAAGCGGCGCTCGAAGACAAGTGCCGCGGATTCCGTTTGATCGTCCACGGAAGCGCTGTAACTTCCCAGAATTTCCTTCTCTTCCACGCCCACCGTGGCTGCGGGAAAGCCCAGCTGCATGATTGGATCGTTATGAGCAAAGAGTAGCACGCGACCGCCCGGTCGCGCTATCGCCAGAGCTTCGGGCACCAATGCCGGGCTGGGCACCGCGACCAGGACGGCGTCGGCGCCTCGGCCTCCCGTGCGTTCGCGGACTTCCTTCTGCAAATTTTGCGTTACGGGATCGAAAACTTCCTTGGCGCCAAATTTCAGGCTCGCCGCGCGCCGCCCCGCCATCGGATCGCTCGCGTAGACCTCCGCGCCTTCGTATTTCGCCAGAATCATCAGCAGCATCCCGATAGGCCCCTGCCCGATCACCAGGACGGTTTCGCCTTTGGCCACGCGCGCTTTGCGCACCGCCTTCAGGCAGGTATTCACCGGCTCCACAAATGTGGCTTCTTCGAAGCTAACCTCCGCCGGCAGCGCGATCATCCCGCGCTCCACGATCCACGGCATGGCCCGAACGTATTCCGCAAAGCCTCCGCCATTCGGATCGCCAAATCCGGCGGTCAGTCCCGTTTTCTTGTATCCCGCGCACTGCGAAAAAAGTTTGCGCTCGCAATAAAAACAATCGCCGCAAGGAATGTGATGAAAGCTGACCACGCGGTCGCCCATCTTAAATTTCGTCACGCCGCGGCCGACTTTCACGACCGTCCCGGCCAATTCGTGTCCCAGAACTTGCGGGGCCGCGACAAATCCATGATGAATTTTCTTGATATCCGTCCCGCAGATCCCGCATGCCGCCACGCGAAACAGCAATTCGCCTTCCCCAATTTCAGGAATCGGCAACGTCTCAACCACAACTCGCCCTTTGCCGCGATACACCCCCGCGCGCATTTTGCCGGAATGATGCGGCTGCGCCTGCGGCGGACCGAGTTGTTCGATGGTCTGGCTCATTGCGTACTGACCGGATCGTGTTTTTGCAAGTGGCTCGCCGTTTCCGGCGCTTCATCCGCTGAAAGGCGCGCCATGTAAATCTCCAGAAACTGACTCAACCTTTCCGCTGCAGCCTTGCTCTGGCGCCCCAGCCGGATCAGCGTCAGAATCTTGAATGGATCGCGGACGATTTTTTCGGCGATCCTGCGTTTAAGAATATGCCCGCATTGGTCAACCGAGTCGCTGAAATCCATCGGTATCTCTTGGTCGAATCGGTCAGAAATAGCCCTTATTGCAATCGCCGGCACGTCGGAATCTTCCGCGACGGACAGAATCGTAAAACTCTCCATCTCTACGGCGTCACCGAACTCCGCGAGCGCCGCTTTGTCCTGAGCCGTATCCACCACCGTTTCCGAGGTCAGAAACGCCGGCACTTTTCTAATCCCCCCCACGTTGAGGCAGTTTGCCACCAGCGCAGGATTGCTTTCGATCACGGCCCCCCCAGCGGCATGCTGTACCGAAGTCGCGGCCAGTAAATCGCCAGCCCTGTATTCGCGCTTCAGAGCCCCGGCAAATCCCGCCGAAATACAGATCGCGTAAGACCGGGACAGTACGGCCTCCGTCGCCCGGCGCGCATTGGCAGCACCCATTCCGGTCAGCACCACGTCCACCGTCGTTCCGCCGACCTCCGACGAGTAAACCGTAATCCCGTTAACCGTCGTCGCGACGAACTTACGAAGTTTGCGCCATGGCGCAAATTCGGGCTCGACCGCGAATGTCACCAGCACCTTCAAATCGTTTCCTCACACCGCCGCGGGATGCGCGATGCCGTCGCTGCCGGCTCGCTTCCCCACGTAGCCGTTGTCTTCGTACCAGCGCACCGCGCGTTCGAAGGCCGCTTCGACTTTACCGGGCTTGTAACCCAACTCGCGCTCGGCCTTGTCGCTCTCGATAAACATTTTGTGCCGCGACATCTTCACGCCCTCGACGGGAATTTGCGGCTCGCGGCCAGCAATACGCGAATACAACTCATCGGCGTACCCCGCCACTAAAGCTACCACATGTGGTAGTTTTACGCGCGGGGCCGGGCGCCCGGAGATGCCGGCGAGCGCCTCGAGAATGTGTTTCAAGGTTAGGTTCCGCCCGCCCAGAATGTAGCGCTCGCCCACCCGTCCTTTTTCCGCCGCCAGCAAATGTCCCGCGGCCACATCCTCCACTCCCACGATGTTCAAACCCGTGTCCACGTACGCCGGCATCTTGCCGCGCAGAAAATCGAGGATGATGCGCCCGGTGGGCGTGGGCTTCCAATCGCCCGGACCTACCGGCGCACTCGGGTTCACGATCACCACCGGAGTTCCGGATTTTGCCGCGTCTACCGCAACCTGCTCGGCCAGAAATTTCGATCGCTTGTAGTGGCCGATCATTTCTTCGAGCGACGCATGAGTCTCCTCGTCGGGAAGCGCTCCCTTTCGAGGAACCGCGATCGTCGCTACCGTGCTGGTGTAAACGATGCGTTCGACCCCAGCTCGCTGCGCCGACTCCAACAGTCGGCGGGTACCTTCGACATTGCTTTCGTACATTTCCTCGGGATGCGGAGTCCACAGGCGATAGTCGGCTGCCACATGGAACACGCGACGCACACCCTCCATCGCGTGATCGACCGAACGCGCGTCACGCAGGTCACCTTCTACTCGCTCGACCGCCAGGTTTTCCAACAACCGGAAATTACTGCTGGGGCGAACCAGCACGCGAACGGTTTGCCCTGTAGCGACAAGGTGGCGAGCCACATGGCTGCCCACGAATCCCGTCGCGCCCGTAACCAGCGTGGTCATAAAATGAAACTTGCCTCTTCTTGCCGACGCATCCGGGTAATCGCCGACTTCGCCCGCCGAACTCCGCGCGCGCGTTTGGGCTTCACCGGGCTGCAGGGCTTGGAATTCACGAAACCACGCATCACGACAAGTACCTGCGCGCAGGTTGCATTGCGTTACCGGTGGTCGGGGTCCGCCGCGAGCTTCACTTCGTTCGCGGGGATTTGCAAGCCGAGGAATTTTCTGCGGCCTTTGCGAAGGTTATCGTAACGGGCCAGCGCGTAGAGCGGAAACGCATTCCGGTAAATGTGATACTTCAAATAGAAAACGCACGGAAATCCCGTGCCGGTGAATTCCGCTTCATCCCACGATCCATCCGCTTTTTGATTTTCGACCAGCCAGCCTACGGCGCGCTCCACGCTCGCGTCATTCGCTCCCACCACCGCGAGCAGCCCGATCAGCCCCCAGGCCGTTTGCGACGCGGTGCTCTTCCCTTTTCCTTTCAGCGATTCATCATAGTAGGAAAGTATCGACTCGCCGAAACCGCCGTCGGGATTTTGCACGGACTTCAGCCATCTCGCGGCTTTCTGTCCATCCTCGCCTGTCGATTTTCCAATCGTTTCCAGCGCGCGTAGCACTCCGCTGGTGCCGTACACGTAATTCACGCCCCAGCGCCCGAACCACGAGCCGTCGTCGGTCTGCTCGTGGCGGATGAATGCCGTGGCGCGTTGCAAGACCGGATGATCGGCGGGCCAACCCATCTGCCCGAGACATTCCACGGCGCGGGCCGTGACGTCCGCGGTGGAAGGATCGAGCATCGCATTGTGGTCGGCGAATGGAATGTGGTTCAGAAACTGCAAGTTGTTTTCGTGATCGAACGCGCCCCAGCCGCCATCCGCATTCTGCATGCTGAGGAACCATTCCAACCCGCGCCGCATCGAGCGGCGCAGCGGTTCGACGTCCGGATCGGCCACGCGGCCAAGCGCCATCAAGACAAACGCCGTGTCGTCCGTATCTGGATAGAAATCGTTCTTGAATTCAAACGCCCAGCCGCCCGGGGCCGCATCTTTATTTTTGACTTGCCAGTCGCCGGGGCCCAGGATCTGATTTTTTACAACCCAGCGTTCCGCCGCGATCAGCGATGGATGGGCAGGATCAATTCCTGATTCCTCGAGCGAGACCATCGCAATTGCCGTGTCCCACACCGGCGAAATGCACGGCTGCACCCGCAAAGTGTCGTTTTCCTCGATTTCATAGCGCGCCAGGAAATTGATTTCGCGCGCGACCAGCGGGTCGCCGGCATCCGCGCCCTCCGCCAGCAACGCGTAAATCGAATTCATCATCGCCGGGTAGATGGTCCCCAGACCCTCGCTGCGTTCCAGGCGTTCGACCATCCATTTGCGCGCCAGCGAATGCGAAAGCTCGCGGAAAGGTTTCCACGGCAGGCGTTCGTATAGCTTTAGTCCGCGGTCCAGCGTCAGGAACAGATTCTTCCAGGAAATCACGCTGCTATCCCACTTGAACGATTTTGGTTTGCTGCCGGGTTCTTTGAACAGCTCGGTCGCGGTCACGCCTTCCGGCAGCCGCCAGTCTGGCTTGTGTGCGTAAATCAGCGACAATGGGATTACGATTCCGCGCGTCCACGACGACATCTCATAGATATTGATGGGAACCCAATCCGGCAGCAGCATCAATTCAGGAGGAATCGATGGCACGATGCTCCAGTCCACGGCTCCGACCATCGCGAGATAGAACCGGACGTACGAATTGGTTCCTTCAATCCCGCCCAGCTCAATAACCTTGTCCTTCGCGCGCACCAAGTCCGGGTGGCTCGCAGGTTGTCCCGCAAGCCGCAGCGCGATGTAAGCCTTAATTGTCGCGTTCAGTTCGGAAGGGCCGCCTTCGAAAATGTTCCAGCCGCCATCGGGCAGTTGCTTCTTACGAATGTAGTTCGCCAGCTTGGCGACTTTCGGCGATTCGAGCTGGTCCAGAATATGCAGGTAAAGAATGTAATCCGATTCGAGCGTGGTGTCGGCTTCGAGCTCCGACCACCAGTAGCCATCCTGCGTCTGCGTCGAAAGCAGGTAGTTCCTGCTGCTCGCGACCGCCTCTTCGGCTTGAGACTCCAGGTTCCGCCCACGGGCCGCGGCGGTTCCAAGTGAACTCGAGTCCATCGGTTCCTTAGGTCGCAGTTTTGGTTCTGGTGTCATCCGTAGCGTTCCTCAGACAAAAGTCGCTCCCGCCGCCAGGGGACGCCAGGCGAAACCTTCGCGAAAGCATCAATGTGATAGGTTCCCCAATGAGAATTCCCGGCGCCTCCGGATCAGCCGAAAACCTGACGCAAGCTATCCGAGCGGCCGTGGCACCCAACTCGATCAATTTTAAGGTTCGAAAACGGAGCCTATGACCTAACGCCACTATTATCTTCGAGTTTCAACTGGCCGTCAATCGAAAATGCCACTAAGTTCCATTACCCCACTGCCCTGTGGCGCCTCGTGTCACCTGTTCAGATGACTCGGCGCTACGGAAGGTTTGTAAGAATCTCGCGCTAAGATCACCTATCATTTACCATCCTCGAGCCTCCGGATTCGTTCGGCCAGGTCTGGCAGCCTCGAGAGCCAGCCAAATTGCTCTTTGAATCGGGCGATCGGGCGAGCCGGAGTTCCCCACACCATTTGCCCCCCCCGTATCGTCTTACCCGTCGGGATGCCTGCTTGGGCTCCGAGAATCGCTCCATCCTCCACCGTACAGTGCTCGGCGATCCCAACCTGGCCGCCAATCAAGACGTTCGCTCCTATGGATGTGCTGCCAGATATGCCGACTTGCGCTGCCACAATGGAATTCTCGCCGATTCGCACGTTGTGGGCGATTTGAACCAAGTTATCGATTTTTACGCCTGCGCTGATGTGCGTGGAATCCAGCGAACCGCGATCGATTGTCGAATTGCAACCTACCTCCACGTCGTCGCCAATTTCCACGCTGCCGATTTGCGGAAATTTGACGTGCCGCCCATCGTCTGCGACGTAACCGAAACCGTCGCCTCCAATTACGACTCCCGAATGAAGTTCGACTTTGTTCCCCACCTTGGCTCCAGCGTAGAGGGTTACGCGAGGATGAAAGTGGCAATCGCGCCCCACGAAGGAACCGCGGCCGAGAAAGCAGAACGCTTCGATTTCGGTTCCGTGGCCAACCTCGGCGCCATCCTCGATCACTGCATACGGGCCGACGCGAATGCCGGCGGAGAGGCGAGCCGTCGCTGCGATCACGGCGGTACGATGAATTTCCGGCCGTAGCGGAGATTTTGGCAGCAGCCACGCTGCGGCTTTGGCAAACGCCAGTTTCGGCCTTTTCACTTCCAATGTGGTCTTGCCCGCCAGAGCGGTCCCCTCGCCGACGAGAACGCAAAGGGCGGACGACTTCATGACGCGCTCCTGGTGACGGGGCGAATCCATGTAAATCAGATCGTCGGCACGAGCGGCGCCGGCGTTTGCAATCCCGGATAGTTGCGCGTTCGCATCGCCGTCGATTTTTGCGTTCAGAAATTGGGCGAGTTCACTCGCGGTCCGCATCGTCATCACCTCTCTTTGCTTCGAACTGACTTCGCTCGCTCGAGACCCCAAGAACGGATTCCGAGATCCGCTTGCGTAGCCGGCGAAAATCAAAATGAATACATCGGTGGATCGCCCGGCGGGCGCGTCTTCCATCGTTTGTGGACCCACAGCCACTGGTCGGGATGCGCGCGGATGTGCTCTTCAATCACTTTTGTGAATCGCTGAGTATTCTCCCGCACGTCCGCTTCTTCGTCACTCGAGCGCGCCAACTCCACGGCTGGCTCGAACCTTAACCGGTATCTCCGTCGCGCCGCATCCCAGATCAGAAATCCCGGAAGCACCGCCGCGCCCGTCCGGAGCGCTAGACGCGCCAGGCCCGAACTGGTGGATGCAAGCGTGCCGAAGAAATCCACGAAAACGCCTTCATCAAGCGAGCTATTGTGGTCCAGCAGGATTCCGACGGTGCCTGCGTCGCCCAGAACTTTCAATATCGCGCGCGCCGATTTATTTTTGTCGATCGGCCGGTTCCCGGAAAAGCAACGGTATCGGTTGATCAGCGCGTCGACCCGGCGGTTCGAAACGGGCCGCACCAGGAAATGCAATGGGTAGCCGTAGAGCGCGTGCGCGAAGGAAGAAAGCTCCCACGCGCTCATGTGGCCGGTGAGAAACAGAACCCCGTTACCGTGGCGCTTCGCCGCGTCGAAATTCTCGAAACCGTCGATGACCACGATTTGTTCGATGTTGTCTCGCGTGTACTTCGGAAGCTGTGAGAACTCGCCCGCCATCCAACCGACTTGCTGAATCATTCGGCGAATGACTTCGTCGCGCTTGCGTTCGCTCCATTCCGGAAAGGCGAGTTCCAGGTTGGCTTCCGCTGCACGGCGCAGCGGCCTGCGCAGGCGGTACGCCAAGGCCGCGAATGTGGCTCCCACAAATCGGGCGGCGGGCCGAGGAAGCAGGCCCAGGGCTTTCAACCCCAGCCAGGCTGCAAAGTATTCGAGCCTTTGGCGCATCGCGCGCCATTATGCAAGAGGCGACGCACCGGATGCTAGCGATTGGTCGCGCGCGCGTGCGCGTGCAGCATTCGTCGGTCATGGCCCAACCGGGCCGCTCTGCGTTTGAGCGGCCCAGCCGAACGAGGAATTTGAATGTTAGACTCAACGCGCCTTGATGGACCCCCGCGACCCGGCGCGTCATTCAGTTGCGAGAGAAAATGCTGCTGCCATCTTTAGTGCGGCGGCGGTAATTGGGATTTGTTTGTTCAGCCACGTTGGCGCGCTGGGGCTGGTAGGTCCCGACGAGCCGCGCTATGCCTGGATCGCGCGGGCCATGGCCCGGACCGGCGATTGGGTTACGCCGCGACTTTATGGCAGCCCCTGGTTCGAGAAGCCCGTCCTGTATTACTGGGCGGCGGCGATTGGTTTTGCTTTACACCTGCCCGCGGAATGGGCGGCGCGGTTGCCGTCGGCATTTGCGGCGCTCGCCGCCGCGCTTGCGCTCGGCTGGCTGGGATGGAGACACTACGGCTCGGACGATGTAAATGGCAACCGCTTTGCCTGCAGCCCCGCACTGCTTGCGCCGATTATTTTTTCCACCAGCGTCGCCGCGATTGGCTTCGCGCGGGCCGCGACGCCGGACATGCTTTTCAGCGCTTCGATCGCCTTGGCCATGGCCTGCTCCGCGAGCTGCCTGAGTCAGGCTGGCGCGCTACGCACCGCAACGAACCCGGCGGCTCGCCACGAAAAACCTCCGATCGCGACCCTGGCGCTGTTCGGCGCGTTTCTGGGGCTGGGCGTTCTCGCCAAAGGGCCCGCCGCGGTGATTCTCGCCGGAGGCGCGATTGGTATCTGGGCGCTCGCGACCTCGCATCTCCGGGTCGCGCTGCGCCTCATTCATCCGATTGCTATCGCCGCATTTTGCCTGGTCGCGCTGCCCTGGTATGTCGTTTGCGCGCGTCGCAATCCCGATTTTCTTCACGTGTTTATTTTCCAGCATAATTTTGAGCGCTACCTCACTCCGTTATTTCAGCACCAGCAGCCGTTCTGGTTTTTCGGCTCCATTGCTCTGCTCGCCTTGCTTCCATGGACGCCGTTCTTGCTTTCCGCGGCCTTGCGCGGCCTGCAAATCGTGCGTGAGGGCCGCTGGAAAAATTCTCCCGGGATTTTCTTCGCGTCCTGGGCGCTGTTTCCCCTTTTGTTTTTCAGCCTTTCGCAGTCGAAACTGCCCAGCTACATTCTGCCGGCAATTCCGCCTCTCGCCCTCCTCCTCGCCACCGCCGCGAAATTCGCCTTCGCGCGAAGCCGTGCTCTCTCCTCCACGATCTCCCTGGCGATCGCGCTGATCTGGGTCGTGCTGGGAATTGTTGCCGCGGAATATTTTCAGGCGGACGCACAGACCGCCGTTGTGAACGGGTTTATGCTGGCGGTCACGGGCGTGGCCGCGCTCCTCTCCATCTATTTCGGATGCCAGAAAAATCTGAAAGCGCTGGTATTCACCTCCGCTTTCGCGGCGGCGATTGCCGTGGAAATCGCGGGGGCGTCCTTGCTGCCGGGCATCGATCCGCGTCTCTCTGCGCGCGAGCGCGGAAAATGGATCGACGATTCGGCCCAAACGGATTTCTACACCTATCGCCTTCCGAGATCGTGGAATTATGGCTTGGATTTTTATGCGGGCCGTCCGCTCGAGGAATGGTCGCCGGAAAATTCCGGGGCTGCTTCGCTTTTCACCACGGCCCAAGGCCTGAACGAACTCAAAAAGTTGGGGAGATTCCACGGCTCGGCTAACCCGCGGGAGCGCGGAATTCGATACGTCAGGATTGAACCCGAAGCGATACCCTAATTCTTCGCCGTGCCGGTCGGCGGCAAATTCTGCAGGAAGAAACCCACGACCTGCGTCTCGTAATTCTTTCGCGAATCATCGGACATTGCGGAGTAAGCGGCATTGGTGCGAACCACCTGCTTGGGGCCGGGCGCGCGATTGAACAAATTCATCGTCTCGGTGGCGAGAACCTGCCGGTCTTCCGACACAAAAAATAATTTCGGCACGCCCTTCGTCTTTTCCAACTGCGCCGTAACCGGCGGCTGCGACCGAAACTGGTAATTCAGCATGCGAAATTCGAAGTCCGACACCTTGTCAACGAACGGCAGAATCGTCAGGCCGGAACGCTTCACTTCGTTCTGTACCATCACCCGCGGATCGGAATAGGCATCGTCCACGATGAAAGCTTTGATGCGCGGGTCGGTGGTCGCCACCTCCAGAACCACGTAGCCGCCCATGTCCACGCCCCACAGGCCGAACCGCGAAGGATCCACATCGTTACGCATCGAAATCGTTTGGATCGCCGCGCGCAGTTCCCCCACTTCGCGATAGCCCAGGGTCGTACCCGGAGCGTTGCTGCCGTGGCCCGCAAAATCGAAAAGAAAAACATTGAACTGCTGATCCTGCAGGGCCGTGACCAGCGTCAAAACGTCCGAACGCTGCGACCCGTACCCGTGGCAGGCGATAATCGTGGGCGCGCCGCGCAGCCCGGGAAAGAAAAGTCCGTCGCGAGTTCCGCCGCCGGCCACCGGAAAGGATAACGTCACGGGATGGCCCATCATGACGCTCAAATCATACGAAGCGGGAGCGCGTGACGGCCGGATGATCTGATACACCAGAAATCCCGCCACGGTCGCGACCGAAACAAAAAGGAAAAGAACAATCGCCAGAAGTCCCGAGATAAACTTAGCGAGACTTGAGCTGGGGTAACGAAGGTTCGAGAGGGCGGCCATCCTGTGTGCGCGGGCGCAAGGGCTTCTGTGCCTCGTCGAAATGGATGGTAGCACGAATTATCCGCGGCTTTTTCCGCCGCATCTGCTGACCCCGTTATGTTTAGGGCAATTTGTACGGGTTGGTAATGCTGAACCCCCGCGTCTATAATGAAAGAAGGTAAACCCGGCGCTTGACGCAAATCCTCGATCTCCGCCAAATCCAATCGCGCTCGCTCGAGCCCCTCTTCCAGGAAGAAGTCCGCCACTGGCGCGACGAACTGCATTGGGATTACCGCCCCTCCATCGAACTCATTAAAAAGTTCATCGACTCGCGCGCCCTGGGCGGCTATGCGGCGATGGATGATGGCCGCCCCGCCGGGTATGGTTTTTATGTCCTCGAAGATCAAAAGGGACTAATCGGCGGCCTCTACGTTTCCTCGCACTTCGCCCAGGAATCCATCACCAAAAAACTCGTCACTGAAATGGTCGCGGCGCTCCACGCCACCCCCCAGCTCGCCCGCGTCGAAGCGCAACTGATGCCCTTTGGCACCCAGCTCGATCCCGCTTTCCTCTCGCAATATTTCACCCTGCACGACCGCCAATTCATGCTGCTGCCACTCGCCGACGCCAAGCTCAGCGCCAAGCAGATTTCCGGCGGCCTACGCCTCGAGCCCTGGACCGAACGCGCGTTTGAACCCGCCGCGCGATTGATCCAACTGGCCTACGCCAATCACGTCGACGGCGAAATTAACGATCAATACCGCAGCGAAACGGGCGGCATGAAATTCCTGCGCAACATCGTCCTGCTCCCCGGCTGCGGCCAGTTTCTCCCCGAGGCCTCCTTCATCGTGCGGCCGGCGACGGGCGACCGGCCGGTGGGAATGGTTTTGACTTCCACGGTGGCGGAAGGAGTCGGGCACACCACCCAAATCTGCGTGATGCCCGGCCATCAGGGGAATGGAATCGGCCGCGCGCTGATGGAAAGCTCGATTCAGGCGCTGCGCCGCAGGAACTACAAATCCGTTTCGCTCACCGTGACCAGCATCAATACGTCCGCGGTGCGCCTCTACGAACATCTCGGTTTTCAGACCATCAAGAAATTCGCCGCCGGAGTCTGGCAAGCCTAGCGAACCTTTTCACCTGCGTAATTCGCCCCGCTCGATTTGCAACTTCGGTTCGCGTCTTCATCCTCGACACGGCTCGCCGCATTCCGCCGCCCCGACTATGGAGCTGCCTTTTACGATCCGGCTCCGCCTCGACTCCTGCCCGCGCCACAACCCGCCTTTGGCCGTCATCCAGAGGAGCGCAGCGACGAAGGATCTCTCTTCGATTTCAGCCATGCCGCCACGTCAACATCGCCGTCACTTCTTCACGCGGTCTTTCAGCAGCACTTTCAGCTCGTCCATGAATTCCTTCACGTCTTTGAAATCCAGGTACACGCTGGCAAACCGCACGTAGGCCACCTTATCCAGCTTTTTCAGCTTCCCCATGATGTGCTCGCCGAGGTCTTTGGTGGTGCGCTCGCGTTCCGGGGCTTCGCTGACGAACTGCTCGGCCTCGTCGACGATCGTTTCAAGCTTCACCACCGGCACGGGGCGCTTCTCGCAAGCCTTCAGCAGGCCCTGCAGCAATTTGTGGCGCTCGAATTTTTCGCGCCGCCCATCCTTCTTGATGACCATGTAGGGAATTTCGTCGATGCGTTCGTAGGTGGTGAAACGCCGCGAGCACTTCAGGCACTCGCGCCGCCGCCGAATCAGGTCGCCGGTGCGCGCCTCGCGCGAATCCACCACCTTGTCATCCATGTTCGTGCAGAAAGGACACTTCACCCGGACCTCTCTTCGAATTTGCGCTTGCCGGTTTTATTCATGCGCTCGTACGCGATTTTTTCCTGGCCGATTTCCGCGTCGCGCGTGGCATCTGCTTCGAGCTGAACTTCAGCCTCACGCGCCGCGCCGCTGGCCATCTTCCGCAGCTCGCCCATCGACCAGCCTTCGAGCAGCAGCAGCGGCAGGCCCGCCAAACTGCACGACGCAAACGTAATCAGCCAGATCAGGATGGAAGCCGTCGCCGCCGGCGCCTTTTCTACTCCAAAAACCAAGGTGAACACAAGGAAAGTAGCGACCTGCGCGCCGCCGCCCACGCCCGGAAGCTGCGCCGTGGAGCCCACCACCGAAAACGCCAGCACCAGCATCGCGCCGGCATAATCGAGCGTCAGCAGCCCACCGCCCAGCGCGTGCGCGATCCATAGATAGCACCACACGATCAGCGCCCAATGCAGCGCGGTCAGCGCGAGCAGGAAAATCAAATCCGCGCCGGTGCGAATTCCCTGCAAGCCTTCGCTGAAGCCTTCCAGCAGCGCGATCATTTTCCCGCGCCAGCCGTGACGCCACGACGATTTTTGCAGCCGGCGCGCCACCCATTCCGCGCCGTGGCAGCGAAAATAAATCAGGAACGCGATCATGGCCAGCAGGCCCAAAATCAGCACGCCCCCCGCGACCCGCGCCGTCTGCATGATCGGCACGTTTTCGACTCCGCGAATTTCGTGCCGCTGGAACAGCAGCAGCGCGGTTCCGGCGATCACCGCGGCCGCCGCCACGTCGAAGACGCGTTCCAGCACGTACACCCCGAACATCGGCGGAATCGCCAGCGAATTTTTCTTGGCGATCAGCACCGGGCGAATCGGCTCGCCCGCGCGGCCCAGCAGGAACGTGCAGGCGAAGCCGCTCAACGTCGCGCTGTACGTAGCGCCGAATTTCGTGGGCCCGAAGCTGCGCGAGAGCCAGTTCCAGCGCACCGCGCGAATCGCGAAGCACCCATAAATCGTCACCAGCGCCAGGAGCAGCAGCCCCAGATTCGCGTTGCGCAGCGACTGCCCCACCGTCGACCAGTGAAACCCTTCCAGCGTGATGGAATTGCGGAACTTATAGAAGAAGTATCCGAGCGCGGCGACAGCCACAACCAGGATGACCAGCCGGCGTGAAGTACGATCCATTCGTTTTCGACCGTACCAGTTACCCCAAAAAAAATCCAGACCCGTTCGCTCGCGTGAGCTCGGGGATGCGTGGGGCGCGAGCGACGTATCGCCGGTCAGACACCGCAAATATTGACGATTAGAAATCAAGTAGTCCTTTTTTTTCAGTGAGTTCGATACGTTTTCTAATCGCGCGAGTTGACGATTAGAAGTTTGATCGTCCGTCCCAAAAACAGCACAGGGTCCGAACGGAGCGAGTCCGAGGTCTGGCGAGGAGATGCTGTTCGCCACGCTGGATTTTCTAACCGCAACACTGGAATCATTGTTGCGGTTAGAAATTAGGATGCGGCTTGTTTTGTTGGAGATAGGCGAAATTCTGAATTCGGGTGTGTTGCGGTTAGAAAGTTGAGGAGCGGTTGGGATGGAGTGCGGCGGTCGCGGTTTTGGTGATGAAGCCCGGTCGTTCGCGCCTTGCATGCGTCCCCTGCCCTTGCGCGGCCGTCAGTGAGCCGACACAGAGTGGCGACGCATGATAACATGTTGGTATACATTACGCACAGGTACACACAGTTTTTTGGCGGTCATCGCTCCGCGATCGCCTTGAGTCTTCCGAAGTCCTTCTTCACCTTTTCGATCGGCGCCGACGAATGTTGAATCATTTCGTCTGACTGATTATGAGCTTCGATGTAGCGACTAAATTCGGAGTGGAGCTCAGCCGCCGTGCTCAGCTTCTCCTTCGTGCGCGCCGTTCGGCTCCCACGGTGTTGTGTACTTTTGCGCCATCCATACTGACGTGTTATCATGCATCGCCACTCTGTGTAGGCGCGGCAGCGCCCACGCCAGGAGCGACGAGCATGCAAGATGCGAAAGATCGGGCACCATCGCCAACATCGCGGAGGATGTATCCCGCGCGCCCCGCGAGTACTTGTATTCGCAACCAAGCCGAATTCCCAACTTCGCCCGGCTCCAACTGGACGGAACGCCGAATTTCTAACCGCAACACGACCGCGTTCAGAATTCCGCGTAACCCCAACAAAACAAAACTCATCCTATTTTCTAACCGCAACAATAATTCCCGTGTTGCGGTTAGAACTTCCGGCATGGCGAATCGCGTCTCCTCGCACGGCCGCAAATTCCCTTCCTCCGAAACCTGCGTTTTTTTTCGCGATGGGCCAAATTTCTAATCGACAATTCGCGCGATTAGAAAACGCATCTATCTCCCTGAAAACAAAGGCTCGCCGTGATTTCTAATCGACAGTATTCCTGGGAGTTTTCTACCCACACGGCTCTGCCGCCCGCGCGGTTCGCGTGGTACATTTCCGGCGAGGCATCCATATGAAAACCGGGCTGGGCTGCATCGCGATGATTTGTGTGGTGAGTTGTGTTGTGGCGCTTGGCGTGGGGTTTGCGGTGGCGGGGCGCGCGGGGACGAAGGCCGCGCCCTTCGTCGCTCAGGGTAAAGCGTCGGCGCCGGAGCAGCTGCGGCCGCTGCTCGAGGAATTGGACGCGGCGGCGAATGCGCGGGATACGGACCGGTTTATGGCGTTGTATCTGCGCCAGCCGGCGTTGCTCTGGGTGATCAATGGTGAGGAGATTCATGGCTGGGACGATTTGCGGGCGCAGCAACTGAAATGGTGGAGCGGCGGGAAAAGCGACGTGGTCTACAGCGATCGCAGCGCGCCGGAATTTACGGTGCTCAGCCCCGACGCGGTGATTGTGACCGAGATGAAAGCCGCGACGCGCACGCTGCCCGACGGGACAACCGGGAAGCGCGAATTTGCGGTGTCCATGGTGTGGCAGAAGCTGCCGGAAGGCTGGAGGATTGTGTACGGGCATGAGTCGTTTGCGAGCTCTGCTGCGCGATGACGCGCCTGTGTGGCGAGGGCTGATTCCTCGCGCTGCTGGCGCGCGTTCGCGCTGGGGCCGCTTCGGTGCGGTTCACGTTGTCATCCCGACAGAGGCGCGGATGAATCTCCCGCGCGGACGAGGGACCCCTCTTCGGCGGCCGGGGCCAAGCAATTCGCCCACCTGAAGGTGGCCGCTACAAATTCAGAGCGCGTCGCTGCGGGATTCGCGCTGAAAAACTACGGAGATTGCGGTATTGGGAGGCGCGGCGGGATGTGCGATGAATGGCTGGAGAGGTGGACCATCATGGATAAGGACGGGAAGTTCAAAAGCACCCTGGGTAATGATAAGAACCTGGAGAACGACGAACCAAACGACGTGACCAACGTAAAGTCGAGCGACATGCGCAATACCAGCGGCGACAAGAGGCACGACCTCGACGCGCAGAAGAAGCGCCAGGAGGAAACAGCCCGAAAGAACCCCGCGGCGAAGACGAGCTGATTCCCTGCTGGCCGCGGAGGGGCGAAAGCGAAGAGAGATCCTTCGCTGCGCTCAGGATGACGGCAAAAGGCGGGTGGGAGGCGCGGCATGGCTGCTCCGGCGGGCCCGGCGAAGGCGGTAAAATCGAAGAGAGATCCTTCGCTGCGCTCAGGATGACGAAACGAGTGGACGCCAAACGGGCGCCCACTCGTTTTTTGCGTTCAGCTGACGGCCTGGATGATTTGCGGCGGCTGATTACAGGCCGCTGCGCGTCACGCCGGGAGCGTCGTCATAGACGCTGTAGCCGTAGTAGCTGGAAATGTCCTGACCGAAGGACGGGTCGGACAGGTTCGGCCAGTTGTTGCGGTCGAAGCCCGGCGCGTTCTTCAGCAGTTTCTTGTCGACATTGAGAACGGCGCGGCTATTGGCCGTGTCGAAGGTGAAGGCGTTGAAGGGGATGGCGAAATCCTTGTCGCCCATGCCGAGGAACCCGCCGAAGGACAGGACCGCGTAAGAAACGCGGCCGGAAGAATCGACGATGAGATCTTCGATCTTGCCGAGGTCTTCGTCCTGGGGATTGACGACCTTGGTGCCGATGATGTCCTTGTTCGCGCGCACGTAATTGATGTGACGTCTTGCCGCTGGCTGTGCCATCGATATTTCTCCTTGATACGAATATGAATTCGCCGAGCATTGGGACGGCACTGAATCTGGGCAACTGAGTGCCGGCGAAAGGCTCGCACGTTTTCCCAAAGGGCTATTAGAGCAGCGCGGAGCGGCGGAAACCATCGGCTGAAGACTGTAAGTGGAAGAGTGGAGCGCCTTACATTTGGCGCGCAGGGGCGCGGAGATGAGATGCGCTTGTGTTCGCGGCGAAAAGCTAAGTAAGATGCGGGGCGATGCGCGTCGCTGGTGGTGAGCGAGGCGGCTTGCCGGCCATTGCATTGACGCGGCGGCCCGGTTGACATGGGGCGGGCGGGACGGGGAACATTTTGGCCCCTGAATGCGTTACATATGGCGAGGCCGAAAGGGGATGCGAGTTTCGAGGCTGACCGCGATTGGAGCCCGATGCCCAACTGGTGCAGGAATGTCTCCGGGGCGATGGGCCCTCGTGGGAGGAGCTTGTGCGGCGGCACGCGCGGCGAGTGTTCAATTTGTGCTACCGGTTCACGGGGAACGCGACCGACGCCGACGACCTGAGCCAGGAAGTTTTTCTGCGGATTTACAAGACGCTGCCGAGTTACAAGGCTTCGTATGGGGCGTTCGCGACGTGGCTGACGAGCGTGACACGGAATTTGCTGGTGGATCATTACCGGCGGACGCGGCGGGACCGGCTGACGGATTCGATCGACGACGAGACGATGCCGCAACTGGAAGAGAAACATTCGTCGGCGCGAACGCCGGACAAGATTGCGGAGGCAGGCGAATTGAGCGCGCAGATTCAGCAGGGGCTGGCGCAACTTTCGCCGGAATTGCGGGAGGCGGTGATTTTGCGGGACCTGCAGGGATTCGATTACAGTGAGATTCAGGTGGTGCTGCAGGTGCCCGAAGGGACGGTGAAGTCGAGAATCAATCGCGGGCGGATTGAGCTGGCGCGGATTTTGGGGGATATGGGGCTGCGACCGGCGTAGGCGGTTTTACATTTAACAGGGCGGCGGAAAAGTTTATGGATTGGAATTGCACATTAACGGAGAACCGGCTTAGCGATTATCTCGACGGGAGCTTGTCGCGCGAAGAGGCGGCGGCGTTTTCGGCGCACGCGGCGAGTTGCGCGAATTGCGCGAAGCTGGGGGCGGAAGTGGGCGGGCTGGTCACGCGCATGCAGAAGCTCGAGCCGGTGGTTGAGCCTTCGACGCTGGCGATGCGGATTATTCATGCGACGAGCGGACCACGAAAACAATCGGCGGGCTGGAAGGATTGGTTCGCTTGGGGCCGTGCTCTGCTGCAGCCGCGATTCCTGATGGGAATTGGGACGGTGGCGGCGACGATTTTGATTCTGCTCTATACCGTGGCCGGTTCGCCGGTGCATTGGAAACACGCCGACTTGAATCCCGCGACGGTGCTGCGCACGGCGAACCGGCAAGCGCATTTGACATTCGCGAAAAGCGCGAAATTCGTGAACGATCTGCGGGTGGTGTACGAGATACAGACGCGGCTGCAGCCGGAATCGGAGCCTTCACCAGCGCCACCGGCCGAGCAGAACCCCGCGCCGGGTTCCAAGCCGCAGGAAAAATCGCAGACTTCGCCGAATCCGGGGCATAGCCAGGCGCGGTCCGGGACGATGCTGGCGTCGCTTGTGTGGGTGATGCCGGGTCAGGCGCTGTTGCGGTGAGTGCGGTTGCGACGAGCGGATCCGGTTGCGTGGATGGGTTGCGACGAGATTTTAGCTGAAAGTGGCGTTTAAGAGGAACAGGAGCAGGCGATGAACTGCACGGTGCATAGCAATGTGGAGGCGAGCGGTTTTTGCCGCAATTGCGGCAAGGCGTTATGCCCGGAATGCACGCGCGACGTGGGCGGGGCGCTTTACTGCGAACCGTGCCTGGCCGCGAAAGTGGCCGTGCCGCAGCTTCCGCCTCCGTCAAGTTCCGCAACCAATCCGGGGCTGGCCATGGTGCTGGGATTTATCCCAGGACTGGGTGCGGTGTACAACGGGCAGTATATGAAAGCCGCGATCCACGTGCTGATTTTCGGCGGATTGATTGCGGCGTTGAGCAGCGATTTGCCCAGCGGGATCGAGGCCTTCCTGGGAATCGCGCTGGGGGCTTTCTGCTGCTATATGCCGCTTGACGCTTATCGCACGGCGAAGGCTCGTGTGCTGGGCGAGCCGGAGCCACCAAATATTCTGGACGGCCCGGGACGAAAGCCCGTGGGCGCGTTCGTGCTGATCGCGATTGGCGCACTGCTGCTGATGGGAAATTTTGGCTTGCTGCAGCGCGACTGGTTCGAGAAATCCTGGCCTGTCGCATTGATCGTCATCGGCGGGTTCCTCCTGTGGGACCGCATGAAGACGACTTCCTAGGAGATTTCCGATGGCAGACCCGAATCAACCTCTACAGCCCACGCAGCCGGTGCAACCCACGCCACCAACACAACCCGGGCAGCCCGTTCTATCCGCGCAAGCGGGCCGGCCCGTTTGCCATTGCGCGTACTGCCGCATCCATGCGCTGTTCGGACCGATCATGATCATCAGCGTGGGCGTGGTGTTTTTGGTCGCGCAATACAGTGACCGCTACAGCTTCGGGGAATTGTGGCCGTTCCTGTTGATCGTGGCGGGCATACTGAAAGTCGCGGAAGCGCTAGCGCCACGAGAAGGGCACGTTGGCTCGTGAGGACCGCGTGACCACGAGCGGACCAACGCGCGGCTCGATTCTCGGCGGAGTGCTGCTGATCCTGCTGGGAGTTTTGTTTCTTTTCGCGCGCTGGAATCCGGACCTGCACATTTGGCGTGTCTTCTGGCACTACTGGCCCGTCCTGATCATCTTGTGGGGCGTGGCGAAGCTGGTGGATCACCTGAACGCGCAGCGCGCCGGACGAACGCGGGTGCCGCTGATCAACGGGCCAGAGGCCGCTCTGATGGTGCTGGTGATTCTGGTCATCGCGGGCATGGGCCTGTATTCGCGGATCAGGGAACGGAATCCGGATCTCGATATCAATCTGAATATGTTCCACGAGAACGCGAACCAGAATGTGGACGTACCTTCGAAAACGATCCCGGCGGGCTCGCATGTAACGCTGACTACGGAGCACGGGAATATTACTTGCCATGCGGGCGACGGGGATCAGTTACGCGTGAGCGCGAACGAGACGGCATCCGAGGCGAATGAGTCGGCGGCGCAGGAACGGCTGAAGAACGTACAAGTGATCATCGAGCAGGGGCGCGACGGGTACACGGTCCATCCGGTGAATCAAGAGGACGGTGGGACGGTTTCGGTGGACCTCGATGTGACCGTTCCAAAAAATGTTTCGGTCAGCGCAAACACGAACCACGGCGACATTAGCATCTCCGGAATTTCGGGAAAGGCCGCGGCGACCACGGCGCACGGCGACGTCGAGATTCACAACACGGGCTCGGACGCCAGCGCGGAGATGACCAAGGGCGATGTGCGCATCAATGATGTGGAAGGCAGCGTGAGAATTGGCGGCCGCGGGGATGAAATCGACGTCAGCGATATTGCCGGTGACACGACGATCGCAGGTGAATTTTTTGGGCCGGTGAATGTGCGCAACGTAACGAAGACGACGCACTATGCGTCGCAAAAGGCGGATTTGACGCTGATCCACATGACGGGGCGGTTGGAATTGGATTCGGGTCAGATTGAAGTTTCCGACGTGGCCGGTTCGGCGAAACTTACGACCAGCAACAAGGACCTGGACGTTGAAAACGTGGCTGGGCGGCTGGACATCGCGGACGTACACGGCGAGATCAAAGTGGGATACGCGCAAGCGCCCCGTGAAGAAATCACGATCACCAACGAATCGGGAGGAGTGGAGCTAACGCTTCCCACGAACTCGAATTTTCAGATTTCGGCATGGTCGCGCGGTGGCGACGTGCAAAGCGATTTCGAAAGCTCGACGGATTCGCAGGGTGAGAATGAAAATTCGCGGTTTAACGCGAAGATCGGCACGGGCGTGCCGAAGATTCAGATCACCACGACCTACGGGACGATTGCCTTGCACAAATCGTCTTGAGAACCTGCATGCAGGCCCAACGACATCCGGCGGCGAAATCCCACTTCCTCGGCAGAAAAGTTGGACTTGCCGTGGGTGACGACGTTGCGGCTACCCGCCTGGGCGGCAGGCCGTGAAGCGAAGGGTTGCGCGGTCGGCATGTGATGGTGGCGATCTCCTGGTCTTGAGCCACGATCGAGAAAATCGGGCCCAGAGATGACTGGCTGTCAGCAAGCGAACGCCCAGGCATGATTCCGCTAGGTAAAAGCGGCGGCGATCCGCCGCACTCCAAAAAAAACGTACGGCTCACGGGCCCGCTGCATTGGGGTGCGCCTACGAGGGATATCCGCAACGCCGCACCCAGCTCACTAGCGTTTAGCTTTCGGCCGGAGATTCCGCGTCGCGGAGTTTTTCGAGTGTTCTAAAAAACTCCGGAAATGAGACGCCGACACATTCGGAGTCGCGGATGACGGTATTGCCTTCGGCACCGAGCGCGGCGACTGCGAGAGCCATGGCGATGCGATGATCGCCCTGCGGATCGACTTTCCCACCACGCAATTTCCCCGAGGACTTCCCTTCTACTCTCATGCCGTCCGGAAATTCCACGACTTGTGCGCCCATGGCTTTCAGGCCTTCGCCCAGTGTGGCGATGCGGTCGCTTTCCTTGACGCGCAGTTCTTTGGCGTCATGAATCTCAATTCCCTGCTCGGTATACGGGCCGAGGGCCGCGAGCATGGGTAGCTCGTCGATCATTTCAGAAACTTGCGGACCAGAAATCGCGCCGCCGGCGAGGGGCGCGTAGCGGACGGAAACGTCGCCGACCAGTTCGCCACCGCGAAGCTGCACGGACGCGAGGTTGATTGATGCACCAATCGACATCAGAAAATCGAGAACCTTGGTGCGGGTGGGATTTAATCCGACGTTGTGCAGCATGATCGCGGAATCGGGCAGGACCAGCGCCGCGCCGATCAGAAAAACCGATCCGGAGAGATCGCCTGGGACGATGAATTGGCGCGGCTGGAGCTGCGGACGGGGATGAATGCGAATCTCGCCTTTGGAGGTTTCGATCTTCGCGCCCATTTCGCGCAAGGTGATTTCGGTGTGGTCACGCGTGCGGACCGATTCGCGGACGGTGGTAACGCCGTCGGCGTAAAGCCCCGCGAGCAAGATGGCCGATTTTACTTGCGCGCTGGGAATTGGCGGCGTGTAATCGATGGCTTGAAGTTGTGCGCCGCGAATTTCGATGGGGGCACGATCGCCGTCTTTGGCGCGAATGTCCGCGCCCATCTGCCGCAACGGTTCGGCAACGCGGCGCATCGGGCGGCGCTGCAAGGATTTGTCGCCGGTGATCGTCGAAGTGAATGGTTGACCGGCCAGCACTCCGCACAACATACGAATCGTCGAGCCGGAATTTCCCGCATCGAGCGCGCGTTTTGAGGCTTTCAACCCGCCGAGGCCTTTGCCCAGGATGCGCACGCGTTCCGGCGTCACGTCGATCTCGATTCCCAGCTTGCGCATACATTCGATGGTGCTGCGGCAATCGGCCGAGGATGAATAATTGCGTATTTCGCTGGCGCCTTCGGCGAGCGACGCCAGAATCGCATAGCGATGCGAAATCGACTTATCGCCGGGAAGTTCGACCACACCCGTGACGTTTCCGCCGGGCGAAACTGTTTTTTTGGCCATCGCGAGATTCTAGCATGGCCGGATTTGCTTCCCCGTAAACCGCCGCGTATCATCGAGGTTCGATGCCAGCGGCCCGCCTAAGACTTCTCTCCCTCCTTGTTGCGGCGATGGTTCTGATTTTCAGCGCACCAACGCGCGCGGACGATACGACCGCGACCTTCCCACTGAAAGACGTCAAACCCGGAATGAAAGGCGAGGTGTACACGATTTTCACGGGCGACACGATCGAGAAAGTGGATTTGGTGGTGATCGGCGTGATGGAAAATGCGCTGGGGCCGAGGCAAGACATCATCCTGGTGCAGCTCTTGGGAGAAAAAGCCGAGCATACCGGCGTCGTTGCGGGCATGAGCGGCAGCCCGGTTTACTTCGATGGCAAGCTGGCCGGCGCGCTTTCGCTGAAGCTGGGCGTGTTCAACAAAGAAGCGATTGGGGGCGTGACGCCGATCGCGAACATGCTGCCGGTGATCGATTCGGCGCCAGCGGCGCAGGCGGCAGAGCGACCGGCCGCGTCAAAGACGGACGCTATTTCGTTTAGCGCGCGCGTTCCATTGCCGCAAACTTTTTCCGAGCAAATGGGCGCCGGCAGCGGAGAATTCCTGGTACCCATCGAAACGCCGTTGATCGCGACCGGCATGTACCCCGACACGATGGCGCAATTCAGCAAACAGATTGCGGGATGGGGAATGTCGATGGTGGCGGGCGGGACCGCGGCGGCATCTCCCGACGACGCGCAATTGAAACCGGGCGACATGGTGGGCGTGGAGCTGATGCGCGGCGATATGACAATCTCCCCGGGTTGCACGGTTACGGTGGTGGAGGCGAGTGGGAAGGTGCTGGCTTGTGGGCACCCCATATTTTCGTTCGGAAGCGTATCCATGCCGATGGCGCGAGGGCACGTGATTATGACGCTGGCGTCGGCGATGGCATCGACGAAGATCATGTCAACCGGGGGCACGATTGGGACGCTGACGCAGGACCGGGTGACGGCGATCGGCGGTCAACTGGGCCCCGAGCCGCCGATGATTCCGGTGGAAGTTTCGCTGGTTACGCCGACCGAGGAGAAGAAATTTCATTTCGAGGTGATCGAGAGCCCGCAACTGACGCCGACGCTGGTGGCGCTGGCGACGTACAACGGCATTGTGGGGAGCACGGCGTACGGAGAAGGATTTACTTTGCAGCTCGACGGAGATATTCAAATCAAGGGGCATACAGCGGTAGCCCTGAACGATTTGTTCGCACCGAGCGACGTGCCGGTGCCCAGCGGCTTTTTCGTGGCGGGGAGCGTGGAGAGCGCGTTCGCGAGGATTTATTCGAATCCTTACGAAATACCGCAAGTCACGGATATTCACATCCGAGTGCGGGCGCTGCCGGAGCGACGGTCGGCCACGATCGAAAACGCGTGGATCGACAAAAATGAACTGGTTCCCGGGGAGACGGTTTCGGTGAAGGTGCAGTTACGGCCTTATCGGGGCGCTGCATTCACGCAGGAAATACCCGTAACGATTCCGGCGCAGGCGTCGCGGGGTAATTTGCAACTGGTGATCAGCGATGCGGAAACGGTGAATCGCACGATGGAATCGGCGGCGGCCAGTTCGCTGGGACAGCTTTCGGGGCTGGAAGAACTTATCCAGCTGATGAATCGCGAGCGGGACAACGACCGGCTGTATGCGACTTTGTTGCAGCCGACCGCAACATTGCTGGTGGAAGACAAAATCATGCCGAATGCGCCGATGTCGGAAATCAGCGTGATGAACCAGCGCCAAAACAACGGCGCGGTGCGGGTGTCGAACCAATCGACGGCGGGCGAGTGGTCGGTCGAGATGCATCAGGTGATTTCGGGCGAGCGCACGCTGTCCGTCACGGTCAAATAGTTCGGTCAGGTGATCCTGCAAAGTAAACCGTACCGTGACAGCGGAATCGAAGGAGAATTCGGTTAATGATTGGATCGCCGATCATGGCAATGAAACGCAAAACAGTTTTGCTGTCGCTCCTGCTCGGCGCATGCATCGTTCCGGCGCTGGTTTACGCGGAACACACGCGCACGTGGAGGGAATCGGATTATTCCGACTTCGAAAAAGGCACGGCGAAAGGCGTCGCGGTTCGCAGCGACGGAAAGCTGGCGCCCGCGCCACAATTTGCGGCGTATTCGGATCCGAACCTGGCTTACCTGTGGAGCTTGCGCCTGGATTCGCACGGACGGGTGTATGGAGCGGGCGGCTCGAACGCGAAAGTGGTTCGATTCGACGATCCAGCGAAACCGGCAACGGTATTCGAAGCGCCCGAGCTTTCGGCGCAAGCGATTGCGTTCGATGCGCATGACAACCTTTTCGTGGGCACTTCGCCCGACGGAAAAATATACAAGGTCACGCCAGAAGGACAGAAGAGCGTCTACTTTGAACCGAAGACGAAATATATCTGGGCGCTGGCGATCGACGCGCAAGGAACGCTTTTCGCGGGAACGGGCGACACCGGTGAGATTTTCGCGATAACGCCGGACGGCAAGGGCCAGTTGTTCTATCAAAGTGACGAACGGCACGCGCGGTCGCTGGCGTTTGATGCGAAGGGAAATTTGCTGGTAGGAACCGACCCGGATGGATTGATTCTGCGCATTGAAGTGGCGCGAAAGGCCGGCGGAGCGGCGGCGCAGGCGGGACAGGCGTTCGTGATTTACGAAACGAACAAGAAAGAGGTGACTTCGTTGATGGCCGACGCTTCCGGGACGATTTACGCGGCGGCGATCGGGGAAAAGCAGCGGGCGACGCCGGCGTTGCCGACGCTGAATGGAGTTCTTACCGCTCAGCAGAACGCTCCGATCATCGCGCAGCCGAACGCGACGGCAATTACCTTGCAAGCGGGGCCGGCCACGTCGTTTTCAGCGGCAGCGCCGTTTTCTTTCTTCCCTTCGACGACCGGCGGCTCGGAGGTCGTGAAAATTTCTCCGGAAGGCTCGCCCGACACGCTGTGGACTTCGCACGAAGATTTGATTTTTGCGATGAACCTGGAAGCGAATGGAAACATCCTGCTGGGAACCGGGAACAAAGGGTCAATCATCGAGCTGGAGAAAAATCGGACGTACGCGAAGGTGGCGAGCACCGCGACGGCGCAGGTCACGAGCTTGATTGCCACGCGGGATGGAAGGATTCTGGCGGGAACCGCGAATCCCGGAAAGATTTTCACGCTCGGACCAGGCTACGAAAGCGAAGGCAGCTTCGAATCCGATACGTTCGACGCGAAGATTTTTTCGCACTGGGGCCGCATAACGTGGATGGGCGATGGAAATAGCGGAGCGGCGGCGAATGTGGCGTTTTACGTTCGTTCCGGGAACACGTCGAGCCCGGAAAAGAATTGGAGCGCGTGGTCGGGGCCATACAAGAATGGGTCGGGCGAAACGGTGACGTGCCCGCCGGCAAGATTCGTGCAATGGAAAGCGGTGTTCTCCGACGTGAATAAAACGGATGGCGCTGCGGGTGCCGCGCGCGTCTCCTGGGTTGATATTGCATACCAGCCGGAGAACGTGGCGCCGGTGATGGACGACATCGCGATTCAAGATCCCGGCGTAAGGGTGCAGGGATTTGCCGCAACGTCGGGAGGCCCAGGAGTAGCGGCGACCGTGCAACTGCGGCAGCCGCAACGGCCCGGGACGCAACCCTTCCCGAATTTCGGGGCAATCACGGATGCCTCGGGACATCCCGGACGGATCGAAGCGCCGCCGCAGGGCTTCTCGGAAAAAGGGTACGCGAGCGTGCTATGGAGCGCGCACGACGATAACGACGATGATTTGATCTTTGCGATTTACTATCGCGGCGAAGCGGAACAGGCCTGGCACCTGCTGAAAGATAAGCTCACGCAGCATTTTTATTCGTGGGATTCCACGACGATGCCGGACGGCGGTTACTACTTGAAAATTAGCGCTTCGGATTTGCCTTCGAATCCGCCGGGGGACGCCCTAACGGATGAACGCGTGAGCGACCGCTTCGAAATTGCGAACACGCCACCGCGTATAGAAGACCTGAAGGCGAATGTGGGGAGCGACGCGGCAAAGGTGAGCTTCGTAGGAATCAGCCCGTCCGTTTCGATCGCCCACGCGCAGTACAGCGTGGATGCGGGGGATTGGCTGACGGTTTTTCCGGTCGGGATTCTGTCGGATGCGCCCAAAGAGGCGTATCAGATTCAGCTGGCGGGATTGGCGCCGGGGCAACACATGATTTCGGTGCAGATTTCCGACCGTTATGAAAACGCAACTGCGGCGAAGTTGCTGTTCACGGTGCCGGGCCGAGCGTCGAAGTAGATCGTAGGAATCAGGAATCAATTTCGCCAGTCGTGCGCGGCGGTGATGCGTTCGAAACGCTCGATTATTGCGCCGATGCGAATATTGCCTTGGGTATCGCTGCGGGAATCCACATGCACGACCCTGGCGGCGCAGCGGACGTCCTCCGGAATTCTGCCGGTGAGTTCCGTGGGCAACGTAAGAAAGAGCTCGAGGTATTGGCCCAGGCTAAGAGTTTCGGGCGATTTGAAAGCCACACCCCGCTCGGACAAGTTTACGGTCTCGCCTTGGTGCAGCACCAGTGGTTGCACGTTGCCTGGGCCCATCATGTTGACCGCGACAGCCGGGCTGGTTTTAGGATTTGCGGGCGCCGCGAAAGGCCCGTCAACGACGACAAAGCGGATCGGCATGGCGAAGGGCTTGCGGGGAACGACGCGGCGGTCATTGTAGGACATGAACTTCCCTCCTGCGGAGCCTCGACACCTTGAGATTTCGCTTATGATTTTAGAAGGGGTAAGGCGAGAATCGCACCGGGAAGATAGGCGGTCAAGTTCTAAAACGCCGCGGTGCCTGAAGGGACAGTACCGCGCCAAAAACCGCGGGCACGAAGAGTTCAGGGAGTGAGGCCGGGGGAACGACTCCATGATGACACAGGCTAACGTCGAACGAACCGCGGCGGCTGAAATCACGCTGGCACGGATTCGCGAAGCACACGCACGGATCGCACCGCGCATTCACCGGACGCCGGTATTCACGTCAGCGTCGCTCGACGAGATCGCGGGCGCACGATTGTTTTTCAAGTGTGAAAACCTGCAGAAAACGGGATCGTTCAAGATACGCGGCGCAACGAATGCGGTTTTTTCGCTTAGCGACGAGCAAGCGCGAAACGGAGTCGCGGCTCCTTCTTCGGGCAATCACGCGGCAGCGCTGGCGCAAGCGGCGCGCTCGCGAGGGATTCCGGCGTACATCGTGATGCCCTCGAATTCCTCGGCCACGAAAAAGGAAGCAGTGCGATTTTACGGCGGGCAAATCACCGAATGCGAGCCCAATGTAGCGGCCCGCGAAGCGGCCGCGGCAGAAGTGATCCGGCGTACCGGGGCGCACTTAGTGCATCCGTACAACGACGCGCGCGTGATCGCCGGGCAAGGGACGGCAGCGATCGAACTGCTGGAAGAAATTCCGGCGCTGGATGTCGTGATCACGCCGGCGAGCGGGGGCGGATTGCTGAGCGGAACGGCAATCGCGGCGAAGGGTTTGCGCAAAAATATTCGGGTCATAGGGGGCGAGCCACTGAACGCGGACGATGCCTATCGCTCGCTGAAGTCGGGAAAGATCGAAGGGGCCACCGAAGGGGAAACGATGGCGGATGGGCTGCGCGCGACGCTCTGCCCGCTGACATTTTCAATTCTGCGGGAACACGTGGATGAGATTTGCAGGGTGACGGAAGAAGAGATCGTGGAAACGATGTTGCGGCTGTGGGAACGGTTGAAGCTGGTCGTCGAGCCGTCCGGCGCGGTGGCCGCTGCTCCGGCGTTGAGCCGCAAAATCGGGGCGTCCGGAAAGAAAGTAGGAATCATTCTTTCCGGGGGAAATCTGGATCTCCGCAACCTGCCGTTTTCAGCGAAGGCGTCGCGATAAAGCGGTCCGGCTCGCCTAGAGATCGTCGGGGGCGCGCCAATCCGGCGGCGGAAAGGCGATGTGCCAGAAATTCGGAGCGGGCGTGTCAAATTCAACGGGAGTGTGAAATCCCTCGGGCATGGGTTGCGCGCTGCGAATCACTTTGCAGGCGACGCGTTCTTTCGTGCCGGCATGTTCGAGAATCAAGCGCGTGGCGAGAGGCAGGCTCTGCTTCAGGACCAGCAGGGCGCCGTTGTGATTAACGCTTACGGTGGTGACGTCGAGGGTGGCTGGCTTGCCTTGCAGCGCGAGGTGAATATTGGCGCGAACGCGCAGGAAGACACGCTGGCCGCGACGGCGTTCGTCCGTGGCGGCGCCCACGCTCGCGGAAGAGTTCACGGATTTGGCGGGAGAAGGTGATTGGGCGGGCAGGTTTGGTTTTGCCCCGTTTGCGGCAGAGTTGGTCTGAGCGGCAGACGTTTTCATGGGCATGGATGATGTTGATGCGCTTGCGGAAGCTGGCTTTGCTGCAGGAACCCTGAACGTTTCTAGTTTCAAAGCTCGACACCCCAGAAGTCGTAGTCAGTTGCTTCTAGTTCCACTCCCACGTCCCACCCGTCGGTGCGTTGCGTTCCCTTCCAGACGACCAGGCCTTCCGCTGACTTCCTGGTCGAGAGATTCGTTACGCGCAGTGGCTGCTTGAGCTGCGGCTCCGTCTGGCTCACGAGCAAGCATCCGTGGCCGTTCACGACTCGGGTGAAGCCGGATTCTTGGCTGGCTGCGGCAGCTGGCCGGTTCCACTCAATCGTCACTGGAATGCGCGAGTTCATCCGTGGCCCGCGGCGCCTCCGCCGGGAGCGCATATCCTTCGGCAGGTCTTCGCCAAATGGCATTTCGATTGACTCCCGCAAGGCTTGGGTGAGGCGCGGGAAACCAATCCCACGACGCGAATGAACTTCTAAAACAAATCTACTGACAAAACTCATCCTAGGGATGCGGGCTTGGTGGGTCAATGGTACGAGGTGACAGGTACTTTTGGTACGAAACGAACAGGCGAAACTGTCCGGCAAGTGGCGAAGGAACAGTATAAAAATGATTACGGGCTGGCGATTTTCTTGCCGGGTGCGACTGGCGATGGAGCAAGCGAGGAAGAAATCAGATCGAGGCTGGGCGAATCGGACGGGGGGTTAGCTTAGAAGCGGGCTCGTCGAGGAACCAGATCACGCGGCCGTCGAGCGGTTCGATTCTTGCGACCGGATATTGGCTGTGCGCGGGGTCGGATTCAGCGCGGAGCGCGTCGAGAATGGGCTTCTTGCCTTCGCCGGCAGCGAGAAAATAGGTGTTGCGGCTTTGATTCAGCACCGGCAGGGTGAACGTCAAGCGATTCGGCGGGTTGGCCTGGACCGTGACAGCCTCAACCCATTTTTTCTTTTCCTCGAGCGCGGGGGAACCGGGAAAAAGCGAAGCGGTGTGACCTTCCGGGCCGATGCCCAGCAGAGTCACGTCAAACGCGGGCGCGCCCGTGCCGAAGAACTTTCGCAGTTCCGCGTCGTAGGCGGCCGCGGCGGCTTGGGGCGTCGGCAAATTTGTGGGTGCCGGGTGAACATTCGCCGCGGGAATGGGCACGTGCGATAACAGGGCTTCGCGGGTCATGCGGTAATTGCTGAGCGGATCATCTGGGCCGACGAAACGTTCGTCGCCCCAGAACACATGCACGCGGTCCCAGGGAGTTTCGGTGCGATATTTCTCGTTGCGGGCCCAAAGCGCATACATTTTCGAGGGAGTGTGGCCGCCGGAGAGGGCGATGGCAAAGCGGCCGCGCAACTTTACGGCGTCTTGCAAGTTGGCGAGAACTTCCTCGAGCGCATCGCGGCTCAGCGCTTCGATGTCGGGCGATACGCGAGTATTTAATTTCATCAGCGGCCTGCTTGTCGTTCAGATTTTAGTATCGGATTCCTTTGTGGTGACGGTCCAGGCGATCCGCAACAATATGGCGGCCTGAAGCCTCCGCTACAACTTCAAATCGATATGACACACGACGGGCGGTTCAGTCTGCGATCACATTCAGCTTCGCCAAATCGGCGCGCAACTGCGCCAGGCTTTTGACCTGAATGGTGTGCATCCCGATTTCCCTGGCGGTTTCGAGATTCAGCCCGCGATCGTCAATCATCACGCATTCTTCCGGGGCGCGCTGGGTGATTTTCAAGGCGAGTTTATAAAATTCCACGTTGGGCTTGCGGAGCGCGAGGTAGCACGAACTGAAAAACGCCTCGAAATAGTCGCGCAGACGGAAGGTGTGGATGCGGTATTCGTTGAGTTCCGTCGATTCGTTGTTCAGAGCCGCCAGCATGTAGCGGCGCGTTTGGGCGAGTTTTTTGAGGAAATCAAGCGACTCCGGGAAAGGCTGGGACTGATCGAACATAAATTTCCGGAAATCAGCGAGGGTAAAAAGGTGCTCGCGATAGAACACGGTGCGGCGCAGGTATTCGTCCATGGTTACGCGGCCGGTTTCGAAATCGTTGAGCATCAATTCGTGACGGTCTTCAAAGTCGGCCCAATCGAGCGTGAATTTCTCGACGGCCGCGCGGCGGGAATTGCGGTCCCAACCGTTGGTGAGAATCACGCCGCCGTTATCCCAGAAGAGAGTGCTGACTTCCGCCATTGGGTCCTCGCGCCGCGCGGTTTCGGTTTGAGCCGCGCGGCTGAACTCCGGGAATCATTATCCTTAAGTCCCGGGCGTCGTTGTAGAGAATTTGTTTGTGTGAATGGAAATTCAAAGATGGACGACCTCCCGCGCCACGGAACTTAGCGGAGCCGGGTAGCTCTTGCAGTGATTTTTGATCTGGGCAAGAAGTGAGGATCGAAGAGGGATCCTTCGTCACGCCTTCGCGATACGGCCGCTTCGGCGTGCGGGCGCTGCGCTCCTCCCTCCTGCGTCCAGAAGGATGCTGACTACGGCGGGCAGGCTGGATGACGGCCAAAGGCGAGTGGGCGTGGAGTGAAAGGCTTGATTGGCCGCTGCACTTCAAACAAGGATTAGTGTATTGGCGCGGCGTCGCCCATGTTCTTTGGAGGACGCTTCATTAGGAATGCCAGCGGCGCGAGGATGGCGACGGCGACGGCCATTACGGAAACGACATCGCCGTAGGCGAGAACCACGGCTTGTTGCTGGAGGAGCGCGGCGACACGTCCATAGGCCTGATGGGATGCCTCGGTGGCACTGAGCCCCTGGCTGTGGAGGGTTGCGGTAAGCCCGTCGATCATCTGGCGAAAACGGGGATTGGACTGGTTCATGTTGGCGGCGAGATAGGTTTGGCGCTGTTGCGCTCCACGAGTGAGGAAGGTGCTGATCAGTGCGATGCCGATGCTGCCGCCGATATTGCGGATGAAGCTGATCATGCTGGAGATTTGATTATTTTTTTCGCGCGGGACGTCGACGTAAGAAAGCACGTTGGACGGAACAAAAATGAAGGCGAGGCCAGCGACCTGGTAGACGCGAAGCATGGCGGCGGTCCGGAAATCGATGCCCAGGGTCAGATGGGTGGACATGTAGTAGAGGGAGGCGGAGGTGACGGCAAAGCCGAAGGACATCATCAGGCGCTGGTCGAGTTTGGCGACGAGGAAACCCGAGATGGGCATCATCAGCATCATGAGGAAGCCGCCGCCGGCCATGGCTTCGCCCGCGCTGACCGCGGAGTAGCCGAGCAGAAGCTGGAGGAATTGCGGGATGAGGACCGTGGTGCCGTAGAGGACGATGCCCAGAACGAACATGAAAAACATCGCGGTGCGGAAATTTCTTTTCTTCAGCAGGGTCAGTTCCACGATCGGATTCGGGTGACGCCATTCCCAAATTACCCACGAAACGAGCAGGACGACCGCAGTGACAAACAGCACGGCGAGCCAGTGCGAGGAAAACCAATCCACTTCCTGGCCTTTGTCGAGAACGATCTGCAGGCTGCCAATTCCGAGGGCGACGAGGCCGAGGCCGATATAGTCGATGCCAATCCCCTTCTGACGTTGGCGCTCCTTTTGCAGATAGGGAGGATCTTCGACGAGGCGATGGGTGAGGTAGAGCGACAGAATGCTGACCGGAACGTTGATGTAAAAAATCCAGCGCCAACTGAAATTGTCGGTGATCCATCCGCCGAAGGTGGGGCCGATGGCGGGAGCGACGACGACAGCCATGCCATAGACGGCGAAAGCCATGCCGCGTTTGGAGGGCGCGAAGGTATCCGCGAGGATGGCTTGTTCGCTGGGTTGCAGGCCACCACCGGCGGCGCCCTGCAGCACGCGGAAGAAAATCAACATCCCCAGGGTGGGCGCGAGGCCGCAGAGGAAACTGCTGCCGGCGAAGAGCGCAACGCAGGTCATGTAGAAACGCTTGCGTCCCCAGCGCGTAGCCAGCCAGGCGCTGATGGGCAGCACGATGCCGTTGGAAACGAGGTAGCTGGTGAGTACCCAAGTGGATTCGTCGGAGCTGGCGCCGAGGCTTCCGGCGATATGCGGGAGAGCGACGTTGGCGATGGAAGTGTCGAGGACTTCCATGAAGGTGGCGAGGGTGACGGTGAGGGCGATCAGCCACGGATTGTGGGATGGGCGCCAGAGCACCGATTCCGAAGGCAACGCTATCGATGCCAATGCACGTCTCCCTTGCGTGTCGCGTTTTTTTAGTATATACATTCATGTATGTATGTGTAAAGCGAGGAGGGCGGTAAAATGAGAATTTCCCGCGCGCTTTCGACGCGTCACGCGATGGTGCGAGGGGCCGCGGTTCGTTCAGGCTCGCGGCAGCAGGCGCGCACGGCCGCCACGCGCAAGAAGCTGCTGGCCGCCGCGGAGAAGATTTTTGCGCGCAGCGGGTACGAAGCGGCAAGGCTCGAAGATATTGCGGCGACGGCGGGATACACGCGGGGAGCGTTCTACGCGAATTTTGACAGCAAGGAAGATATTTTTTTCGCGCTGCTCGAAGCGTGGGTCAGCGAAACCGTAGGGTCGGTCGCATCCCTGTTGGGGCGTTACGACGATCGCGAAGCGCGCGCGAAAGCGCTGCGCCAGCATTACCTGGAGATGGCGCACGATCGCCGGCTGGTGCTGCTTTCGCTCGAATATAAATTATTCGCGGTGCGCCATCCCGAAGCGCACGCGCGAATCCGCGCGCGACAGGACCGGCTGAAGAAATCCGGCGCGGAGATTCTGAGTCTCGTTTCCAATTCGCGCCGCCACCTGGGAGTCTCCGATCGCGCCGCGGCGACCGCGCTGGGCGCTTTGTCTCACTCCCTCCTGCTCGAACGGTTAATCAATCCGGGGTATGTATCGGATAAGGAAGTTCGCATTCTGTTGGGACTATTTTTCGACGCAATCATCAGTGCGAAGGACTGACCGGCATTCCCCCTCGGAAGGTCAGGGAATATCTCGACCCTCGCCGGCTTCGAGAGTCCAAAAGCGGAGGCGCTCTTTTTCTTGGTCCAGGGCGCGTTGCAGCTCGGCCACCGGCTCGTCTTCGCCGTCGTCGGCGAGGCGGAAGGTGCCGAAATGAATCGCGATGCTGGTCGACGCGCCTAATTCCTTATGGGCGCGCACCGCGTCTCCGGGGGAAATGTGGACAGGACCCATGAACCATTGCGGACGGTAGGCCCCGATGGGCAGGAACGCGAGACGAATTTTCGGGAACCGCGCGCGAATTTCGGAGAAGTGCGTGCCATATCCCGTATCGCCCGCAAAAAGCACCGTGCCCGAAGGCGACTCGATGATGTAGCCGCACCACAATGTTTTGTTGCGGTCTCGCAGCCCCCGGCCTGAAAAATGGCGGGCCGGCACGGCCGTGAGGCGAAGCGATTCGGAAAATTGCGCGGATTGCCACCAGTCCAATTCGGCGATCTGGGTATCGGCGGCGATTTTTTTCGACAACAGGCGGCGGGCCACGCCGAGCGGCACGGCAAATTTGGGTTTCCATTGCGAGGCGATGCGGCGGAGAGTCGGCACGTCGAAATGATCGTAGTGGTCGTGGCTCTGCAGCACCAAATCGATTTTTGGAAGGTGCTCGAACGGAATGCCAGGGGCGCGGTGCCGCTTCGGGCCGGCCCATGACACGGGGCTGGCGCGCTTCGACCAGATTGGATCGCAAAAAATATTGATGCCGTCCATTTGGATGAGCACGGAGGAGTGGCCGATGAAGGTGGCGCGAATCGCGCCATCGCCGACGCGATCCGGAGGAATGGAACCGGGCGCCGCGTCGATCCATTTGCGCCAGGGGCCGGGCTGGCGATTCGCCAGCCATCGAATCAAGCCGCCCCCGCCGCGCGGAAAGCCGTTGGAAGGATTGTGAAAATGTTCGCCATTGAAATGATCGGACGGCGGACCGCTGTAGAGTTTCATATGGATGGCACACTGGCTTCTCTGGACATGAAGCGAAGAATTAGATGCAGGAGATTGGTTCATCGACTCGGGAGCCGGCCTACGACCGGCGGCGGATGTGCCGCGCAACCTTTTTCCTCGAATTCGTTGGCCATTTTGCGCGCACAAAAACGGCGCTTCTTATTTTGCGGCGGGACGATTATGCTATAGCGCTTCGCGGGGTCGCGACGGAGGCTCACGGCTTGGACCACATCACCACGCAAAATATTTCGCTGAAAGTTTCCGACGGCTCGACGATGAATGCGTACGTGGCGCGGCCTTCGCGCGCGGTAAAACATCCGGGGATCATCGTTTTGCAAGAAGCGTTCGGGGTGAACGCGCACATTCGGGACGTGGCTGAGCGATTTGCCAAGATTGGCGTGGTGGCGATTGCGCCGGAGCTGTATCACCGCACCGCGGCCGGGTTCGAAGCGCCTTACTCCGATTTCTCGTCAGCCGTGCCGCATATGCAAGCGATGACGTATGAAGGCAATATCGAGGATGTACGTGCGGCGTACGAATGGTTGCGCAACGATCCGGGAGTTCATCCCGAGCGCATCGCGAGCATTGGCTTCTGCATGGGCGGGCGTGTTTCGTTCCTGGCATGCACCACGCTGCACCTGCAAGCGGCGATTTCTTTTTATGGAGGCGGCATCGCGCCGGCGCTGCTGCCCCGGGTTCCGCAGCTGAATGCGCCGATTTTGTTTTGCTGGGGCGGCCAAGACAAACACATCGGGAAAGAACAGACACAGGCGATCGCCGAGGCATGCAATCGCGCGGGCAAACCTTTTGTAAATGTCGATTTCTCGGACGCGGATCATGGATTTTTCTGCGACGCGCGCCCGACCTATCATCCCGCGGCGGCAACGCTGGCGTGGAGCCTGGTGGAATCTTTTCTGTACTTGCACATCAAAGAGCCGCAGAAGCGCTCCCGCATTCGCTGAGGGAAACGAGAAGTTCGGTATTGCCTCGGTTGGCAGTCGACGTTATCAGGCACTCCCGCCTCGCGAAAACTCAAAAACAAAACAGAATCGCCCACCGAAGGTGGCCGCTACAAATTCAGTGGCGAGGTTCAAGGTACGGTGGCCGCAGCGGATTCGCCGCTACCTCCGAAATGACTTGACGAAAGCCTGGGCCGAGGCGTATCCACTTGCGATCAACGGAGGCGACCGATGAATAAAATTAAACACGAGGCCGTGATTCTTTCCGCGGTAGCGTATTATGGCATTCAGTCGGGCTGGTTCACGATTTTTGGGAAGCCGTGGCTGGCCGAGCTGGGGAAAACTCTACCGCAGATCATTGGTGAGATGAACGGTAAGCCCGTTTGGCCTTTGTACGTAACGGCTTTTGTTTGCGATTTGATCATCGCCTACGCGGTGGCGTACTTGCTGTCATTGACGGGTGCGCGCGGGGTGGCGGCGGGAGTGAAACTTGCGCTCGTGTTGGGAGTGGCAATCGTGACGCCGGTCACGTTGACGAATTACGTTTTCGAAATGCATGGCCCCATGCTGGTTGCGATCGATGCCGGATGCGCGGTTTTTGGATTGTTGGTGATGGGGGCGATTCTCGGCGGCTGGCAGAAAAAACCTCTGGCGATTTAGGGGCTGGGCACAGCACGAACGTGCTGCTTCGGCGCGTGGATGATTTCGCGATATTCGGGGACGCGCGCGCCGGTGAGCCAGGCCTCGAGCATGGCGTTTACCGCTTCGGGCGCCTCCTGCTGAATCCAGTGCGAGATTCCAGGCAGGACGCGGAAGGTGAGATCCGCGACGTGATCTCCGGTGCCCTGCGTGGTGCGGAAATCGAGGGCAACGTCGGCATCGCCCCACAGAAAAAGCGTGGGCGTCGTAATTTTGGGGAACCCGGCGCGCATGGAAGGGCCTTTTCGTCCCTGGGAAAACGCGCGATACCAGTTGAGCATCGCGGTGAGGCCGCCCGGCCGCAGAGCGTTCTGCCGGTAGACGTCGATGACATCCTCGGGAATTCGGGCGCGTTTGCGCGAACGGCTCCGGAACATATCGCCAATGGCCTGCGCGTCGTTGCGTCGCAGTAAAAATTCGGGCAGTGCGGGAATCTGGAAGAAAAACATGTACCAGGAGCGCAGAAGCTGCCGGGGTTTGCGCAGTTCGCGCGCGAAACAGGCCGGGTGCGGCACATTCATGATCACGAGCCGGCCGATCAGCTCACGCTGCCTCATGGCCAGTAGCCAAGCCAAGGCCCCGCCCCAATCGTGGGCGATCAGTAGAGTTTCGGCGGCGCCCGAGGCCTTGATCAATGCCGCCACATCTTCGACCAGAATCTGCATGCGATAGGAGGCGACATCGGGCGGCGAGTCGGTGCCCCCGTAGCCGCGCAAATTGGGGGCCCACACGCGGTAACCCAGATTGGCGAGCAGGGGCATCTGGTTGCGCCACGAAAACGCGTGCTCCGGGAAACCGTGGAGGCAAAGGGCGAGCCGATCGCCGCAGCCCATGGTCGCGACCTCGAAGGAAATGCCGTTCGCGACCACGCGAATCGTTTCCACGCCTTGCCAAGCCATGTGCGGTCCTCACTCCCCGGGGAACCCGTATTGCGACGTCTCGCTGAGCCTACGTGCCGGAGAACTGACCGAGCTTCGCACAAAGCGGTTGGATTCGGCAAAAGGGGTTGGCCTCGGGCTGGGGAATGACGTATGGTCGTCGCAACGTTGGAGGTGGCCGCGTGATTGAACTTCATCTGTCAGGAATGAAGGCGCGAAATGGAACGGCAATTTTCGTATGCTCGACGTGCAAAGTGCCGCCGCATTTCACGTTCGGAGCACACGACAAGGGCGAGTTGGTGTACCTGATGCTTTGCCCAAAGTGCGGAATCGTGCTCGCCGAGTGGGATTCTCTTGAAGCCCGGGGCCGTGAGCTGAGCGAGTTCGCGAAGACGCTAATCGTGCGGCATTAGCAGGATTTGCTCCGAGTTTTGCCCGGGGGATTCATCTGGCCCAGACCCTTCCCAACCTTTCTTTCGTGCCACGGCGGCGCTGGAGAATTGCATTCCTGCTTTCGGCCGGAGTGCTCGTTAATTTTTTCGATCGGGTGAATCTTTCGGTTTCCCAAAACGCGTTACACACTTCGTTCGGATTGTCGCTGATCGCTTTCGGATTTCTGTCGAGCGCCTACAGTTGGACCTACGCGGTGATGCAGATCCCGGCGGGAGTTTTTCTGGATCGGTGGGGCGTGCGGCGGGTGGGCTGCGTCAGCACGCTGGTGTGGAGCGCCGCGTCTTTTGGCGCCGCGATATCCAGCGGAATCGCGGGGTTTTTCGGGGCCCGGCTTCTGCTGGGCGTGGGAGAAGCTCCTACGTTCCCGGCGAACGCGAAGGCGATCGGTTACTGGTTTACGGAGTCAGAACGCAGCCTGGCGACTGCGATCACGGACGCGGCAGCAAAATTCTCGACGGCGATTGGCGTGCCGTTTCTGGGATTGCTGCTCTTACGATTTGGCTGGCGGTGGAGTTTTGCGGCGACCGGCGCGATCAGTTTTTTGTACTTCGTGCTTTTCTATTTTGTGTACCACAACCCTCGTGAAGATAAAGGACTGACCGAGGAAGAGTTTCAGGTGATGGTGCAGGGCGGCGTGCAGCCAGAAGGCGCGGCGAAAGGTTCGCAGGGCGCTTCGCTGGGATATTTGCTGCGGCAGCCGAAAGTGTGCGGATTGGGATTGGGGTGGGGCGCGTACAACTACAGTTTCTATTTGCTGCTGACCTGGCTTCCGAGTTACCTCTCGATTTCGCAGCACGTGGATTTGGCACATTCGGTGGTGTATACGAGCGCGCCGTGGTTGTTCGCGACGCTCACGGATCTGGTGGTGGGTGGCTGGCTGGTGGACGCGCTGATTCGGCGAGGATGGGATGGGAGCCGCGTCCGGCAGACGGTGCTAATTGTTGGAACCGGATTCGGGTTGGGAATTTTGGGCGCGGCGGGCGCGCATTCGCCGCTGGCGGCTCTGCTATGGATCAGCATTTCGCTAGGGGGTTTGTCGGCGGCGGCGCCGGTGGCTTGGACCGTGCCGTCGTTGATCGCGCCGCGCGAGAGCGTGGGAAGGCTCGGCGGGATCGTCAATTTCTGCGGACAGCTCGGGGCGATTTCCGCGCCGATTGTCACCGGGTACGTCGCGGCCATTACCCACTCATTTTCCGCGGCATTTGTGGCGGCGACGACGATCTTGCTGTTTGGCATCGGCGGATATATTTTCTTGTTGCGGCGGATTGAGCCGATTCCGGAGCCGCGATGAATCGCGCGATTTTCGGGAGAACTGAGGACCTGGTGGGCGCGAGATCCGGGCCGGTGAGGAATTTATTTCCTATGAGTGAGCGCAAAAGGATGACGCGGCGGATGGTGCTGGCGGCGCTGACGCTCGCGGCCGCGATGGTGGTTTGCGCCCACGCGGCTGGGGTCACGAAGTATCGGGTTTACGTGGGAACCTATACCGAACATGGCAGCAAAGGGATTTATGTTTGCGACTTTGACGCTGCGACCGGCCAGCTCAGCGTGCCGAGGCTGGCTGCGGAGAGTTTGCAGCCGTCGTTTCTGGCAATCGCACCCGATAACAAATTCCTATATGCGAGTAACGAGGTGGACGCTTTCAACGGAAAGGTGGCGGGGGCGGTGAGCGCGTTCAGCATCGGCGCGGAGAGCGGCGCATTGAATTTTTTGAATCAGGTGTCATCGCGTGGACCCGGACCTGCGTTCATTGTGGTGGACCGATCGGGGCGCTACGTGCTGGTGGCGAACTATGATGGCGGGAGCGCGGCGGTGTTTCGTTTGTTGGCGGACGGAAAGATCGGGGAGTCGACGGCATTTGCGCAGCACAGAGGCTCGAGCGTGAATCACGAAAGGCAAGAAGGGCCGCATGCGCATGCGGTAGCGTTGTCTCCGGACAATCGATTCGCGATCGTGGCGGACCTGGGGATCGATGAGTTGCTGGTGTATCCGTTTGATGCCGCTCGCGGCACGCTTGGCGAGGCGCGCGTAGTCAAGGCGGAGCCCGGAGTTGGCCCGCGACATCTGGCGTTTGGCGTGAATGGACAATTCGTTTACGTGATCAACGAATTGAGCTCGACGATCACGGTTTATTCATACGACGCGGGCGATGGAGCGATGACGAAGGTACAAGATATTTCCGCGCTACCCGGCAAGTTCAGCGGCACAAGCACCGCCGCCGAGATTGTGGTGCACCCTTCAGGGAATTTTCTGTATGCGTCGAATCGCGGCGACGACAGCATTGCCTCTTTTGCGGTTGATCCGGCGCACGGCACGCTTACGCCGATACAACGCATTGCAACGAGGGGAAAGACGCCGCGGAGCTTCGCGATCGATCCTTCGGGCCAATGGCTGATTGCGGCGAATCAGGGTTCGAATAGCCTGGTGACGTTTCGCATCGACAAACAATCGGGGCGTCTGACGACGATCGACGAATCAATGGAGATCAATTCGCCGGCGATGGTGGATTTTGCGCGAGATGGCGGCGAGAAGTAACCGGGGCTGGCGAGGCGATGCAGATCGTGTGGAAATCATGAAGGAAACATGGCGCTGGTTCGGACCACAGGATCCGATTTTGCTGGGGCAGGTGAAGCAGGCGGGCGCGACAGGCGTGGTGTCCGCGCTGCATCATATGTATAGGGGTGAAGCGTGGCCGCTCGAGGAGGTGATGAAACGCAAGGCGGAGATTGAGAAGGCCGGGCTGGTGTGGTCCGTGGTGGAGAGCATTCCGATTCATAATTCGATCAAGCTACGTTCGGGAGATTTCCGACATTTTATCGGCGCGTGGAAGGATTCGCTAGCGGCCGTGGCACAGGCCGGCGTCAAGATCGTGTGTTACAACTTCATGCCGGTGGTGGATTGGACGCGGACGGATTTAAAGTGGCCGACGGTGGCGGGTGGTTATGCCCTGCGATTCAACGCGACGGATTTCGCGGTTTACGACATTTTTATTTTGCAGCGAGCCGGCGCGGAGGCGCAATACGACAGCAAGCGGATTTCAGCGGCGCGCGCGCGTTTTGAGGCGATGCCGGAGTCGCGACGCGACGATCTGGAGCGGACCATCATCGCGGGATTGCCCGGCGCGGAAGCTTGTTACGATCGCAACGCGTTTCGCCGGCAACTGAGTGAATATGAGGGGATCACGCCCGGAGAGCTGCGCTCGAATTTGCGGGAATTTCTGCATGAGATCGTGCCGGTTGCGGCCGAATCGGGGGTTCGGCTTTGCATTCATCCTGACGATCCGCCTTGGCCGCTGTTTGGCTTGCCGCGGGTGGTTTCAACCGCGGAAGATGTGCGCGAGATTTTCGGTGCGGCTGAAACGCCAGCGAATGGCCTGACGTTCTGCATTGGTTCGTTCGGGGCGCGCGAAGATAACGACTTGGTGGCGATGATTCGCGAGTTCGCGGCGCGCATTCATTTTGCGCACTTGCGGCAAGTGAAGCGCGAGGCTGACGGATCATTTTATGAAGCCGCGCATCTCGATGGCAGCTCGGATATGATTGGCGCGGTTCGTGCTTTGCTGGAAGAGGAAGCTCGGCGGCGGCGTGACGGGCGCGGGGACAACGAAATTCCGATGCGGCCCGACCACGGGCATTTGCTGGCTGACGACATTGGCAAGAAAACGAATCCAGGCTACTCGTACGTGGGCCGATTGAAAGGGCTGGCGGAATTGCGCGGGGTGATTCGTGGCTTGCGCAGCGCGATACCTGAACTCGAAAATTAAAACTGTGATGCTTCGATTCGCGTTGCGTCGGAGGGTTTGTGATCGAATTGTGGAAACGCTCGATTCCGAGGTGCGGGATTCTCGGTGTGCTGTGCGCCGTTGCGCTGCTGGCGCTGCCAATTCTGGCCTCCGCGCAAACAAAAGGCGCTCCGGTGGAAGTGGTGGCGGCTCCGGTGCCGCCCGAGATTGCGGCGGCCAAGAAAGCCTTCATCGCAAACGCGCCGGGATTCAATCAGACCGCATCGCTCGGAGGACCCAACCGCGCTTACAACGAATTTTACGCGGCCATGAAAAGTTGGGGGCACTACGAACTGGTGTCGAACCCAATTGATGCTGATTTGATATTTGAAATCAGCTACAGCAGTAACAATCCCGGCACGGGAGCCCGTAGCTGCTCCTCGTCAAATCAGGCGAATTTATGCCTGGTGATCCTCGATGCGAAAATTCCGGTGCCGCTGTGGTGGCTCGCAGAGCCGGTGTCGCCGAAGGAGTCTTTCGGGCACCATCCAGAAACTTGGGATAGCGCGTTCGCCCGATCGATAGCCGCGCTCATGGATGGCGTTAAGGGCCTGGCCGGCATGCCCGCAGCTGCGCCGGATAGCGCAAAGAAATAAAATTTGCGATTGCGCTGAAGTTTCGCGATTAAGATGGCGGCCAATACAAAAAAGAGAGAGCGGTCATCCATGAAGGAATTTGAAAATAAAGTTGCGGTGGTTACCGGGACGACCGGGATTGGACGCGGCATCGCGATGCGGCTGGCGGCGGGCGGCGCGAAGGTGATGTGCTGCGGAATCGACGCAGGCGCGAATCGAGATTTGCAACGCGACGCGGACGCGAAGGGATTGGCGCTACGCGTCGAACTTTGTGACGTCAGCAAGCCGGAGCAGGTGCAGGCGGTTATCGCAAAGACAGTGTCGCAATTTGGCGGGCTCGATTACATCGCAAATTCCGCGGCGATTCATCCGTTTGGAACTGCACTCGAAACGGATCCGGAAACCTGGAACCGCTGCATCGCGGTGAACCTGAGCGGCGTATATCTCCTCGCGCGTTTCGGTATTCCGGAAATGAAGAAGCGCGGCGGCGGTTCGATGGTGATTGTGGCGTCGGTGCAGGGGCACGCTTGCCAGCGCGGAGTCGTCGCGTATGCGGCATCGAAAGGCGGGCTGCTGAGTTTGACGCGCGCGCTGGCGCTGGATCACGCGGCCGACGGCATTCGAATTAATTCGGTAAGCCCGGGATCGATTCGCACGCCGATGCTGGAAAGTTCGGCGGCGCATTTTGCGCCGGGCGTTCCGGTGGAGGAGGTGGTGAAGAGGTTCGGGGACGCGCATCCGCTCGGGCGCGTCGGGACGGTCGAAGAGGTTGCGGAGCTGGCGGCGTTTTTGCTGTCCGATCGATCGGCATTTTGCACGGGCGGAGATTATCTAGTCGACGGCGGATTGCTGGCGGGGATCGGAGTGCAATGATCGACGAGGTGGTTTGCGTCGCGCCGACCGGCGATGTTTGTGGCGAAGGCGCGGTGTGGCACGCGGCGGAGAACGCGGTGTATTGGACCGACATTAACCGGTTCTTGATTCACCGGCTAAACGTGGCGGACTCCTCGGTTCGCACATGGTTTTTCGAAGAGCCGGTCACTTCCCTTTCGTTGACGGATCGCGAGGATGTGCTGGTTGTGGTGCTCGGCTCGCGGGTGATTCTGTGGGAGCCGGCGACGGATGTGCGGCACGATCCTATTTTCCGGCTGGATGGATGGCCGGAGGCGCGGCTGAACGATGCGCGATGCGATCCGCGCGGGTCGTTGTGGCTGGGCACGATGCGTAACAACGTGAACGCGGATGGTTCATCGGGCGAGGCGGGCGGAAGCGATGGTGCGCTGGTGCGTCTCGATCCGGATGGGACAGTGAGTTCGTGGCGAACCGGAATCGGAATCGCGAACACGCTGGCGTGGAGTCCCGATCGAAGACACTTTTATTTCGCGGACACGATCGCCAACGTGATTTGGGTTTACGACTACGATTTGGCCACCGGGGCGATTTCGAATGAACGGCCTTTTCTGGAAGGTTTCGCGCGCGGGCTGCCGGACGGCTCGGCGATGGACGCGGAAGGATATCTTTGGAACTGCCGGTACTATGGAAATTGCGTCGTGCGGGTCGCGCCGGATGGGAGAGTGGAGCGCGTCGTGGAAATGCCGGTGAAAAATGTTACGACCTGCGCGTTTGGCGGCGCTGATCTGTCGACTTTGTTTGTCACGACCGCGTCCGCGCAAGCCCCGCCGGGAGACCGGCTGGCGGGGAGCCTGTTCTCGATTCGAACCGGAGCACGAGGGCAGGCTGAAAATCAGTTTCGATTTTTCGGGCAGCGATAGATCCCATCCACTGTCAATAGCAGCCAAGGCGTTCCGGGAAATTTGCTTTCGAGCGAAGGCCCGCTAAACGACAACGCGAGGATCGACCAGGATCACTTGAAGTTGTCCCACTCTTCCGCTGAAAGCGCGGGCGAAACGATGTCCCCTGCAATGACGCCCTTGCCCGCAAGAAAATTGAAGATTTCGTCGGTCCCGGCATCCAGCGGAGCGAGCTTCGCCACGGGCTTACCGTGTTTAGTGATCACGACGGTCTCGCGTTTGGCGTGGACTTCGTCAATGACCGCGAGACAATTTGTCTTGAAGGCGCTTGCCGCCATTTTCTTCATCGACGTTAGGCTTTGGCGTTGGCGGCTTTCGCCGGGGCGAGGCCCAACTGCGAGCGGCCCAACGGGGTGAGGTCCGCTTCGGTGCCGCGGCCCTTGAAATCCACTTCGAAATTATCGGGAGCGAAGTCGGGCGGCGTCTTGCCGGAAAGGAACGACGCGGCCTGCTTGGCGAGGTACGCGGTGTTTTTGGCGCAGGCGGGCGTGGAGGCAATGTACATGACATTGCTGTAGCCCTCGCCTTTGTGCTCGTTCTCGACCGCGTGGATCACGTCGGAGTGCCAGAAAACCGTATCGCCCGGCTGCATCAGCGGAATCGACGAAAGAGCACTGATCAACAGGCTGTGATACTGCGGACTAATCGAAAGCGCGCGACCGGGCATTGCGCCGCAGAGATCGTCTTCGGCGACATCGTCCTGCAGGGCGCGAAGCAAAACGTAAACCATGGCATCCGCCACGGGAATCAGCTGGAGCGTGCCATCTCCCTGGCCCTGGCGCGTGAGCGCCGTCCAGCCCTGAAAGGTGCGGAACATCGAACAGACGGCGGGAGAGGCGACCTCGCGAACGTCGGGCCGCCAAGCAGCATCGAAGGCGTCGTAGGCTTGCCAATTCCCCGAGAAAACGTGGCGGTAGACGTTGCGAAAATTGACATCGAGCCAGCGCTCGACGGAACCACCATCCACGTGAGGCGAGAGACCCAAGGAGGCGGAGCCGGGCGGGCGGCGACGAATGCGATCGGCGTACGCAGGCGTTTCGTTGGGATCGAAGTGGCGCTTCCCTTCGCTTTCGGCCTTCCAGAGTTTGTTGAGAAAAGCGCGGACGCGAGTTAGAGATTCGGATTGGCGCGCCTGCACCTGGGGACGCGACCAATAAATGCCGTAAATCTGCGGCTTGGCCGAGGCGAGAGTGCCGAAATACTTGTCTTCGGCGGCATTGGCGAGCTTGGCGTCGAGGCCGTTCTCTTCGACATAGGTGGCGATTTCGTTGTCCCATGCTTCGGCCTGAGCAGGATCGAAGGTCCTGCGGACGACGCAAGCGCCGCGATCCTTGATCTTGGCGGCGAGTTCCGGGGGCACGGTGCCGGCTTCGACGTCGGAATACTGGACGATGGGAATTACGGGCTGGCCAGCCTCGCGCTCCTTGACGATCGTATCCACGCGGCGGCGCATGGCGGCTTCGACGTCCTGGAAGATTGCCGCGTAATCGGGCAGAGCTTTGCGCAACTCGCTCTTCGCGCTGCGGATCATTTCGGGCAAATTGTCGATTTCGAAGATCATAGTGTCCCCTGTTTATCACAGGCTGGGGCGGTCACACTATGAAATTTGGAGCTAAGAAGCTGCCTGGGCGTGGGCTTGCTGCGCGAGGATGGCGCGAACGGTTTTCATGCGCTCGCGAATCATGGCGACGCGCTTGCGGCCGTCGGGCGTGGCATCGATCAGCTTCTCGAGTGGAACGCCGAACTGCGGGCCGTATTTCGCGCGAACCTCGCCGAGCAGGGATTCGATTTTCGAGAACGTGCCGAAGTGCTCGCCATTGGCGGAGTTGAAAAGCTCGAGGCTGATGGCTCCATCGTTGACCAGCACGGCGGCCATATCCCAGTAGGTTATGACCATGCGCAGGTAGGCGCTGTTTGGGCCCATCATCGCGGCGTCGAATTCGGCCATCGATTGCGGATTGAAATCGCGAAAGAACCAGTCGCGGGCTTTGCGCAGCGTTTCTTCGCGGCGGAGCTCGTAGAGTTTGAGGATCAGGCCGGCTTCTTCTTGTTTTGACATGTGAATCTCCTTTTGGTTCATCATGATAGCATCGCGGCAGTGTAGTTGTGGACTGGCACGCGGAGCGCGCAAGCCGTAGGCCGGGCCGTGGTTCGCCGCGCCGATTATGCTATCAAATCCAGAGCTAAACGTAAGAACGCCGAGGAAGGGCGAAAGTTACGGGGAGATTGGACTCTTCTTGTTAGCGAATCGCGAGGCGAAATAGCCGTTCTGAGCGAAATTCGGAACTTTGAGAATCAAAAAGAAAACTGCGAAGGAAGAAATTCAAAGGCTCCCACCTTTCCTCGAATCCGGAAAGATGGGGCACCCGGAAAATCGTGAGGGTTGCTCGTGTGAAAGCATCGGCCACCCGCCCGTACCGCGCTCTTCCATGCTCGCAAAGCTATCGTCAGCGAGTTGACGCAGCTCGTCATCGGACTTCTCGTCGAGTTCCCGGACCTTCATGGTTCAACTACAATTATTTCTTTGTTCACACCGTGCTCGATGTAGGTTGCGTCACCGAGCTTGCCTTCAACCATACGCGGTCCGTAACGCCACTCGATAACGTGCTATGAGATGAGCCTATCGAAGAGGCGAGCTTTCTGCTCTTGGGTCAGTGCTGTCAATGTGGGCGTGGGTTCCTCCGGCTTCGGCGCGTTCCGAGCGTCTTCGCGGTTAATTTCCAGGACTAAACGATGGATTTTTGCGTTACATTTTCGGCACCACACATCGACCGCTTTCCAATCTCTTTCGAGTCTCGCGCGTGCGCCATTGTGGCAATAACAGTTACAGGTTTCTTTGTGCGCATCGATGGCTTGTTCCAAGTCCGCCATCACGTCTCCATGCCTAAGCCGCGTAAGGTTGGCTGGTAAGAAATAATTGCCTTGCTCATAGCGGCGGCAATGCTCCGTTGAGGTAGTAGTAATGCGCCAACCCCAGCACGACGAGTGCAAGGCCTGTAGCAATCAGCGCCTGTAAAATCAGCATCACCGGCACATCAAAAACTTTCTCCTTAATCGCAAAATATAAACCCTCCAAGGAGTTAATTGTCAGGTTCAAGGCGGTGGCCGCAAACATCACGCCAACACCAAACATCCCGAGAACGAAGAGCTTCACAAAAGATGCTCCGATGAAGCACACCGTTCCAATGAAAAAGATGGCACGGGGGAGAAAATGGAGCTCGCGAAAGTGTACTAGAGCGGTTACATCTTTTATGTCCATCTCGGGCTCCACGTTCGGGCAATCCTGTCACGACAATGCTACTACTCACGCGCGTCACGGGCTCCCGCTCGCTTCCGCCGTCGGCTTCGCGTCAATTGCCTGTATTCGTGCTGAGCGAACCGGAAAAATATCAGAATACCCAACGCGAAGCGGTTAACAAGACGACTTACTCGGACGGGGATTCGAGCAGTCATTGGCACTTCACGCTTATGAACAAAGACGGGGACGTTCTGATGACAACACATCCTGAACAGCACTTCAAAGACAGCGTCAAGGGCCAAAGATTCAAACATCATTTCGTTTCGCTATGTCAGTACATCAACAAATAGCAGGTTGCGTTTTCGCACAGCGAGAGTCCAAGCGTCGGTAAGTAATAGAAATTTAGCGGGTGAGTCTGTAAGCCGGATTTTGTTTTTCGGCCATGACTCGATGGAAGTTGTTCCAAATCAGCGTCGAATTGAGTGTATTGCGAAGAAAACAGCCCAATTCTCCCGCTTATTGCGTGATACATGCGTGATACAGCCTTCGATTGCACCCCGAGTTTACCCTAGTTTCAACGCACTAAGGTCGGGAATTGAGGATTGGGCGTCTTGACAATCTGCCGGGAGTTAGGTAGTATCCAGAGTGTGAGCAATAGTCATACACATAGTAATACGATCAGTAAGTGCATCGAGAAGGAGGTTTTGTATGTCTAAGGCCAAGGTCATTTCTTATCGAAAGGAACGCGTATCCCTGACACTGTCGCCAGACTGCGTGCATTATATCAAAGACCTTCAGAAGCTTCAGAATTCACCATCGTTGAGTGCTCTCGTCGAAACAATGATTGAAAATGAGCGTCGTGCCCGCCGGTTACTGGATCTCGATGCGAGCGTGACTGCTTACTATAATTCGCTGTCCCCAGCGGAACGCCGGGCAGACGCGGAGTGGGGACACATCGGGGCGGACGGTTTGGCAGCTTTCAATTCAGAATTGGAAGAGAAACCTCGCGAAATGGCACACGCCACGATCCGCTAAATGGAACCACTTGACACGCCGCCGCCGAAACCTCTACAAGGTGAAATTTGGTATGCGAAGTTAGCTACAGACCCACCTGAATATCTGGGACGCCCCGTCGTAGTGGTTTCTCTGAATGCCCGAAACCAAGAGGACCGCGCCGACACAGTTCTCGTAGTTCCGTTGTCCACGACGATCAAAGATCCCCTACAGAAAACCAATTTACGACTAGCACCCGGCGAGACAAATCTCAACGAGTGGAGTGAGCTACAAGCTAGCGGTATCACGACGATCAGAAAGAAATTATTGCATCCGCCAAGGACCAAGCTTCGTCAGATCAGCCGTAGTAAAATCCAACTATTAGTTCCTATGGTCGGCATGGCGATGGGATTTTTGCCCGAGGAATTAGCGGACCCGAAATAGTACTGCCGTGCCATTCCTAAACTAACGACCGCATAATTAATCCTTCTGTTCCGAACCCCGTTTCCCGTACAGCGTCACCTTTCCGCCCGCGACATTCGCCGCGTACTTCCCTTCGACAACGAACTGCATCACCTTTATCCGAGCGTGCCATCGCGGCCCATCGGCTGGTGGTGTTCGATTTCTGCTCGATTCCAATTATTGATTTGCCTTCCCAGTCAAGAGTGACTTGGCGGAGATGTTTCGCTTTCAGGATTACTACCGGATACCGGCGCGAACCTAGTTTCACGGTGTCGGCCTTGTCCACAAGGGCTTGACGCCAAACTTCGATCAAAACTTCTGAAAAATTCGCTGTCATCCTGAGATGAGTCTGGTATGACACACGAGGCAAGTCAATCGCGCCTCGGCATGTATCCCGTCGTACGCACGCCCCGCCAGTCGCCTCATTTGTGAAAAGACGATTCCCAGTGAGCCGGGTAATGATACGTTAGCCACAGCAGTATCCAACAAATGGGCATCGAGACTTATGTCGATCAGCTTGAGCCGCAGAATCAGGACGCGGTAATTTGGCGCTTCATCAACATGCCCAAATTCCGCGATCTGATGACTACGGCAGAACTCTACTTCTGTCGTGCCGATCTGTTTCGGGACGAGCGGGAGGGACTACCGCCGGAAGAATATCTCGCGACGTTTGGCCTAAATCCGTATGACGTAAATGACAGGCGAGAATTGCTGAACCACCTTGGTTCGGACGCACAGTTTCGCGAAGCCTTCTACGTCAATTGCTGGTATCTGTTCAGCGAGGAAACGTCCCAGATGTGGAAAGAGTATGGCAGCGAAGGCGTCGCGATCACTTCCCGTTATCAGCTTCTCAAATCCGCCCTGAACGCGATGAGTGACCGAGCGTACATAGGACTGGTCCAGTACGGGGCGCAACATCTTATAGGCGAACGCGACAATCTATTTCGAAACATCACAACGAAGCGGATCGAGTACGCCCACGAGCGGGAAGTTAGGGCATTTTTGTGGATCATGGACCCGCACGCCGGAATCAACCGGCACTATGATGAAAACAATCGGGTGCATCCGCTTCCGCTTACGCCGCCTCCCGATTACGTATCGGAGGGCGAACGGCGAAAGGTAGATCTGCAAACGCTCGTGACCGAGATCGTAGTTTCCCCTCGGGCGTCTTCAGCCGCTGTGGATGAAGTAAAAAAGGTAGTCAGCGACGCTGGATACAAAATTCCAGTTCGCCAATCAGAATTAGCACGTTACGCAGCCTTCTTACTGTGACAGCCCATGAAAAACACTCCGATATTTCCGAACCTTCGCAAAACAAAATCGGTTGTCACACCTCAGGGCGAGCACCTAATCCTGAAGAAATGTGAAAGATGCGATCTGGAATTTCTCGGCACGAAATTGCAGACGAAATGCCCCACGTGCAGAGTTACCGGGAAGAAGAAACCAAATAAGTAGGGGCGTCCAGGATACGGGGAAGTTCCCGAGACGCCCTTTGCTGGAATGCGATAGTTTGCAGCCCCGCGACACTACCTCAGTTCAGCGATGCCGCAATACCACGAATCAGGTATCTCGCCGATTTTGTGTAATTCCTGTTAATCGCCAGCTTAATCTCGGTATTTTGAACCGACGTTGCTCCACAGTAAACTCGCCCATGGACAAAATCGATTCTTTAATCGTAGCGATCCAGCGAGAGATTCGGCGGCACGATTGGGATAGTTTCGCCGTTCCGGTTGATGAAGACGAACCCGAGGGCCGAAAAGTAGTTGTGTCGGGGTGCCCTGCGTGCAGGAAGCAAATCGGAACCATGCCGCAATTCCTGGATCACCTTGCGGATGATGCAATACCCGCGTTGTTTGCTCGCCTTCGTTCGAAGGGGAAGGCAAACCAAAACATCGGATCGATGATTTAACTTCTTAACTTGGTAGTCCACTTTCTATTCCTGGCGGCTGAAGTTGGTGAGGTTCAAACCCATTGACAACTGCGCGGCTCCGAGCTATAAGCCGCGAAATGCAAAATGAAGGAATGTAATTTTTGCGAGGAGAAAGTTCACAATGAAAACCCCGTCTGGAGCCCTCGCTTTCCTACTCACCGTCGCGTGCGCCTTTCTTACGATAGGCCCGCCTGCGTTCGGGCAGGGATGCAACAAAGATCAAGTCCAAGTCAAAGTCAGGAATTATGTGAGAGACACGCCCCAAATGTGGATCGTGAAATTTGATGTCCACGATTCCTGCCCTGAAAAACTTCTAGCCGTAACTTTGTTTATAAATTACAGCTACGAATATAGGGGCTCAGACGGGCGTGTTGTAAAAAGTTCAGCACAGGCCGGCGGCACCATCAATCCAAGCGAAAGCCACAGTACTGTGTTGGAAGAGAAATTTGTTGTGCCCGAAGGGTGCGAAGTTATCGATGTTTACGTCGATTCTGTCTCGGTTGTAAGTTGAAACCGTGTTCGGACAAATATTGCGCGGGTCAAGATGAAACCAACCAGCGTGCCAAAGACGTGGGCACTTATTTTGGCGTGCTAGATTTCAGCGTCGTGCCCCCGAATCCCGGCCAGCCCGCAGCGCTACGCAATATCTCTCTCAAAGAACAACGCGGAGGTTCGCTGGATTGTGGAGAGCTTTACAGCGGGGCTCGCGCGTCTGGGTCGAGCCGGTCGCTTCTGTTTTCCGGGTAACCCATTTGCACGGGACGATAATCACCATCTTTTTTCCTGTCAGCCATGGAATCTGTTTTCTGTCTTTTGGCCAAGTCCACGGAATCGTACGCGTAACAGCTGACGGTAAAATCATTGGGTTGCAGGCCGTGATCTAGCAGCTTCGCGAGCCAATTGGCATAGGCTTCAGCTTCGTCGGCTACAGAGTAATCACCTGTAACCCCGAATATGTATGAATATCTTGCTAAGCGATCGCCTTTCTTCCCGTAGGTGTGCTCATCGCTCAAAGAGTAGCACCATAAATACGAAGTGTCGCTCGAACTTAGACCGCTGCTCGTGACAACAATAGGACGACGACTAACATCGGCGATGACACGCGGAGAAATCAAGTGAGTGAGAATGATGCCGCAAATCACTGTTAAGGTTCGCTTCACAGTCGCTCCTCGGGGGTTGCAACGGACCTTATATCACAACGGCCACGGTTTGACAGTGGCGCGATTGTTTGAGCTGATTTACACATCTCGCGAAACATTTGTATACTTGCGATTCCTTCGAGATTTCTGACGAATGGCGGAACGGTGACAGATGCGGAAAAAGAAAGTAGTGAGAAAATCCCCGAAACGTCGAATGCGATTCAATCCAACCGGGTTCGTTCTGGGATCTGTTATCGCCAAAAACCGAGGTGTGACTCGAAAACGCTCTGAACTATCCGAGAGGCAGAGCGATCTTGCGGTCTCCTTCTATGACATGGCCGTGGACTATCCCCGAGAAAGTTTTGCGATGATCGCCAAGCGGGTTGTTCCGAAGGGATTTGGAAAGTCAAAAACCAGTGCGCGGTTTAAGCAGGAAGCGAAAAGGCATTTTCATCTCGCAAGATCGTAGAATTCCTCACTCGCTTTGCTTCTTGGAGTGTTTGGCACATATATCATCCAAGAAATCGAATAAAAATTCTTTGCTTCCCACACAAATCCGTAGCATTGAATGCTCAAGCCGCTTGAGCGAAACAGCCGTGCGATTTTGTTCAAGCCACTCTTTGGCGAAGTTGCAGGTAACATTGGCCGCCAGATCCGCAGCCTGTAAAGGCGGACTTTTCTGGTCGTCTGCCGATGCAAATCCACACATTTGTTTCGCAGTCTTGGGATTCACAGTTTTGAAGTTGTCGTAAACCTGTCGATACAGCGGAAACCGATCATCGCCGTCATGTATGAAACGCACGACGTGACTGCCGGGGTTTTTATTTAGCTCCTGCACGGTTTGGTAAAAACACAAGTTCAGAGCCAGCGAATAGGCGTTGTTTGGCAATCGCCCCACCACGCGCGGGTCAGTCATGACTTCCGTAAAGTCTTGAACAGGAATTACAACCCCTAGGCTGGCAATTTCCGTGTGACTGATGATTTGTTCCAGATCGTCAAAGATTACTTTGGCTGCCTCGCGGCCTAACGGTCGGGGATAGTTGGCTTCCGATTGAAATCTTTGAAATTCGCCACGTAGTCCGTAATATTCAGCAGCTTTGAAATACCGCATCCCCTCTTTTTCCAGCCGCTTCTTCCATTTTGTTCGTAACGAAACCCACGCTTTTGGCTCGCCGATGAAAATTCCTGACACAACAACCTTTTCAGCGTGCCTGTCCTTGCTATCGTCAACGTACGCATCGAATACCACGCGGAACCTCTGACTCCTACCCGCCGTTTTGTGGCGGCGGGCCGGCCCAATGCAATGTTAATTTCTGTGATTTGTATTTCCTGCGAAACTGGTCTACCAAAATGACGCGCGTTTCGAATGGTTTTCCTTTCTCTGCAACGACGGGTCCCACGATGGTTACAATCCGACTGTCGAGCAATTTACCCGGGGGAAGGGTGAGCCAATCTATCGTTTTGACTTTGCTCTGCGTTCCGGCCACATAAGCATCGGTAATAATTAGTGTGGTGTCCCTATCGTCGTGGGTGAATCCTCCGAAGATCATCAACTGCATCAGCTCGGTCCCGCCGTGATTAGCGATAGTCCAATTGGTCAGCAGCGGGTCAGGATGAATAGAGATGTGAGGTTTCCGACGTGCGATACGATTGCCTACTCTCTCCGAAATCGGGTTAAAGATGTTCGCAAACGGCTTCGTCAGATTTTCGAGCCATTGAAGGTGCACATGCCAATTGTAGCAACAACGTTACTGAATCGTTAGCGTAGCCTTCGCTGACGCTTGCGATCCCGCAGATACTTGAATCGAATAGGTGCCGTTCGGAGTTCCCGTCGCGACAGGTGGAGGCGTGGGCGGTGGCAGCACCGGCTTGGATGAAGAACTCGCGCCAGATCCACACGCGGCCAGCATCAGAAGCGAACCAGCCAGCACAAATCCCCGATATCGACTCCGTTTTCTATATCCCACCATCAGAATTCCGCCAATCAACAATACGGAAATCGGACCTAGCGGTAACGAAGAGGTCTGCGCGGTAGTCGTTACGAGTCAATGTCAGAAACAAGATTGCAAATACGATTTTCATTTGATTTTTCTGGTATTCGACTGAGCCATTTTGCCGGCCATGAACAACAGCAACTTCTGGTCGTTCGCGTTCGTGCGGCGTAGCAATCTACGAAAGTGAGCGAGCGTCTTTGCATCCTTGCCTGTCATACCCCAGCCACTTTCTGTATCTGCGAACTTGAGGACGCGAGGTTTTTCTTCACCCTCATAAAACAGCTTATAGAGCGGAACTTCAAGCGCCGTGGCCATTTTTTCCAGCGTTTGGACGGAAGGCACGGTGTGGCCGTTCTCGACTCTCGAAATATAACAACGTAACAACCCGGTCTTATACTCGATGTCTCCTTGCGACATCTTTTTTAATTCTCTGAGTTGCTTCAGGCGATCCCCGATGACCATGATTGCTCCTATTTTTGAGTTGGTCTATTTACTGACCCTCGTTTCGACCGCGCATGGCGTCCCACAGCCGTCTCACGAAACTCCTGTGTTGGGGTAGGGGCGTTTCGGCCTTCGCCATAAGGGGCACTGCATCATCAGATGTGGGCTTTGTGGCTATAACGCCTTGGGCCCGCTTCACAACGATCTCTACAGGCCCGCCTGGCAGAGCCACGGCAGGTGACCCGACCACTTGCCAATTCCCCGGGCTAACAAAAACCTCGGGCACCACTGCTATGGCTTGGGGTTTCGCGGTCTTCACTCTGGCAAACCATTCGCCTCGCTTATCAGAGTATGCAATAGAATCCCCTATCAATTGTGACTCGTCCAACATGTCCCCGGATTTCCATCGTTTTCGCGATTTAATTCTGTTCGCCAGTATTCCGTTGTACCGTCACTTGCCTGTAGCCTTCGGTAAAGTCGAACGGGATTTCACTCATGCTAGAATCTGGCAAATGATCTGGAAAAAGCCGCTAGCACAGTTTGTCGTGATGATCCTGATGCAGTTTTACACAGCCTTCGTGGTGATGAATTTATGGAACTGGTTCGTCACGCGTGCGGTTCATGCACCAGCAATCGGATACCTGACTGTCTACGGATTACTTTTGATCGTTCAGCTTTTCCGTGCCTTGCCCAAACAGTCGGAAGAGCTGAAATACAAGCGCGTCCTGATAATGCTCGACGCCTGCGTGCGGGACTCTCAGCGTGCGGCGATGGCTGATGAACTCAGAGACATCAATAAGGAAATGACCGACGTTCCCAGTTGGATGGTCGTTGAGACTTTGGTTGGCAACACCATCGTGTTGGTTCTTGGCTGGCTCATCAGCGGATTGATAAGGGCATAGGTCAAGTCACCTCTAAGTGGTGCGCCGTCGGCGTTCGCCGCGCCCAAAATCGTGACGACGGAGGGCCAGTAATCAGAATTCGAGCATTTGTTTCGACAGAAAATATCGTCGTCATCGAATGTAGCTTGACAGCAATTCCACAGTCGGCTATATACCCGCCCAACACTTGAGTTGATGCGAGGAACCATGACTCTAAGGCGTTCGGAGAAGTTCGCGATCCTTGCTTCCTGCCTCCCGCTGATTTTGCTCCTTCATTTAGCGCCTCCCGCTGCTGCTCAACAATCCAGCTCAACTATCTTGCCGCAACTGATGAACGCACAGGCAGGAAACATGCCGCTTCACAGCATCTTCCTAACGGGTACGGTTAGCGGCCCGAATGGATCGGGAGCAACTTCCGGTACCGTCAGCCTGAATGCCTCATCCCACCAATGGAGTCAGGTAGCCCTACAGACGCCGTCAGGAAATCAAACTGAAATTCGGAATGGGAGTGGGCTCTACCATATCAGAATGTCAACGGGGATTGACGGGGTCCCACACACAACCGAAATGACCGACCTCAAACTTCCCCATCCTGCATGGTTTAGTCCATCTTTTGTTTTGCTTTCAGGGTTGGCATCTCCGAAGTACTGGAGTGCTGACTTGGGAACGCAAACATGGAAAGGTAGCACTGTGAGTCACGTCGCCATCTGGCAGCGCGTTCCGAGCAATCTCCCGGCGTCCGTTGCCGCACTCGCTCAGCAGCAAACCCAGACGGATGTCTATCTCGATCCAAGCACGCTGCTGCCCGTCGCGATGACTTTTCACGTTCAAATTGACCCACAGAATCCCAACGAGATCATCGTTCCTCAGAATGCAACGGGCAACGTTTTGGTGGAGGTTGATTTTTCGAATTACCGTTCCATTCAGGGGAGTCAGATTCCGTTCCACGTTCAGGTACTCAACGGAAGTTCGGTTCTCTTAGACATCAACATTTCCTCGGCGACAATTAACGCGGGTGAGACGACCGCAGCCGTATCGGATTAGGGCCAGATTTCAAAAAGCCGGACACTTCGAAAGAGACGGATGCCCATGAGAATAATTCGAGTTCTTGGCTGTTTGGTTGTGCTGCTTGGGATTCTGCTGGGACCGCGACCCGCAAGCGCTCAGGTCGATCAAGCTTTTGAAACAGGTCTGAATCCGTATCGGAGCTATCAAAATGGAAACATCGATTCAATCAGTTTGTATAATCGTGGGCTCAATGTCGATATCCCAATAATTTCTTATCCTCAACGGGGCGGAAAATTGACCCTGAATTACGTCTTGCACTATGTGAACCAGGGAAACTGGTGGGACGAAAACTGCTCGTCAAGTCCCTGTTCATATACATCGAGCGGGTATTCGCCCACAAACGGTTTCATGGTGATTCAGGCGGGAACTCTTTCTCAGTTCGACACATCCTGCGTTGGTACTGGCGATCAATACGAATCGATTTCGTGCAGCATGAGTTTAATGGCGTCGGATGGCGGTAGCTCTTCTTTATTTCCAACCAATTCGTCCAATTGGGAATCGATTGACGGCGCGGGTTATCGCGTTTCGAATTACACACCGAATGCGGGCCTCCCAAACACCATGCTTTTGGATCGCAATGGCACTTCTTATCCCGGCGGCTTTGTATACTACATACCCGGTTATCCTGATCCCCTTTACGCCAACGGTCTCGAATCAGATCTGCCCGGAGGAATAGAAGACACGAACGGAAACGAAATCAACGCGGTCTCTCCGAACGGCATTGTCACTAACTGGCTAGATACCGAAGGCCGCTCGATCCCGTTGCCCATCTCCGAGACCGTGAGTTCAAGTGGATGCCCGCAGACACCCCTACCACCGAATGCCGCATACTATTGGGATTTTCCTGGCGTCAACGGAGGTACATATAAAGTCACCTTTTGTTATGTGAATGTGGCCTACAAAATATTGTGGGAAGGCAACTATGCCACTGGTAACTTGATCGAGCTTCAGAGCGTACTTTTGCCGAACGGCACTTCCTGGACATTTCAATATACAACTGACGGAAACGGCGATCTAGCGCAGATAACATTTCCCACCGGGGGAACTCTCTCTTATACATGGATACAAGGGGGTGATGCTTGCGTCGTGCACACCTATTCAAACGCACGAAGCGTCGCGACGCGCACGTTAAACGCCAACAGCAGCGATAGCAGCCCAGCGGTATGGACTTATCAGAGTTTGTCGCCGCCGACCGTGACCGATCCTGCGGGCAACGACACTGTGCATACTTTTACTAATCTTGCGACAAACGGTTGCCCGTATTACGAAACAGTAACAAAATACTATCAAGGATCACATACGACGGGGACTCTGCTAAAAACCGTCAATACCACTTACTCGCTTATCGACGGTTCGATTAGCAACGATGGCCAGCCGACGACGGCAAATGTAGTTTGGCCGAGCGCAACGAATAATGAGAATCAGACGACCTACGGTTACGACACTGCAGTCCAATTCTATACGCCGACTTTCAAGCTAAATGGTACGGGATTTCAGTATGGCTACCCTCCTACGACCGGAAGTTACGGGCTCGCTCTAACGAAGAAGGAGTATGACTATGGAACGGGAGCCCCTGGAACGTTGCTCAGAACCACAACTACCAATTACCAAGCATTCGCCTATTCGAACTACTTGACCAACAACTTGCTGACCTTGCCCAGTTCAGTCGCCGTTACGGGCTCAGGTCCTGGCTCCACGACGACATACGACTACGATCAGACCACTCCAGTATCTTCGTACATAACGACCCAACACAATTCGGCTCCCCCTGCTGGAAGTTATCGCGGAAATCCGACAACGGTGTCTCGCTATCTCAACACGACCGGAACTTATCTCAGTACAACCTCGACCAATTGGGACACGGGGATGGTAGACGTTGTTACGGACCCCAAAGGGAACCAGACGACGTACGGTTACTCTTCAACTTACGCTGGATCGCTGTTAACCAGCGTAACGAACGCAGCGAACCAGACAACGACCTACGCCTACGATTTCAACACTGGCTTGCTGACCTCGACGACCGATCCAAACGGTTTGATTACAGGCAGCACCTACGATGACATGGAACGATTGACGCTGGCGACGAATCCCGACGGCGGTCAGGTCGCCTACACGTACAACGACACGACGCCTTCTCCATCGGTTGATATCAATATCACCGCAAACAGCTCGGGAGGCCTCGTCACGGGAGCAGAAATTCTCGATGGCCTTGGACGCTTGAAACAAAAACAATTGACTTCCGACCCCTCAGGAACGGACCTCACCGATTACACATACGACGCGCTGGGCCGGGCTTCCACCGTTTCCAACCCATACCGAGGATCGCCGACGAACCTGCTCACGACCTATAGCTACGACGCCTTGAGCCGAAACACGAATACGACCGAAGCAGATGGCAGCATTCGACAGGCTCAGTATTGTGGAAGCTCCACCCTCACCATAGACGAAGCTGGAATCTGGAAGCGGACCGTTGCTGACGGTCTCGGGAGAATCATCGAAGCTGACGAACCAACGTCGTCATCGTCAACGCAGAATGCGTGTGCTGGACAGGGTGGTCCAGTTTACGCGACCACATACAGTTATGATGTAAACGGAAATGTCACCGGAGTTTTGCAGGCGGGCTCGCGGCAGAGAACTTTCGTGTACGATTCCCTTTCGCGTCTCACAAGCTCCATCAATCCAGAATCGAATACGGAAGCGGTCAGCCCGTACACATCAGTACCAACTACGTACACGTACGATGGCGATGGAAACGTGCTCTCTAAGACGGGACCGGCCCCCAATCAGCAGAGCACGACCACGCAAACCATTTCTTATTGCTACGACGCTTTGAATCGTGTGATCCAAAAGGCCTACGCGCTTCAATCCTGTCCGATGTCTGCGCCAACGATTGCCTACGCATACGACGGCAGCGGCAGCGGTACGGTAAATATCGGTCATCGGACCAGTATGACCGAAGCAAGCGGAGGGTCAGAATCATGGACTTACACGATTAACAAAACAACCTCCCCGAAGGGCTTGCTCGTTTTAGATTCACGTACCACGAACGGGGTGCTCAAAAGCTCAAGCTACCAGTACAACTATGATGGATCGCTCGGAGCGATCCTATATCCCAGCGGAAGAACCATTACCTACAGCTACAACGCGGCAGCACAGCCGACTGCGGCTGCTGATAACGCGAACAGCATCTCTTACGTCTCTGATGGGTTTTACGCTCCCCATGGCGGCCTCACGACGGAAAGTCTGGGCGTCGCCATCGCCCATACGATTATTTACAATAGCCGCCTTCAGCCCTGCTGGTCTTGGGCGGGAACGGGGACCAGTTTGCCTTCGAGCTACCTATGTACCGCAACAGCGACGACAGGAACAGTTCTGGACCTGAAATACAATTACAATCTGGGCACGAACAACGGAAATCTGGCAGGGATCACGAATGATCGCGATTCGACGCGTTCTCAGACCTTCACTTACGATCCGTTGAGCCGACTTGCCACGGCAGCGGCTTCCACTTACGCCACCAGCCATGCGAATTGCTGGGGAGAACAGTTTGGATACGACACATCAGGAGACTGGGGTAATCTGCTTTCGATTTCGCCGATCTCTTCTGCGTATACCGGTTGCACCCAGGAAAGCTTGAGCGAGACGGTTAGCGCCTATAATAGGGTCGCTGGGCTAACTTATGACTCGGCGGGCAATATGACCACGATTCCTTCGCCGGGAGGGGCTTATGCGTTTAACGCCGAGAATCTGATTACATCGACGGCTGGAGTGAATTACACCTACGATGGAGATAACGAGCGAGTCGAGAAATCCAGTGGTACGTTGTACTGGCATGGGCCCGATGGAATGTTGCTCGATGAGACAGACCTTACCGGGAGCACGACCAACAGTAGCCTAAACGAGTATGTCTACTTCAACGGCGAACGGATCGCTCGGCGCGATTCCTCCAACGATGTTTTCTACTACTTCAACGATCAAATTGGCTCGACCCGCGCCATTGCTGAAGTTCTGTCTGGCCAGCGAACCGCGACTCTTTGCTTCGACACGGACTATTATCCCTTTGGGACCCAGCGGACTCCCATCGTGAGCACCTGCACCACGAATTATAAGTTTACCAACAAACAGCTCGACACCGAATCTTCGTTGTACAACTCGAACGCCAGATATTACCCTTCGTTTCAGGGCCGATTCATTTCCCCGGACCCTGCAGGGATGGATGCTGTCGATATTTCCGATCCACAGAGTTTGAATCTGTACGCCTACGTTCGGAACAGTCCGTTGGCGTTCATCGACTCCACGGGAATGGACGACTGCCCTGCTGGCGACGAGCCAACTTGTACCCCCGGAGCATTGACGTTCTTCGCAGGCCCGCCGTTTTATGATCCTGAAGCTGCAGCGGAAATCAAGATTCCGCCCAATTTTCAATCACCTGGTGATGACTGCGGTAGCAATCCCTATCTCAATGGTTGCCCTTCAGGCCCAGATCTTAGCCCCGTCGCGGGCTGGAACGACTTCTTTCACGGTGGTTCCGTACTGCCCCCCCAACCGTGGAAACCGAGCGGACATACGGGGCCGAAGCAGCTGCGACCGCGTACAGACCAAGAATACAACGCTTGTCTTAGTGCTGCCTCTAGTAACGAAAATGCTGCTCTTTTCGGGGCAGGCGTCGAAGTCGCGGGAGGCATCGTGGCCATCGAAGCCGGTGGATACGCAACGGCGGTGGCCCTGCCGGAAGTGGCGAGCGTAATGAATCTGAACAGTGCAGCCGAAGGGTTCGATCTTATGCACGCGGGGGGCTTCGCCTATGCTGGGGCTGTCGCACCTATCATTCCTGGCGTTCTATACGTCAAAGGCATTAAGGATGCCACGGCAGCACTTAACAAATACAATGCGGATCTGATACACTGTGCCGCAGCCGTCCCGCAATGACAGATTACTTTTCGCTTTCCAAATTACCTTGGTTTGCAATCGTGTACGGCGCAGCTGGAGTATCTACGATTACCTACGGCGTTCTGCGTGCCCCACGTTCCCTAGAGAGGCTAGTGGCATCCCTTGGTGCCGTTGCGATTTCGATCGGATTGCTAAACCTTTTCGTTGAAAAGGGCGGAAGGCCTGGCGAATCGCTCCCAGGATTTGGAAAGCTAGCTGTCTTACTAATCGTGGTGATTTCGCTTGCGCTTCGAGCGCTTTCGGTTCGATTGATGGAAATGACAGTCTCGGACCGGAAATTGGCAGAGAGGTTTACAATGCTGCCATTCGTCTATTTTTTCCTCATCGGAGTGGCAGTTTCAACAAAAGATATTGCCAGTTTTGAAAGACCCGCGTTGGGCCTCTACATGCTTGTCGCCCTAGCATGTCTGTTGCACGTTTGTGCCTTTGCGTTCGGTAGGGCTGAAGCTGTCAGGCGATTGGTGGGAACTGGCAAGCTCCAGCCGGTCTTCGCGAATCAAAACGTGTGGCGATACGCGATCCCCGCTCTAATCGTCCCCACGCTATTGGCGCTAGCGGCTCAATTTATCGTCGGTGATGATGACTGGCGATTGATAGCTACAGACATCGTCGTAACGGCCGCTTTGCTCGGTCTTATACTCGCAGCTTGTTCCCAGCCTTCTCAGGTCATGGGTCCACCGCTAGGAAACCGGGGGCAGACCGGACGTTTCCCGATATTTTGACTGTGATGGCGCGTTTAGCCCCTATCGCAGTTTGAGCTGACCCTAGAGGGCAGGCCTGTCATGATCTCACATTCGTCCAGAACGATTTGGCCTTGAACCGGGGAAGATTTCAGCGACAGCGCGTGGTTGCGAAGTAAGTATCGGGCCACATGAACTTCCGTCGCCGAAATGTCGCCATGTCGGCGGCGGTCAGATCGAACCACTCAACATTCTGGCGTCTTGCGGCGAATCGTTTATGCCAGTACTCCTCAATTCCCGGCGGGGTTTCCCGACGATTTTTTCTGTTCGCTCATTCTTCTCTGATCATGGTCGCTAATTCCCACTGCAGTTTGAACTTTAGGAATTCCAGCCGAATTGCAGCTTCGATGCTCTGGTGTCGATATCGGCGGACGCTTGGAGGCACTGCGAAAATGCAAGGTGGGAAGGGGATAGCAGCGGCTCGAACCGCTGTTAGTCCCGCTTTACTTTTCTACTTGAGATTCAATGTCATAGATTATTCGAAATTTCCCGTCGTTCGCTTCTCCGAAATCAACAGCCGTGGGCCAAACTCTCGCATCATAATCCTGACCAGCTTCGACGGGAGTGCAGAGGATTGGAGGTTTTTTGGGCGGGAACAAGTCGTCGCAGGTAAGCACATAGCGTATCGTTTTGCTCTCAGCTATCACGCGGTTGTGAATTGTGTTCCCGGTGTCGTCGCTTTCTTGTTTTCTTTGAACACTTGATACGTGCAATCGCTCAGGCCGGCCCTTGTTGGGCTGTTGAGGGCCGTAAAGTGACACCAGAGCCAAAGTCGCTATAAGAAATCTAAGCACAGTCGCAGCTATCCTTCCGTCTCAATTTCCAATTTCCTCGTACCCAGGGCCGGATGTTCAATTCTTTCGTGTAGCGTAATAACCCTGTCCCCACACTTTATTTTTGAAAACCCAAGGTCCCGCAATTCGCCACTAGAGGCGTCCCCCGACTCAACCTCGTCCAAGAATTCATCTTGGTCAATTGTGCCGGCTTGGGGGGCGAGATGAATAACTAACGTCGAATTGAGCAAATCAGAAGTGGAATAAAACACACCGCTCTCATCCCCCTTGGCTTCGTTCACATCGTTCCAATGATTGGCCAGTTCCCTTCTTTGGTCGCCTTGATGAAGCTTTGGGGCCAGCTCGAAGTGGTAACCCAATCCGAGTAGAACAAAGAAGAGTGTTGTAAGAGTTTTCATGGAAACCTCGCTTCAGACTCCCGCGCGTTCTTTCTTCTTTTCGGCCAAATATTGTTTGATGGCCACGCGGCCAATCTCAGTGATTCTCATTTTGGAAACAGTGGCCTCTTGTTCCAACTCCGCTCTCGTCTCTTCGTCCAGGGTAACGATTACCCGGATGTCGATCCCTAGCGGCTTTGGGCCTCTGGAGCCTTTTTTCCTTTTCACATTAGAGAAATAACAGATGGACAACTGCGTGTCAACAGTTACTTCTTGGCGATTCCCGCCCCGTGGCGCGGTCGTGGATACCTGGGGAATAGGCAACAGGCAGGACGACTCGAAAATTTGTCTCCGACCTTTCTAGGCGGCCTTGCGTTGATGTCGGTGGGGGGTCCGGATTTTCGGTGGGGAGCGAGAGGGCGC
>Ga0302325_10001183_pt1 | contig 67978 bp, 58 predicted proteins | sample Palsa_T0_2_FD_201948 | JGI IMG/M metagenome (GOLD analysis project Ga0302325, IMG submission 201948) | Peat permafrost microbial communities from Stordalen Mire near Abisko, Sweden - Palsa_T0_2 | ecosystem: Environmental > Terrestrial > Soil > Palsa > Peat permafrost | place: Sweden: Abisko...
TGGCCGAAGGCATGGTGGTCTACACCGATTCGGCGCAGGTGCATGAAGCGCGCAAGGGGACGCTCGAGTTTCTGCTCACCAACCATCCGCTGGATTGTCCGGTGTGCGATAAGGGCGGCGAATGCGAACTGCAGGACATGACGTTCCGCTACGGCGCGGGTGAAAGCCGCTTCGTCGAGCCCAAGCAGCACGTGGACGAAGAGCAATGGTCGGCGGTGGTGTTCTACGACAAGCCGCGCTGCATCCTGTGCTACCGCTGCGTACGAATCTGCGACGAAGGCATGGGCGTGAAGGCGCTGGGCGTGGCCAATCGCGGGTCGCGCTCGGTGATCATTCCGAATCTGGGCGACCATCTGGCCTGCGACGAATGCGGAATGTGCATCGACATCTGCCCGGTGGGCGCGTTGACCAGCGGCATGTATCGGTACAAAACGCGGCCCTGGGAGATGAAGCACGTAGGGACGATCTGCGCGCATTGCTCGAACGGTTGCAAGACCACGCTGGGCGTGCGCAATAACCAGATTCTGCGCGGCAACAATCGCGACCGTTCGGGAATCAACGGCGAGTTTCTGTGCATCAAGGGGCGCTATGCGTTCGACTTCGTGCATAGCCACGAACGCCTGCAAGCGCCGCTGGTGAAGAAGAACGGGCGGTTGGAGGAAGTCTCGTGGTCCGAAGCGCTGGCCACGGTGGCGTCGAAGTTCAAATCCATCCAAGCCGGCGGCGGCAAGTTCGCCGTGATCGGCTCCAACCACACCAGCAACGAAGAGAATTTTTATCTGCAGAAGTTCGCGCGGCAGGCGCTGGGCACTCCGAACATCGATCATCACCGCACCGGCGACGTCGCAACGCTGCTGGACGCGCTGAGCGGCAAGACGGACGCGCTCGCCACCACCGGCGATCTTTACGATCGCAAGGCCGTGTTGGTGATCGGGAGCGATCTATCGCAGCAGCATCCGTTTCTGGCTTTCCAGATTCGCGCCAATTTCCGGCATCACGGCGCGCGCATCTACACTCTGACGCCCGGCGCGGTCCGCGAGCGGGATTACGCGCTGCGGAGCGTCATCACACTTCCGGGGCGCGAGTTCGCGGATCTCGAAACGCTGCGCGAGGCTTTGAAGGCGGAACCCGAGCTGGTGATTCTGTTCGGCGACGCGATAAAAGGCGAGGCTGTCCGAAAACTGGTGGCGTTCGGCGATTCGCTCGGCATCCCGGTTCGTTATGTCGCGCTGCTGGATTATTCGAATTCACGTGGGGCGTCGGACATGGGGCTGACGCCGGATCACGGACCCGGCTACCAGGCAATCGGTGAGCGCGGTCTGGCTTACGACGAGATTCTCGCGGCGGCGGACCTGGATGCGTTGTGGGTGGTGGGCGCGAATCCTTTGCGGCACGCGAAGCTCGCGTCCGAGAAGGCCTTCGTGGTGGTGAACGAAATGTTTCTCACCGAGACCGCCGAGCGCGCCGACGTGATCTTCCCGGCCGCTTCGGCGTACGAAAAGAACGGAACCGTCACCAATGTTTGCGGAGAAGTGCAGCGGCTGAAGGCCGGGCTGCAAGTGATGGGCACGAAGCCCGATCTCGAGATCATCGGCCTGGTGGCGAAGGAGATGGGAATCAACATCGGCATCTGGTCTCCGGACAAGATGTTCGCGGAGATTCGCGCCGGCGTGCGTGGTTATAATATTCCTTTGCCTGTCGTCGAAACCGGAGGAGCAGCACAAACCGCGGCGGTGAACGGACGTGTGCCCGGGAGCGCGCGGCCAGACTTGATTCAATCCGCGCGTGACACGCTTTTCACTTCCGGTTCCTTGGGACGTTATTCCAAGACGCTGAAGGAAGTTCTGGAAGCCCCGGGCGGTTTGTACTCCGAACGACCGTAAGGTCACGAATGCCTCCTTTCATACTAATCAGCCTCATCAAGGCGGCCCTCATCGCCTTCGTGCTGCTCACGACGCTCGCGTATTTGCAGTGGATCGAGCGCAAGGTGATCGCGCACATCCAGATCCGCGTGGGACCTTATCGCGTAGGCCCGCACGGGCTGCTGCAGCCGCTGGCCGACGTGGTGAAATTGATTACCAAGGAAGGCGTGATCCCGTCGAACGTCAACAAGTTGTTTTACCTGATGGCGCCGTGGATCGCGGTAGTGCTGGCGCTGATTTCGATCGCCGTGATTCCGTTCGGGCCCGAGATCACGGTGGGGCCGGTTACCACCTGGATGCAGCTCACCGATTTGCGGATCGGCATTTTGTTCGTGCTGGCGGTCTCGAGCATCGGAGTCTACGGAGTGGCGCTGGGCGGTTGGGCGTCGAATAACAAATATTCGCTGCTGGGCGGGCTGCGCAGCTCCGCGCAGATGATCAGCTACGAACTGCCGCTGGCGCTCGCGGTGGCGGCGCCGCTGCTGCTGGCCAACACGCTCAGCTTCCGCGACATGGTGAATTACCAGAGCGGGTACTGGCTGGGTTTCATACCGCGCTGGAACGCGATTCCCGAGATTCTCGGGTTCGTCGTCTTTGTGATCGCCGGATTCGCCGAAACCAATCGCGTGCCGTTCGATCTGCCGGAAGCCGAGAACGAGCTGGTGGCCGGTTTCCACACCGAATACAGCAGCATGAGTTTCGCGGCGTTTTTCATGGCCGAATACGCGAACATGGTGACGGTGACGGCGGTCGGGACGCTGCTGTTCCTGGGCGGCTGGACGCCTCCGTTTCCCGAACCTTACTCGAACGCCGTTCCGATTCTGGTGTTCGCGTTCGGCGGGTTGATCGCGATGTACCACGGTTTGAATCCGGCGCGCCGGATGGATCGATTCACGCTGCCCGCCACGGGAATTGTTTTCCTGGGCATCGCCGCGCTGTTCGGCGTTTCGCTTTTCGTGCCGGTGCTGAAAACCATCCTGATGGCGTTGTTCTGGTTCTGCGGCAAGATCGGAATTCTTCTGTTCATTTTCATCTGGGTTCGCGGCACGTCGCCGCGCTTTCGCTACGATCAGTTGATGCGCTTCGCCTGGATGTTCCTATTCCCGCTGTCCATGCTAAACCTGCTGGTCACCGGCCTGGTGGTGGCTCTCTCGTCCAAATAAATATGACTGCGCTGATCTTTTTTCTCTTCGCCGGCCTCGCGGTGTTTTGCGGAATCAGCCTGGTGGTTCAGACCCATCCCATCGCGAGCGCACTCTCGCTGATCGGCGTGATGGGCTCGCTCGCGATTCTTTATCTGCAACTGGGCGGCGAGTTCATTGCCGCCGCGCAGGTGATCGTCTATGCGGGCGCCATCATGGTTTTGTTCGTGTTCGTGATCATGCTGCTGAACGCGGGCGCGGAGGGCGTTTCGCGGGGGAGCTCGCCCTTAGTTAGGTTCCTGGGCATTTTTCTAGTGGCGGCGTTTCTCGGATTGATCAGCTTCACCATCCAGGCCATGCTGCCTCCCAGCGAGAGTGTCGTGTTCGGCGCGTTTCAGGGCGGAACGGCGCTCGAAATCGGAAGGAAATTGTTCACCGCATACCTTTTGCCGTTTGAAGTAACCTCCGTGCTGATCCTAATTGCCATCGTGGGCGCGATGGTGCTCGCCAGGAAGGAGATTTGACCGATGCATAATGCGGTGCCGACCAGCTGGTATCTGATTCTGAGCGCCATCCTCTTCGGACTGGGCGTGGCGGGATTCCTTTATCGCCGCAACATTATCACGGTCTTTATGTCGATCGAACTGATGCTCAACGCCGTGAATCTATCGTTCATCACTTTTTCCTACACGCTCAAACAAGTGGACGGGCACATCTTCAGTTTTTTCGTAATGGTGGTGGCGGCGTCGGAAGCGGCCGTCGGCTTGGCCATTATTCTGACGGTGTTCAAAAATCGCTCGACGCTCCTGATCGACGACGTCAGTTCGATGAAGTATTGACATGATAAACACTCGCGCTCATCGGCGCTTCCGGGCGGCCCAATAGACATGTCCCTTTGGCTGATTCCCATCCTTCCGCTGCTCGGCTTCCTGATCAACGGTCTGTTCGGCCGGCGGATGTCGAAAACGATGGTCAGTGTTTTCGCCATCGGATCGGTGGCGCTTTCCTTTTTATGGGTCATCAAGACCCTGCTGGGGCTTAGCCCACTCGAAACCAAATACGTCGAGCACTATTTCACCTGGATTCAAAGCGGCGCGTTGAACATCGGCGTCGATTTCGCGGTGGACCGTCTCACCGCGGTGATGCTGATGGTGGTGACCGGGGTCGGTTTGCTCATCCATATTTACTCGATCGGCTACATGTCGGAGGAGGATGGCTATTATCGGTTCTTCTCGTACCTGAACCTGTTCATGTTTTTCATGCTGGTTCTGGTGCTGGCGGAGAATTTCCTGGTGCTCTTCGTAGGGTGGGAGGGCGTGGGACTTTGCAGCTATTTGTTGATCGGCTACTACTTTCTGGAGCAGTACGCGACCAATGCGGGCAACAAGGCGTTCATCGTAAATCGAATCGGCGATTTCGGCTTCACGCTGGCGGTGTTTCTGATTGTCCGGCAGTTCGGGACGCTCGATTTCACACACGTGTTCGACGCCGCGAAAACGATGCCGACGGAATCGGGCGCGGGGATTCTGACGGCGATCTGCCTGCTGTTGTTGGTGGGCGCGGCGGGCAAGTCGGCACAGATTCCGTTGTACGTATGGCTGCCGGACGCGATGGCCGGTCCCACGCCGGTATCGGCGCTGATCCACGCCGCCACCATGGTGACCGCGGGTGTGTACATGACCGCGCGCTCGGCCGCGCTGTTCACCCACGCGCCCATCGCGATGAACACCGTCGCGATCATCGGTCTTGCCACGGCGTTCTTCGCGGCCACGATCGGGCTGGCGCAGACCGACATCAAGAAAGTCTACGCCTATTCGACGGTGTCGCAGCTTGGCTACATGTTTTTGGGCGTGGGAGTGGGCGCGTTTTCGGCTGGCATCTTTCACTTGATGACGCACGCGTTTTTCAAGGGTCTGCTATTCCTGGGAGCGGGTGCCGTGATACACGGATTGCATGGCGAGCAAGACCTGCGGCAAATGGGCGGATTGTTCAAGCACATGCGGATCACGGCTATAACGCTGGCGTGCGCTTCGCTAGCGATCTCGGGTTTTTTCTTCACGTCAGGCTACTACAGCAAGGATGCCATTCTGGTGGCTGCCTATGAGCACGCTCCGTGGATGTACTGGCTGGGCGTGCTGACCGCGGGCATGACGGCATTCTATGTTTTCCGGGCGTGGATCCTTGCATTCATGGGCGAGTATCGCGGTCACGCGCATCCGCACGAATCGCCACTGGTAATGACCGGTCCACTGATGATCTTGGCTGTGCTATCGCTCGCTGGCGGATTCATCAATATTCCTCACTGGCTCGAGCCAATGTTTGCCGAGAAAGCGGAGAATCAGGGCTTGGCATTGCTGTCGGCCGGAGTCGGCGTTGCGGGGATAGCGCTAGCTTTCCTTTTCTACTACTTCAAACCCGGCCTCGCGGATTCGTTCGCGAAGTCGATGGGCGGCCTCTATCGCCTGGTCTACAACAAATACTTCGTCGACGAGGTTTACGATGCAGCGATTATACAGCCCGTGGTCGGCGGCTCCAGGTTTATCCTGTGGCGCGGCATTGACGCGGGTTTGATTGACGGCATTGTGAACGGCATTGGCGCGCGCGCCCGCGGGGTCGGTAACGTTCTGCGCTTGCTGCAATCCGGAAATATCCGCAGTTACGCCGCGTGGGTGGTGTTGGGCTCTATCGTATTGCTTCTCGCGCTGGGATTCGGGGGAGTGGCGCGATGACGGTTCTGAACGCGGTCATCTTCCTGCCGCTTGTCGCGTTCCTGTTTATCCTCGTTCTGCCGAGAGAGAACGCGGATGCCATTCGGCGCTTCAGCCTGGTGGCGTCCGTAGCGATTTTTCTAGTCTCGCTGGGGTTGATCGCGCCGTTCTGGTTCAGCAATCCGGGAAAGTTCGTTCTGGAAACCGACACGCCGTGGATCAGCTCACCGCCCATCCATTATCACGTCGCCATCGACGGCATCAGCCTGTGGCTGGTGATTCTCACCACGCTGCTTACGCCGATGTGCGTACTGGTTTCGTGGCGTTCCATCGACAAGCGCGTCAAGGAATTTTTCGCGTTCCTGCTGCTGCTCGAGTTCGGGCTGATCGGCGTTTTTTGCGCGCTGGATTTCTTTCTCTTCTACGTGTTCTGGGAAGTGTCGTTGGTTCCGATGTACTTCCTGATCGGAATTTGGGGTCACGACCGGCGAATCTATGCCACCGTCAAGTTTTTCCTGTACACCTTCACCGGCTCGGTGCTGATGCTGGTGGGCATCATTTATCTCTACAACCAGGCCGGCACGTTCGACTATCCGAAGATTCTCGCCGGGCTTCAGAGTGGCGCGATCAATCTGGCGTACCCCGTTCAGCTTTTGCTCTTCCTGGCGTTCTTCATCGCGTTCGCGATTAAAGTTCCGCTGTTCCCGGTGCACACCTGGCTGCCCGACGCGCACGTGGAAGCTCCCACGGCGGGGTCGGTAATGCTGGCGTCGGTAATGCTGAAGATGGGCACCTACGGATTGCTGCGTTTCTGCGTCCCGCTGTTTCCCGCCGCGGCTCGCAACTGCGCCGGATGGATTGTCACGCTGGCCATCATCGGAATCATCTACGGCGCGCTGGTCGCGATGGTGCAGCCGAACATGAAGAAGCTGGTGGCGTATTCGTCCGTGAGTCACCTGGGGTTTGTGGTGCTCGGGATTTTCAGCTTCACGCAGCAGGGATTCGACGGCGCGGTCTACCAGATGCTCAACCACGGCGTCTCCACCGGCGCGCTATTCATCCTGGTGGGATTCCTGTACGAGCGCCGCCACTCGCTCGAGATCGCGGCTTACGGCGGAGTTGCCACGCCCGCGCCGCATTTGTCGGTGGTATTCATGATCGCGATGCTGGCCAGCATCGGACTGCCGATGCTCAACAACTTCATCGGCGAGTATCTGGTGCTGCAAGGCGCGGCGCTGGTCTACTTCCGCTGGACCGCGTTCGCCGCCGTCGGCGTGATTCTCTCGGCGTGCTACATGCTCTGGTTATACCAGCGCGTGTTCTTCGGGCGCGTTTCCGACGATGTCCGCCATCACATGCCCGACCTGAATTTTCGAGAATACGCCATCATCGTTCCGCTGCTGCTGCTGATGGTCTGGATGGGCACGTTCACGCAGACTTTCATCCCGGCGATTTCTTCTTCGAACGCGCTGATCCTGGGGCCGATCGACGCGCGTCGCGATATCCACGTCCGCGCGTCGCCGAATCCTACGACACCGGAGAAGGAGCTGGCCCGTGCTCGCTAACTACCTTCCTACCGGCGACGATTATTTACGGATCCTGCCCGAGATGATCATGACGGTGGGCGGAACGCTGGTACTTCTGATCGAGCCGCTGGTCCGGCAAAGCAAGCGCACCGCTTACACGCTGCTTTCGTTAGGCGTCTTCGTTGCAGCCCTGGTGGCGGCGATCGAGGCCAACACGATGCCCGGCTTGTCGTTTTCGAACATGCTGATCGTGGACGGCTTCGCGACGTTTTTTCGCGTGTTGGTGATTGGAATCGGCATTCTCAGCGTTCTGTCCGCGACCGAGTATCTCCGGCGAGAGCACGCCGATTCGGCCGAATACTACGCTCTGTTGCTGTTTTCCGTCACGGGCCAGTGCGTGATGGCGACGGCCAACGAACTGATCATGGTCTTCATCGGCCTGGAGATTTCCTCGATCGCGACCTATGTTTTGGCCGGATATCTGCGCGACGACAAGCGTAACAACGAGGCCGCGCTCAAGTATTTCCTGCTGGGCTCGTTCGCTACCGCGTTCCTGCTCTACGGCATCGCCTGGATCTACGGAACCACGGGCAGCACCAACCTGGTTTCGATCCACAATTTTCTGCTGACGCCCGGGTCGCAGCGCAATGTCACGCTGGCGAGTGTCGCGGCGGCGCTGATGTTCGTCGGGTTCGCTTTCAAGGTTTCGGCGGCGCCGTTCCAGATCTGGGCGCCGGACGTCTACCAGGGGTCGCCCGCGCCGGTCACGCTGTTTATGTCCGCGGGGCCCAAGGCCGCCGCTTTCGCCGTATTCATTCGCGTCTTCATGACCGCCTTCCTGCCCATCACCAACCGCTGGGAACCGTTCGTTTGGTCCTCCGCGCTGCTGACCATGGTCATCGGAAATTTCGCGGCGCTGGCGCAGACGAACATCAAGCGCATGCTGGCTTATAGCTCGATTGCGCACGCCGGCTACGTAATGGTGGCGATCGCGGCCGGCAGTCAGATCGGCATTGCCGCGGCCATGTTCTATCTGGCCGCGTATGCGCTCATGAACATCGGCGCCTTCGCGGTGGTGACGTATTTTTCACGGCAGGGAGAGAAGTTCGTCAACATCCAGGACATGGCCGGGCTCGGTTTGAAACAGCCCGTGACGGCCGCGCTATTCGCGATCTGTTTGTTGTCGCTGATCGGGGTGCCGCTGACGGCGGGATTCTTCGGAAAGTTCTACATCTTCAAAGCGGCGCTCGATTCCCATCTGGTTTGGCTCTCGGTGTTGGGCCTGTTGAACAGCGCGGTGGCGGCATATTACTACCTGCGTATCTTGGTAGTGATGTACATGCAGGAGCCGGGCGAGGCCGCGCTGTCGGCGCCGCCCATGAGCCCGGGCATCCGGATGACGCTGTGGGCCTCGGCGCTCGGCACGCTGATCCTGGGGATCTTCCCGTCGTTGCTGCTGAACTTCGCGCAGAGCTCGAGCACGCTGGTTAAATAAATTTTAGCCGATCGCTCACGGATTCGAATCGACGCCGCGACGCAGCGCAGCTATACGGCAGTCCCTCGCCCCGGCTTTTCGCGCGACGAACTCATCGGAATTCAAAGACCCATTTGGCCACGCCCAACTGGAACTCTTCTTCGCACTTGACGCACCGAAAGGCAATGAGGAAACCGTTTTCGTAGGATATTGGAAGAAACTCCTCAAACGGCTAGGGCCCTGAACGACGGTCAACGCACCGCGCTTAACGTAGGGCAGGACGCGATCAACCACATTTGTAAAATCCGTCCTTTGCCAGATTTCGTGACATCCCCGAAAGCGTAATCGCAGCAGGCACAGGCGGAAGCACCTTATGCACATCGTGATGTCAGTATATCTACGGCACGAACGCGACCGGCTGGGTCGCAGCTTGCGCGACCTGATAGCCATGTTCGACGGCTTCCCCGCGCGAGCGGAAATAACTAGCCGATCGCGTTGAGCAAGGTCTGGTCCATCTGGTCGGCGACCTTGATCATCTTGGTGTTGGCTTCGAAGTTATTTTGGGCTTGCAGCATGGCGACGGCTTGCGTGCTCAAATCCACGGTGTCGGTGGCGGGGGTCTTGCCGGAAGCCTCGGTTTGCGGCCACTGGGCGATGTTGGCGGCCGCGGTGTTGAACTGCGATTCCGCGTTCGCCAGTCCTTGGAGAGCTTGGGTCATTGGTATCATGACAAACTCCTTCTACTGCTACTTTTCCTGCTACTCTTTCTGCTTAGCTTCCTCTTCGGCCGGTTTCAACAGGAATTGAGCCATTTTGTGCTTTAAATTTTCGATCCCCTGGCCGGTGACGCTCGAAATCTCATAGAAGGGCAGGCCTTTGGCGGCCGCCACCGCACGCAGGCTTTCGATGCGCTCGGGATCCTGGGCGGCGTCGGTCTTCGATGCCACCACGAACATCGGCTTAGCGGACAGCTCCGCGCTGAAGCCGGCGAGTTCCTCGATCACGATGCGGAAATCGTCGGCGGGGTCGCGGCCGCTCATCGAGGATACGTCCACCAGGTGAACCAGCAGCCGGGTGCGCTCGATGTGTCTCAGGAATTGCACGCCCAAGCCGTGGCCGAGGTGCGCCCCGGCGATCAATCCTGGAATGTCGGCTACGACGAAGCTGAAATCGTCGACGCTGACGACGCCCAGGTTCGGCTCGAGCGTGGTGAACGGATAGTCGGCGATCTTCGGCCGAGCGGCCGAGATGCGCGAGATCAGCGTGGACTTTCCGGCGTTCGGAAATCCCACCAGCCCTACATCCGCCAGCAGCTTCAGCTCTAACTGGAGCTGCAGTTCTTCGCCTGGAAAACCGGCTTCGTGCTCGGTGGGCGCCTGATGGGTGGAGGTTGCAAAGTGCTGGTTGCCTCGACCTCCGCGTCCGCCGTGCGCTACGACGAACCGTTCGCCGGGATGGGTGAAGTCGTGCAGCAGTTCGCCCGTCTTCAAGTCGGAGACGACGGTGCCGACCGGTACCGCCACCTCCAGCGACTCTCCCTCGCGGCCGCTTCGATTGCTGCCTTCGCCGTGCCGCCCTCGTTGAGCGATGTGCTCCGGGTTGTAGCGCAGGTGGAGGAGCGTATTGTGATGCTCGCTCGCCACCATGATGACGTCGCCGCCTCGGCCGCCATCGCCGCCGCTGGGGCCTCCGCGCGGCACGTACTTCTCGCGGCGAAAGGCCAAGCATCCGTTACCGCCGTCTCCGGCTTTCACACGGATGCGGACTTCATCAATGAACATTTTCGGTTTGAGGCTGGAGTCCCGGCCGCGAACGGCGAGGGAACGAACGATCGAGGGGACTAGCTGGCCGCGTCGATGCTGATGAATTTCCCGGCGCGTCCCCGATCGCGGAACACGACGATGCCGGTGACCTTCGCGAAAAGCGTGTCGTCCTTGCCGCGGCCGACGTTCTCGCCGGCCTTAAACGGCGTGCCCCGCTGCCGCACCAGGATGGAACCGCCGGTCACCAGTTCGCCGCTGAAGGCTTTCACGCCCAGGCGCTGAGCATTCGAATCACGGCCGTTTTTTGAGCTTCCTAAACCCTTTTTATGTGCCATATCGCACCTACGCGAGAATTTCGCCCACGGTCACCTCGGTAAAGTTTTGGCGGTGGCCGATGGTGCGCTTGTACTGTTTCTTTCGTTTGAATTTGAACACGATCACCTTTTCGCCGCGGCCGTGGCGCTTGATGGTGCCCTTCACGCGGGCTGCGCCGAGAGAGGTGCCGGTTACGAGCTCATTGGAGTCGTTCATGACGGCCAGCACGCGGCCGAGTTCCACCTCGGCGCCGACGTCGCCTGCTAATGTTTCAACTTGAATGACATCGCCTGGAGCGACGCGATGCTGCTTTCCGCCGGTTTCGATCACTGCGTACATAACTGTCCTTGTCGATTAAAGAATATGGGCTAACGAGACACCACTCAAGCGTTGTACCCGCAAGAGCAGTTAACTTCCATGTTACAGCAGGCGGCCTGGGGCGCGCAAATGCTCCGGCATCCATCCACCGGCGGCCGCGCGTTATCCACAACATTTCCTCAATTCAGGATGCCAGAAAGCCCGGGATGGCGGCGCAATGAATGGCATTGGGAAAAGGGCCGTGGAAAAATTTCGAAATTGCCCAAGCGGGAAAATGTTCGCGCCGCAAGAGCGCTTCCACTCCCGGTGGTAGAATCTGGTGTGAATCGAGCGAGCGCATGAGCCTGGAGGGCATCCGCATCCTGCTCGTCGAAGACAACCCGGTGGAAGCTCGCCTTCTTTTGGGGTTGCTTCGCGACACGCCGGCGGGCCGAGTGAAAATCGAGCACGTCGATCGATTGGGCGCGGCGCTAGAGCGCCTGTCGGCCGACCATTTCGACGTCCTGCTGCTGGATCTCGGGCTGCCCGATCAGCAGGGGCTCGAGACTCTAGTGCGCGCGCACGCCCAAGCCCCCAAGGTTCCGATCGTGGTGTTGACCGGCCTGGACGACGAAGCGCTGGCGGTGAAAGCGGTCCGGGCTGGAGCGCAGGACTACCTGGTGAAAGGCCGCGTGGACGGCGAACTGCTGGTGCGCTCCGTGCGTTACGCCTCCGAGCGCGGGCGCGCCGTGGAAGCGCTGGAGCGGCGCGAGGCGCACTATCGATCGCTGATCGAGAATTCCCTCGACCTGATCGCCATTCTGAACGCCGACGGCACTATCCGATACGCCAGCCCGTCGCACGAGCGAGTGCTTGGCTTCGCGTTGGACGAACTGGTGGGCCGGAATGCGCTGTCCTTCGTCCATCCCGACGATCTCGCGAGCGTCAAGGCCGCATTGGAACAACAAGGGGAAGCAACGGTACAATTCCGCTTCCGCCACAAGGACGGGTCGTGGCGGGACTTGGAATCGTTTGGGCGCAACCTGGCTCATCTGGCCGGTGTGCACGGCTTGGTGGTGAACTCGCGGGATGTGACCGAACGCAAGCGGCTGGAGGATCAACTGCACCGTTCGCAGCGGCTGGAAGCGGTAGGCCGCCTGGCGGGCGGGGTCGCGCACGACTTCAACAATCTGCTGATGGTGATCACCGGATACTCGCAGATGTTGCTCGACAACACCCATCCCGGCGATCCCGCGCATGGCGACCTGGAACAGGTGGTGAAGGCGGCCCAACGCGCCACCGATCTGACCAGGCAACTGCTGGCCTTCAGCCGCCGGCAAGTGGTGCGCCCGGCCTCGGTCAACCTCAACACGCTGGTCGAAGACATGGATCGCATGTTGCGTCGCATGCTGAGCGATGACATCGCGCTGACCACTCATCTGTTGCCCGAACTGGAAGCCGTGCGGGCCGATCCGGGGCAAATCGAACAAGTAGTGCTGAATCTGGCTCTCAACGCCCGCGACGCCATGCGGGACGGGGGTCAATTGATCGTCGAAACCGACAACGTGCGCGTGGACGGAGAGGCCCCGCACGGGCAGCTTGTGCCGCCCGGCGATTACGTTACTCTTTCGGTGATCGATAATGGACCCGGCATGGAGCCTCAAGTGTTGTCCAGGATCTTCGAGCCGTTCTTTACCACCAAGGAGCATGGCACCGGGCTGGGTCTTTCCACCAGCTATGGAATCGTCAAACAAAGCGGCGGCGACATCTGGGTGGATTCCAAGCCTGGCCGGGGAACGACCTTCCGGATCTACTTGCCGGTGGCGGAAAAGAGCGCGGAACAGCCGGAGACTCCATCCGAAGAACCGGCTCTCAGCGGGACCGAAACGATTCTCTTGGTGGAAGACGAAGAGGGCGTGCGGAACGTGCTGGAAGCGATGTTGCGACGCTATGGTTACCGGGTGATTGCGCCGGCTTCTTCCGCGGATGCCCTTACGATGGCGGAGCGGCATCAAGAACCAATTCACCTTTTGATCACCGATCTCGCGATGCCGGGCATGAGCGGCCATAAGATCGCCGAAATCCTGGTGGCGCGGCGTCCGGGAATGCGAGTGTTGTACGTGTCTGGGTACGGGGACTCGCTGGGACTGGAGAACCTAGGGGCGTTTCTGCAAAAACCGTTCTCGACCGAGGAATTGGCGATGAAAATCCGCGACGTGCTGCGAGAGGCGCCGTAGAGAATCGGATTTCCAACCGTGACCTTCGAGTTGGCCTCGTACCGGTTCCAATTCTCGGCGCGAGATCGCATCGCGTTTCCCGCGGAAAGCGCCGGGAATGTTCTGCGCGGATGGTTCGGGCACGCATTGCGGAAGGCGGCTCCGGTTGAATACGAACGGATTTTCGAACCCGGCGCGGCGGGACGCGGGCCGAGCGGTCTGGCGAACTGGCCGCGTCCGTTCGTTTTCCGCGCGAGACATCTGAACGGACGAACAACCGAGCCGGGCGAGCGGTTCTGGTTTGGCGTCAACGTGTTCGACTTGCGCACCCCCACGATCGTTCACTTCGAAGCCGCGTTCGCGCACCTGGCGAGCGTCGGCATGGGGCCGCTGCGCGGCCGTGCGGATTTGATGGGCGTGGAGACGGCCGAGGCGGTTTCCGTTCCTTTGGGCCCCGGACCTGAAGGAGTCCATCGCATCCAAGTGGAATTTCGAAGCCCGACCGAGCTGAAGGGAGGCGATGCGGAACTGACCGAGCAGCCGGACTTCGCCGTTCTGTTCGGCCGCGCGCGGGATCGCATCAGCACGCTGCGGGCGCTCTACGGCGCGGGGCCGCTCGACATCGACTTCCGTTCCATCGGAGAACGGGCGTCGGCGGTGCGCCTGACGCGCTCCGAGCTGACGCACGTGACGGCGTACCGGCGGAGCAGCCGAAGCGGACAGGTTCATCCGCTGGGCGGCTTCGTGGGCGTGGCCGAGTACGAGGGAGCGCTGAGCGAGTTCCTTCCGTATCTCGAAGCAGCGCACTGGACCGGCGTAGGACGCCAGTGCGTTTGGGGCAAGGGCGAGATCGCCACCGAAGTGGCCGACGACTATTCGAGCGAAAGGTAGTGCGCGGGTCCCTTGGCAAAGGGATGGGGCCGAGTAGTCGTTTGCGGGCGCGGTCTCGAATGCACAGCGGGGCCCGGTACCGCGGCTGAAGAGCCCACCGAAATCAACGATTCGACATTGTAGGAATCCGGTCCCGAGAAATCGAGAAAGTTGTCGCCGGCGGTTACACCGGAGGGGATCACGACGTTGACCTGATAGAGCCCCACGAAACCGGGAGCGAGGCCCTCGAAACCCGCGGTCGCCGCTGTGCCGTTGACGTCGACCGTGATCGCATTGCTGGTATCGCTGAGCGGACTTGACGGCGCGGCGACGCCGTTCAAGAGAGCCGGGAACACGTCTCCGAGCCCAGCCAGGAACGCGGACACAGTCTCGCCGATCTGGGCCGGATTGTCCGGCGTTACTAACTCGCCGTTCTTATGGATCACGGCGCCATAGCCGATTCCGTCCTGCTGTTGCGAAAACACGCCGGGAGTGGTTTCATTCACGAATACGGTGACCGCGTTCGATGGGACTCCGTTGTTGACCACTTGGATCTGGGCGATCGAAGAATTGGTCTCGTTGGGTACGATCACCGCCACCTGGTTGGAACTGACATAGTAAATGGGCGCGGGAATATTGTTGATCAAGACCTGCACATTGCCCAGCATGGTGGGAAATGGAACCGCCGATTCAACCTGCAGCGTACCGGGTCCCAGATTCGTGCCGGCCAGGGTGATGTATTCGCCGCGCGAAATTCCGGCCGTGAACGGAGCATAGCTGGCGGAGTTCTCGACGCCTACCGGGCTCAAATAGACGCTGGTACTGCCGTTCAAGCTGGGGGCCTGCAAGGCAACGGAAATGCCCGGATTAGGACCGATGCCGACCCCGACCTGCGTGGCGCCTCCGTTGCCGCCGATGAACTGGGTGTTGAGAAAGCTGTCGGTGTAACTTCCGCCCGAATTGGCGGGATACGAGTCCGCGAAGGTGAAGCCGTAGGCCCCGGAGCCGTCCTGAGTTCTCTGGTGTCCTAGGATGGCGCCGTTGCTGGTGTTGAAAGATCCGTAGGAGCTGCTGAGGTAATAGCTGGTGCTGGTATAGACGGTTTGAAAGCCGGCGGTGTAATAGAGGCCTCCGAACGACGATCCCGAAGATCCGTTGCGGACGCCCACCAGCATGTCGAAGGCGCCGGGCGAGCCGCCGAAAACGAAGCTGCCATCCGGCGTCGAATAGACGTATTCCTGGCCTGCGATCAGGTTGTTATTGGAATTGGGGAACGTTACTACAAACGCGTTGTTGCTGACAAAGTAGTTCACGCCCGAGATGGTCTGGGTGCTGGGGGAGGACGAGGTCTGATAAGCGGTGACGCCGACATTTCCGATGCCACCGCCGCCGTTCGCGCTCATTTGGAGCAAGGCTCCGAAGGGACTTCCGCTGGTCGGGTCGCTGAGGTAAGAGAGCGAGTAGGAGCCCTGCAACGTTCCGGTGGATTGCGAGGTCACGGGCGCGGCTATAAAAATATCGTTGGCGCCGCTCTCGGTGGCGCTGCCGATAAAAACGCCGTTGGCGCCGACCAATCCATAGATGGGACTCGACAGAATGGAACCGGACGAATTATTGATGAATCCAAAGCCGCTGGCGGCAATGCTGTAGGTCCCACTGGGCGTGTAGTTGTCCTCTCCCTCCCCGCTCTGGCTGGATTCGATGATCACCGCGTTGGTCGAATAAGTTCCGTTGGTGAAAGTTATGTTTCCGTATGCGGCGTAAGCGGCGCTCGAGGTTAGACTCACTTCGCGGAAATAGTATGATCCGTTCAGCAACCCGTTACCAGTGTTATCCCAAACCTGAGCGGCGGCCGGCCACGCTGCGGCCAAGAGGATCAGACTCGTTAAGATGCTTTTCATTGAATTAACAGGACCCCTAAATTGCTTTTCGTCGTAGTCTATCTCTGCATTCGTGAGTTCCATCGCCGGAGTTCCAGGAACTTACAGGCTCAACAATTACCAGCCGATTTCGATCTCGTAGGCCTCCGCGCCGGCCTCCGGATCGTCAATCTCGAACACTAAACGATAGTTGTTCTTCTCCGAGGGATACTCGACAATCTCCGCGCGTCCCCTGCCGCGAATCTTTTTTAGTACGGGGCGAGGCTCCGAACGGCTGGGCAGCGGCCGCAGGAAGTCGACCCGCTCATTTTGAATGGGTCCGCCTTCCACAACCTCCGAGACGGATGCGCCGCCCCGGACGGTTACACGAATTTGGCCGTCCACAACCCCGTTCCAAGTCAGGCCGCGCTGGGCTTGCGTAGCAGATTTGACGTTTACCGGGCCAGCGCGGTTCCAGGACAAAACGAACGAGTATTCGCTCGCGCCGTTCTGGGGATCGCGGATGGAAACGCGCGCAGTGAACTGGTTGCTCTCGCGCGGCTGTTCCACCAGCCGGATGTCTCCTCGACCCTCGGCCTGCTCGAGCCGCACGTCTACGTCGCGGTTGGGCAGCGGATGCGAGAACTTGAACTTCTCGTCGGTTACCTGCGCGCCTTCGGTGACCGAGGCCGCGCACGACTTTGCCTGGCAGCTAATGACGGCTTCCTGGTCCACGCGGCCGCTCCAAGCGACGCGATCGGCACGGCCGGTGGGCTTGTTATCGGTGGCGTCCCAGTAGAGCTGCAGTGAATAAAAGGCGCTGCCGGGCTGACGATCCTCGATCATGATTGCCAGGGTGTAATGGTTGTCGAGGCGCGGCTGGTCGATGATGTGCACGTAACCGCGGCCTTCGAGCACGGTCAGTCGGGCATCCTGGCGGGTCTCGGGGAGCGGATCGTTGAAACGATACTGCTGGTCGGCGATTGCCAGGCCTTCCTGGATACGGACGGTAAGGCGATTCGCGTGCAGGTAGAGGATGTCGATGCCGTCCACTTGGCCCTGCCAGACGAACTGCGGGCGGTCCTGGGCGGTGAGAAGCAGAGGGGACAGGAGGCACAGGAGGCTGAGGGCTCGCACTGAAGCTAATTGTACTGATCGGGCGCGGTTGCACGGGATAGTAAGAGGAAATACAGAATCGCCGGAATCGCGGTGCGCCCCGCTAAGCTAGAATGGAGGAGTTAGGCGTAACAGCAAAGTTATCCACGCGTCCAACCACTGACCTATGGTGATAGCCACCCCCCTTCCCGCCATGCTACTGGCTACCTCCAACCAGTTCGTTCGCACTTTTTTTGACGACACGTTCGCGGGCGTGCACCATCTCGATTGGTTTGACTGGGCGCTGCTGGCGCCTTACTTTTTGGTCCTGGTGATTCTGTCCTGTTACGGCTGCCATCGCTACGAAATGATACGGCGGTATTTCAAGTACCGTAAAGCGCATTCCGAAGCGGCGCCCATTCCAGGCGCGGCGCTTCCGCGCGTCACTGTCCAGCTTCCGCTTTATAACGAACGTTACGTGGTGGAGCGACTGATCGACGAAGTGGCGAAGATGGACTATCCGGTGGAGCTACTGCAAATTCAAGTGCTGGACGATTCCACCGACGAGACGCACCCATTCACCGAGGCGCTGGTGCGGTCGTATCAAGCCGCCGGAGTGCCCATCGAGTATCATTGGCGATCCAACCGGCACGGATTCAAAGCCGGCGCTTTGCAGGAAGGGATGCAGGCCGCGACCGGCGAGCTGATCGCCGTGTTCGACGCCGATTTTATTCCGCCGCGCGATTTCTTGAAGCGCACGGTGCATTATTTCGCCGATCCGAAAGTGGGCGTGGTGCAAACGCGCTGGACTTACGTCAACCGGCACTACAATCTGCTGACGGAAGTGGAAGCGATGCTGCTGGACGGGCATTTTGTCATCGAGCACGGAGCGCGGTACGGCAGCGGACTCTTTTTCAATTTCAACGGGACGGCCGGAATCCTGCGCGCGTCGATGATCGAGGACGCGGGCGGCTGGCAGCATGACACTCTGACCGAGGATTCCGACCTCAGTTACCGCGCGCAGCTTAAGGGCTGGCGCTTCGTCTACGTACCCGAGATCGAGTGTCCCTCCGAACTGCCGGTGGACACGTACGGATTCCAGGTGCAGCAGTCGCGCTGGGCCAAGGGGCTGACGCAAGTCGCCTTGAAGCTGCTGCCGGCGATTCTGCGCTCCGACGTTCCGGTGCGCGTGAAGGCGGAAGCGTTCTTCCATCTGACGCCGAACATTTCCTATCCGCTGATGCTGATCCTATCCGCGCTGATGCTGCCGGTGATGATCGTGCGTTTTTACATGGGCTGGTTCCAGATGGTGACCATCGACCTGCCGCTGATCATCGCCTCTTTCTGGTCGATCTCGGCGTTCTATCTGATGGCGCAGCGCGAGCTGTTTCCCAAGAACTGGAAACGCGCGTGCGTGTTGATGCCGGCGCTCATGGCGGCCGGTGTGGCTTTGACGGTGATCAACACCAAGGCGGTGCTGGAGGCGCTTTTCGGGATCAAGTCCGCCTTTGCCCGCACTCCCAAGTACGCCATCGGCGATCGCAAGGTGAAGATCGAAGGCTCGGAATATCGGCGGCGAAGCGGCTGGCTGCCGTACGCGGAACTGGCGGTCGGCGGCTATTTCGTGTACATGGTGATGTTCGCCATCGAGACTTGGAACTATCCCGCGGTGCCCTTCCTGCTGCTCTTCGTGGCGGGTTACTGGTGGGCCGGATTCACGACGTTGTATCAGGAATATCAGGGACGGATGCGGTGGCAGCGGGAACGCGCGATCGCGCTCGAGAAGAACGCGGCGTAAACGGCGGCCTTCCCGCCCCTAGACCTTCACAAGCAGCGTGGGCTCACCTACCAGGCCAGTGTTTTAAGTCCTGTCACCGCCGAGAAGTGTTGATCGCGCGTTACGAGAGGTAGCTGATGCTCCCGCGCAATCGCGGCTATCCAGATATCATTCTCGGGGATGCGCGAACCAGTTTGCTCAAGATCGGCCTTGATGTGGCCGTAATGCGGAATGCAAAGCGTCGCGGACTTCAGCCGTTCAGCGAGGGCAGGTTCGCGGCGGAAATGGGCAATGATAATCGAGGTGTCGTGCAGGACGTTCTCGGTCGCGCTGATCGACTCGTTCGCAGCCTTCGGCGATGATCTGCTCCAACTCGTCGGCTTCCTGGCGGGTGAGCGATGGCCGCGTCAAGCTTGACCATACCCTAAAATTAACCCAGTCAGAGGGAGGGCGCAAGTAGCTCATTTCTCTCGCTGAGCGTTCGCCAGTAGCTTCTGCGTGTTGACCAGCACCTGGTACTGGTCCTCGGCGAGCTTGTCGATCTTCTCGTGCAGGTAGACGATCTTCATCTCGGTGTTCATGCTGCTCTCGAATTCGATGTCCGAGCGAATCCGATCCCGCGTGCGCTGGCGATTCTGGCTCGTCAAGACGAATAGCGTCAGGAAGATCGCTTCTAGCGAGATCATCACCGAGAGGAACTCGAACGGAAAGGGATCGAAAGCCGCCACGCGTCGAATCAGGTTCAGATTGAGCACAATCCACGCCGCGAAGAAAATCGTGTGGATCGCCAGCGAGAGCAGGCTGCCCGTGAAGGACGGAACCGCGTCGGCCAAGCGGGTGAGGACGGTCTTTTGCTCGTCCGTTACATCGTTGGCGTTGCGCGTGACGGTGCGCCGGATCACTTCGTCGCTCTTCCGGAGACGCCGCGCCGCCACGCTGAGCAGGTTTAACGCCGCCGGCGTGTATTGGCGAACGTAATCCTCGAAGTGTTCGCGGTCGAGCCGCAGGACCTCGACATCGGTGACCGCGGTGACCGACGCGGTGCGCGGGCCGTCGTCCAACAAGGAGATCTCTCCGAAGATATCGCCGGGCTTCGCCACCTCGAGCACCAGCTTCTCGCCTTGGTCGTTGTTCACGAAAATCTCTACTTCGCCGGAACGGATGATGTAGAGCGCGTGGCCGGGGTCGCCGTAGACGAAGATGGCCTCGCCCGCCGAATACTTGAGCAGGTCAATCTTCTCGGCCAGAGCCGCCTTTTCCTTGTCGCCAAGCTCGTTCAGGTGTTCGATCTCGTTCAGTAGGAGCGCATCGATGGGCATGGGATCAGATTACCGAACGGTGTACGTGGGCTGCACCCTGTCCCTACTACTCCGTCTGGATTAGTATTGCCGTACCGAGCACCCGCAGGCTCGAAATGATGCTTGCGGATGTTTTTTGGCGCGCACATCGCGTGTGATACTCGGGCTGCAATTCGATATGCGAATCATCGGCCTCCTGTTCACTTTCGCGGCGCTCGCGGCCGGGAACACGATTTACTCGATCACGAATCTGGGGGGACTGGGGGGCTCGTCATCGACTGCCTACGCAATCAACGGCGCGGGAACCGTGGTGGGATGGGCGGCGACAGCCACGGGCGCAGATCAGGCGTTTTCCTCCGTCAACGGCGGCGCGCCGCAGAAGTTCTCCGCGCCTGCGGCGTCCGATTCCTACGCTTACGGCGTAAACGATTCCGGAGCGGCGGTGGGGACGTCCTACGTCAACGGGCAAGCGCATGGATTGATCTGGAACGGATCGGGCACGACGGATCTGGGTGCTGGCACCTACGCCACGGGAATCAACAACGCCGGCGCGGTGGTGGGAAGCAATGGCGAGGCGTTTCTCTATGCCAACGGGGTTTTCGAAAACCTCGGGACGCTCGCGGGCGGCGATTGGAGCTCGGCGTATGGCATCAATAATTCGGGAACCGTGGTGGGATACGGGACGCTCGCTTCGGGTGTGTGCCGCGGCTTTATCTGGACCGCGAGCGGCGGCATGACGGAAATCGGGACGTTCGGCGGCGCCGACAGCTACGCCAACGCGGTCGACGGCGCGGGCGATGTGATCGGCGAAGCCAGCCTCGCGAACGGATACGAGAACGCGTTCGTGGACATCGGCGGAGTGATGACGGATCTGGGAACGCTGGCCGGGGGAAACAGTTTCGCCTACGGAATCAACGACAGCGGCAGCATCGTCGGCTATAGCTGGTCGCCCACGGGCGATAGCCCGGACGCTTTTCTCTACAGCAACGGCGCCATGGTGGATTTGAACTCGCTGATCGCGGCGGGTTCGGGCTGGCAACTGCTCGAGGCGTACGGGATTAACGACAGCGACGAAATTGTCGGCTCGGGGCTGTTCGACGGCCGGCCGGAATCGTTCCTGCTGACGCCGGACGCCGATCCGATTCCCGAGCCGAGCGCCGTGCCCGCGCTGGCGGCGTTGCTGGTGCTGCTAGTCGCGCTGCGCTGCCGGCGCCTCGGTTCCCGGTAACACATAGTCGTGGAATTGATCGCGTAGCGCGCGTTTGTTGAATTTGCCGACGCTGGTCTTGGGGACCGCGTCGATAAAAATGATGTCGTCGGGCAGCCACCACTTGGCCACGCGCGTCGCGAGGAAATCGAGGATCTCCTGCTTTGTGATTTTGCCGCGGTGCTCCGGAAGCGGCGCGATGCACGCCAGCGGACGCTCCTGCCACTTGGGATGGAACACGGCGATCACGGCGGCCTCGGCAACTTTGGGGTGCGCCATGATGGCGTTTTCCAGATCCACGCTGGCGATCCACTCGCCGCCGCTCTTCACCAGGTCCTTGGTTCGATCCATGATCTGCATGTAGCCTTCGGAATCGATGGTGGCGACGTCGCCGGTGCGAAACCAACCGTCGGCGAAGGCCTGATCGTTGCGGTCGTCGTTATAGTAGCCGCTGGTGACCCACGGACCGCGCGTTTGCAACTCGCCCATGGTGATTCCATCCCAGGGGAGTTCCTTTCCTTCCGGATCCATGATGCGAATATCGATGCCGGCGACGGGCAGGCCGTGCCGCGCGAGCAGATCGAAATGCTGCTTCTCGGGAAGGCCGGCGAGGTGATCTTTGAGCATAGTGACGGTAGCGATCGGCGTGGTCTCCGTCATGCCCCATGCCAGGCGGAACGGCACGCGGTATTTCTTTTCGTACCATTCGATGAACTGGCGCGGCATGGCGGAGCCCGCCACGACCACGGCGCGCAGCGAGGAAAGGTCGTGCGGATGACTTTCGAGGTAGGAGTACAGCGTCATCCAAATGGTGGGCACACCGGCGGTGAATGTGACGCGCTCGTTTTGAATCAGCTCGGCGATGTCATGCGGCTGCAAATGGCGGCCGGTGAGCACGATGCGCGAGCCCGTCATCACGGCGGCGAATGGAATCCCCCAGCCGTTGGCGTGAAACATCGGCACGATTTGGAGGACCGCATCGCGCTCGGAGATCCCGAAGACGTCGGTCATCGCGAGCGCGTAGCTGTGGAGGAATAGCGACCGATGGGTGTAGAGAACGCCCTTCGGATTGCCGGTGGTTCCCGAGGTGTAGCACGTGGCGGCCGCGGTTTTCTCGTCGAGCTTCGGCCAGGGGTAAGGATCGCCGGTGGCTTTTTGGATCAGCTTTTCGTAATCGGAGGCGGGCGCGAGGCTGGTTTCGTGCGGTTCGTCGGGAAGAATGACGAAGTGCTGCACGGATGGAAGCTGATCGCGGATCGGTTCGAGGATGGACGCGAGCGACCGGTCGACGAAGATCACTTTGTCTTCGGCGTGCTGGATGATGTAGGCCAATTGATCGGCGGCTAGGCGCAGGTTGAGGGTGTGTAGAACGGCGCCGTAGCAAGGGACGGCGAAGTAGAGCTCGAGGTGGCGGAAACTATTCCAGCACAGCGATCCGACGCGGTCGCCGGGGCCGACGCCGAGTTGCTCGAGGATGCGGGCGACGGCGTGCACGCGCGCGTGGAAATCGGCGTAGGAATAGCGATGCATGCCGTCGGGCATCTTGCTCGCGATTTCCTTATTGCCGAAGAGTTTGGCCGACCGTTCCAGCATGTGGGTGAGGGTCAGCGGGTAGTCCATCATGAGGCCATGCATATCGGACTCTACTTTATGACGTGGCGGGATTAGTTTTCAACCGGCCCGGATTCTACCGCAGGTTGAATTTCTTCATCTTGTAGCGCAGCGTGTCGCGGGTGATGCGGAGCAGGCGCGCGGCTTGGGTCTGGTTGCCGCCGGTTTTTTCGAGCGCTTGCACCAGCAATCGGCGCTCCTGTTCCACCAGTGACATCGCTTCGCCCGTGAAGGCCGGCGGCGGACCGAGGGAGCCGGCCGAGAATTGGGAACCGGTTCCGCGCACCGCGATCGGCAATGTCGCCGCCCGGACGAAAGCGGTGTCCTCCAGGATCATCGCCCGCTCGATGGCATTGCGCAGCTCGCGCACGTTGCCCGGCCAGTCATGCGCCAGCAGCAGGCTTTCGGCTTCCGGCGCGATGCCTTCGATCTGCCGCTTGAATTTCGCGTTGTAGTGCTCGATGAAGAACCGAGCCATCGGCAGAATGTCCTGGGGACGTTCCCGCAGCGGCGGCACGATCAGCTGAATCACGTTCAACCGGTAGTACAGATCCTGGCGGAAAGCTCCTTCGCGCACCGCCTCCCGCAGATTCTTATTCGTCGCTGCGATGATCCGCAGGTCGACATAGATATCCTGCAATCCACCCAGCCTGCGGAAACATTGGTTCTCCAAAACGCGCAGGAGTTTGGCCTGGAGCGACAGCGGGATCTCGCCGATTTCGTCCAGGAACAAGGTTCCTTTGTCGGCTAGCTCGAATAGCCCACGCTTCTGCGCGCGGGCGTCGGTGAAAGCGCCTTTTTCGTAGCCGAACAGCTCGCTTTCGAGCAACGTATCCGGGATCGCGGCGCAGTTGATGGCCAGGAACGGCTCGGCTTGACGCAGACTCTGATAGTGCAGCGTCTTGGCGATCAAATCCTTGCCGGTTCCGTTCTCGCCTTCGATCAGGATGGAACTCGCTTCGCTCACCGCGACGCGGCGGACAAACGCCAGCACATCCCGCATGGCTTGCGATTCGGCGATGATCTGGCGCTTGGCGGGCTCGGCTTCCTCGGTGATGTCCTTGACGGTGGCCACCACCCCTTCCAAAGCCCCGGCGTCGTCGCGCACCTGCACCGTTCGAATCACCACCATGCGTTGACGCCCGTTCTCCATCCGCAGATTGACGGTGCCCGACGGGAGACAGGCCACATCGCCTAGTCCCTGCAGCATCGCGCAGCCTGGTTCGCAGGACGTGCAACGGAAAACATCCTCGCAATGCTTGCCGATCAACTCCGCCGCCGACGTACCGAAGATCCGTTCCGCGGATTGATTTACTCCAACGATGTGCAGGTTTTTGTCATAGACGAACAATGCGTCAGAGAGCTGGTCGAATATCGCTTCCAGAACCTCCGGCCGTTGCCAGCTTTTCGACAGGCGAAGGGCTACGTTCTTGGATGTCGAATGAACCAGAGGCTCCATCGTTTTCCGATCTGCGGAATTTCTCTACAAGCACGTCAAGGACCGCGCCTTCTGCGCAATTTTGGGGTAACTAGCCCAGGAGATTTTCGCCACCAACCGGCCCCTGGCACTGGGGGAATTTGCAAGTAACTAATAAAACGGAACTTCCGGGATTGAAAACTCACTGGCTGACAGATTGCTGTGCTTGGGGATTGTAAGAATGGCGAACTTGGTATGAAGACCATCCAGTTGGCGTTGCAGAATCCGGAATACGCGCAATCGCTTCAGAATTTGTTGCTGCGCGATGGATCCCACCGCGTGTACGTGGTGGATCAGCCGGACTTAAGGCTCGATGGCGTAGTGGTAATCGACGGCAAGCGCATCGACAATTTCTCGATTCTGGATCCGGAGCCCGAGCGGTTCGTGGTGATTGCCTCGAAGAGCTCAGACGGATTGGCCAGAATCTGGGATGCGGGGGTGCGGCACGTCGTGTTTGAGGGAGACTCGCCCAGCACCGCGCACTTGGCGATCATCGCTGCGGAGATGCGTTTGCCCCGAGCGATGCCCGGAGGGGCCAGAGCCCCTGCGGCCGGGTCCTTCAGCAAAGGACATCACTCTCCGCCAGACCCAATTCTCCCGGTGCTGGGCGGCGAATCCGGCTGCGGCCGGTGCCGGTTCTCCAAAGATAATTATGGTTTCTAGAGGACAACGAAAATGCTGACTGTTTCCGTTCTTTGGGTAGTTCTCTCGGTAGTTGTGACGGTGGCGGCCATGCCCAGACGATCCAACGGGAATCATCGGCCGGAGCGAGCAGCGAGAGAATCCGGTAGAGCCTTAGCGATTGCCGCGGTGGCCTTTAGCCTCGCGCTCGTGGCCGGTTTCGTCTACGTCAGCAGGTTCTTCGTCTCCGGTCTTTAGTCTTGACGAGCTAAAGCATTCCCACCCTCGCGTTTTTTAGGGTTTTCCTTGGGCAAACTCCCGCACTGTCGCTTGGATGCCTGGGGCATTTCACCCAACTTTGAACAGGCATCCGTTGCAAATGGAACCCGTTTTTTGGCGCTTCGATTGCGCTTGGTAGCGCCGAATGCCTTGGCGAAAACCTCTTGCTTACTTAGCTAGCAATCTCATCAGCCTGGTCGGCGTGGCCCTGGTGACCACGGCCGGTATTCTCTGGTTGCTCGCACTTCCGGCCTATTGGCGCGGCCAAGCGAGCAGTCCTTATATCGGAATTCTGTTGTTTCTGATTCTGCCGGGCGTATTCGTCCTGGGGCTGGCGCTGATCCCAATAGGCATCGCGCTGCACGGGCGCAAACGGCGGAAATCGGGCGACGTGGGACCGCTTCTCCCGCAAGGCAACGATCTGCGCCGGCTGGGAATATTCGTGGCTGTGGTCACTGCGGCGAACCTGGTGATTGGAAGTCAGCTCACATACCGCGCCGTGACTTACATGGACACGGACGCCTTTTGCGGGCAGGCATGCCACAAGGTCATGATGCCGGAGTACACTTCCTACTTGAATTCGTCACACGCGCGGGTGGCCTGCGCGGAGTGCCACATCGGCGCGGGAGCGTCCTTCTATGTGAAATCGAAACTGGCGGGCGTCGGGCAGTTGGTGGCGGTTACATTCGATACCTATCCACGGCCGATCCCACACCCGGTGGAGAATCTTCGTCCCGCGCGTGAAACCTGCGAGCAATGCCACTGGCCGCAGCGTTTCGAGGGGAACAAATTCTTCGTACACACCGAGTACGCTTCCGACGAACAGAACAGCGCCACAACGAACGTGGCCCTGGTGAAAATCGGCGGGAGCAACTTCACGGGCGGCGTTGGAATTCACGGCGCGCATGTGGGCACCAGGGGGCAGATGGAATATATTGCGCTGGATCATCGCCAAACGATCCCCCAGGTCACGTATACGGATTCGAACGGTAAGGCGACTGTGTTCAAGGCCACCGACGTGAAGGTGAAGCCCGAGGACTTGGCGAAAGGCGAGCGTCGGGGCATGGATTGCATGGACTGCCACAATCGGCCGACTCACGCTTTCCAATTGCCGGAGCGCGCGTTGGACGCGGCGATGACGCAAGGCAGCATCAGCCCGAAACTGCCGTTCATCAAGAAGGAAGCGTTGCTGGCGCTGCGGCACGACTACCCGGACCGGGAAACGGCGGCGCGCGAGATTTCCGTTTTTCTAGAGAATTTTTATCGGAGCGGATATCCGCAGATCCTCGCTTCCAACGAAGCATCGCTGCGGAATGCAATCGGCGCGGTGCAGTCGATCTACGCGCGAAACATTTTTCCTGAAATGAAGATTACTTGGGGCACCTATCCCAACAACATCGGACATACTGATTTTCCGGGTTGTTTCCGGTGCCACGACGGCAATCATACCAGCGCCGACGGGCGCACTATTTCTAATGATTGCGCCACATGTCACGACCTTGTGGCGGTGGGCGAGAAGAACCCGAAGATTTTGGCTGAAATCGGGATGACTCAACCCACGCAAGGGTCCGCGGGAGGCGCAACCGACAAATAAGGAGGTACTCATGCAATGGAGTGCCGGGGCCGCCATAGTGCTGGCCTTTTCCATTAATCTAGCTGCCAGCTCGACTAAGAGCGCAGAGTGTCTCACCTGCCACGATCAAGAGGGCGCTCACTTCCAGGCGAGCGTGCATAACAGCCTGTCCTGCACGGATTGCCACACCGACAAGAACGCATATCCGCACGCCGCGAACCCGCCCAAGGTGAAATGCGACACCTGCCACGCGGAACCGGCCCACGGATTCGCGGCCAGCGTGCACGCTTCGGTCAGCGAGAAAGCATGCCAAGGCTGCCACGGGGACGTTCACTCGATCCTCGCGGCCAGCAATCCGAAATCGAGCACTTTCCCATCGAATTTGCCGCGAACCTGCGGCGCCTGCCACGGCGACACGAAACTAGCCAAGCGGCATGGGATATCCGAAGTCTATTCGATGTACATGGATTCCATCCATGGATTCGCGCTGACCAAGGACGGGCTGCTGGTGGCGGCCAGTTGCTCGAGCTGTCACGGATCGCACCAGATTCTGAGCAAGAGCAATCCGGCCAGCCGAACCAATCGCGCGCATATCGCCGCGACGTGCGGAAACTGTCATGCGGGTCCCAAGCAAGACTACTTGGCGGGCATCCACGGCCAGGGCGCCGAGACCGGGGATACGATGACGCCGGTTTGCACGGATTGCCATACGACGCACCAGATCGCCAGGGTGAACACCGCGGCTTGGCAGATGAAGACCAGCGCAACGTGCGGGAACTGCCACCAGGAAAAATTTGAAACTTACCACGACACGTTCCATGCGCAGGTGTCGGCGTTGGGCTACGTCGAGACCGCGCATTGCTGGGATTGTCACGGCTTCCACGACATTCGGCCGGCCACGGACGCGAAGTCGTCGGTCGCCAAAGCCAATTTACCGGCCACCTGCGGCAAGTGCCATTCCGGCGTGAACGCGAGTTTCGTCAGCTACCAGCCGCACGCCGACCGGCACAACCGGCACGAATACCCGGCATTGTGGGGATCGTGGATTTTCATGAACCTGCTGTTGGCTAGCGTTCTGGGCTTTTTTGCGCTGCACGCGCTGCTCTGGCTCAATCGCTCGCTGGCCGAGCGTCGCGGGCGAGGATTGGCGCCGGCCGGGGGACACGGCCATGAGTGAGACAAGGAGAGATCCGATGGAATACGAGAATCGAAGCGCGACAATCGCCGATCCCGTGAGCGCTCCGGATCGTCGCCCGGTCAGCCCGGATTCGGTGGTGCGCTATTACTCCCGCTTTTCCCTGCCGCAGCGTTACCTGCACGGCTTCATCGCGGTCACGTTTCTCGGGCTGGCGATCACAGGACTCACGCTGCGTTTCAGCACCGCGCACTGGGCCGATGTGTTGGCGCGCGCGGTGGGAGGGTTCGGTACGGTTCTCTTCTTTCACTTGCTGAGCGCCGTGGTGTTGTCCGTCGCCTTCCTGGCTCACGTGGCCAACGCCGGGTACCGGATCGTTTTCCGCAAGGAGTACAGCCTGATCTGGGGTCCGGTTTCGATGGTGCCGAACCTCAAGGACATTCAGGATTTCATCCAACAGTTCAAATGGTTTTTCTTTCGCGGCCCCAAGCCCAAATTCGGCCGCTACACCTACTGGGACAAGGTGGATTACTGGGCCGTCTTCTGGGGCATGGGAATCATCGGATTGTCGGGCTACGCGATGTGGTTCGCTCCGTTCTTCGCCAAATTCATCCCGGGGTCGTGGTTGAACATCGCGCTGTTGATTCACGGAGAAGAAGCCATCCTGGCGGTGGGCTTCATCTTCACCATCCATTACTTCAACACGCATTTGCGGCCGGACAATTTCCCGATGGATCTGGTGATTTTCACCGGCCGGCAGACCGAAGCAGAGCTGAAGCACCGGCATCCGGACGAGTATAAGCGTTTGGTGGAGACGGGCGAGCTGGAAAAGCTGCGCGTGCCCCCTCCGCCGCGCTGGCTTGAAAACTTCGGCCGGATCTTCGGCGTAACGGCTATCCTGATCGGATTCGTATTTCTGGGCCTAATGATAACGGCGTTCATAAAGGACTGAGGCGAATTATGTTTCCTCCGAAAAAGATATTATTCCCGGTGGACTTCTCGGAGCGCTGCGACAGCGCGGCGAGAATGGTGGAGACCTTCACCGGTCATTTCGAGGCCGAGCTGACTCTGGCGTACGTGCTCGAGCCGCGCACCTACAACGACATTATCGTGGATGCCGCCGGCGTCTCCGAGCAACAGCTCGGCGCCTATCTGGCGGACGAACTGAAACAATTTGAGGTGCGGCGCGTGATGCTGGATGGCGATCCGGCCCGGGCGATCACTCAATACGCCCACTCGCGAGGCTTCGATCTCATCATGCTGCCGACGCACGGCTATGGCGCGTTTCGCAGACTTATTCTGGGGTCGGTGACGGCCAAGATTCTGCATGAAGCGATGTGTCCGGTGTGGACGGGAGTGCATATGGAACAGGTGCCGCGTCTGGAAGACATCGCGATGCGGAAGATCGTGTGCGCGGTGGACCTGGGAAAGCAAAGTTGTCCGACCTTGAGTTGGGCCACGCGATTCGCGGGCGAGTTCGGAGCCGAGCTGGTGGTGGTTCACGCCGTGCCGGATGAGCCCGAGCCCGGGGAGGGCAGCGAGCGCTTCCGAGAGGAGCTGATCCTGGACGCATCCCGGAAGATCGCGGGGATGCAGGAATCGCTGGGCTCGGAGGGCAAGGTGTTGGTGGTCGCCGGCGACGCCGCCGAGACGGTGTGCGCTTGCGCCGGCCAGGAGAAAGCGGATCTACTGGTGATTGGCCGCAGCGTCACGGGCGGTTTGATAGGACGGCTGAGAGAGAATGCCTATTCGATCATCCGCCAGTCGCCTTGCCCGGTTGTCAGCGTGTAGCAGGATGCTGAAAAAGGCGTTCACAAGCTAAAGCATGTGGCACGCGGAAAGTATGGAATCTAACCCCATATGGTCACACCTATCGGTCCAATCGCCGGGCGTTCCAAAAAAAGCGAGGTAACTCGCCGGGACCTGGACGTTTTCTTTAAGCCGCGTTCGGTAGCCGCGATCGGCGCCACCGAACGGGAAGGGCACGTGGGTCGATCAGTGCTCTGGAACCTGATCAGCAGCCCGTTCGGGGGCACCGTCTATCCGGTCAACGCGAAGAAGAACAGCGTGCTGGGTATCAAGGCTTACCCCAACGTCGCAAGCCTTCCCGAACCTCCCGAACTGGCGGTGATCATGACGCCCGCCGAGACGGTGCCCGGCGTCATCGAGGAATGCGCACGCGCCGGAGTGCGCGGCGCGGTGGTGATCTCGGCCGGATTTCGAGAATCCGGCAGCCGAGGCCTCGAGCTGGAACGCCAGATTCTGGAGGCCGCCAGGCCCGCTAAAATGCGCATTGTCGGGCCCAACTGCCTGGGCGTCATGTGTCCGGTGAGCGGCCTGAATGCCACCTTCGCGCACACGGTCGCGCGTCCGGGAACCGTGGCGTTCGTCAGCCAGAGCGGCGCCATGTGCACAGCGATTTTGGATTGGAGCCTGCGCGAGCAGATCGGCTTCAGCGCCTTCATCTCGGCGGGATCGATGCTGGACGTGGGCTGGGGCGATTTGATCGACTACCTGGGCGACGATCCAAACACCCGCAGCATTGTGGTCTATATGGAATCGATCGGCGATGCGCGATCGTTCCTTTCGGCCGCCCGCGAGGTGGCGTTAACCAAGCCGATCATCGTCATCAAAGCCGGCCGGACGGAGCAGGCCGCCAAGGCCGCCGCTTCGCACACCGGGTCCATGGCCGGCAGCGACGATGTTCTGGAGGCCGCGTTCCGGCGCGTCGGCGTACTGCGCGTCAACAGCATCTCCGACATCTTTTACATGACCGAGGTCCTGGCGCATCAACCGCGGCCCAAGGGCCCCAGGCTCGCGATCGTCACCAACGCCGGAGGCCCGGGTGTGATCGCCACCGACGCTCTGCTCGGGGAAGGCGGCGAGCTGGCCGAACTTTCCACCGCTACTTCCGAGGCGCTCGACAAGGTGCTTCCGCAGCACTGGAGCCACAACAATCCCGTGGACATCATCGGCGACGCCGGACCGGAGCGTTTTGAGCAGGCGGTCGAAATCGTCGCCCGGGATCCCGCCGTGGACGGCCTGCTGGTGATCATGACGCCGCAGGGCATGACCAATCCCGTGCAGATCGCCGAAAAGCTCGCACGATTCGCCAAGCTGGACGGTAAGCCGATTCTAGCGAGTTGGATGGGTGGCACGGAAGCGGAGCATGGCCAGACGGTGCTGAATCGCGCCGGGATTCCTACCTTCCCGTTCCCCGACACCGCGGTACGCGCGTTTCAATACATGTGGAAGTACAGCTACAATCTGCGAGGACTCTATGAGACGCCGGCGCTCACCAGCACTGACGCGCTGGATCCCGAGGCAGCCGCGGCCGTCATCGAAAGCGCTCGCGCCGCCGGCCGTTCGATTCTGACTGAATTCGAATCCAAACAGGTTCTCAAGTCGTACGGGATTCCAGTGGTGGAAACCAAGCTGGCGGCCACCGAGGAGGAAGCCGTCGCGGCCGCGCGAGAGATCGGCTTTCCAGTGGTGCTGAAGCTCAACTCCCTTACTATCAGCCATAAGACCGACGTGGGAGGCGTACGGTTGAATCTGGCCGATGAAGCCGCGGTTCGCGAGGCTTTCCGGGCAATTCAGAATTCGGTCGGCGAGAAGGCCGGCGCCCAGCATTTTGCCGGAGTTAGCGTGCAACCGATGATCCTGGCCGAAGGCTACGAGCTGATCTTGGGCAGCAGCATCGACGCTCAATTCGGTCCGGTACTGCTGTTCGGCGCGGGCGGGCAATTGGTGGAGGTTTTCCACGATCGTGCGCTGTCGTTGCCGCCGCTGAACACCACGCTGGCTCGCCGTTTCATGGAGCAGACCACCATTTTCAAGGCCCTCAAAGGCGTTCGCGGCAGGAAACCGGTGCAGATCGCCGCGCTGCAGGAGCTTCTGGTGCGGTTCAGCCGACTGGTCACCGACCAGCGTTGGATCCGGGAAATCGACATCAATCCGCTGTTGGCGTCGCCCGAACGGTTGATCGCCCTGGATGCGCGTGTAGTGGTTTACGGCAAGGATACCGATGTTTCGGAGCTCCCGCGCTTGGCCATCCGCCCGTATCCCATCCGTTACGAAAAGAAGATCGCGCTAGGCGACGGCAGCGAGATCGACATTCGGCCGATTCGCCCGGAGGACGAGCCGCTGCTCGTTAATTTTCACCACACGCTATCGGAACGTAGCGTGTACTTGCGCTACTTCCATTGGATGAAACTCGAGCAGCGCACTGAGCACGAGCGCCTCACCCGGATGTGTTTCATCGATTACGACCGCCAGATGGCGTTTGTGGCGGAACGCAGCGATCCGGTGACGGGCGAGCGGCAGATCGTCGCTGTGGGCAGGCTGGTGAAATCGCATCCAGCCGACGAGGCCGAACTTGCGATCATCGTGAGCGATAAATTCCATCGCCGCGGGATCGGCACCGAAATTGTCCGGCAATTGGTGGATTTCGCCCGCGCCGAGAAGCTGTTGCGTATCACGGCCACCGTTCTGTTCGAGAATCGGGCCATGCAGAAAGTCTTCGAGAAGCTCGGATTCCGGTTGGAGCAGTCGGACGATCGCGAGGCGCTCGAAGCCGTGCTGGATTTATAAATCGGCAAGCCTGCGGCGCGAGACCACCCTGTGGGTGCGCCGAATTCCTCAACTTTCCGAAGCTGCCCGATAAGTCGCTGCGCGTGCAATCCGTCGCTCCGGGCAGGTGGAATGCTCGAAGAATCCAATTGGAGGACACCGACTATGGAAGTCACGGTCCGGCACCTGAGCGGCAAAAAATTTGAAATGACCGCTCGAGGCCACAATGTTCTTTGCGATCAGCCATTAGAACAAGAGGGAAATGATGCGGCGATGACCCCTCCGGAGCTGTTTCTCAGTTCTTTGGGAGCTTGCGCGGCTTACTACGCTGAAGAGTACCTGCGCGTGAGAGCGCTTCCAGACGAGGATCTCGAGATTCACGTATCGGCGGCCAACGGCGACAAGCCCGCCCGCATCGTATCGCTGAAGATAGATGTTGTCGCGCCCGGCCTTACTCAACGGCATCGCGATGGAATCCTGCGCGCGGTAGACTCCTGTCTGCTGAAGAACACACTCCACAAAGCGCCCGAGATCGAGGTGCGGGTGCAGTCATCGATCACGGTAGTTGAACCTGAAGCCGTGCTGGTCTGATCGGAGCTTGGCTGTCAAGGTTGCCACTCACGGAAATGAGCAATTTTGAACAGATTACCGAGCTCGACTCGGCCATACTCCTAACGGTTGCCTGCCTCAACTAATCGAGGCTGCAAGCCATGACGCGTGGGTGGGGGATATAACCCAAACTTCCACTATTTCCTCAACGCGAGCCTCCGTAACTAACAGAGTATAAACTCTCAACCTTTGGCAGGTGGCGTGAAGGACGCAGAGGCGATTAAAAATGAGAGTAATTTGCATCTTTATGCACAATGATGCACCGTAACTTCTGACACGAAACGGAAAGAAACAAGGGCGTATGAAAATGCCCTTGGCACCCGGAAAAACCGGAGGACCCCATGAAACGGCTCTCTTTCGCATTACGTATGGCGGCGTTCGCCGCACTTTTGGCGCTCTGCCTGACAGGCCAGACCAAGAAGCATCAGTATTCTATCCACGACAAGGCCTATTACGCGGACCAGGCCCTGGTCGATTTTGTGAGCCCCGGCTTCGCGATCACAATTAACTCCGCCTCCATCAGCAGCGCCGGCGTCATCAGCATGACTTATACACTGAGTGACCCCAATGGCCTGCCTTTGGATGCCGCCGGCGTAAATACTCCAGGCGCGATTTCACTGGCCTACGCGGCCGCTTACATTCCCAAGGGCCAGGAACAATATGTGGCCTACACGACGGCGTCGGCGACCGGCGCCGCGTTGGGCACCATCACCCGCCCGGATTTCGAATTGGGCGCCCCGGCCACGCAGGTAGCTCCGGGCCAGTACACGTATACTTTCCAGGCCAAGGCCCCCGCTGGGTTTGACCCTACCGTGACCACTACAGTGGAGGTGGCAGGCAATCGCAGTCTCACAGCTTTCAATCTGGGTACGAACTACGCCGGCGCCACCTTCAACTTCGTTCCCAATGGCTCGGCAGTGACGGTCACGCGCGATGTCATCCGCACATCGAGTTGCAACACCTGCCACGACCAGTTGTCCTTCCACGGTGGTTATGCCCGCGGCATGGAAGCGTGTGTCCTCTGCCACCAGCCGCAAAACATGGATCCGAGTACGGGCAATTCGCTGGACGCCAAGGTCTTCTTTCACAGCCTCCACATGGGTTCGTCGCTGCCCACCGTGATCGGCACCAAGACCACGCCCGGCGTTCCTTACGAGATTATTGGCTACATGAATTCCGTCAATAACTTTTCGACGGTGATCGATCCCGCCATGGCCCAACGCTGCGAAGTTTGCCACAGCCAAACCGCCAGCACCCCGGCGCCCAGCAACGTCGCCAACGCACCGGCGGTGGCGGCGCAAGCCAAAGCCTTCGTGACGGAACCGAGCCGCGCGGCCTGCGGGGCCTGCCACAACGACATCAATTTCGCCACCGGCTTCTCGACCGGTCCGGAGGCTAACCACGCCGGCGGGCCTCAGGCGGACGACACGCAGTGCATGAACTGCCACATACCGCAAGGTGAGATGCCCTTCGACGCATCCATTCTAGGCGCGCACGTGGTGGCAACCGATACGAAGGCAACCTATCCTCAGAACCCGGACACGTTGCTGGCTGGCCTCAACCTCGCCATCACCGGTGTGACGAACACCAACGCCGGGCAATCTCCGACGGTCAATTTCACCGTGCAGGACGACAGCGGCAACAATATCGCCCTGTCGAATCTCGGATTCCTGCAGTTCACCTTGGCTGGCCCCACCACCGATTACGGCTACACCACTTTCGGAACTGCCACCACTCCGGGTTACGTGACGGAAAGCGCTATTAAGGCGGCTTGTAGTTCCAGCGGCGCTTGCTCCTACACGTTTACCAACGTCATTCCGGCTACCGCTACCGGAACGTACTCCATCGGCGGGGAAGCGCGCGAAAGCGTGACGGTGCTGGCCGGCACAACCGCGGCGCAAACCGTCGAGTACGGCGCTAAGAACCCGGTGGTCAACTTCTCGGTGGACGGCTCGGCAGTGGCGCCGCGCCGCACCGTGATCACCCAAGCCAACTGTAATGCCTGCCACATCGCGCTATCGCTGCATGGAACGCTGCGCAACAACGTCGAGTATTGCGTGATGTGTCACAATCCGTCCAATACGGATGCCAGCACGCGCGCCACAGCCGTAGTAGCCGCTGATAAGGCGCTCCCGCCGCAGGGCATCAACTTCAACCTATTGGTTCACCGCATTCACGATGGCGTAAATGCCGCAGCCGATAACCCCAAGAATCCCTACATTGTCGTTGGCTTCGGAGGAAGCCACAACGACTTCTCCGGTATCCTATTCCCGGCTATGAGCCCCACCGGCGAGGCAGCCTATCTCCAAAACTGCTCGCTCTGCCACGTCAATAGTACGGAGCAAAACGATCTGACCTTGTCCAACCTGAATCAAGTGATCGATCCACAGGGTTGGATCACGCCGACCGGCCCCTTCTCCTCGGCTTGCAGCGGATGCCACGTTTCGAAAGCGGAAGCTTCGCACTTCCTGGCGAATACCGATTCGTTGGGAGAGAGCTGCAGCGTTTGCCATGCCGCCGGCGCGCAGTTCGCCGTCGACGCGGTGCACACTCCTTAGTTTGGATCGCGAGAGTCGTGGGACGGTGAAGCATTCGCCGCCCCACGAACTTACGATCGCCTGCACATGAGAACTCTCCATCCATGTCGTGTCGTCCTGCACTTGGCGATCTTTTGCCTGACGATCTTAGGCGCCTCGGCGCAGGCCGCGCTTCCGCCCGGCTATGTCGGCTCGGACACCTGTGCAGCCTGTCACGAAGACATCGCCAAGGCTTTTGCGAAGAGCCCGCACGATCAGGTTGATACCGACAAGAAGCGCGGCTGGGACGGACGAGCCTGCGAGTCCTGCCACGGTCCCGGCGAGAAACACGCCGAATCGGGGGACGCGACCCTTATCCGAGACCCGGCAAAGCTCGCTGCCACCGCAGCCGATCGCGTTTGTCTCACCTGCCACTTGAATCAGCCGACGCAGGTGGGTCGCCTCGAAAGCAGCCACATGAAGGATCAAGTTGCCTGCACCACTTGTCATAAGGTTCATGCCGACGGCGGGCGTGACCTGCTGGTCCGCAAAGCCGCCGCGATCAACCAGCAGTGCGCAAATTGCCATCTGAACGTCTGGACCCAGTTCCAACGTCCGAATCACCATAAGCTGCCCGAAGGCGCCATGTCCTGCGTCGATTGCCATAATCCACACGGCAGTATCCGGCCGGCGATGATGCAATCGTTCGGAGCGAACGAGCCGGGCTGCTTCAAGTGCCACGGCGACAAGCGTGGTCCGTTTACGTTCGAGCATGCGGCAGTGCGGTTCGAGGGTTGCGGGGTTTGTCACGAAGCGCACGGCTCGGCTAATCCGCGCATGTTGATCCGCCAGGAGGTGAGGTTCGTGTGTCTCGAGTGCCATGCCAACCTGCCGAATCCCCGGAATACGAACTCAGCTTTGGGCGTGGTGCCGCCATCCTTCCACGACCTGATCTCGCCGCGATTTCAAAACTGCACGGTCTGCCACCAAAAGATCCACGGAAGTTACGTCGATAGGGACCTGCTGCGATGAAGACGCTGCTCATCATCGCCGTGTTGGCCGCGCCTCTGTTCGCTCAACAGCAGCCGCCCGCGGCGCCGGCTCCACCAACGCCAGCTCCGTCGACGCCCGCCCCAGCCCCGTCAACTCCGGCGGCGACTCCCTCAACGAGCGCCTCGGCGGCCAACAGCACCGCTTCGCCCGCGCCCTCGGATGAGAACTGGCTCACGGGCTACATCGACCTGGGCTATCGCTGGCAAACCGGAGTGGGAGGGAGCCTCGATACTTACCGCAGCATCGTGAATCTGCGATCCGGTCCGAAGCTGGTGGGCGCCGATTTCACCATTACCGATCCCAAGCACCGCCTGTTCGATCAGATTCAGGTGAACGCCTATGGCTGGGGAGACGAGCCGTACGAGACGTTTCATCTCTACGCGAAGAAAAAGAAGCTCTACGACTTCAACGTTGACTACCGCAACATCGCGTACTTCGACTTTTTGCCTTCCTACGCCGATCCGCTGCTCCCCTTACGGGGCCTCGCGCTCAACGAGCAATCCTTCGACACGCACCGCCGTTTCGGAAGTGCATCCCTCGACCTTCTGCCCGGAAATTGGATCGTTCCCTACTTCGCCTACGATCGCGACTCGGGATCCGGAACCGGCGCCACCGCGTTCGTCTCCGACGCGGACGAGTTTCCGGTGCCGAACACGACGTCCGATCGCACCAGCCTCTTCCGCGGCGGCGTCCGGATCGAGCTCAAGCGATTTCACGTGACGCTCGAAGAGGGCGGGACCACTTTTCGGAACAATCAGGATATCTATCAGGCGCCCGGCTCTACGAATTACGGCAATTCGCCGGCTCCATTTTTCGGACAGACCATCGACCTCACCAGCCTGATCGCGTCCTACGGAATCACCGGCAGCAGCACGTATAGCAAAGCCCTGTTTACCGCCAATGTCACGCCGTGGATGGATCTCTACGGCCAATTTCTCTTCAGCCAGCCCAAGACCAACGTCAACTACCAGCAATACGACAACGGAAACCTGGTGCTTGAAAGCCAGTTGCTGTTCTACACCAGTCAGCAATATCTTGTGTCCGCCGCGGCCGAGTCGCCGCACACCACCGGCAGCTTCGGCGCTGAGATCCGCCCATTCCGCCACATCCGAATAGTCGAATCCTGGATGACGGACCGTCTGCACGACAGCGGCTCGGCAATCACCAATCAAGTCCTGGCAAGCGAGGGCGTTTCGGCGCAAATGGCGGCGTTGCTCACAGGGTCGTTGGTTACGAATTACAACCAGCAAGAGCTGGATCTTTTTTACGATCCAACCTCGAAGCTCGTGTTCCATGGCGGATATCGCTATGTGTGGGGCGACGCGAACGACGCGTTTCTGCCCGTAGCGGGATTAGCCAGCGCGGATCAGGGTAAGCTGCGGCGCAACGTGGGAATCGGCGGGGTGACTTACCGTCCTACGCAAAAGATATCGGTTTCGGGCGAAGTGGAAGCGGCAGCCAGCGGAGGCGCGTACTTCCGAACCAGCTTATACAACTACCAGAAGGTCCGCGCTCAAGCGCGTTATCAAGCTACGCCTTCGCTCAGTCTTTCCGCGGATTTCAACCTGCTCAACAACCAAAACCCCCTCCCCGGCGTCAACTACGATTATTTGGCGCACCAGGCATCGCTTTCCTTCCTCTGGGTGCCCAGGGGCGGAAAGATCTGGGCGCTGCAAGGCTCGTACAGCCGATCGACAATATATTCCGACATCGGGTATCTGGAGCCGGAATTCCTGTCGCCGCAGGTTTCGCTCTATCGCGAGAATGCGCATACGGCCACGGGTTTATTCAGCGCGAATCTGCCGCGCTATGCGGGACTCGCGCCCAAATTCACCGCCGGAGGGTCGCTCTTCATTTCCTCCGGCAGCCGTCCCAGCAGTTACTACCAGCCTTTCGCCAAAGTGTACTTACCTTTGCACAAGAACCTGGCCTGGTTCACCGAATGGACCTATTACGGTTACGGAGAAGCCTTCTATTTATACGAAGGCTTCCGAACGCATCTGGTGATGACCGGGCTCCGATTCATGCGGTAACTACGCCACCGCTCGGCGCTCCGGCTCGTAATTGGTAAACAGCGCGGTTTGCATCGGACGATCCGCGTGAAAGCTTGCGAGCTCGGCCGGAAAGCGCTGGATCAACTCCGGCGGCGCGGCGTGGCGGCCGTCTCCAAGCATCTCAGCCAACTGAAGCGCGTTAACCACCGATTTTCCGCCCACATCGTTGTTGGCGAAAACGAATGTGACTGCGGCGTGTTCGTGCAGACGCTGGATGCGAGGCTTCCATTCGAGCAGTTCATCGCGGGAATACAGGTAATCGTGCGCCGCGCCGGGCGTCGAACCCTTGCCGAACTCGCGCTGCCAATGCTGCGGATTTCTCCCGTGCAACCGCACGTACGCGATGGGCGACGTCAGGAATTCGCCGGGCGGCATGGCTTTCGTGTAAGCCGCCTGATCGATGTTTGCGAAGCCGACGTGATAATCGATCAACGTTCCGAGCGCCTCTTCGTGCGTCCAACTGCTGTGCCGCATCTCGGCCACCAGCGGGAACTCGTGAAATGCCCGGCGCAACGCGATCAGATGCTCGCGGTTCTCTTCGGTATAGCGAAAGGTCCAGGGAAACTGCATCAGCACGCAGCCCAACTTGTGGGCGCGATGCAGAGGCCACAGTCCTTCCTGGAACTGAGCGATTTCGGCGGGCGCGAGGAGCCGGTCGTGCGTGAAGCGCCGACCCAGCTTCGCGGTGAACAGAAACTTGGGATTGTGAGCAACCTTCCGCAGCCACAGGCGCGCGATCTCGGGCCGGAGCGGCTGGTAAAATGTAGTGTTGATTTCCACGGCGTCGAAATAGTTTGCCAGATCCTCGAGCTCGTGGGCGCCGCGTTGTTTCAGCTTCGGATAAACGATCCCATTCCAGTGCGGGTAAGACCAACCGGAAGGGCCACAATGGAGTGTTTGGGGGAGGGGCATGGCAGCACTCGTTGTTCTCCTTTTCTTCGCCTTCGAGTATAGCGCAAAAAGAACGCCGAATGCAAGGGTATGTAAATCTTTGGAAGGCGCTGGTAACCTGACAAGGCGCTTTGATCGTTATGTAGTCAAATCCCCGTTACGACGGCGGGCGCTCACCCTATCACCCCAAAAGGCGCCCGCCTTTCTATTTACCAGACATCGTTACGATCAGTCAGCCGAGATTCCCTCGAACAATGCGGTGCTCAAGTAGCGCTCACCAGAATCCGGCAGGACCACTACGATCGTCTTGCCTTTCATCTCGGGCTCTTTAGCGATCCGCACGGCCACCGCGGCCGCCGCGCCGCAGGAGATTCCGGACAGGATGCCTTCTTCGCGCGACAACCGGCGTGCCATTTCGATTGATTCCTCGTTGGTCACCTGTTCGACGCGATCCACCACCGAGAGATCCAGAGTCCCGGGAATGAAGCCCGCGCCGATTCCCTGAATCTTGTGCGGGCCGGGCTTGAGAGGTTCGTGTTTTAGAGTCTGGGTGATGATCGGGCTGCCTGCCGGCTCGACCGCGATCGACACAATCTTCTTTTGTTTGGTGTTCTTGATGTAACGGGAAACGCCCGTAATGGTGCCGCCCGTTCCGACGCCGCTCACCAGCACATCCACCGTTCCGTCCGTGTCGTCCCAAATCTCGGGGCCGGTGGTCTTGAAGTGAATTTCCGGATTGGCCGGATTCTGGAACTGTTGCAGCAGGACATAGTGATCCGGATCGGAGGCCGCCATTTGCTCGGCCTTGGCGATGGCGCCCTTCATGCCGGCAGCGCCTTCGGTCAGAATCAGATTGGCGCCGAAGATGCGCAAAACCCTGCGCCGTTCGATGGACATGGTTTCGGGCATGGTCAGCGTGATGGGATAGCCGCGCGCGGCGGCCACGAAGGCCAGCGCGATGCCGGTGTTGCCGCTGGTGGGCTCGATCAGTTCCTTGTTGGGTCCGAGAATGCCGCGCTTCTCGGCATCCCAAATCATGGAAGCGCCGATGCGGCACTTGACCGAGTAGGCCGGATTCCGTCCTTCGATCTTGGCGAGTATGGTGGCCGGCGCTCCGTCGGTCACTCGATTGAGCTTGATGAGGGGCGTTCGCCCGATGCTGAGTGAGTTGTCCTGGAATTGCATTAGATCTCCCAATTGGGTACGTATTTCGTCTGCCGATCGTGCCAATCCCGGACGAGCTCGGCAAAACTCGTCTTGTCGATAACGTTCGAAACCGCCTGGTCCATGCGACGCCAAACATCCGAGAGCGGATCCGCGGCCTGCTGCTTGACGCTGCGCTTTTTCGTTTTACCGCCTTCCACGTAACGGATCACGTCGCCGATTGCAATCGCGTCCGCCGCGCGGGCGAGCATGTAGCCGCCTTCGGCGCCGCGCCGCGACTCGACGAACCCGCCTTGCTTCAGACTGGACAGAATCAGCTCCAGAAATTTCTGGGGAATCTTCTGGCGGCGCGCGATGTCGGCGATTTTGATCGGCTGGCCCGCTGGTTGCGATGCAAGATCGAAAATGGCATGCAACGCGTATTCGCCTTTGACGGAAATGTTCATTTGCGGAGGGGATTCGTACCAATCTCCCAGGCCAACTAGAGATTGTACTCCGATCAATCGCCGGCTGGAATGCGATCCCGATACTTCGCCCAATTACCTAGCAGGTTGGCGACCACGACGTGTCCGACTCGCCAGGCGGCTTCGAGCGCTGGAAGATAGGCGGTGTAGCGGCCGGAAGTGTTCCGAGCAAGACCTTCGGCGGCAGTCAAGCCGGGCTGCGGCTGGTCGAAATTGCTGGCGGTTCTGAGCACCAGCACCCGGTTCAGATCGACGCGCCCCGCTTTCGCAAGAAAAGTGAGGGATTGCAGCGTGCCGGAGTCCTCCATCCCCGCGGTGACGAAGTTGCCCTGGCCGCCGGTATGATAGCGAACCCAGTCGTTAGCCCATTGATCGAGCAGTTTGCCGTGCCAGAACGTGCTGGCGGATAGCGTGTCGCCCTTGAGCACGAACGGCGGGCGGCGCGCGTTCGGCTGCTCGAAATGCGCCCGCTCGGTTTGCATCGCTTCGCTGTCCGGCAGCTCCACGTTCTTTGTCAGATTGAATGCCCAATCGACTAACGCGGTGTTCAAGTGGTAAGCTTCGCCCCAATCCTGACGAGGCTGCTGATAAGGCGTCGACTGCCGCAAGGGCACGTATCCGGTTTTCCAATCGGAGGGAATTTCGCGGGCGTCGATTTCATGCGACAGGTCGCCATCAACCACCCACTCCGCCCACGCGGCGGAACCGAGCGACGCGTCGGCGGGGTCCACACCTGCGATGCCGGCTACAAGCCAATATGCTTTGCGCAGGTCGAAGCGCGGGTCGAGTCCCAGGGCCATGATGCTGGCGGCGGAACGGGCGGTGCCGACGCCGGTGAGGACTCCCAACACGCCAGCGCAATTCATTCTCAGATCGTGGTAGCCCTGCGGAAAGGGGAAGATGCGATCCAGATGGTCGCGTTCCACCCAATACTGATACTCGCCCGGGTCGTCGCCGGTGTCGGCGCCGCGTTCGAACATCGCTACCACGACGACCTTCACCTGGATGGGCTGGGGCGAGGCTGCCGGGCAACGTTGGGCGAGGACGATGCAAGTTAGTATGGCGGCGAAGAAACGCATGCTGGCATTGTGGCACGGAGCGCTCACTTCGCGAGATTCAATGGTTCAGCAGAACCGGGACTTGCTTCGAGCGGCTCAGTTTGCGATCGGCCGTGACCAACGTCAAGCCGTGGATCAGCGCAGTCGCCAGCAGCAGCCGATCAGCAGGATCGCGATGAGGAAGGCCAATCGAGCGTGTCGCCAATGCGATCTCATGCTCAAGGGTGCCTCGCGAAGCGGAGCAACTGTCAGAGCCTTTTGCATCCAGACCTCCGGTCCACCATCGAGTTTCAAACGCCCTCTCTCACAGAGTAGAACGATCTCCCAGGTGCTGATGGGCGATATCCAAAGTTCATTTCGCGGATCGTTGATCGCACGGGCCACGCGAGGCGAAAGGCGCTCCGGATTCAATTGGCTGCGCACCCAAATGTGCGTGTCCAGCAGCAGCTTCATTCCCGGCCAGCATCCCACTCATCTTCGCTTGAGATCGGGGAGACGATATCCCCGATGATCTCACCGGTACCCGCCATCGCTCCTAACCAATTCGAGCGCCGCTTCGGTTCCGGCGGAGGCACAACTTCGGCCAAGGGCACGCCGAATCGCGTCACCAGTACCGGCTTGCGCGTCTTGCGAACGCGTTCCAGCACCGACAGGCACGTGGCTTTGAACTTGGAAACGGCGATTTGCTCCATGTCATCCCCCGGTTTTGACTGTACCATGGTCAAAGACCATGGTCGCCTGAACACCTCCCGCGACCAAACTGACCCACTACCGTCCGGTCCGCGGACCCCATGTCATACTTAAATTCTGAGGATTTCTAGTTGAAAATCGAGAATCCAAGTCAAATCTGCGTACTCGGTCTGGGTTATGTCGGGTGCGTAACGGCTGCCGGTTTGGCCAGCCTTGGACATCGAGTATTGGGCATCGATAGGGACAAATATAAGGTCGACAATGTCATTGCCGGCCGCGCTCCCTTTTACGAGCCCGGATTGGAGAATTGGGTCCGCGAGGGCGTGAACAGGGGGCGATTATCCGCTTCCACTTCGGCGGATGGATTGGCGAGCGCCGACATCGCGCTGGTCTGCGTCGGAACGCCATCGGAGAAGAACGGCAATCTGGGCCTGGCGCAATTGCGCAGAGCCATAGAGGAAATCGCGGCCGAGATCCCGCGACGGTCCAAGCCGCTGGTGGTCGCGATCCGAAGCACGGTTTTTCCCGGAACCTGCGACGAGCTGGTATTGCCTGCGCTGGGGCGCTTCCCGCAAGTGCAAGTGGTTTCGAATCCCGAATTCTTGCGCGAAGGCTCCGCGGTCAAAGACTTCCTGGAACCTTCGCTGGTCGTGGTAGGCGGAGACGATGCCGGCGCGGTTCGCTCGGTTGCGAACCTCTACGCGCCGCTGGGCATCCAGCCTTGCCTGGTTTCTCTAAGGACGGCCGAGATGATCAAGTACGCCTGCAACGGATTTCACGCCGTGAAGATCTCCTTCGCTAATGAAATCGGGGCGTTGAGCGACAAGCTGGGGATCGACGCGCACGAGGTGATGCATACGCTGTGCGAAGACGTGAAGCTGAACATCGCGCCCGCGTATCTTAAGCCGGGGTTCGCGTTCGGCGGCTCCTGCCTGCCCAAGGATCTGCGGGCGCTGATCTATCGCGTCGGCCGCCTGGATTTGAAGCTGCCGCTGCTCGAATCCGCATTATCCAGCAACGAGCAGCATTTGAAACGCGCCATCGACGCGGTGTTGGATCTCGGCGCCGAGCGGATCGGCGTGATCGGGCTCGCGTTCAAGGAAAATACCGACGACCTGCGCGAAAGCCCCGTGGTTGCGCTGCTCGAGCAATTGATCGGCAAAGGGCGCGACGTGCGAGTGTTCGATCCGCACATCCGGCTGGATGCGATCTACGGGAGCAATCGCAACTTCATACTGGAGACGATCCCGCATATCGGGCGATTGCTGACCGGTTTGGATTCGATCCTGCGCTGGGCCGATCAGCTTGTCCTGGCGCAGCGTCAAGACGCGGAGACGATGCAACTAATTCACGACAGCGGCATTCCACTGCTGCGCCTGGTGAACGGTTCGCAGAAATCCGGGGCGGCAACGCCGGCGGGCGCGAGGGCGGGACATTAGCATGGCGAAAAAAGCCCTCATCTCTGGAATCACCGGCCAGGACGGTTCGTTTCTGGCGGAGTTGCTCCTGTCGAAGGATTATCAGGTGCACGGCATCGTGCGGCGCGCTTCCACCTTCAACACCGACCGGCTGGACTCGATCTACGCCGATCCTCACGAGCAGAACGCGAACCTGCATCTGCACTACGGCGATGTTCTGGACGGCTCCAGGCTTCGTCAATTGATCGAAGAAGTGCAGCCGGATGAAATCTACAATCTGGCAGCGCAGTCGCATGTGCGAGTGAGTTTCGATCAACCGGTCCACACCGCCGAGGTGGTGGCCACGGGCACTTTGCGCATGCTCGAAGCGATGCGGGACTACGCCTTGAGCAGGCATAGAGAGGTTCGGTTTTACCAAGCCGGGTCGTCGGAGATGTTCGGCGCCGCGCCTCCGCCGCAAAACGAGAGCACCGCGTTTTATCCGCGCAGTCCGTACGCCATCAGCAAAGTGGCCGCGCATTGGCACGCGGTGAATCATCGCGAGGCTTATGGCCTGTTCATCTCGAACGGCATCCTGTTCAACCACGAATCGGAGCGGCGCGGAGAAACTTTCGTTACCCGCAAGATCACCCGCGCGCTGGGCCGCATCAAGCTCGGGTTGCAAAAGAAATTGTTTCTCGGCAACCTCGATGCTCGACGCGACTGGGGCTACGCCAAGGATTACGTCGAAGCCATGTGGCTGATGCTGCAAGCGCCGGAACCGGGCGACTACGTGGTGGCTACTCGGGAATCGCACTCGGTCCGCGAGTTTCTCGATTTGGCCGCGGATCTGTGCGGGCTGGACTGGAAAAAAGTGGTGGAGACCGATCCGCGCTACCTGCGGCCCACCGAGGTAGACGATCTGCGCGGCGACCCATCCAAAATCGAACGCAAGCTCGGCTGGCGGCCCAAGGTCAACTTCGAGCAATTGGTCCAAATGATGCTGGAGCACGATCTGGAGCTGGCCCGACAGGAGCAAACGCTCGCCAAAGCGGGCCATCGCGTGGTGATGCGCGGAGCGTCGCATGAATAAGAGGAGCCGGATTTACGTAGCCGGGCATCGCGGACTGGTCGGGTCCGCGATTTGCCGCCGTCTCGAAGCCGACGGGTATTCGCGACTCATCGTGCGCGAACGCGCCCAATTGGATTTGACGAAAGCAGCGGAGGTAGACGCGTTTTTCGCGGAGGAACAGCCGGAGTACGTCTTTCAAGCCGCCGCCAAGGTGGGCGGGATCCTGGCCAACAGCAGCTATCCGGTGGAATTTTTGCGCGACAATCTGGCCATCGAACTCAACGTGGTGGAGGCGGCTTACCGGAACGGCGTGAAGAAATTGGAATCGCTCGGTTCTTCCTGCATCTATCCCAAGCTGGCGCCGCAGCCCATTCGGGAGGAATATCTGCTGACTGGTCCGCTGGAACCGACCAACGAATGGTACGCCGTGGCCAAGATCGCGGGAATCAAATTGGCGCAGGCCTATCGCCGGCAGTACGGGTTCCATGCGATCAGCTTGATGCCGACCAATCTCTACGGCTCCGGTGACAATTTCGATCTGCTGTCGTCGCACGTCTTGCCGGCGCTGATGCGGAAAGCTCACGAAGCGCGTATCCATCGATCGCCGGAGATGGTGGTGTGGGGGAGCGGCCAGCCCCGCCGGGAATTCCTGCACGTGGACGACATGGCCGCGGCGGCGGTTTTCCTGATGCTCAACTACGACGAGGCCGGCATCATCAACGTGGGTTTCGGAACTGACGTCACCATACGGGAGCTCGCTGAGCTGATTCGCAACGCGGCCGGTTACGAAGGGCGGCTCGTCTTTGATTCTTCTAAGCCCGATGGCACGCCGCAGAAGCTGCTCGATAGCTCGCGCCTGCTGGCCTTGGGCTGGCGGCCGAGTATCAGCCTGGAGCAAGGCATTCGAGAGACCTACGCCTGGTTTCTCGAGCACGAATCGCGCGCCGCGCGGTCCATCGCAATCTAGAACGCTGCCCAAAAATGATTCGGCTCTTTCGAGTCTTTGTGCCCAGCAGTGTAGTCGCGCTTCTGGTTTCGGAAGCGATCTTGATTTACACTTGCTACGTACTGGCGGCTTTTCTGGTTTTGGACGTCGATCCGGAAGTGTTCCTGCTGTACGACAGCGGATGGGCGCGGATCGCGGTGGTCGTGGCGTGCCTCATGCTGGCCATTTATTTCCAGGACTTGTACACACAACTGCGCATCAAGTCCAGAATCGTCCTGTTTCAGCAAGTGGGCCTGGCGCTGGGCGGCGCGTTCCTGGTCCAGGCTTTGCTGGTTTATCTCAGATTGCGCGATCTTTTTCTGCCTACGTGGCTGATGATCGCCGGTAGCGCACTGACGCTAGTGCTGCTTCCTTGGTGGCGGATTCTCTACGTGAGCGTTGTCATAAAGGCGATCGGGTCGGAGCGGATTTTATTCCTAGGCACTTCGGCGCTGGTGCGGGAAATCGGCGCCCATATGGCGGAGCATCCGGAGTCCGGTTCCGTCGCCATCGGCAGCGTGGAGGATGAGCCGGAGGCGGGCGAAATTGCGGGCGTGAAGGTCTTGGGGAAGGTCGCCGATTTGCGCCGCATCGTCGCTGAGTGGAAACCGGACCGCGTCGTGGTGGGAATGAAGGAGCGCCGCGCGCGTCTGCCCGTCAATCAGCTGCTCGACATCCACTTGAGCGGGACACCGGTTGAAGACGCCTTCAACACCTACGAAGCCACGTTCGGTCGCATTTCCACGCGCGAACTTCGGCCGGCGCAACTCATCTTTTCTTCCGACCTCGGTCCCAACCCGCGGCGCGTGATGTTGCAGTCCATCTATTCGATGGTCATCGCGGTGTTCGCGGCCGTTCTCACGGCTCCCCTCATGCTGCTGGTGGCGATTGCGGTGCGCTTGTCGTCCCGCGGGCCGGCTCTGTTCCGCCAGCAGCGCGTGGGCAAGGACAATGCTGTGTTCACGCTATACAAGTTCCGCTCCATGTATCAAAACGCCGAATCCAGGAGCGGCGCGGTTTGGGCGACGAAAGGCGATCCTCGCATCACGCGCGTGGGAAAATGGCTGCGCGAGCTTCGCCTGGATGAGTTGCCGCAATTGTTCAACGTGCTGCGGGGGGAGATGTCCATTGTCGGGCCGCGGCCGGAGCGCCCCGAATTCGTGGCGGAACTCGAAAGGCGAATCCCGTATTACCGGCAGCGGCTTTGCATAAAGCCCGGGATCACAGGCTGGGCCCAGATTAATCACAAATACGGCGACACGGTGGAGGACAGCATTGCCAAGCTGGAATACGATTTGTACTACATCAAGAATCTGGCGCCGGCGCTGGACGCTTACATCATGTTCCAGACGGCGAAGGTGATGCTGCTGTCACGCGGCTCGCAGTAGTGCGCTTAGTCGTCCAGCACGCGCAACAGTTCGCTTTCTGGTTCCGCTGTCCCGCCGTCCAGATCCAGATAGCGCGGATCGAGCAGACGGCCCGGTTCCAGGTTGCCCATCGCGGACAGCAGCGTTTCCTTGAGGTGCGGGTAATCTTTTTCGATTTCGCCGAATAGTCCGCGGATGGATTTGCGGACGGTGCCGGTACGCTCGGAGCATCCGCAGGGAACGATGGGCGCGCCCGACGATTCGGCGAATCGGCGCGTGATCTCCTCGGTAACGAACACCAGCGGACGAATCAGGCGAAATTCCTTGTCGCGCGAGTGCGTGATGGCCGGCAACGCGCTCACGCGGCCGGTGAACATGGCGTTGCGCAGAAACGATTCGCAAAAATCGTCGGCGGTGTGTCCAAACGCGATGACGTTGGCGCCCAGCCCGCGCGCGATTTCGTACACCGCGCGCCGACGGTATCGGCTGCACAGGTCGCATCCATGCTGGGGCTGCTCGCGGAGCAATCTCAGCGACGGACGATCGGTGTGATAGGTCCAGGCGACGCCGCGCTGTTTCAGGTAATCGCCCAGCGGCTCGATCGGCCGCAGAAACTTACCCTGCTCCACGGTGAAAGCGCATACGGTGAACGATACCGGAGCTCGCTTCTCGAGCAAAAGCAGCGCTTCGAGCAACGTGAGCGAGTCCTTGCCTCCGGATAACGCGACTGCCACGCGATCGCCCTCGCGGATCATCTTGAAGCGGCTGACAGCTTCGCCGACCTTGCGCAATAGGATCTTTTCGAGTTCCATGAGAGCCGCGGCGCTAGTTGTCCGCCACCATCTTCCAGCGGCCGGTCTCGAGTTCGAGATTGAAATTCTCGCCCAAGTACACCCGGCGCACTTCGGCGTCGGAACCGAGCGCCTCGGGCGTGCCGGCGCGGAAAATCTTTCCGTTGTTGATGATGTAGGCGCGGTCCGTCACGGCCAGCGTTTCGCGAACGTTGTGATCGGTGACGAGAATCCCGATGCCCGAATTCTTCAGGTCGAAGATGATCCGTTGCAACTCCAGCACCTGGATCGGATCGATGCCCGAGAACGGTTCGTCCAGCAGCAAAAAGCTCGGCTCGATCACCAGCGATCGGGCGATTTCGACGCGCCTCCGCTCGCCGCCGGAGAGCGCGTAGCCCTTGTTGTGCCGCACGGTCTCGAGGCCCAGCTGTTCGATCAAGCGATTCATGCGCTCGCGCCGTTCCCGGCGGCTCATGCGCAGCGTTTGCAGAATCGCCATGAGATTGTCTTCCACGCTCAGCTTCCGAAATACCGAAGCTTCCTGCGGAAGATAGCTGATGCCGCGCCGGGCGCGCTGGTACATCGGCATGTTGGTGATGTCTTCGGATTCGTCGCCGTTCTTGACCAACACTCGTCCGGAATCGGGGTTGATGAGACCGACGATGATGTAAAACGACGTGGTCTTGCCCGCGCCGTTCGGTCCCAGCAATCCGACCACTTCGCCCTGCTCAACCCATAGCGAAACATTGTCGACAACCTTGCGGCCGCGATAGCTCTTCGAGATTTCGGCGGTTTGAAGCGTTCGCATCAATGCGCGTCTTTTTTGTGGTGCAACAAACTCTTGGCGGGCACGCCATTCACCAGCAGCCGATCATCCCTGGAAAACCAGGTCAATTTTATACCTTGCGTGTCGCCCCGCACGCTGTCGTTGAAATGCGGCTGCCCACCTTCCAGGATAACCTTGTCGTCGTCCACGTAGTATTCGACGTGTTCGGACTTGCCGTTGCGCGTGCGCCCTCCGGAGTGTTGCCGGATCTCCACTTGCCCGTCGGCGATGGCGTGATCGAGCGAAGAATCGTCGCTGTTGTTGCGGAGGTAGGCCACAATCTCCTTGGCCGTTACCTTCATATCTTGACGCGACAGCTCAACGCCCTCTTTGTAGCGAGCGATCCGGTCGTCGTCGTTATATTCGAGCAAGGGCGCCTTCACTACGGTAAACACGCGCGCGGTCGCGTCGGCCGCCGATTTCTTGGGCGGATTGGGCGCGGTTTTCCCGCCGTCCTTGTCTTTGGAATCGTTCTGGCCTTTGTCCACCAACTGGCTCACCACATGTCCCTGCGCTTTCAGGATGTCGTTGTCGCGATCGATGTCTACTACATCGGCTTCCAGACGGTTCGCGCCTTGCCACAGCACGGCGTTGCCCTCATACCGGATCTGCAGGTTGTTGTCGGTGGAAATCATCTTCTTCGCGCGCGCATGCAGCGGCTCGTCTTGCGAGAGCATTCCTCCGCCGTTCGAATCATCCTTCTTTTTGTCCGGCATGCGAGTGGAACTGACGTTGCCTTCGGCGCTGAAGTCGCCGGATTTCTGATTCATCACGATCTTGTCGGCGTTCGCCGAACCGGTGGCGTCCCAAATGCGCGCCCCGGTGGTGAGATCGATCACGTTGTTGGGTTGATCCAGAACAGCGCGGTCGGCTTTGGCTCGCCGATCACCCTCCTCGTAGCGGAAATCGCCCCATTGCTCGAGTTTGGCGATCTGAGTGGAGTTGGGCTGGAAGGTGGCCACCAGGTTTTTGCTCCAGGTCAGCTCCGGCGCGGGCGTCTCCTTCATGTCGGCGAGTTTGGGCTTTTCCGTTCGGGTGGTGACGGCGTTGGACCTTACGGATTGAATTTGATTCTTCTCGGCGTAGGCCATGGAGATGCGCTCGCCGTTCATCCAGCGGTGCGGTTGATCGGGTCGATTGGGAACGAACTCGATCGCACCCGGCGTATCCGTTTCCACCGACTCCAAATCGCGCCCTCCCGCCCGCATCTTGGTGCGGATGATCTCGCTTTTCAGAATGCGCGTGTCCGAAGGGTCCACGCCCGGCTTGATGACGGGCCTGTTTTCCATGACGCTGTGGCCTTCGGCCAGTGTATTCGTGAGAAGACTGTCGCTTCCGGATGTGTCGAAATCCATCACCACGCGATCCGCCGTGAGAGTTGTCGCGGTTGTTTCCGCGGTGGAAACCAGGCGCGCCTGATCGACGGCAGTGATTTTCTGAACTTGATTATTGTCGTTGAAATCGATGCTGAGCTGATTGGCGCTATATTCCAGATTTCGATCCGGGCGCTGATCCGTGCCATGCGCCTGGATAGTCTCAACCAGCTTCAGCTTCTGGTCCGACAGAGTGACGATAGCCGGGCCGGCATTGAGCGTCATGGTGTCGCGAGTCAGTTTGGACCATGGCGAGAGATAGACCTTGGCTTCGTGCTCTTTGTAGGCTAACTGCGCGGTCTCGATTTTCATGGGCACAGTCCCGGGATCGAGGCCGCGCCAATTCAAGCTCACCTGGTCGTGCAAGTTCAGCTCGCGGGTGTTCGGATCATAGTCCGCCCCCACCGCCGTGCCGTCGCCCCGGTCGAACTTGAAGGCCACCGGCCGATCCGTGTAGGCTTTGCTGGTCTTGACTTCGACATGCACGCCGGATGAGGTGATGACCATGAGCTGGCCGGTGGGCGGATGATCCACGGGTATGTTCATCGTGATTTCAACGTCGCCGTCCGAATATAGGATTCCGGACTCGGGATCGAATTGCGCCTTGGCGCTTTTCACGCGGTCGAACTGGTCGCCCTCTTTGCGATAGATTTCGAGCGTGACGCCGGTCAACTGCTGCTTGCCGTCGATTTCCTGCATATCCTCGGCAGTCAGCGCGATGTTGGAGTTTCCACCGGTGGTGTGCCGATAGGTCCAGGCATGCGAGGTGAGCGTGGTGCCTGGAGCGAGCGGCCTGGGTCTTTCCGGCGCCGTTCCGGCCTGTTGCTTGAGCCGCGCATAATACGTGGCTCCGACGCCCGTCAGAATCACGAGAATGGCCAACAGGAACAGCGGCCGAACGAATCGCATCAACGTATCCGTATCCAGGATATCATCGCGCCGATGCAACCGATAAAGATTGTGACAATACACGGATGGAACTAGCGTAGTTTCATTTATTTACAAAAGGATCTTGTCACTCGTTGACCGAGTCTGCTAAGATACTTGAGGCGAGCGCGATCACGCGCGCCAATCGCAAAAAATAGCAAAGCCACAGGAGGTTCAACGTATGAATATTCGACCGCTCTATGACCGGATCGTTGTTAAACGGATCGAAGAGCAAGAGACCAAGGTCGGTGGTCTGTTTATCCCGGACTCCGCGAAAGAGAAACCGCAGGAAGGACAAGTAGTCGCCGTCGGAAAAGGCAAGCGCCTGGAAGACGGAAAAGTGGTCCCGCTGGATGTCCAGAAGGGCGACCGCATTCTGTTCGGAAAATACTCGGGCAGCGAGATCAGGCTGGATGGCGAAGAATACCTGATCATGCGCGAAGATGAAGTGCTTGGAATTGTGGACAGCGCCGCCAAGACCGCGAAGGTCGCTTAAGGCGCGAAAGTTTCGATAAGGAGAAGAAGATTTCATGCCAGCAAAACAAATTGTTTATAGCGAGAATTCCCGCCAGGCGATCCTGCGCGGCGTAAACCAGTTGGCGGATGCGGTAAAGGTAACGCTCGGACCCCGCGGCCGCAATGTGGTACTGGAGAAAAAATTCGGCGGCCCCACCATTACTAAAGACGGCGTCACCGTGGCCAAGGAAGTGGAACTGAAGGACCCGCTCGAGAACATGGGCGCGCAGATGGTCCGCGAGGTTGCTTCCAAGACCTCCGATACGGCGGGCGACGGAACCACCACCGCCACCATCCTGGCCCAGGCGATTTTCCGCGAAGGCGTAAAGGCAGTTGCGGCGGGTGCGAATCCGATGGCGCTGAAGCGCGGCGTCGAGAAGGCCGTCGAAGCGATCGTCGAGGATGTGAAGAAGCTGTCGAAGCCGGTTTCCGGCGATATGATCGCTCAAGTGGGCACGATTTCCGCCAACGGCGACACCGAAATCGGCAACACCATCGCTAACGCGATGAAGAAAGTGGGCAAAGACGGCGTCATCACGGTGGAGGAATCCCGCACCATGACCACCGAGCTGCAGACCGTGGATGGAATGCAATTCGACCGCGGCTATCTGTCGCCCTATTTCATCAGCGATCCGGACCGCATGGAGTGCGTTCTGGAAGATCCGTACATTTTGATCCACGAAAAGAAGATCAGCAACATGAAGGATCTTCTGCCGCTGCTCGAACAGATCGCGCGCGCGGGCAAGCCGTTGCTGGTGATCGCCGAGGAAGTGGAAGGCGAAGCGCTGGCCACTCTGGTGGTCAACAAGCTGCGCGGAACGTTGAACGCTTGCGCCGTGAAGGCGCCGGGCTTCGGGGATCGCCGCAAAGCGATGCTCGAGGATATCGGGATTCTGACCGGCGGCAAGGCCATCATGGACGAAACCGGCATTAAGCTGGAAGGCGTTCGTCTGGATGATCTCGGCCGCGCCAAGCGCGTCACGGTGGACAAGGACAACACCACCATCGTGGACGGCGGCGGCACGCAGAAGAACATCGAAGGCCGCATCAAGCAATTGCGCGCTCAGATCGAAGAGACCACCAGCGATTATGATCGCGAGAAGCTGCAAGAGCGGCTGGCCAAGCTGGCCGGCGGCGTGGCGGTGATCAAGGTCGGCGCGGCCACCGAGACCGAGATGAAAGAGAAGAAGGCTCGGGTGGAAGACGCGCTGCACGCAACTCGCGCGGCTGTCGAGGAAGGCATCGTTCCCGGCGGCGGCGTAGCTCTGCTGCGCGCGGTGAAGGCTCTCGAAGGTCTCAAGGTGAACGGCGACGAACAGATCGGCGTGGACATCGTGAAACGGGCTTGCGAGGAGCCGGTGCGCCAGATCGTCGGCAACGCCGGTTACGAGGGCGCGATCATCATCGAGAAGATCCGTCACCACAACGATCCGCACTACGGTTTCAACGCCGCCACGGCCGAATACGAGGACCTGGTGAAGTCGGGCGTTATCGATCCAACCAAGGTGACGCGCTCGGCTTTGCAGAACGCTTCGTCGATCGCGGCGCTCATGTTGACCACCGAAGCGATGATCGCCGAGATTCCGGAGAAGAAGTCGGCTCCGGCGCCCGGCGGCGGTCCGCACGGACCGGACATGGACTACTAAGCCCCTCGCGGGGCGGCCAGGGCGCCTCTGGCGCAGTGGCGATCCGTTTTCAACAGCACGTAAATCGGGCCCGCCCTTCGGGGCGGGTCTTTTTTTGTCTGGAAGTGAACGATCGCGCTAATCTTGAGAGACTTGTGAAACTTGGCGCGATTCTTCTGGCGACCATTGTGCCGGCGATGGCGCAGACGCCCTCACTCGACTTTCTCAATCACAATCGTCCGATCCTGGATGCTCATAACTGTTACCCCTACGAAGGGCGCTGGGCTGATCGCATCGACCGAGCTCTGAAATCCGGATTTCCAGTTAGCATCGAGCAGGATCTCGCGTGGTTTCAAGGCCGCGTCGTTCTATCGCACAAGCGGGAAACTAGCGGTTCCGAGCCGTTGCTGCGCGACTATTTCTTTGAGCGCATACGCCCCATCGTCGAGAAAGCGTTCAAAGACAATGATCGCAGCCGCTGGCCATTGATCGTCCTGCATTTCGATTTCAAGATGACCGATGCGCCGCTGCTCCACGCGGTTTGGGATTTGCTGGGCGAATACGAAAGTTGGATCACAACCGCCGTCAAGACCGCCGATCCGAACCGGCTGTCGCCATTCGAGCCGAAGCCGATCCTCGTGATCACCGAGGACTCCGACGAGCAGGAAGAAGTGTTTTTTAACCAGGTTCCCGTTGGAGCGAAACTCCGTCTGTTCGGCTCCGCCCACGGCAATCCGATTGATGCCGCATCGCGCGAGGAGCGCATCCACCTGGCGGCGACCATGCCGCCGGAGAAGTTGATCTCCGCCCCGCCCACTAACTATCGGCGCTGGTGGAATAACTCATGGTTTGTGGTCGAAGAGGGCGGCCAAAAGCAGGCGGGCGATTGGACCGGCGCCGATAATCGCCGCTTGCGCGCGCTGGTAGCGCATGCGCATCGCCTGGGATACTGGATTCGCTTTTATACACTGGACGGCTTCGAGCCGGCCGAGGATCAGGGTTGGGACGATGGCTACAACTTCGGTTCGCGCACTGCCGTGCTCGCCCGTTGGAAAGCGGCGCTGGCCGCCGGCGTCAATTTTGTCGCCACGGACCAGTATGAGGATCTCGGCGCAGTCATGAAGACGAGCAAGCGCTGAGTGCTGTGTCCTCGGCTTCTTGGCGAATGCGAGCGTCGCTCCAGCCGAGCTTCCGACCGAGTTCCTCGGCAAGCGGCGCCAGCGAGCCCGCATCCCAGCTACGCTCGTAACCCAGTGACGTCGAAACGAACAGATAGTCCCACAGACGCTGCTCCATGGCATCGCCGATGTCCCGCTCGACGCACGGAAACGGCGTATCCGAGGTGGGGTGTATCGCGACTAGAGGCGGGGCCACTTCTCTCGACACCAGATCTGCGGCTTGTTCGCTCATCAGCCGGTAGGTGGTGTACTTACCGCCGGCGATGTGCAAAATCCCATCGGGCGAATTCCAGATGCGGTGCTCGCGCGTCGTGCTCATGGCCGATCCCGAACCTTCCCGCAGCAAAGGGCGCACGGAACTGAACGTCGAAACCGGCGTAACGTCGGCGTGGGAGGGAAACAGCTTGCGTACAACTCCAATAAGATAGTCGCGCTCGGCGGGCGCAATGTGAACTCGATCCGGCGAATCGGCGTGATCCACATCCGTCGTTCCCACCAAAGTGAGCTGATTGCGGCTGCCCCACGGAATAAGAAACACGATGCGGCCGCTGGGCTCGAAATGCGCGATGGCGTGATCGCCGGCATTCAATCGAGGGATCACGATGTGGGAGCCGCGGACCAGCCGCAGAGTCTCTCCGCCGATCCAGGCGCCTCGCGCATCAACCAGCTTGCGGGCCCTCAGTTGGAATCGATCTTGGCCGAGTGCGTCGCGGCATTCGACGCGCCAGAGCCCGTCGCCGTCGCGCACCCAGGACTCGGCTTTCACATAGTTGGACGCCAGCGCGCCATTGGCGATCGCATCCAAGACGTTTTCGACCACGAACCTCCCCGAGTGGACGCGGGCATCCCAAAAGATCGCGGCGGCGCTAAGGCTCGCGCGCTCGAGTTCCGGCTCCAGTTGAGCGGCTTGCCCGGCGGAGAGCATCTTATGACGAGCGATGCGGTGCGTGCCGGCCAGTTCATCGTACAACCTCAGGCCGATTCCGTAAACCACGCGCGACTTGACGCCGTACATGGGAAGAAGAAACGCCAACGGCTCGACGAATTGAGGAGCAATCTTCAGCAGGATGGTGCGTTCGCGCAGAGACTCGCGAACCAACTGGAACTGGAGATACTTCAGATAGCGGAGGCCGCCATGAATCAGTTGAGAATTCCTGCCGCTGGTTCCGGAACCAAAGTGGCCTTGCTCCACCAAGCCGATTCGAAGCGGCTGCCGGGCATGCTGAGCGCGCAGGGCGAGGTCGCGGATGACCCCGGCGCCGTTAATCCCGCCGCCCACCACCAAAACGTCGAGGTCGGCTTGCGTGAGGAGATGGATCTGCTGGTCGCGGAGGCCGGGCACCCAATAAACAGCTTAGATCATGCCACCCGCAAAAAACTTGTCGCGCATGAGCCGCCCCAAACAGGGGACGCATGCGCGACGAATCTTCGATCGATTGAAGCTCGATCAGTTACTTTGTGGTGGCGGTCGTGTCGGTCTTCTTGGCCTTCTTGGCCTTCTTGGTCTTGGTGGTGGAGGTGGTGGTTTGACCAAACACCACAGCGGTCGCACCCGTCAGCAGCGCCAGACCGAGCATCAGACTCATCAATTTCTTCATTAGAGATCTCCTTAAATTTAGAAGCTAGTGCTTAACTTCTGACTCCTATCATTTCAGCCCGACATGAACTTGGGCTTAAGAGCCTATTAAAATGGCTTCATTTCTAATAGAGTCACGCCCTGGGGACAGCTTGTATATTACGTCTATGCTACTGAAAAATATATACCTTTGAGCGAGCGGCGAGCCGAGGCCAGTGCGGAATCTCAGTTTTAGGGCATATGCTATTCCTCGAATGAAGAAAGAGCAGATCGCCCGTCGGCTGGCTAAGGAGTCCCACATCTCCGCGGCTGCGGCGGCGGATCAACTGGACCGGATTGTGTCCGAGATCTTGAAACGGCTGCGTAAAGGCGAGGCGGCGTCGATTCCCGGTTTGGGAAGCTTTCGAGCAGGAAAGGGCCGCGATTTCCAGTTCGAGGATGCGCTCGCGGGCGTTTCGCGGGACAAGGCATCGAAGAAGGCCGCCCGATGAAAAATCCGCAGCCCAAACCCGCTGGAGCGAATCAAGTCGCCCGCATACTCCGCGAAGCTCTGGAGAATGGGCTGGCTGTTGAGATCGATGGGCTGGGCACTTTCCTGCCCGGCCACGAGCAGGGCTTTCGGTTCGTCGCGCAGACCAAGCCGCGCGTGTTCATAGCGTACGTGGAGGAAGACCTCGATTCCGTCGAAAGACTCTACGACGTTTTCGAGCAGCGGGGTCTGCGTCCGTGGCTCGACAAAAAGAAGCTGATGCCGGGCCAAAACTGGCCGAGGGCGATCGAAACCGCGATCGAAACTTCGGACTTCTTCGTCGCCTGCTTCTCCGGGCGTTCCACCACCAAACGCGGATCGTTTCATAGCGAATTGCGCTACGCGCTTACCTGCGCCGCCAGGATTCCGTTGGACGAAATCTTCCTCGTTCCCCTCCGGCTGGAGGACTGTCTGGTTCCGAACCGGATCTCAAAACAACTCCAATATATCGACTTGTTTCCAGACTGGGAGACCGGCGTGAACAAAGTGCTGGCCGTAATGGACAATGAGCAGAAGGGAAGAAGGCGGAAGCGATTACCGCTTGCCGGCTAGTTTCTTTTTGACGGCCTCGGCGTCTTTTGCGTCCGGGGCGAGTTCCAGATACTTGGCGTAAGCATCGTGCGCCTTCGCTTTGTCTTTGAGTTTTTCTTCGGTCTCCCCAAGATGCAGAAACGCTTCCGCATAGCTCGGATTCCAGCGGGTGGCCTCGCGAAACCGGGCCATGGCAGCCGCGTAGTTTCCTTTCTTGTAGTAATAAAGGCCGACTTTGAGATCGTGTTCGGCTTCCAGCGGATTGAAGGCGTACTCCTTCGGCTTGAGACTTTCGTCTTCCTCGGGAGGCTCCTGCTCCTGCGCATTGGGAGCGCTGTTCGCCTTCTGCGAAGTTTTGTCGCTCTGCGCCCATAACGCACAGGCCAGCGCGGCCAATACCATCCAGCTTCGTCCCACCACCATTTCAGTATATCTAGCGCGCCAAAACGTTACGAAACGCGTTACGAAACAAGGCGATCATGTCGCCGAAAGCCTGATCCGTGGCTTCCGGATCGTAGCGAGGGCCCTCGTCGCGCGTGAAGGCGTGCTCCGCGGGATAGAGCTTAAAGGCGTAGTCCACCTGGGCTTCGCGGAGTTTGTTGTCGATCTCGGCGCGACCCTCCGTGGGTACGTGCGGATCCTGTGCGCCCCAAATCATGAGCAACTTTCCGCGGATCTCGGCGGCGCGGCCGAGCGACCCGGCGTCGTCGTCCAGCCCGAGCGATCCATCGTGAATCCCCGTTCCGTAGAAGCAAGCCGTGGCCAACACGGTCGATTCGAATGCCGCGCGAAAGGCCAGGTGTCCGCCGATGCAGAAGCCCATTGCGCCCAGCTTCCCCTCCGCCACTTTAGGATGCGCGGCCAGATATTGAAGCGCCGCGCGGCGATCCTCATCGAAGTGAGCCACGGGGGTGCGGCGGGCGTTCTCCAAACCGCGAGTTCTGCCCGCATCGTCAAATGGAATCGCGGCGCCGGCGGGCTCGACGCGATGATAGATTTCGGGCGCGGCGATTACGAAGCCATAGCCCGCCAGCCGCGTACAGGCTCTCAGCATGGGACCGGTGAGCTGGAAGATATCGGAGTAGCACAGAATGCCCGGATATGTTCCGGACGCTTGCGGCATTGCGACGAACATGCTCATCGGCTTCGGGCCCGCGGGAATGTGCACGGACTCTGAACTGACAACCATGGCTGAGATCATACGTCATTCTCGCGGCGCCCTGCGACAATAGAAGTAGCTCCCATGGAACTCCGAGACAAAGCGGCACAGTTGCCTCTACTGCCGGGAGTGTACCTGTACAAGGACCAGCACGGCGACGTCATCTACGTCGGCAAGGCCAAGAATCTTCGCGCCCGAGTGCGCAGCTATTTTTCCGACGAGCGCCTTGCGGATGTCAAGACGGGGACGCTGATTTCCGACGCCCGCGATATCGAGTACATCCTGGTTGACAACAACAAGGAAGCGCTGGCGCTCGAGAACAACCTGATCAAGCAATGGAAGCCGCGCTTCAACATCCTGTTGCGGGATGACAAGACGTTTCCATACATCAAACTGACCCACGAAAAATATCCACGCGTGTATGTCACGCGGCGCCTGATCAAGGATGGTTCCAGCTATTTCGGTCCCTATTTTCCGGGCAATCTTGCGCACCGGTTGGTTAGTTTTATTCATCGGCACTTCAAAATTCCTTCGTGCAAAGTGGATCTCACGCGCTTTCACACGCATCCCTGTCTGGAATTCCACATCCATCGATGTCTCGGCCCGTGCGTGGAAGGATTGACCACCGAAGCGGAGTACACGGCGGCCGTCCGCGACGTGCGTTTGTTCCTGGAAGGGCGTCTCAAGGATCTGGCGAGAGACCTGCGCGCCCGGATGCAGCAGGCTTCGAACGATATGCGTTTCGAGGAAGCGGCGGCGCAGCGCGATCTCATCGCTACCGTGGAAGAGATGGAAGAGAAACAGAAGATCGCGGCGGCCGAGGGCGAAAACATCGATATCCTGGCCTACTATGCCGAGCCGCCTCTGGTGGCCGCCAATCTGTTCCACCTGCGCAACGGGCGCATCGTCGATCGGCGCGAATATTTCTGGGAAGATCTGTTCGATTTCCAGCCATCGGAGTTCTTTTCTTCACTGTTGAAACAAATCTATCTCGACCAGCCATATATCCCCAGCCGCATCCACGTGCCGGTGGATTTCGAGGACCGGGAGGCGCTCGAAGAATTGTTAAGCGAAAAGCGCGGCCACAAAGTGGAAATTCACACGCCGCAGCGCGGGCAAAAGAAGGCGCTGCTCGACTTGGTGGAGACCAATGCGAAGCACGCGTTTCACCAGCGGTTCCGCGTCATGAAGCCGTCGTCGAAGGCGATCCAGGAATCGCTGCAGGATGTGCTGGGATTGCCGGACACGCCCAAACGGATCGAGTGTTTCGATATCTCGCACATTCAGGGAACCGACAAGGTGGCGAGCATGGTGGTGTGGGAAGACGGGCGGATGAAGAAGTCCGACTATCGGAAATTCATCATTCGGACCGTGGTGGGCAATGACGATTTCGCTTCCATGCGCGAGGTGATCACGCGACGGTACTCCCGGCTGACGGAGGAAAAGAAGGCTTTTCCAACCTTGATTCTGGTGGACGGCGGTCTCGGGCAGCTACATGCAGCTGCGCAGGCTCTCGAAGCGATCGGAGTGATCAACCAACCGCTGGCATCGATCGCCAAGCGCGAGGAGATCATCTATGTTTACGGCCAGGAGAATGAGCCGATCGTCCTGGACCATTATTCTCCGGTCCTGCACCTGATCCAGATGGTTCGCGACGAGGCGCACCGGTTCGCCGTAACGTTCCATAGGACGCGGAGAAATGCCGCGCGGCTGACCTCGGAGCTGGAGCAGATCGAGGGGGTCGGGAGCAAGACGATCGCCAAGCTATTGCGGGAATTCGGAAGCCTGGAGCGGGTGCGCGAGGCGTCGGCGGAGGAACTGGCGAAGGTGATCGGCGCGGCCGCGGGTCGCCGGGTGCGGGAGTTCTACCACGCGCAAGCGAGCGAGCTGAAAGTGCTCAACTAGTTCGTAGACAAGAGTTGGGCGTCAAGGGAGCCACCACATCTGATTGCGCAAGTCGTCCCGCGACCACGTCAGCCAAACGATCAAGAGGCTCTCGATCGTTGATCCGATGGACCGAAATGACGGCACCAGCAGAACGCCGGGTGATTCGCTGATCGCCACGAAATCTTGGAAGTGAACCCGCATTGTTCGTAGGTCGCGGGTAACAAGAACCCGTCCGGCTTGAGCGGCAATATGCAGTACGACCAGGTCTGAGGCACCGTCAGGAATTACGCTGGCTGCGCCGCGAAAATCGATGGCGGACTCCCTGCGCCGTAACCCTCTTCCGATGTCAGGATCAAGATCGGCGTCAGCTTGAAAGGCGATCTTCAAGCGAGGTTAGCGGAACGTTCGTTCTTGGCCCGCTCAAACCGTTCGATCATGTCCGGCGACATAGCGTGCTGAGCCTTGAACTCCTCGAAAATGCGCTCCTGGTCTCTTAGGTAGGCTTCCAACTCGATCGGATGCTCTAGGATGAACGTGATCGAGCCGTAGACTTTCGCCAACGATCCAATACCGGGGTACGCGTCGAAAATCGCCTCGGCGGATCGGCCATTCCGAAAAGCGAACGCCACAACGTCAAGGCCAATGCGCGTCCCGGCGACGTAGTAGCCATCGTTTCGGATTTCGACGTATTCGTTAGCCGGAATCATATTAAAGAGGACTCGCCTTTATTTTAACCCTTCAGGGCATTGCGACGGCTCGCTTCAGTCCGTAGTCATGAACCCATCCTTCGAGCCCCATTCGGGGACCGCTGACGACCCGTACTTTCTCCAACTCGACCGGGCCATGCAATGCCAACCCTCTGTCCCTTGTTCTGGCGTCACGTGTCGACAGTTGATCGTTCTTGCACATTACGTTCTCGTCCAAGCTCTCCAGCCGAGTGGCCTTAGGGAGAACCACCACGTGACTAGAGTTCAGCTTAGCCATTGCTTTAGGCGATCCGTCTAAAATCTGAAGCCCATCCTCAAGGTCGGACACCCTCGCGTGAGAACCGTAAAGCATTTGAAGACCTTCTTGGTCCAGCGCCATCGTCACGCCGTCAGGATTGCCAATGATTCGGACCCGCATTTCGCGATTACAGTCGATTAGAAACCAAGCGATAAGAACGGTGGGAGTGAGCAGCGCCACAAGACACAATAATCTTATGTTGGCCGGAATCGTATGTGCTGGTGGGCGCTCCATGAAATTAATGCCGGAAGTGCCGCACGCCAGTGAACACCATCGCCAGCCCGAGTTTATTGGCGGCGGCCACCACTTCATCGTCGCGTACCGACCCGCCGGGCTGAATCACCGCCGTGATTCCGTGCTTCGCGGCTTCTTCGATGCCGTCCGCAAAAGGAAAAAAAGCATCGGAAGCGAGCACGGTTCCCGCTAATGGCAGCACGGCCTTCATTGCGCCGACTTTGACCGAATCCACCCGGCTCATTTGCCCAGCGCCCACGCTGACGGACTGGCCGGCGCGCGCGTATACGATCGCGTTCGACTTCACGTGCTTGCATACCTTCCAGCCAAATTCCAGGGCGCGCCATTCTTCTTCGCTGGGGGCGCGCTCGGTCTTCACCTGGCACTCCGACCGCTCCAATCGATGCGCATCCGCGGTCTGCACCAGATATCCGCCGCTGATCGATTTCAGCACCGGCTCGTCCGACGGCGCCGGCTCGACCCGGAGCAGCCTGAGGTTCTTCTTGGACGCGAGCGCGGTGCGTGCGCCCGGATCGTAATCCGGCGCGGCGATGGCTTCCACGAACAGCTTCGCGACTTCGCGCGCCGCTTCTTCGTCCAACGCGCGGTTGAAGGCCAGCACGCCACCGAACGCCGAAATCGGATCCGCTTCCAGCGCGCGCTTGTAAGCTTCGACGACCGTCGACGACTCCGCGCACCCGCAGGGATTGGTGTGTTTGATGATCGCGGCCGCGGGCTGATCGAACTCCTGGATCAATTGCCAGGCAGCATCTAGATCGACGAGATTGTTGTACGAAAGTTCCTTGCCCTGCAACTGTTCGGCGGCGGCGATTCCGCCCTGACGCTTGGAGTACAGCGCCGCTTTCTGATGCGGATTTTCGCCGTAGCGCAAGTCCAGCGCTCGCGGAGCTCGAATGTCGAGAAACGCGGGAAGGCCGGATTGATCCGCGTCGCCGGTGGAAGCCAGCCGAGTGCTGATGGCACGGTCGTAAGCGGCAGTCAACGCAAAAGCTCGCTGCGCCAATCGCCATAGCGTTGGTTCGGAGAGCTGACCTTGACACTGGTGCAGTTCCTGAAGAATGGCGGGATAATCGTCCGGGGAAACCACCACCGCGACGTCCTGATAATTCTTCGCGGCTGCGCGGATCAGCGTGGGGCCGCCGATGTCGATGTTCTCGATCAGCTCCGCCATGCCGACGCCCTCCTTGGCGGCAACTTTCTCGAAGGCGTACAGATTCACCACCACCATCTCAATGGTTCCGATGCCGTGCTCGGCCAGAGCATGCATGTGTTCGGGGTTCGCGCGGATGGCGAGAATCCCGCCCGCGATGCGGGGGTTGATGGTTTTCAGGCGCCCGTCCAGCATTTCGGGGAAGCCCGTCAGCTCGGAAACCTCGCGTACCGGAATTCCGGCTTCCTGGATCGCGCGCGCGGTGCCGCCTGTCGATACAAGCTCGACGCCCAGATCTCGAAGACCCCGCGCGAAGTCCACAATTCCGCTCTTGTCGGTAACGCTAATGAGTGCCCGTTTGATTGCGACCATTACCTACAATGGTAAACGTGTCCTATCCGGTAACGTTAATTCCAGGCGATGGCATCGGTCCAGAAGTGGCCGATGCAACGGTGCGCGCGGTCAATGCAACCGGCGTTTCCATCGATTGGCAGAGAGCGGATCTCAACGCCAGCATCATCACCAAGTCGGGACAGGTTCTGCCGCCGCACGTGATTGAGTCGCTCGACAGGACGCACGTCGGCTTGAAAGGTCCGGTGACCACGCCGATCGGAGGCGGATTTCCGAGCGTCAACGTGGCGTTACGCAAGCACTTCGACCTGTATGCTAACGTTCGCCCGGTGCATTCGCTGCCGGGTCTGAGGACGCGGTTCGACGACGTCCGGATCGACATGGTCATCTTTCGTGAGAACACCGAGGATTTGTACTCGGGCCTCGAACATGAGGTAGTCAAGGACGTGGTCACCAGCCTGAAGGTAATTACGCGCACGGCATCCATACGAATCGCCGAGTACGCGTTCGATTTCGCGCGCAAGTACGGCCGCAAAAAAGTGACCGCGATTCACAAAGCCAACATCATGAAACTCGCCGACGGCCTGTTCCTGAAATGCTGCCGCGAAGTGGCCCAGCGCTTTCCGGCCATCGAATACAAGGAGCTGATCGTGGACAACGCTTCCATGCAGCTTGTGATTCGACCGGAAACGTTCGACCTTCTGCTACTTCCGAACCTGTACGGCGACATCGTCTCGGATCTCGCCGCCGGCTTGGTAGGCGGTTTGGGGGTGGTTCCGGGAGCCAATATGGGCGACCACATCGCGGTTTTTGAGGCGGTACATGGGAGCGCGCCGGATATCGCCGGTAAAGGCGTCGCGAACCCCACGGCATTAATGCTGTCTGCGGCTCTCATGTTGATCCACTTAGGAGAGCAAGCGGCTGCGACGCGGCTCAGGTCCGCCATCGAGCGTGTCTACGCCGCCAGGCAGCAGCTAACGCCCGACGTCGGAGGCGCTGCTACCACCCATGAGTTCACCGATGCTGTAATTCATAACCTTTAAGCCGGATTGTCAGCCAGCTTTCACGGCTCTGTAATCCTTTTGTAATCGAAATCGCGGTACCTTCAAAAGGAAAGGCTCATGAAGAAAATTGTTCTGATCGAGGACGACGCCGACCTGTTCGCCCTGGTGAAGTACAACCTGGAAAAGGAAGGATTTGAGGTCGCGGGATCGCAGACCGGCCGGGGCGCGATTGAACTGTGCCGCCGCGAGCGGCCGGATCTTATTATTCTCGATATCATGCTGCCGGATTCGGACGGACTCGATATTTGCAAAGGCCTTCGGAACCACTCCGAGCTCGGTAGCGTTCCAATCATCTTTCTCACGGCCCGGGTTTCGGAAACGGATCGCATTCTGGGATTGGAACTGGGTGCGAACGACTACATCGTCAAGCCGTTCTTCATCCGGGAATTGATCGCCCGGATTAAGAACCAGTTCCGCACGCAGTCCACGCCTGCGCGCACGATCCGAGCGGGCGTACTGGAGCTAGACCGCGCTTCCTGCCGCGTGCTGCTGCGGGGAAGCGAGATCGCGCTCACCGCCACCGAGTTTCGCCTGCTGGAGTTTCTGATGAGCCGCCCCGGCGTCGTTTATAGCCGCGAGCAACTGCTCGATTCGGTGTGGGGCCACGACCGGGCGGTAACGGATCGAACGGTCGACGTCTACATTCTGCGCTTGCGGCAAAAGATCGAGCTGGACCCTGCAAATCCGTCCTTCATTCGGGCGGTGCGCGGCTTCGGCTATAGCTTCAACGAAACAGCCATACAGTCGATTACCAACGCTTCTGCAACCGTTTAGCTCCTCCGGCTAAACTAGAATCAGGTTCCTGTTGCAAAAGCCGATGTCCTCCCGCTATCAGACTCTGATTGGAGCGCTCGAGAGCCGCATTCTGGTTCTGGATGGCGCGATGGGCACGATGATCCACCAGGCGCCGCTCTCGATCGAGACGGATTATCTTGGGCGTGAGAATTGCCCTGAGATCCTGGTAGTTACGCGGCCTGACGTCATCGGGGACATCCATCGCGCGTATCTCGAAGCGGGCGCCGACATTATCGAGACCGATACCTTCGGGGGCACGGGCATCGTTCTGGCGGAATTCCAACTCCAAGATCGCGCCTACGAATTGAACTATGCGGCGGCCAGAATCGCCCGAGCAGCGGCTGACGAGCTGTCGACGGCGGCGCGGCCGCGCTTCGTGGCGGGGTCGATGGGGCCCACCACCAAAGACCTGAACATAACCGCCACTACCACCTTCGCGCAAATGCTGGGTGCCTTTTACCAGCAAGCGAAGGCGCTGGTGGAAGGCGGCGCCGATCTGCTGCTGATCGAGACTGCTTTCGATACCGGCAGCCTGAAAGCCGGCCTGCTGGCGGTGCAGAACTTGCGACGTGATCTGGGCCTGCACATTCCCGTGATCGCTTCGGTGACCATCGAGCGGAACGGAACCATGCTGGGCGGACAGCCGATCGATGCGCTGTACGCTTCCGTCGCCAACAATGACCTTTTGGCGATCGGAATGAATTGCGCCACCGGTCCGGATCTGATGACCGACCACATACGCAGCTTGCACGAGATCTCTTCATTCCGCATTTCGTGTTATCCAAACGCGGGCCTGCCGAACGCGGAAGGCAAATTCGGAGAGACGCCCGAGTCGCTGGCGGCGCAGCTCGAAAAATTCATCGATCACGGTTGGCTGAATATTGTAGGCGGATGCTGCGGTACAACGCCGGAGCACATTCGGGCGATCGCCAGGATGGCGTCCGGCAAGCGGCCGCGCGTACTCAAGCCTGCCTTCCACCGAGCCTATTACTCCAATAAAGAACTGGTGGAGGCGGAGGAAAGCAACCGTCCGCTGATCGTCGGCGAGCGCACCAACGTGATCGGGTCGCGGCTGTTCAAGAATCTGATCGCGGAGGAAAAGTGGGAGGAAGCGACGGAGATCGCGCGCTGGCAGATTCGCAACGGCGCGCACGTGATCGACGTGTGCCTGCAATCCAGCGATCGCGATGAGATCCGCGATATTCCGCCGTTCTACGCCAAATTGATCCGCAAAATCAAGGCGCCGATCATGATCGACACCACCGATCCGAAATCGGTGGAGCTGGCGCTGACGTATTGCCAGGGCAAGTCGATCATTAATTCGATCAATCTCGAAGATGGCGAAGAGAAGTTCGAAAAAATCTGTCCGCTGGCGAAGGCGTATGGCGCGGCGCTGGTGGTGGGGACTATTGACGAGGATAAACTCCAGGCGCAGGCCTTCACGCGAGAACGCAAGCTGGCCGTGGCCGAGCGTTCGGTGCGATTGCTCACCGAGAAATACGGAATCGCCCCGGAGGATGTCATCATCGATCCTCTGGTTTTCCCTTGCGCCACGGGAGACGAAAACTATATCGGCGGCGCGGTGGAGACCATCGAAGCCGTTCGTCTGATCAAAGCCGCCATCCCGTTCGTCAAGACGATACTGGGCGTTTCCAACATTTCCTTCGGGCTGCCGCCCGCGGCTCGCGAAGTGGTGAACTCAGTCTTCTTGTATTACTGCACCAAGGCCGGACTCGATCTGGCGATCGTAAATGCGGAAAAGCTGGAGCGCTTCGCTTCCATTCCGGTGGAGGAACGCCGCCTGGCGGAGAGCCTGCTTTTCAATACGCCGCCGGCCGATGTCCCCGCCGACCATCCCCGCGCCGAGGAGTTGAAAACCGCTCCGGAAGATTGGCGCGCGCAATCCCGCGAATTGAAGGCCGCGATCAATCAGTTTCATATCGCCGCCATTACGGATCACTTTCGGAAAACCGGCCATCGGGAGAAGAAGAAAGCCGCCGATCTGCCCCTCGACGAGCGCCTGGCCAACTACATCATCGAGGGCACCAAGGACGGGCTGACCGCTGACCTGGACCGCAAACGCGCCGAGGGCGTGGAGCCGCTGGCGATCATAAACGGCCCGCTGATGGCGGGAATGTCCGAGGTGGGGCGGCTGTTTAACAACAACGAACTGATCGTCGCCGAAGTGCTGCAATCGGCCGAGGCCATGAAGGCCGGCGTGAGCCACCTGGAGCAGTTCATGGAGAAAGCGGACACCGCGGCGCGCGGCAAGATCGTGCTCGCCACGGTGAAAGGCGACGTGCATGACATCGGCAAAAATCTGGTGGAGATCATCCTGAGCAATAACGGTTACCAGGTGGTCAACCTCGGGATCAAGGTTCCA